>ERZ747221.3995-NODE-3995-length-11102-cov-4.427120_pt1 | contig 11102 bp, 7 predicted proteins | sample MGYA00374949_ERZ747221 | MGnify/ENA primary metagenome ERZ747221 (study PRJEB28779, sample SAMN05720172) | bioreactor metagenome | isolation source: Anaerobic biogas reactor | place: USA:Washington, USA | collected 2015-08-08 ... | reverse complement strand
AACGGGATCGATTCACTCCGCCGCGGGCGCCTTGGTTCGCGCCGCCGGCAGGCGCCCGTCGCTCCGTCCCATCATCAGGCTCCAGGCCGTGCTGGTCTTTTCTATGCTGGGGTGTTGACGGAGGTAGCGCGTGACGAAACGCCCGACCGCCTGCTCGTCATACGCGTAGACCCACAGCAACAGGTCCCAGTCGCCGCCGAGCAGGATTTCGATCCCGCCGAAGAACAAATCGTCATGGGCACGGATGTTCTTCTCAATGTCACGGCACAGCTCGATCTGGTAACCGCCCGGCCCAAGCCGCTCAGGAAACTCTCCGGCCCCGCGCCGGAGCCGCCCGTCCGGCTTGAACGGCAGCGGGGTTTCGCCGTCCTTGGCGGGGACGCCCTTGGAGCCGGTCAAAATCGAAATCCAAAATTTCGACGGACGCCGCGCGAACGCCTGGTCCGTTACGACAATAGACGGCCGAATCCAGCCGCGCTTCCGCAGCAGCCGCAGGTGCTTGCGAATCGCCGAGGGGCCGACGTTGAACTCATCCTGAAGGCGTTTTGAGAGCGCCTCGCGCGAAATGGTCGGATCTCCCTGGAGGATTTCGATCAACCGTTCGGGCAAATCAGTTTTTTTTGGCATAGACTGACCCTTTTTATCGGCCGGAGAAAACGCGAAGGCGCCACTATTCCGATAGCTATGATGCGCGGTAGGCGTCTATCCGCCGTGTTTGGCGCGTTTGAGTAACATATTGGAACATTCTCCGCGTGGTAAAGTCAAGCGCCGCACGGTCACAGGAGGCTACCTAAGGCCCCGGCGCATGGTGGCGGATAAGTCGCAAAATGGAATTTTCGTGCAAAAACGCGCTCACTACTTGCCAAAACAGTTTCACTGTGGTAATCTGATATATGAGTGAGGTGGGAACGCGATGAGTTTTTCCGCTGAGCTCCGTTGCCTCGGACGCAGGAAGTCGGAATTGAACGCAACGCGTCAGAGGTTTGCGACATAAAATAGAGTAATACGCGGCTTGCCGCGTTGCACGAACCTCCTATGTTAAGTGCCTTCACTCCTTCGCCTCGAGGGCGCCACACGCCCTCGAGGCCGATTTTGTATCCACGAAAAAAAATGACTGGTTTTTCACAGCGCTTCAGCGCGTCACACGCCCAGGAAGCGCGCCTCCTGCAGCCCGCCAGCTCAAGTCGTCCTGCTTCACCCCGCCAGTAGCCGCACGTGCTCGGCCGCGCAGCGCTTCAAAACACCCAGGTTGTACCCGCCCTCGAGAACGCTGACGATGCGGCCATCGGCGTGTTCCTCAGCCAAGCCGATCACCGTCTGGGTCATCCACGCGAACGCTTCATCTGAGAGGTCCAAGTTCCCGATCGGATCGTCGCTATGCCCGTCGTAGCCCACTGAGAGCAACACGAATTGCGGCGCGAACCGCCCGATGGCCGGTATGACCCGATCGCGGAAGGCCTGGCGATACATGTCATCGGTAGCCGCGGGCAAGAAGGGAATGTTCATCGTGTAGCCGCGGCCACGGTCGTCGCCGGTCTCTTCCTCCCAGCCGGTCCCCGGATACAGGTAGTTCGGGTGACCGTGCAGACTAATGACCAGCACGGACGGGTCCTCGTAGAACGTGTGCTGCGTTCCGTTGCAGTGGTGCACGTCCCAGTCGAGTATCAGTATTCTGTCCGCCTGAAACTCGTCTTTGAGCGCGTACGCGGCCAGCGCGACATTGTTCAGCAAGCAGAACCCCATCGAACGGTCGCGCTCGGCGTGATGGCCCGGCGGGCGAACGGCGCAAAACGCCCGCTTCAATTCGCCGCCCGCCACCATGCGCGTCGCCTTGACCACCCCGCCCGCGGCGAGCTTGGCGATCTCATAGCTCTCCGGGCCGATTGCGCTGTCCGGCACGTCGATGTAGGGATAAGCCTGGCGACAGGCGGCATCCAGCCGGACCAGGTAATCGCGCGCGTGCACGCGCTGAATCAGCGTCTCCGGCAGAGGGGCCGGCTCGATGGGCACGCAGGTTTCGAGCAGCCCGGCCTCGGCCAGCCCTTCCCGAACCGCGTCCAGGCGTTCGGGACGTTCCGGGTGCCCATGTCCGGTGGTATGTCGTTTGAAACGCTCGTCGAGGAGTATGCCGCAGCTTGTCATGCGCCTAGTTTACCGCGCGACCGGAAATCGTCACGCGTGCGCCGCCCCCCCCTTCCCACTTTCCCACGTTCCCACGTGTGAGTGTGTGGGAAAGTGGGAAGGTGGGAATGTGGGAAGGTGCGCTCCGGCCCTCTCACGTTCTTACCGTCTCACGTTCTTCACGCGGCCGCGTGGCGCGCGTGGCGGCGATCACCTCCAGCAGCTCGAACGAGTCGATCGGCTTAGAGACGTGTGCCTGGAAGCCGCACGCCAGCGAGCGCGCCCGGTCTTCGGGACGCGCGTAGGCCGTGACTGCGATCATGGGAATCGTCCCGCCGCGTTCCGCCGGCAACTTGCGAATCTCGCGCAGGAGCTGATAACCGTCCTGCCCGGGCATGCCGATGTCGCTCAGGACTACGTGCGGAATCGAGGCGTTGATCATCTCCAGCGCTTCGGGCCCCGAGCCCGCGATCATGACCTCGGCTTTGCAGTCCAGCAAAATGCGGCCGAGCAGGTCGCGCGCAATCGGGTCGTCATCCACAATCAGGACGCGCGTGCCGGCCAAATCAAACATTTCGCGCGCCGGCAGGCCGTCCGCGGAGGAAGTGCGCGACGCGTCGCGCTCGCCCAGGGCGGGCAGGCGCGGCAGGCGCACCGTAAACGTGGTACCGCGGTTTTCGCCGTCGCTGGTGACGTGCACCGTTCCGCCGTGCATGTCCGTAAGCTGCTTTACAATCGACAGCCCCAGCCCCAGCCCGCCCTGGGGGCGCGTGGTCGAGCCGTCCGCCTGCCGGAAACGCTCGAAGACGTGCTCCAGGAACTCCGGCTTGATGCCGACGCCCGTGTCAGAGACGGACACCTCGACGTGGCCATTGTGCTCGCCGACCGTCAGGTGCACGCGGCCTTCGGGCGGTGTGAACTTGACCGCGTTAGACAGCAGGTTCCAGATGATCTGCTGCAACCGCGCCGGGTCGCCGCGCACCGGACCGACCGTGTCCAGCGTGCGATCGAGCCGCACGCGCTTCTCCTCCGCCAGCGGCAGGATTGACGCCAGCGCCGCTTCGACCACCGGAACAATCTGCACGCGTTGCATTTCCAGCCGTAGCTTGCCGGAAAGCACGCGGCTCATGTCCAGCAGGTCGGAGATGAGCTGGGCCTGCAGGCGCGAGTTGCGGTCGATGATGCTAATGGCCTCGCGCTGCTCTTCCGGCTTCAGCTTGCCGCGTTGCAGGAGCTGCACCCAGCCAAGCACCGCGGTCAGCGGCGTCCGCAGTTCGTGTGAGAGATTCGCCAAAAACTCATCTTTGAGCTGATTGGCGCGTTCCGCCTCGCTGCGCGCGGCGCGCTCGCTGTCCAGCAGCACTTCACGCTCGCGCTCCCACTGCCGGATTTCGGTGACGTCCGCGAAGGCCGCGATCGCACCCTCCGGCTGGCCGGCGGCATCGAAGACGGGCACGGCGTTGCCCAGCAACGAGCGTCGCGTTCCGTCATCAAACACGAAGTCGACCTCGTAGTCGTGCAGGGCCTGGCCCGTGGCGGCCACACGCTGAACCGGCATTTCTTCCGGCCGGAGTTCTACGTCGCCCTTGAAGAGACGATGGTGTGCCAGTTTGTGCGCCTCGGGGCCGCTTTTGGACATGTTTTCGCCCGGCGCGACGCGCGAAAACTGGTAGGCGGCACTGTTGCCGGTAATTCGCTGACAGCTTCGGTCGTGGGCAATCCAGATGATGGTCGGGGTAGCGTCCAGGACGGCCTGCAGCCGGGCGGCCTCATCGCGGGCGCGCTCCTTGCTTTCGACCAAGGCCAGTTCTGTTTCCTTGCGCAGCGTGATGTCGCGCGCGTACACCTCGAGCCGGCCTTCATACGGGTAGGCGTGCGCTTCGAACCAGCGTTCGGCGATGAGCGAGCGGGCTTCGAAATGTACCGGCACCCTGGACTTTGCGGCCAGCATCAGCCGTTCGGCGCATTCGCCGCGCCGCGCAATGGGATACTCTTCCAGGTAGAACTTGCCCAGCAACTCCTCAGCCGGGCGTTTGAAGATGGTCTGCTCGGCGACATGGTTGATTTCGAGAAAGCGCCACTCGTCGTCCAAGGCGAAGTAGGCATCGGTGATGCTGCTCAGGGTGGATTCCAGGCGCTCCTTGGTGGCGCACAGGTCCTTTTGAAATTGAAGGCGCTCCAGCGCTATGGCGATGTAATCGGCGACCGTTCGAATCACGCCCAGGTGATCGAGGCTGAACCAATCGCGCGTACGCGTGCCGAACGAAAGCGTGCCCAAAAGGCGCTCGCCTACCTTGAGCGGATGGCAAGCGTAAGCGCGGAGTCCGAGGGAACGCACGAGTTCTGTGCGCGGGTCGCGGCTGGCGGCGATGTACTCCACTACCATGCGCTCTCCGTCGCCGGCCACCGCGCCGCACACGGATGTGTCACGACCGGGACACTGGATTCGTTGGGCGACGTCATCCGGGATGCCTTCGCAGGCATTGAGGTGCAATCTGCCGGTGCGTTCATCGAGCAGATAATTCAAGAAGATTTGGCAATCCAGGTAATGCATCACTTTGCGGGCCAGGTCGTGAACGACCTTCTGCGGATCGGGGTTGCGCAGCAGTTCCGTCACGACGTCCGATGCCAGTTCGAGGCGCTCATTGCTGTCGCGCAAAGCGGCTTCGGCGGCGCGCAGCTCCTCGATCCACTTCTGCTCGGTCAAGTCGGTGACCACCAGGCAAAAGCGGTCGCCCTCCTGTCCCGGCATGCGGCAGCCGGAAACGTGGGCGGGGATCAGTCCATTGCCGCGCCGCAGCAGGTTCAATTCACAGCGTGCCGGGCCGCGCTGGAGCTGGCGCACAAATTCCAGCACGGCGCCAGGATCGGAAATGAAGCTCAACAAGGACGCCCCCATTACTTGCTCCAGGGGCATATTCATCAATTCGGCGAAGTAGTTGTTGGCGTAGAAAATGGTGCCCGTGGCCGAAATGGTGAGGGCCCCCTCCTGCATCTGCTCCACCAGAATGCGGTACGGCGTTTCGGCGCCTTGCAGCGTGTAAATGCGCTCCTCGCCGTCGCGCACGACGACCAGGGCATCCACTTCGCCGGCCCGGACGGCGCGCACGATTTGCTGCGACTCGCAGGCGTCCGGGAGGTCATAACAGGGATCAGCCTGCGGTGTCGCCGCGATTTCTGCCGCGGATTCTGCAGGGTGCGAGTTTGGCGTCATCTTGAGGACCTCTCGTGCAAATCGAGTCCGGCCAGCACGGCGTTCTCGTCGGTCATATCGCCGATGATTTTGCGCAGCGGCAAGGGTAGGCTCTTAACCAGCGTTGGCGCAGCGACGATGTGCTCGCCCCGTGCCAGCGCCGGACGTTGGTACAAGTCAATGACCGATAAATGATACCGCCCGTGGAGATGGTCCTCACAGAGCTGTTTGATGCGCTCAATGGCCCGCGCGGAACGCTCCGTACTGCCGGCCACGTACAGCCTGAGCGTGTAGTGCTCCGGGCTGGCTCCGCTGACCTGTTCCTCAAGGGCGACCAATTCTCCTGTGGCTGTTTTGGTTCGCGCCACTCAGCACCTTCACTCTCGCGCCGGCCTGCGGCGCGCCTTACTTTGGCCCGCATAGCGGACCCTACCGGGAGCGCAGATCCAGTCCGACCAGTACGCGCTCCTTGTTGGACAAATCGCCGATGATTTTCTTCAGCGGCCGAGGAAGCTGGCGCACCAGCGTTGGAACGGCCAGAATCTGGTCGCCGCGCGCCAATTTGGGGTTTTTTAGCAGGTCTACAACTTCAATGCTGTACTGGCCGGCCAAATGTTCCTCGCAAAGCTTCTTGAGGTTGTCAAAAGCGGCCACGGATTTGGGCGTCGCGCCCGCCACGTACAGGCGCAATCTCCAGGTCACCGCCAGCCTGCGGACCGGCCGGTGCGGCCCGGCTTTATTGATTCTGGTTGTCGTGTTCACATGCTGTCCCTCCGCGTGCGTAGTGGAGCGTCGGGCAACGCGTGAGGCCGGCTGGAAGCCGTCACGGTCGCCATCGACCTGTGGACTGCCTCGTATGCAGCTCGAAACGCGCGACGTTGCCCTTCGGCCTGTGAAGATTTGTTTCACGGTATCTGCTCCGACAACCCCGCCCAAGTTTTGTAGATTGCAGTGGGCGGCAAGCAGATCGTTTGTCAGGCTACCACGCAGATAGCTGCCGTTTCAATAGCGAAATCCTATACGACCGCCCCGTCATTTGCATGGTACTAAAGGCCAATATCGAAAATAAAACGGGTCGCTTTTTCGGCCGTAAATTGGCCGAGTCAGGGCTTGGCGCCAGGGATCGGTGTCAACGGATTGCTAGCATCCGCCCCGCAGAAACCCGGAAATTCCCGGCAAAGACTGCTGCGAATGACCGAGACGTCGGCCGCCGAAACCCCCGCCTCCTGTGCCGCCTTCAAAACGGCCTCAACCCGGCCGCGGTCGCCGGCTTCGCCCGCCAACCAGGCGCGCCAGCTCCACCCAAAGACGTGGTCAGGCCGATGCCGCAGTGCGGCGGTAAGCCAAGGCTCTACCTCGGGCCGCCGCTCGCGCGGCCGGCTGATATAAATCCGTGCCAGTTCGACGTAACTGTCGGCCAGGCCCGTACTTAGCTGACCTTCATCCCCGCCTGGCAGCAGCGCGGCCGCCTCCGTTTCACGCCCCTGCGCCAGCAACGCCAGTACGAGCAGCGAGCGATAAGGCTGGAGCAACGCCGCCTGCTTCTGCTCTTGAATCACAGGCAGGCGCGAGATGGCCTGGTTCAGTAAATCTGCCGCGCGGGCGGCATTGGCCGGGCCCTCGACCAGCGCGAACTCCGCCTGTTCGAGCAGCGTGACTGAAGAGAGGCTCGGGAATCGGCCGTGCATCGCTTCGTACAGCGTGAACGCTCGGGCGGCGCATTTCTGCGCCGTAGCGAAGTCCCCGTGTTGAGCCGCGACGTAGGCCGCGACCCGGTAGACCTCCGGGGCCCGCGAGTTGATGAGGGTGTCGATGTCGGTCTGCGGATCGAGTGGTCCGACCACCGCCAGGGCGTGCTCCAGCGCCTCGTCAAAACCGTCCTGTGCTGCCAGCCGCCCCAGTGCGGCACGCCAGCTGTGGCGCGTCTGCTCGAACGACAGCGGCTGACCGGCCAGCGTGTGTGCGTCGGGAGCGCGGAGCGCGTCACACAACAGACGCAAACCCTCGGCCGGCGGCCAGCGGTAGGTCGTCAGCACCAGCAGCGCTTCAAAGTCATACGGGCGATACTTGCGCTGCGTCAGCCAGGCCTGCACGGCGCGGCGCGTCCATTCGCCGGCTTGTTCGGGATCGAAGTCGGCGTATAGCTCCGCCAGCAGTTGCGCCGCCCCGGCTTCCATACTGGCAGCCCCCAAAATGGTCGGGGCGCGCCGGCCGAGCAGCACGGCATGTTCATACGCCGCCAACGCGCGTTCCAGCGCCGCCTGCCGCAAGGGCGACAAGGCGGGCTGTGTGCCCTGTGTGCCACCGCTTGAAGCCCAACCCTGTGTGCTTGAAGCCGAAGCTTCAAGCAGTGCCGGCCCCGAACCCGCCGCCGCGCCCTCTGCGACCGACCCCGCCGAAGTCGAGCTCGCCGCACCGCCCGCATCACGCGCCCGCCCCTCACTCACGCTTTCCCGCGCCGCGGCCACCGCCCCGTTGAGCAGCGCCTGTCCGGCCCGCGCGTCGTCGATCAGCATGCGGACCGGATCGAGGACGCGCCGCTCCGCCGTCACGCGGTGCTGATACGCCTCATCATGCCGCTCGAGCAGCGCCGCCCGCCGTCCCCATTCCTCGTGCAGCACGCCAGACCAGTTCTGCAAAGCGAAATAGAGTGCCCCCAGCGCCAACGCCTCCGCTCCCAAGGCCGGAGCAAAACTTCGCGACCGGCCAGAAACCGCTCCCACAGGAACACTCGTCGCCCTGCATAGTGCCCAGATGATCCCCAGCAAGGTGAAAAAGATGGCCGGCAGCCCGGGCAGGCGCAGTCCGGACGAAAAGCAGCCGTCAATCATCAGGGCCACAATCCCCGCCAGCAGACCGGTGTACAGCCATTGCTCGTCCGGGCGCGGCCGGCGCCGAAGCAGCAGTCCTCCAGCCACCAGTGTGCCCAAAAATCCGCCGACGAAGGTCACGCCGCCCACCAGCCCGATCTCGCTCAGCACTTCGAACAGTTCGTTGTGGGCATGCTCGACCATGTCGCCCATGAAGGCGTTCGGATCAAAGCGCCGGTCCTGCACCGAGTGCTGCGCCGCCAGCCGCGGATAGCAGCCGGCCCCGTTGCCGGCCACCGCCGTCAGCCAGTTGTGATCCCACAATTTCGCCGCGTAGCGCCAGGCATAGAGCCGGAAACGAATCGTCGCGCTGCGCCCCATGGCCGCGTCCAGCCGCGAGTACTGCATTAACGATAGCGCGATCGCCAGCCCCGCCGTCAGGGCCACGCCAATCACGGCCCAGCGCAGCCGCGGTCCGACCCGCAGCAAAGCGATCGCCATGATCCCGCCGGCCAGTCCCAAGCTGGCCGAGCGTGAGTCCGCCAGCAGGAAGCACCAAACCAAGGGGATCAGAGCCGCCGCCGCGGCGAACGCCACCCGCGGCGCCACTACCGCGCAGCCTGTGAACAGGCCCTCAACTGCCGCGATCACCACGCTGACGCAGATCAGAATGCCGGGCAGCATCGCCGCGGACAACGTAATCGGATTGCCTAGCGGGAACCCGGGCCGGTGATACGGATTGCGCTCGTAGTAATACCAGATGCACAACACCGCCCCGACCGTGCTCGCCGCCACGAGCGCGGCCAGCAGCTTGGGAACGTCTTGCGGCTCAAGCGTCCACGCCAGCGCAATGGCCCACGCCAGAGCCAGCCCGTATAGCACTGCCTGGCCGCGACTGAGGGCCGCATCGCCCGACCAGAACGCACTGAGCGCGGAGATGACCACCCAGCCGACCAGCAGAAGCTGGGCCGCCAACCATGGCTCGCTCATCAGCCGCCGCGGCCACAGGGAGCCCGACCCGTTCGCTTTGTTTGCTCCGGTTGCCGCCCGCACCCCGGCTACTCGTGTCCCGGTTGCTACCCGCAGCGCTAGCAGACCCAATCCGGCCGCGGCCGCCAGGTGGAACGCGAAATCCTTCACCTCGACGCCGCGCTCCGTCGCCAGCAGGCCGTAGAGAGACATCAGGTCGGTCACCGGCTTCAGCAGCGAGAATGTGCCCCAGGGCTTGGCGCCCGGGTAAGTCTCGCCGCGTGGCGGGCTCATGAGCAGGAAGCTGGCGAATACCAGTATCGTTGCAAGCAAGAGGGCATATCGCGAGCATCTGGCGGTCGTCAGCCCCCAGCGCCCAGAGCCCTGCGCGCCCGTTCCAGCGGCCGCCACGGCCGGTTCCGCAGGCGGCGCGTCAGCCGGGGGAGCAGAGTAGGATCGCCCCTCGCCACGGCAGGATTGCTCCTCACCGCAGCAGGATAGCTCCTCACCGCGGCCAGCAGGTTCAAGATCGGCAGGATCGGGCATGCTACTCTCGGCGGATTCCGGCATGCTACTCTCGGCGGATTCGGGCATGCTGCTCTCGTCGGGTTCCGGCATGCTGCTCCTGGAGGGTTCGGTCAAGCTGCTGTCGTCGGGTTCGGGCATGCTGCACTCGGAGGCGTCGGGCATGCTGCTCCACGTAAACGCCCAGCCGCGTTCGGCCTATGCGGCACGGGCCTGCCACCCGATCGCCGGTGGCGTGTTTCCTTTGTCGTGGGTACGAGACGGATTGTCAAATGTGCGGGAGGATTGTCCGAATGCGCGGCGCGCGCCACGGCGGATCCAGAGCAGAGCTGGGGCCGCCGCCCCGAAACAGAGCAAATTCGGGGTGTGCCGCCGCGAAACAGAGCAGAGCCGGGGCGTGCCGCCCCGGAATCCGCCAACAATCTCGCACTGCGCAGAGCCCGCTCCGAACAATAGCGTGCCGCCCTGAGACAGAGCAGAGCCGGGGCGTGTCGCCCCGGAATCCGCCAACAATCTCGCACTCGCGCAGTACCCGACCTCCGCCGACCCCGCGCAACCATTTCGCCCGCCAACCGCAACTCATCAACGCGGACGCCCGGTTTCGCGCTTGACAGGCGGCCAGCGACTGATAACCTCATGGTATACGGATGCGGGGTAGAGCAGTTGGTAGCTCGTCGGGCTCATAACCCGGAGGTCGTAGGTTCGAGTCCTACCCCCGCTACTTCAGGGCCGGTTACAAACGTGACCGGCCCGCTGGTTTTGACCGAACGCCGCCGAGAGACCTCGGCGGCTTCTTCGTTTTCTACGCCAGTTCCCGCAAGAGTTTACAGATTTTTCCGTTCGCGGCGGTCTGGCTCGGGCGTTGCGATTCCATAACCGGCGCTCGCCCAAGAGACGCCCGTTCCACCCCATCCGACACCCTCGCCAACAGAGTCTCTCTTCGCCGGAGAGACTTTGCGGCACGGGTTATAGCCCCGTTGTCTCTGCTCCAGACTAGATGACCTTCGGATGACCGGGCAGACACACGCTCCACGCGGCATAGATCATCAGGTCCGGATTGGGCCGCAGCTCCTGGATGCTGCCCAGCGAGAGCACGCGGCCCCAGCCCCGTTCCAGCATAGGAGGCACCAGCCGCTGCAGGAGAACCAGGCTGGAACGCAGGTTCGCCGAGAGTTGCATGTCGATGCCGGCCAGGTCCGCCGAACGCCAGTCGACACGAACCTCGGCCGATGCATTGAGCACCACAATGTCGACATGGCCGGCGTGCCCAATCGCGCCATCGGCAAGGCGCAGGCATTGATCGGGGTCGGCGAGATCGGCTTCGATCGCTTGCGCCTCGACCCCGCGCCTTCGCACCGCGTCCAGAGCCTGCGCCATTCCAGGCGAGGCCGGTCGATCGTGCAGGATCACGTGGATGCCGGCCTCGGCGAATCCCTGGGCGATTCCCAGTCCGATGCCGCGTGCCGCACCCGTTATGAGCGCCC
>ERZ747221.3987-NODE-3987-length-11120-cov-4.723716_pt1 | contig 11120 bp, 9 predicted proteins | sample MGYA00374949_ERZ747221 | MGnify/ENA primary metagenome ERZ747221 (study PRJEB28779, sample SAMN05720172) | bioreactor metagenome | isolation source: Anaerobic biogas reactor | place: USA:Washington, USA | collected 2015-08-08 ... | reverse complement strand
TCGTTGATATTACTCTCTTTCTGGGCATGACCAAATTTCTATATACTGGTCAATTGACTGAGCGAAAAGCGGTTTTCATCTCTTCGGTCGAAAAAACAGCAGTTAGAGCCTGTTCACACTATTGCATGATCGATGATTATGTGATAGATTATCCTCATGAAACTGACAGCAGCTCAATTTGAGAAGATTTCTCCGTATTTGCCACGACAGCGCGGGAATGTAAGCATGAGCAATCATCAACTGGTGAACGCAATTCTGTATGTCACAGAGAACGGCTGCAAGTGGAGAGCATTGCCTAAAGAGTTCGGGAATTGGCATACGGTCTATGTGCGCATGAATCGCTGGAGTAAGAGCGGGGTTCTCAAACGCCTGTTTGAAGCGCTTCAGACAGAAGGTATCATTCGCATCAGGATGGAAGCGGTGTGTATGGACAGCACTACAGTTAAGGTACATCCGGATGGAACAGGAGCTTTAAAAAAACCGGAAAACAAGCCATCGGAAGATCCCGGGGAGGTCTTACGACCAAAATTCATATGGTCACCGCATCTGACCGTTCGGCTGTAGCATTCCGGTTATCAGCGGGGAACCGGCACGATTCCCTGGAGGGAGAGATACTTTTGGAAGAAATGAAGCGTCCGCCTGAAGCCGTGTACCTGATCATGGACAGGGCATACGAGGGCGACCGAACCAGGGTTAAAGGGGTTGAACTGGGGTACATGCCGGTTGTTCCTCCAAAGGCAAACCGCAAAGCGCCTTGGACATACGACAAAGAATTGTACAGGAAGCGAAATGAGATTGAGCGGTTTTTTCTGAGGCTCAAGCGCTTTCGGAGAGTGTTTACCCGTTACGACAAACTTGACATTATGTATAGCGGCTTCATCTACTTCGCAATGATCGTTGGTGCATTATTAGTGTAAACAGGCTGCAGTCGCTTAAATCAGCGATTCCTTAGTATAACTTAAGCGAAAGTCAATCCCTGTGCCAGGACGGCTGAAACGGTTTACTGGTCCCGCCTTGCTTGTCAAGGCGGCAAACGACGCCTATAATGTGCTCATGGCGCGCAGGCGCCAGAATGCACTGATCGGAAGTTTGATGAAGATAGAATTTTGCTCGCTCAACAGCGGTTCCAACGGAAATGCGACCTACATCGCCGCAGGCAACACCCGGGTGCTGGTGGACGCCGGCCTGTCCGGGCAGGGCGTCAGCAAGCGCCTGGCCCAGCTTGAGGTGCTGCCGGAAACCATCAGCGCCATTGTGATCAGCCATGAGCATGCCGACCATGTCCGCGGGGCGGGCGTGCTCAGCCGGAAATACCGCATCCCGGTCTATGCAACGCAGGCCGCCTGGCAGACCGACGCCATGCGGCGGCTGGTAGGTCAGGTGCCGCCCGGTCTGATGCGCGTGTTCAACAGCGGTGAGGAGTTTTATATCGGCGACATCGGCATCCAAACCATCCCCATCCCCCATGACACGGTGGATCCGGTGGCTTTCCGTCTGTACGCCGGCAGCCGAAGCGTCGCGGTGGCGACCGATATGGGCAGGGTGCCCAGGAAGGTGCTCAGGGGGCTCAGCGGCGCGGACCTGATCCTGCTGGAGAGCAACCACGACCCGGACATGCTGCTGCACAACGCCCTGTATCCTGAACACCTCAAGCAGCGCATCCTGGGCGGCAACGGCCACCTGAGCAACCTGGATTGTGCCCGGACGCTGCTGTCGCTGGTGGAGACCGGCGTGCAGCACGCGGTGCTGGGGCATTTGAGCCATGACAACAACACCCCGGAACTGGCCCTGCAAACGGTCTCCGAGCAGCTGAGCTTGCGCGGGGTGCGCCCCGGGACCGACATCCGTCTGGACATGGCCTGGCGCGACCGCATCGGCGGCGTGTATACCCTTGAATAGGCGGAGCGTTCTCCTGCTGGGCGGCGCCCTCCTCAGCGCCGCCGCCGGGTGGTTCCTGCCGCGCTGGCTGTTGGTCAGCCAGCCCTCCTTTGTTATTGCCTGCCTGCTCGCCGCCGTACAGGAGGCGCTGCTGTTTGGCTTTCCCGCCCTGATGCTTCTGCGGCTGCGCGGATTCACCGCCGCACAGCTGAAGGAACGCCTGGGCAGGGCCGACCCTTACTACCTGGGGCTGACCATGGTGTCCGCGGTGTCCTATACCCTGGCCGGCTCGCTGATTGGCGCGCTGTTTTATATCCTGCTCACCAGCCTGGGGTTAAAGCTTTCCCTGCCAGATGTCATCATGCCGGCCAACCTGACAGAACTGGCTGTCGCGGCGCTGACCATCGGCGGCGTGACCGCTGTGTGCGAGGAAATGATGTTCCGTCTGGCGCTGCCGGAATTGCTGGGCGCCCGGCTTAACCGCCGCGCCGCAGCGCTTATCAGCAGCCTACTGTTTGCACTGATGCACTTCAACCTGATCGGCATCCCGACGCTAATCATTTTCGCGCTGTTCGCGCACCGTCTGATGGCCAGGCACGACAGCCTGCTGCTGCCCATCCTCTTTCACGCGATGTACAATTTTTCCATCCTGGTCATGAACCACAAAGAGGCGGCGCCCGGCTTTGGCATGATGCTGCTGTGTGCGGGCCTGTTTGTCCTCAGCGCAAGGCTGCTGCTCAAGGAGGAAAACAATGCGGCGGACCGCACCAGGCAATAAAAACCTCATCCCCGGCAATCCGTTCGGCCAGCGGCGGAACAGGCTGTGAACCCACGGGCTTTTTTCGCGCAGCGGCCCCTGGTCTGCCTGGCAGCCGCTTACGCGGCCGGCATCCCGCTGGGCGCCTGGCCCGCTGAGTTTACCCCCTGGCTCGCGCTTGCCGGTATTTTGCTGGGGGGAGCCGCTGCCCTGCTGCTGCGCGCCCGGCCGGCTCTGCGCGCCGTCTCCGGGATCCTGTGTTTCCTTTTCATGGGCGCGCTGCTGGGCGGTCTGGCAGCTCATCCGCCCTTGCCGGCGGAGGGTGATTACAGGGTTCATGCGCGGGTCATCGGCCAGACCGCCTGGAGCGAGGATGGCCTGCGCATCAAAAGCCTGCTGGGCGATGTGCGGCTGGCCGATGAAAACGGGCAGACAGCTTTCCTGCCCAAGGCCTATTGGACCTATTACGCCCAGGCGGATGAGCCGCTGCCCCAGGACGGGCAGAGGCTGAGCTTTTCCGCGCGGCTGTATCATCCTCAAGGCCGCGTCAACCCCTATGGCTTTGATTTTAAGGACTACCTGTTGCAGCAGGGCATCCCGGCCGGCCTGTCCGGGGCGAAGGAATTGGTCTTTACCGATCCTGTCCTGACCCGGCCGCAAAGCTTCTGGCTGCGCGTGAGGACCTCGCTGGCTGAGCGCCTGGACACCCTGTTCGGCGCTGAGCACGGCGCGCTGGCCAAGGCCCTGCTGCTGGGCGTGCGCGACAGCCTGGCGGAGGAAATCACCACTGACTTCCGCACGGCCGGCATCGCCCATATTCTGGCGGTGTCAGGCCTGCATGTCGGTTTCCTGGCAGCGGGCGTGATGGCGGTCCTGCGGCGTTTTTCACCTTCGCCCAGGGCGCTGGCCATCCTCCTGGGCGGAATGCTGCTGGCCTACTGCCGGCTGCTGGACTTCAGCGCCTCCATCGTGCGCGCCTCCATCCTGACCATGCTGCTGCTCTCCGGCAAGGCGCTGCGGCGCAGGGTGGACCCGCTGACCAGCCTGGCCGCCGCCATGCTGCTGATCCTGCTGTTCCGACCGCTGGATCTGTTCAACCTGGGCTTTCAACTGTCCTTTTTGGCTGCTTTTGGCATCATTACGCTGGGCGACCGCCTCCAGTCCCGGGTTGAAGGCAAGGCCTGGTTCAAGCGCCTGCCCGCTCCGGCGCAAAAAGCGCTGCAAGCCTATTTTGTGACGCTGTCCGCCAGCTTGATGACGCTGGTGCCGCTGGCCAACGCCTTTCACCGGGTCTCCCTGATCGGGCTTGTCATCAGCCCGGTGGCCATCGCGGGCATCGGCCTGGTCATGGGCCTGTTTGCGGCCGGATTGCTTCTCTCCTATCTATGGCTGCCCCTGGCGCGCTGGCTGGCCCTGCCGACCGGTCTGATCTCCGGCGCCTACCAGACAGGCGTCTCCCTGGCGGCCAGTGCGCCGCTTGCGCAAGTGCGGTTGCACGCCCTGCCTGCTGCCTGGTTTCTCCCCTATTACGCTCTGCTGTGGCTGCTGTCTCGCTACAGCGCCCTGCGCAGGAAGCCGCGACAGATTTTGTCCGGTCTGCTGGCCGCGGCGCTGGTGGCGCTTCCCGTCATCAAAACGCCCCAGCCGCTCACATACGTTCAGCTGAGCACCGGGGATTCCGACTGCGCGCTGCTGCTGGACGGGGAGTACACCTGGGTGATCGACGCGGGCAAGCACGGCGGCGACCTGGCCAGCTATCTGCTCAGCGAGGGGCGCGATGTTGACCGGCTGATCCTGACCCACCTGCACAATGACCATGCGGGCGGGCTCAGGCAGCTGCTGGAAGCCGGCATCAGGATCGGCGAGATCCTGCTGCCGGACGGCGCCCGGGACACGGCAATCTCTGATGAAAGCCTGCAAACCGTGCTTCAGGCGCAGGCGGCCGGCATCTCCGTGAACACCCTGGCCCGGGGCCAGGCGCTTCAGGAGGGCCGCGTCACAGGCCGTGTGCTGTGGCCCTATGAGAACGGGCTGTATCCCGGGATGAACCCCAACCGCAGCTCATTGGTGATATACTGGGAATTGAATGGCACCAGCCTGCTGACCACGGGCGACCTGCATCCCGATTATGCGCCGTATGCCTATACCGGCGCCCAGGTGTTGAAAGTGCCCCATCACGGGTCACGGGATGACAACAGCCCGGCCGCGCTGGGAATGGTCTGTCCGCAGATCGCCCTGATCACCGCATCCGGCCTGCGCCCGCAGCGCTATCAGGCGGCAACGCAGCGCCTGGAAGCGATGGGCGCCAGGGTCTTTTTGACCGGACAGGCGGGCGCCATCACACTGGTCTTTGACCAGGCGGGCAGCCCGCGGCTGTCCACCTACCTGCCGGGGAGGGATTAAGTGGATTACCAGGAGTTCTATGACCAGCTTAAAACAGGCAAGCTCCAAAAGCTCTACCTGTTTGAGGGCGAAGAGGAGTATGGCAAGGAAAGCGCGCTGCTGGCCCTGCGCCGGGGTCTGCTCAAAGGGCCCATGGCCCTGATGAATGAGAGCGTACTGACCAACCCGCCTGACAGCGAGCTGATCGCGGTGTGTGAAACGCTGCCCATCATGGAGGAGCGCCGGCTGGTCATTGTGCGCGACAGCCAGCATCTTTTGGGCAAGGCCAAGGCCGGCGCTGACAGCCAGAGTGAGGAAGAGCCCGAGGATGAAGCGCCTGCGCGCCGGGGGGATCAGCTGACCCCCTACATGGACCGCCTGCCGGACAGCGTCTGCCTGGTCTTCTTTGTGCGCGGCAAGGTCAACGGCGCGCGCAGGCTATATAAGAAAATCAGGGAAAAAGGCGGTATTGTCAGCTTTGACCAGCTTGACCAGGAACGGCTGATCAAGTGGATCGCGCGGGAGTTCAAGACCGAGGGCCTGCGAATCGAACGGCGCACCGCCGAACAGCTTGTCTTCGCCTGCGGCAGGGAGCTGATGACCCTCAAACAGGAGGTGGCCAAGCTTGCCGCCTATGCGCAGGAACGCCAGACCGTCACAGCGCAGGACATTGATGCCATTGCCACAAAGAATATAGAGTACAGGGTGTTCGACCTGTCTGACAAGGTCGCTGCCGGCCAGGCCGGCCAGGCGCTGCCGCTGATGCACGAGATGCTCAAGGGCGGCGAGCAGCGCCTGATGCTGCTGGCCCTGCTGCAGCGGCATTACCGCCAGCTGCTGCTGACGCGCCTGATGACGCAGCAGCGGCTGCCCCAGGCTGACATCGCGTCCGGGCTGGGGGTGCCGCCCTTTGTCGTGCGGCGCCTGGCCCAATCCGCGCAGGCCTACCAGGTGCAGGAGCTTCAAAAAGCCTATCAGCTGTGTATCCGCCAGGAATACCTGGTCAAAAGCGGACAGCTTGCTGAGGAGGGCAGCCTGGAGCAATTGATCCTGGCGCTACTGAACATCAGGATGGAAAAGGAGGCGCGCCGGCATGCTTGACCTGAGTATGCTGGCCAGCCTGGGACTGACACTGGACGAGCAGCAGTCCGCCCGCCTGAGCGCCTTTCACCGGCTGCTGCTACAGCACAACAAGGTCATGGATCTGACCACGGTGCCGGAGGAGGAAATGACGCTGCGGCATTATGCCGACAGCCTGCTGGTGTTGCGCCGGGACCTGATTTCACCCGGCGCCTCCCTGGTGGATGTGGGCAGCGGCGCCGGCTTTCCCGGCCTGCCGCTGGCCATCGCGCGCCCCGACTTGCAGGTCACCCTGCTGGACAGCCGGCAAAAGCGCTGCGCCTTTTTGCAGACCGTGATTGACACGCTTAAGCTGCCCGGCGTCCGCATACTGTGCGGGCGGGCGGAGGAGCTGGCCCTGCCCCCCTGCCGGGAGGCCTTTGATTATGCGGTGGCGCGCGCGGTGGCGCCGCTGAACGTGCTGGCTGAATATCTTTTGCCCTTTGTGCGCCCGGGCGGGCAGGCGCTGTGCTGGAAGGGGCCCGCGGTGCATGGGGAACTGGAAGATGGGCGTCATGCAGCGCGGCTGCTGGGCGGCCGGATGGGCGCGCTGGTGGACCTGGGCATCCCGGGCAGAAGCCATTATGTCCAGATCATCCATAAAATCTCCGCGACACCAAAACAATACCCGCGCAAGGCGGGCATGCCGGGCAAAGACCCCCTGCGTCTTAATTTGTCTTAAACGCATACATTCCGATCGCCGCGGCAATGGCCAGGTTGTAGGAATCGATTGCCGCGGATTGCTCAATCATGACAGGCTGGCCCAGCCGCTCAAACTCCGCGGGCAGGCCGCTGCCCTCGTTGCCAAAGACCAGGCTGTGGGGGCTTTTTTGCTGCCGCGCCGTCTCTGACAGGGGCCGGGCATCCGCTGAAAGCAAAAAGGGATAGATCTGACGCTCTCCCTGCGCTCTTTGGTAGTCAGGAAAGGAATCGTATTCAACCAGACGCAACTGAAACAGCGCGCCCATGCTGGCGCGCACCGCCTGGGGATCATAGGGGTCCGCGCAGGGGCGCACCAGGGCAATATCCGTATAGCCCAGCCCCAGGGCGGTGCGCAGGATGGCGCCCAGGTTGCCCGCGTCCATGGGATTGACCAGCACCAGGTGGTTACCGCGCGCATCAAGGTCGCTCGCCGCCTTGCGAAAGACCGCGGCCGCATAGCAGTTGTCCTTGCCGGACAGGCGGCGCAGCGCCCTGTCCGCCGTCTCCGTGCGGATGCCCAGGCGGCTGCAGGCGGCCAGCAGGGCATCGGCGCCTTCGCCCGCCAGCCTGCTGTGCACCAATACACGGCTGACCAGGCCCGGCTGATGCGTCAGCGCCTGCATCGCCGGGTACAGCCCCGGGGCATAGGAATAGTCCAGCTGCCGGGAATACGGCGCAAGCGGCGGCACGCCTAAGCCTCCTGCGTCCGGGCCAGCAGCGCTGTCAGCCCCTCCAGCAAGCGGATGGCTGTCGCCTTCCCCCGCGTGCCGATCTGGTTGACCGGCCCCGTACAGGAGGGGCAGCCTGCATCACATTTGCAGGCGCGCGCCAGGTTCAGCGCGTGGCTCAGGAGCATCCTGCGCATCAAAAAGGCCTTCTCGCTCAGCCCGATGCCGCCGGGGCAATTGTCGTAGACAATCAGGGTGGGCAGATCGGTAAAGGGGCACTTGACCTGGTATGTGACCGCCAGGTCGCGCGGGGAACACATCAGGTACAGCGGGCAGACGATGCGCAGCAGGTTGGCGACGCCCAGCATGCCGTTTTGCAACGCGTCATTGCTGAAACCGACGCTGAGCTCCTCCGGCAGGGTCAGCCACATGGCGGCGGTGTGCATATCGGTTTCCGGCAGGCGCACAGGACCGTAGCCCAGGGACTCGCCGGTGTCAAACTTCATTTTCTTGAAAATCTTGACCAGTGAGGTCACCTTGATCTCACCATGTGCCGCGTGCGGGGCCTGCTGAGCGATGTCCAGCAGGCTCAGGCTGACGTTGAGGTCGGCATCTGTATAGTAATCCACGCTGACGCGGCGGATGAAAGCCTTGCAGGCGTCAAAATCCAGCTTCTCCACCTGGTACTGGGTGCCCTCATGCAGGTATATGGCGTTCTCGTGCAGCAGCATGGGCACTGTGAAGCGGTCCATTTCCCCCACCATGCGCACACGGGCCGGGTCGGTGATGTCCATGATCAGGAAGTTTTCCGTCATCGCGGTGCGCAGGCTGATCTCGCTGGCGGGAAAATCCTCCGCCGACCAGAAATAGCTGTCGCCAACCCTGCGCACGATGCCTGCTTCCTGCAGGTACTGCTTGAGGCTCTCGCTGCCCGGCGCGTTGCCGAAATCCTCCTCCTGCTTGAAGGGCAGCTCATAGGCCGCGCATTTGAAGTGGTTGAGCAGCACGTACAGGTTGTCCGGGTTGGTCAGGGCATTTTCCGGCGACTGGGCAAAGAAGTACTCAGGGTGGGTGATGAGGTACTGGTCAATCGGCGCACTGGAGGCGACCAGAATGGTCAGGCTGCGGCCCATGCGCCGTCCGGCGCGCCCGGCCTGCTGCCAGGTGCTGGCGATGGTGCCCGGATAGCCGCACAGCAGGCAGGCATCCAGGGAGCCGATGTCAATGCCCAGTTCCAGCGCGTTGGTGGTAACCACCATATTGACCTGGCCGGAACGCAAGCCGCGCTCGATCTCCCGCCGTTCCTGAGGCAGGTAGCCGCCCCGGTAGCCACGCACGGTGCCGGAGCGGCCCAGCGCGTCGCTGCGCTCCTCCTTGAGCGCTTTGGTCAGCACCTCCACCTGCACGCGGCTTTTGGCAAAGACGATGGAAGGCACCTGGTTCTTCAGCAGCATCAGCGCCAGCATCCGGGTCTGGCTCAGCGCGCTTTTTCGGATGCCCAGCTGCCGGTTGACCACTGGCGGGTTGTAAAATATGATGTGTTTTTCACCCATGGGCGCGCCGGACCGATCCACCAGGCTGACCGGGCGCCCGATCAGCTGCGCGGCCAGCTCACCCGGGTTGGCGATGGTGGCGCTGCACAGGATAAACTGAGGGTCACTGCCATAAAAACGGCACAGCCGCATCAGGCGCCGCAGCACGTTGGCCAAGTTGGCGCCAAAGATGCCGCGGTATGTGTGGATCTCATCAATGACAATGAAGCGCAGGTTCTCAAACAATTTGACCCACTTGGTATGGTGAGGAAGAATGTTGGAGTGGAGCATGTCCGGGTTGGTGACCACCACATGTCCGGCCTGGCGGATGGCCTTGCGCGCCGCGGCCGGGGTGTCCCCGTCGTAGGTATAGGTTTTGATATCCACATCCATCTGGGTGATCAGCTCATACAGCTCCGCCACCTGATCCTGGGAGAGCGCCTTGGTGGGAAAAAGGTACAGCGCGCGCGCATCATCATTGCGCAGTATTTCGCTGAGAATGGGCACATTGTAACACAGGGTCTTGCCTGAGGCGGTCGGCGTGACCACGCAGACATCCTCCCGGCGCAGCGCCTTGTCCACCGCGGCGGCCTGATGCGTATACAGCCGGGCGATGCCCCGCGCGCCCAGCGCCCGGATGAGCTTTTCCTGCACGCCCACCGGCCAGGCGGCATAGCTTGCCTCGCGCGCCGGAAGCACCTGCCAGTTGCTGACGCAGGAGAGAAAATCCCGGTCCTCCCTGAGGCTGTCTATCAGTTGATCCACATTCATGCGCTGTTCCTCCAGTTGATGGCAGTATACCAAAGGCCGCGTACAGGCACAAGCATCCCGGGCGCTAAAACGGAACAATTGTTCCTGTTTTATGCGGGTGGGCACACAGAAGAGCAGCCGCTGGTAAAATCCAAAAATTGTGCCGTTGATTGATTGACAGCCATAAAGGTAATTCTTTATGATACACCTCGTGTGGTTTTTTCACATGCAAGCACATACCCTTGGCAGCCCGGCGTACCGGACAGGAAGGCAGGTAACATGAAGGCATACCTGGAACCCATTGAGAGCGTACTGACGCACACACACAGCACCGTGGCGGGACTGAGCGCCGTTGAGGCCCAAAGGCGGCTGGAAACAAACGGCAAGAACAAGCTTAAAGAGGCAGAAAAAGAAACGCTGCTTCATCGCTTTTTCCAGCAGCTCAAGGACCCGATGCTGTTGATTTTGATGGCGGCAGCCCTGGTGTCGGGCGTCACCAACATGCTCTCCCCCGAGGGGGAAGGCCTGACGGATGTCATCATCATCATGATCGTGGTGCTGCTCAACGCCATTCTGGGCGTCTACCAGGAAAGCAAGGCCGAAAAGGCGATTGAAGCCCTGCAGACCATGTCTGCGGCCACCTCCAGCGTGCTGCGCGACGGTCATGTGACCCAGGTACCCTCGCAGGACCTGGTGGTCGGCGACATCGTACTGCTGGACGCCGGCACAGCCATACCGGCTGACTGCCGCATCATCGAAAGCGCGAACCTGCAAATCGAGGAGGCCGCGCTGACAGGCGAATCGGTGCCGGTCAACAAGGAAACCAATGCGCTGACCGCGCCCGCGGAGGGAGACATCACCCTGGGCGACCGCAGGAACATGTGCTATATGGGCTCCACCGTGGTCTATGGCCGCAGCCGGGCGGTGGTGGTCGCCACCGGCATGGACACCCAGATGGGCATGATCGCCGATGCCATCACACAGACGGTGGAGGGACAGACGCCGCTGCAGATCAAGCTGGCGCAGCTGAGCAAGGTGCTGACCTATCTGGTGCTGGCCATTTGCGCGTTTATCTTTGTTTTCAGCATCATCCGCACCGGAGACTTTCACCTGGACATCATCCTGCGCACATTCATGATCGCGGTTTCCCTGGCGGTGGCCGCCATTCCTGAGGGGCTGGCCACGGTGGTCACCATCGTGCTCAGCGTGGGCGTCACTAACATGAGCCGCCGCAACGCCATCATCCGCCGGCTGACAGCGGTGGAGACCCTGGGGTCCACCCAGATCATCTGCTCTGACAAGACCGGCACCCTGACCCAGAACAAAATGACC
>ERZ747221.3968-NODE-3968-length-11177-cov-2.385405_pt1 | contig 11177 bp, 11 predicted proteins | sample MGYA00374949_ERZ747221 | MGnify/ENA primary metagenome ERZ747221 (study PRJEB28779, sample SAMN05720172) | bioreactor metagenome | isolation source: Anaerobic biogas reactor | place: USA:Washington, USA | collected 2015-08-08 ... | reverse complement strand
GCTGAACGTCCCCGTGGTGGCCCTCTCGCAGCTCTCCCGCGCCGTCGAGAGCCGCCAGGACCGGCGCCCCGTCCTCTCGGACCTGCGCGAATCGGGCTCGATCGAGCAGGACGCCGACATCGTCATGTTCATCTACCGCGACGAGATGTACAACGAGGACACCGATCGGGAGCACATCGCCGACATCATCATCGCCAAGCACCGCAACGGCCCCACCGACACCATCTCGCTGCATTTCGACGCGAACCTCACCCGGTTCGCCGATCTCGACCTGCACAGCGTGGACGAGGGGTTCTACCCCGAAGACGACTTTTCCCTATGAGCGCGTTCGAGGGCTTTCCCGAAGGGCACACCCGCTATACGCCGATCCCGGACCTGTTCTTTGTCGAGCTCCTCGGCCAGATCACCGACCTCGCCGAGCTGAAGCTCACGCTGTACATGCTGTGGTCGATCTACCGGCAAAAGGGGTACCCGCGCTACCTGACCGTCGCGGAACTCGAGGCCGAGGGCCCCCTCCTGAGCGCCCTGGTGGCCGGCACCAACGGGGACCCCCTCCCGATCCTGCACCGGGCCATCGAGGACGCCGTCCGGCGGGGGACGCTCCTGCGCCTGTGCGTCGGGCGCGACGGGGAGGAGATCCACTACCTGTTCGTGAACGCCCCCCAGGGGCGCAAGGCGATCGGCGAGGTCAAGCGCGGCGAGCTGGTGCTCGACAAGGTGGGGCCCATCCGCGAGCCGCACGTGCGCCGCGAGCGGCCCAAGATCCTGGAGATGTACGAGCAGAACATCGGGCTCCTGCCGCCCCTCCTCGCCGAGGAGCTCCTCGAGGCGGAGGCCACCTACCCCGCCGCGTGGATTCACGAGGCTTTTCAGATCGCCGTGCAGAACAACGCCCGGCGCTGGCGCTATGTGAAGAGCATCCTGGAACGCTGGGCGACGGAGGGCAAGGACGATGGCGCCCGCCCGGCCGCCCGCAAGAGGTACCGGCCGTGAACGACCCCGAGGCTCTGCGCGACCCGCATGCCCCGCTCGACGACGCGTCGCCCGAGGAGGCCTCCGCGCTCGGCGCCCCCGACGCGGATTGCCCCATCTGCCATGGGGTGGGCTATGTGCGCCTGGACGTGCCGGTGGGCCACCCCCACTTTGGCAAGGCGGTGCCCTGCCGCTGCCGCCGGGACCTCATCCGTCAGCGGCGCCTGGCCCGCCTGCGCCAGGCGAGCAATCTAGAGTCCCTCCAGCGGATGACCTTTGACACATTCGAGACGACGAGTTTCGGCGAGACGGAGGCGTCGCTCTCGCTCCAGTACGCCCGGGACATCTGTCGCGAGTACGCCGAGCACCCCCACGGCTGGCTTCTGATGCACGGCACGCACGGCTGCGGCAAGACGCACCTCGCCGCGGCGATCGCCAACGCCCGCGTCGAGGCGGGGCTGCCGGTGCTCTTTGAGGTGGTGCCCGACCTCCTGGACCACCTCCGCGCCTCGTACGCCCCCCACTCGCCCGTGTCGTACGACGAGCATTTCGCCATCCTGCGCACCGTCGAGATGCTCATCCTGGACGATTTCGGCACCCAGAACGCGACGCCCTGGGCGGCGGAGAAACTGTTCCAGCTGATGAACTACCGCTACAACGCCCAGCTGCCCACGGTGATCACCACGAACCAGACGGTGGGGGAGATGGACCCCCGCCTGGCCTCCCGCTTTGGCGACCGGCAGCTCGTCCAGACCCTGGACTTTTACGTCCCCGATTTCCGCGTGGACGGCCGCGCGCGCACCTTTGGCTCGCTGGACCCGTACCAGGGGATGACTTTCTCCACGATGTCCGACCGCAACCTCCCCGCCCTGCGCCGCGCCCAGCGCCAGGCCACCGAGTACGCCGAGCGCCCGGGGAACTGGCTGATCATCCGCGGCGGGTACGGCGTGGGCAAGACGCATCTCGCCGCAGCGATCGCCAACAAGGTGCAGCGCAGCGGGATGCGCGTGCTGTTCATCGTGGCGCCCGACCTCCTGGATTACCTGCGCGCCACGTTCCAAAAGGGCAGCGCCTTGTCGTACGATCGCCGCTTTACCGAGGTGCGCCAGGCGCCCTTCCTGGTGCTCGACGACCTCGGCGTCCACTCGGCCACCGATTGGGCGGAGGAAAAGTTCTTCCAGATCCTGAACCACCGCTACATCGCCGGCAGCCCCACCGTGCTGACCATCTCCGACGCCGGATGGGAGCGGCTCGACGAACGCCTCCGCGGCCGGCTGGAGAATGGCGACCGCTGCGTGCACATCCTGCTCGACTGCCCCCCCTACCGCGGGCGCGAGGCCGAGGCGAACGGCCCCAAGCGCTCCACGCGGCGCCGCGCGTAGCGCAGCGGACCATGGCGCGTCTTCACCTGCGGGAACCCTCCGCGCCCGCCCCCCGTCTACCCGGCGAGGAGGTGCGCGCGATGAGGGGTAACCGATGGCTGCGGTTGGCGGGGCTCGTGCTCGCCGTGCTCGTGGTGCTCGGGGCGGCGGGGGGCGCGGCGCTGGCCAGCCGCCCGGGGCGGGCAGCGATGCGCGGATGGACGGGCGAGGAGGACCTCCGCGAGCAGGTCAAGGGCACCTTGGCCCTCGCCTACCTCTCCCTCACCCGCTCGGCGCCCGACACCGCCCCCTACACCCCCATCCGCCACGCCGGCCTCTCGCCGTACGGGGTGAACACCTTCCTCGAGCAGGAGCCCGACCCCGAGAAGGTCGAGCGCACGCTGGCGGCGATCGCGGAGGCCGGGTTCCACTGGATCCGGCAGGAGTTCCCCTGGGAGGATATCGAGATCTCCGCCAAGGGGGATTTCTGGGACCACAAGTGGGACCAGGACGCCTGGGCCAAGTACGACCGCATCGTCGACGCGGCGGAGCGCCACGGGCTCGAGATCATCGCCCGGGTGGATAACCCCCCGGCCTGGTCGCGCGCCGTGGGCAACGCCCCGGGCTGGGAGCTGGGCCCGCCCGACGACCTCTCCGACTATGGCGACTTCTTCCACACCCTGGTGAGCCGCTACCGCGGGCGCATCCGCTACTATCAGGTCTGGAACGAGCCGAACATCTACCCCGAGTGGGGCGACCAGGACGTGGACCCCGCCGCCTACACCGCCCTCCTCGCCGAGGGCTACCGGCGGGCCAAGGAGGCGGACCCCGACTGCGTGGTCATCGCCGCCGGGCTGGCCCAGACCACCGAGCAGGGCCCCCGCAACCTGAGCGACCTGCAGTTCCTCGAGGGGATGTACGCCGCCGGCGCGGCGGACTATTTCGACGTGATGGGCGCCCAGACCTACGGCCTGTGGACCGGCCCGCAGGACCGGCGCCTGGGGCCGGAGCGCACGAACTATCACCGCGTGCGGCTCCTGCGCGAGGTGATGGTCCGCCACGGCGACGCGGACAAGCCGATCTGGGCCACCGAGGTGGGCTGGAACGCCTCGCCCGCGGACCTCGGCCACTACCCCTACGGCCGGGTGAGCGAGGCGCGCCAGGCCGAGTACACGGTGGCCGCCTACCGCCGGGCGCAGGAGGAGTGGCCGTGGCTGGGGGTGATGAACTACTGGTTCTTCCGCCGCCCCTCCGACGCCGAGCGTGGCCAGCCCTGGTACTATTTCCGCATGCTGGAGCCCGATTTCACCCCCCTGCCCGTCTACGACGCCCTGGCCGACCTGGCCCGGGGCGCCCAGACCCTCTCGCTGGGCTACCACCAGGAGGACCACCACGCGCTCGAGTACGCGGGCGCCTGGGAGCGGCGCGCCGACGAGAGCGCCGTCCTGGGCAGCTATATCCAGGGAGAGGCGGGCGCGTCGGTGGCGTTCGATTACTGGGGGACCGACCTGTTCCTCGTGCTCGGCGACCCCGCCGAGGCGGAGCGTCTCGACGTCGTCATCGATGGCCGGGCCGCGCCGGTGCGCGGCGTGGACCGTGAGGCGCCCGGTGCGGCGCCCGCCGTCCGCCTGGGCGGATCGCTCCCCTACGCCCGCCACACGGCCATCGTCTCGGTGCGCGAGGGGAAGGTGGCGCTCGACGCCGTGATCGCCTATCGGCGGGCGACCCACACCGGGCTCTGGCTCGGCGGGGCCGCGGCGGCCCGCACGCTCCAACCAGGTGCTCCAGGCGACCGAGGCGAGCCAGATCAGGACGCCGATCCCGGCCGCCGCCTCCGCCATCGCGCACGAGGCCGCGGTGGAGAACGCGCCCACATTGGCGATCACATCCGCGCGCCCGCGCGCAGCATAACGTCCGTGAATCCGCCGGTCGACGCGCCGACGTCGAGGCACGCGCGGCCGGTTACGTCGATTTGAAACGCCTCGAGCGCGCGCCGCAACTTGTGCGCGCCGCGGCTGACGCAGCGGTCGATCTCGCCGCGCACGCGAACGCTCTCCCCGTCCGCGACCGGCTCGGCCGGGCTCGCGATCTTCCGGTCGCCTATGAGCGCGCGCCCCGCCATGATCAAGGCGCGCGCGAGCTCGATCGACTCGAGGTGCAGCTCGTCGAACAGCCTCTCGTCGGCCCGCCTTTTCACAGCCCGAGCCTTTCCAGCACGCGCGCGGCGATCGACAGCGGGTCGAGCCCGCACTCCTTCAGCTGCCGGTCGACGCCCGCCTGGTCGACGAACCGGTCGGGAACGCCGAGCGCCAGCGCGTCGGCCCTTTCGCCGCTCTCGGCAAGCCAGCGCAGCACGCGCTCGCCGAAGCCGCCGGAGAGCGCGTTCTCCTCGAGCGTCACGATCAGCTTCGCGCCCGCCGCGTGCCCGAGCAATTTCTCGTCCATCGGCTTTACGAACCTGGCGTCGATCACGCCGGCGGACACGCGCTTGCCGTTCAATTCGATCGCCGCGAGCATCGCCGCCTGCACCATCCTTCCGACCGCGAGGAACATCACGTCCGCGCCGTCGCTCAAGAGCTCCCACTCGCCGATTGCGAACGCGCCGTGCGACTGCATGCGCGCGCCCATGTCCTCGCCGTCCCGCGGGTAGCGGATCGCCATCGGCCCGTCGTGCTCGGCGCTCAACCGCACGAGCCGCTTCAAGTCCCTCGCGTCGCGCGGCGCGGCGACGACCATGTTCGGGAGCATCGAGAGATACCCCAGGTCGTACACGCCCTGATGCGTCGCGCCGTCCGCGCCGACGAGCCCCGCGCGGTCGATGAGGAACGTGACCGGCAAGGCGTTGATGCACACGTCGGTCGCGATCTGGTCGAACGCGCGCTGCAGAAACGTCGAGTAGATCGCGACGTACGGCTTCATGCCGGACGAGGCCATGCCCGCCGCCATCGTGACCGCGTGCTCCTCGGCGATGCCGACGTCGAAGAAGCGGTCCGGGTGGCGCTCGGCGAACGCGGACATGCCGGTGCCGCCGGGCATCGCCGCGGTGACGGCCGCGATGCGTATGTCGTTGTCCGCGAGCGCGGAGAGCTCGAGCGCCGCGACATGCCCGCACGCCAGATGCGCCTCGGCGCGCGGCTCGCCGGTCTCGACGAAGAACGGCGCGACGCCGTGGAATTCGTCCGGGTGCGACTCCGCGGGCGAGTACCCCCGGCCCTTGACCGTCGCGACGTGCAGAAGCAGCGGCTTTTCCTCGTCCTTCGCGCGCCGGAGCACGCGGATCAGCCGCTTGAGGTCGTGCCCGTCGACCGGGCCCATGTACTGGAAGCCCAGTGTCGCGAAGAACTTGCCGTCGACAAACGGCGCCTTGATCAGGTCGCGCAGCTTCTCGACGAACCGGAACATCGGCATGCCGACCTTCGGGATGCGCTCGAGCAGCCTTCGCACGCCGCGCTTGAACGCCCGGTAGCCCTTGCTCTGGCGCAGGCTCGTCAGATAGTTCGACATCGCGCCGACGTTTCTCGCGATGGACATCTCGTTGTCGTTCAGCACGACGATCAGCCGCGTGCCGGACTGGCCTGCGTCGTTGAGCGCCTCGTAGCACATGCCGCCGGTCAGCGCGCCGTCGCCGACGACCGCGATCACGTGGCAGTCGTCCTTCATCACGTCGCGCGTGCGCGCCATGCCGAGCGCCGCCGAGATCGCGGTCGACGCGTGTCCGGCCGTGAACGCGTCGTACTCGCTCTCCGAGAGCCGCGGAAAGCCGCTCAGCCCGCCCTCCTTGCGAAGCCCCCTGCGGAAATCCTCGCAGCGGCCGGTCAGCAGCTTGTGCGCGTACGCCTGGTGGCCGACATCGAACACCAGTTTGTCATCCGGGCAGTCGAACACGTAGTGGATCGCGATGGTCAGCTCAACCGTGCCGAGGTTCGACGCGAGGTGGCCGCCGTTGTGCGCGACCGCCTCGATGATCTCCCTGCGGATCTCCCGGGCGAGCGCCTCGAGCTCCGGAACCGTCAGCTTCTTCAAGTCCGACGGGCAGTGAATGTCCTTGAGCATCTGTACTCCTTTATGCGAATGAGAATATCAATGCGTCCAAAGCGGCGAGAAATTTTCGTGCAGGGCGAGGAGCCGGAGCGAGGCGTAGCAGGGGGTCTACGTTGAGCCAAGAGCGACACCGCCCTGTACGAAAAGAGCCGCCGCGACGACGCGTTCATATCCGGAATTCGCATCAATTTGTGCGATCAATTAAGGATTCCGCGAGCTTTTGAAACAGCGCCGCGCGCGCGCCGAACGGCCCGAGCGCCCCGACCGCGCGGTCGCGCAGGTTGAGCGCCCGGCCGCGCGCCCCGTCGACGCCGTAGACGGACGCATAGGTCAGCTTGCCGCTCCTCTCGTCCTTGCCGATAGTCTTCCCGACCTCGGGCGCGGAGCCGACGACGTCGAGTATGTCGTCCGTCGCCTGAAACAGCATGCCGAACGCGCGCGCGTATTCGGTCAAGGCGGAAAGCTCCGTCTCGTTGGCCCCGGAAAGGCGCGCCGCCGCGCGCAGAGCCCCGACGAACATCGCGGCGGTCTTGCCCGCGTGGATTTCTTCGAGCATAGCCTCATAATTTTCAGCGGCAATGCCGCGCCCGGCCTCGAGGTCGAGGCACTGGCCGGCGATCATGCCGGAGACGCCCGCGCCCCTGGCGATCTCCGAAATCGCGAGCAGGCACGCCCGCTCGCGCCCCGGAAACCGAAGCGCGCGCTCGAGCATGACTTCGAACGCGAAGTTCAGCAGCCCGTCGCCGGCCAGGATCGCAACCCTGACGCCGAACACGACGTGGTTCGTCGGCTTGCCGCGCCGGAGTTGGTCGTCGTCCATGCCGGGCAGGTCGTCGTGGATCAGCGAATAGGCGTGGATCATCTCGACCGCGCACGCGAAGTCGAGCGCCTCATCCCGGTCGCCGCTGAGCATGTCGACCGCCGCGAGCAGCATCGACGGGCGCAGCCGCTTGCCGCCCGCGAGCGCGCTGTAGCGCATCGCCTTGTGCAGCACGAGGTCGCCGTCCGGCAGCAGTTGGTCGAGCCGTTCGTCGACGAGCGCCCGGTATTCCGGAAGCGTCATTCGGACATTTCCCCCTCGAGCATGTCTTCCCCCGTTGCGGTCAGCACGCGTATGCGCTTGTCGCCCTCCGCGAGCAGCTTTTCGAGCCTCGCCTTCAGCACCATGCCGCGCTCAAACGCCCGGAAGGACTCCTCGAGCGGCAATTCGCCCGTCTCCAGCGCGCGCACCAGACTCTCGAGCTCCTCCATCCCCTGTTCAAAACCCACGTTTTCCATCACAGAACCTCCGCGGGCACGTCGCCGTCCCGCATCCGTATTTCAACTGTTTCTCCGGACCGCAATTGCGCCGCATCCGGCACGCAAATGCCGCCCTTTCGCACGACCGCGTAGCCGCGCGCGATCACCCGCTCGGGGTCGAGCGCGTCGAGCGACCGCTCCGCGAGGTCGAGCCGCCGCCTGAGCGCGTCGCGCCGCCTTTCAAGCGCCAGCGGGAGCCGGGCCGTCAGCGCCTTGAGCGCGGCCTCGCGCCGCTCGATCAGCATCCTCTTCGGGTGTGCAAGCGCCGCCGAGCCCGCGAGCGCCCGCAGCCGCGCCCAGCGCAGCTCCTGCGAGCGCGAGAGCGCCCGCGAAAGCGCCCCGGAGAGCTTCATGACCGACTGCCGGAGCTCGGCGAGCACCGGCACCGCGAGCTCCGCGGCGTTCGACGGCGTCGACGCGCGCGCGTCCGCGGCGAAGTCCGCGATTGTGAAGTCCGTCTCGTGGCCGACGCAGGAGATCACCGGGATTTTCGACGCCGCGATCGCGCGCGCGACGATCTCCTCGTTGAACGGCCACAAATCCTCGATCGAGCCGCCGCCGCGCCCGACGAGTATCGCGTCCGGCCGGCCGTCGCGGTTCAATCGCTCGATCGCCTCGACGATCTCCCTCGCCGCGAGCGCCCCCTGCACCGCGCACGGCGCGAGCAGGATTCCGACGTTCGGGTTGCGGCGGCGGGACACGCGGATGATGTCGCGGATCACCGCGCCGGTGCGGGACGTCGCGACGCCGATGACCTTCGGAAACAGCGGAATCTCGCGCTTTCTGGCAGGGTCGAACAACCCCTCGGCCGCGAGCCTCTGCTTGAGCTTTTCAAACCGCAGGTACAGCTCCCCCGCGCCCTCGGCCTTCATCGACTGCACGTAGAGCTGGTAGGTGCCGCCGGCCGCGTACAGCGACGCGCTCGCGCGCACGGTCACGCGCATGCCGTCCTCCGGCTCGAACGAAAGCGACAGCGCCTGCTGCCGAAGCATCACGCACTGCACGCGCGCCAGCTCGTCCTTCAGCGCGAAGTAACAGTGGCCGCTCACGTGCCGCTTGAACCCCGAAATCTCGCCGCGCACCTCGACCGCGCGAAGCACCGGGTCGCCGGCGAGCTTCTTGCGCACGTACTCGTTGAGCTCCGAGACCGAGAGCGTCCACTTCTCATCCATGCCGCGTCTCGCAGGCGACGATCGTATTCTGCATCAGCATCGCGATCGTCATCGGCCCGACGCCGCCGGGCACCGGCGTGATCGCCCCGGCGACCGGAAGCGCCGAGGCGAAGTCGACGTCGCCGACGACCTTGCCGTCCGGAAGCCGGTTCATGCCGACGTCGATGACCGCCGCGCCGGGCTTTAACATGTCCCCGGTGATGAGCCCCGCCCGGCCGACCGCCGCGACCAAGATGTCCGCGCTCCGCGTGAAGTCGGCCAGATCCTTCGTGCGCGAGTGGCAGACGGTGACCGTCGCGTGCTCGTTCAGCAGCAGTATCGCCATCGGCTTTCCGACGATGTTCGACCGGCCGACGACGACCGCGTGCCTGCCCCGAAACGCCGTCCCCGCGCGCCGCAAGAGCTCCATGCAGCCCGCCGGCGTGCACGGCAGCACGCTCTTCTGCCCGGAGAACAGAAGCCCCGCGTTCACGACGTGGAAGCCGTCCGCGTCCTTCTCGGGCGCGACCTCGGCGAGCACGCGGCGCTCGTCGATGTGCCTCGGGAGCGGCAGCTGCACGAGCATCGCGTCGACCGTCTCGTCCTTGTTGAGCGCCTGAATCTCCGCGATCAGCGCGTCCTCTTCGATGTCGCCGGGCAGCGTGACCTCGCGCGACAGGATGCCGATCTCCTCACAGGCGCGCTTCTTGTTGCGCACGTAGATCAGGCTCGCCGGGTCGTCGCCCGCGAGCACGACCGCGAGGCACGGCGCGATTCCCCTCTCCCGAAGCGCCGCGGCGCGCCCCTTCAGCTCCGCGCGAATCTCCGCCGCGATTCCCTTGCCGTCAATGATGTTTCCCATCGCAAAATTCCTCCCAACCGATCAATGCAACGCCGCAGGCGTTGTCGCCGGAGAGCTCCGGCGCCCCCCAGTGGATGTTCACGGGGCAGTCGAGCCGCGAAAGCCGCGCGGGAAGCAATTCCCGAAGCAGCCCCGAGGACGCGACGCCGCCGGAGATCAAGGCGCTTGCGAGCCGCGTGCGCCGGTATGCGTCCGAGATCAGCCTCGCGACCGCGCGCACGAGGTACGAGAACACCTCGGCCGCCACGTCCTCCGGCCTCGCGCCCGCGTCGAGCATGCGCATAGCCTCGGCCTCCGCGCCGGAGAACGACACGTCGCCGTCCCGGTGCGCAAGCGGCATCGCGCTCCTCGCCTCGCCCAATCGCGCAAGTTTCTCGAGCGCCGGCCCCGCCGGGAACGGAAGCCCCATCCTCACGCCGACGCGGTCGACGAACTGCCCCGCATGCAAGTCGCTCGACCCGGCGAGCCGCCCGATATGAAGCCCCGGGCGCACGCGCAGCATCTCCGTCGTGCCGCCGGACAGGTGCGCGGCCAGAAACTCCTCATCCGCGAGCCCCGAACCCACCAGAGCCGCGCGCACATGCCCCTGCTGGTGGCTCGTCTCGTACTTTGGAACGCGAAGCGCCGCCGCGATGGATCGGGCAAACGACAGCCCCGCGAGGAACACCGGCATGTACGAGCCCTCGACGTCCCGCGGCCGCGCGCTCGCGCAGACGGCTCGGATCGAGATGTCTCCCGCCTCGGAGAGCATCTCCTCGAGCAGCTCCGGAAGCCGGTTTACATGCTGAAACAGCGCGTCGGACTGCCTCAGTCCGCGCGCGCCGCCCTCGACCTCCAGAAGCTTCCTGCGGTGAACGGCGATGCCCTCCGCGCCCGCAAGCGCGACGGAGGTCGTGTAGCAGCTCGTGTCGATGCCAAGCGCCGTCTCGGTCATTGCGCTTCGCCCCGGGAGATGCCGCCGAGCACGCCGTGGACGAACTGCGGCGCCTTGTCGCCGGAGTAGAGCTTCGCGAGCTCGACCGCCTCGTTGATGACGACGCCCGCGGGCGTCTGCCCCGACATCAGCTCATACGCGCCGAGCCGCAAAATCGCGAGGTCGACGCGCGAAATCCTATCGAGCTTCCAGCCGTGCGCGCAGGCCTCGATCCGCCGGTCGAGCTCCGGCGCGCTCTCGACGACGCCCTCGAACACGCGGTTCATATAGGCGTATTCCTCCTCGCCGGGCTCCGCCCCGAGGAGGCCCAGGCGCGTCTCCTCGCCGCCCTCGCCGCCCATTTCCCACTCGTAGATCAGCTTCATCGCGTGCGTGCGCGCCGTAACCCTGTTCATCCACCAAACTCCTTTGACGCAAGCATTGCTTGACCCGGGCATTGCCCGACACAGGCATCGCCCGACACGGGCATTGCCTGACACAAGCATTGCGGAGGCGCGAAATCCGGCGCCGCCGCAATGATCGATGTATTCCGGAACCCTACATTTCCGGCTCCGCGG
>ERZ747221.3946-NODE-3946-length-11229-cov-3.398763_pt1 | contig 11229 bp, 10 predicted proteins | sample MGYA00374949_ERZ747221 | MGnify/ENA primary metagenome ERZ747221 (study PRJEB28779, sample SAMN05720172) | bioreactor metagenome | isolation source: Anaerobic biogas reactor | place: USA:Washington, USA | collected 2015-08-08 ... | reverse complement strand
GCATTATAAAAACTCCTTTCCAAGAAAAATCTTTTTTCATCTTTATAATGCCTTTTTGCTAACCAAACTATTCAATTAAATATACATAAAAAAAGTGGTAGTCTTTATAGCCTACCGGAAAGTTTAGCGCAAAAACCATCCTGGCTATATCACTCTGGATAAAGTTAATTGCCTATTTTATTAAGCCATATTTAATCATCTGTGTTAAAATAAGGTAAACTTTGTAATTGCAGGTGATATTGTGCTGGCCTCCCTTAACACTATGGTTATAAACGGTATCGAAGCTATTCCCGTAAAAGTAGAGGTAGATATACAGACCGGGCTTCCCGGATTTGAGCTGGTCGGCCTGGCCTCGCAGGCTACCAGAGAAGCGCGTGAGCGGGTTAGATCAGCTCTAAGGAACTCGGGGTTCGAGTATCCCAACCGTAAGATTATTATCAACTTGGCTCCGGCAGATATAAAAAAAGAAGGTAGCCATTTTGACCTGGCCATAGCTCTGGGTATTCTAATTGCTTCTGAACAGGTGGAATGCTTGCCTCTTGATAAATACTACTTCTGTGGAGAATTATCACTTAACGGCGACCTGCGTATGGTTCCAGGTGTTTTACCCATGGTCTTGGAATTGGCTAACAGTCAAGCTAATGTCAGCTTTATTATTCCTGCAGGTAATATCCATGAAGCCGGGTTAGTTAATGAGGTAAAATCATTTGCCGCTGACAGTTTGAAGGAAATATGCGGTTTTATACGGGGTGAAAACGTTTTAACCCCGGTACAAGCCTATTCTCCCCAAGAATCTTTCCAGGATACTATTCCTGACTTTGCTGACGTTAAGGGGCAGGAATCGGCCAAACGAGCACTCTTAATCGCTGCTGCGGGCATGCATAATATTCTTTTAATTGGTCCTCCCGGTGGTGGTAAAACCATGCTGGCACGTCGATTACCTGGAATTTTGCCTGAAATGCAGCGAGATGAAATTTTGGAAACTACGCGCATTTATTCAGTAGCTGGTTTACTTGGCAGCAACAACCCGCTGGTAAACCAAAGACCTTTTCGGGCACCTCATAAGAATGCTTCCAGTGCCAGCATTATAGGAGGAGGAAGAATTCCCCGTCCCGGAGAAATTAGTCTGGCCCAAAATGGAGTATTATTTCTGGATGAATTCCCGGAATTTAGCCGCGATGTACTGGAAGCACTGCGGCAACCACTGGAAGATAGGGTAGTAACGGTAGCACGGGCTCAGGCTACCTGCACCTATCCGGCTAACTTTACCCTCATCGCCTCTATGAATCCATGTCCATGTGGGCATTATGGTTCCGATTTAGAATGTAATTGTACTCCTCCCCAGATACAGAGATACCTGGGCAGAATCTCCGGACCTCTCCTGGATCGGATGGATTTACATGTGGAAATACCCCGGGTAAAACTTGATCAATTAAAGGAACATAGTGGAGGAGAAAATTCTGCATCCTTAAGAGAAAAGGTTATAAAAGCCCGGGATATCCAGCAAAATCGCTTTGCCCGCAGTAAAATCAAGCTTAACTCGCAGATGAGACCAGCAGATGTGCGCAAGTTTTGTAGCTTGGACGAGGCTTCCCAAAACTTGCTTAAAAGTGTTTTTGACCGTTTGCGTTTAAGTGCCCGGGCTTATGACCGGGTGTTAAAGATTGCCCGCACTATTGCTGACCTAGAAGCAGTGAAACATATAAAAACCGCACACCTGGCTGAAGCCCTACAATACCGCAGCCTGGATCGTAAATATTGGAATAACTAGGGTAGAGCGAACCAAACGTCCCTGCGTTACCAACATTGTCAATAACCCCGTCCCCGCGACACGTATATCGTATATCACGGGGATATTCCTTCTGATATATATCAAAAGGACCGTCCCCATGATATATGATATATTAGGCGAAAAGCCCCTCCTAATGGAGGGGCTTTCACCTTGCATAGCTCATTCACTCTCTCTTTATTTATCCCCCATTCCAGGTAAAACACCTGAAATGGAGGCAGTGAATGACCATTTAATTTAGTTTGGCCCGGTACTCACTATTAAAGTTTTTGAGTGTGGTTAACACTGGTGCCGGTGCGGCCTGGCCCAGGCCACAGAGGCAGGCTTTGGACATAACCGTACCTAATCTCTCCAGCAGAGATAAGTCCACACTGCTGCCCTGACCAGCATCGAGTTTTTCCATCATTTCATGGATGCGTTTAGTACCTTCGCGACAGGGATTACATTTTCCACAGGATTCATGTTCAAAGAAACCTGCAATCCTGGCTACTACATTGACTATGTCGCGAGTCTCATCCATTACAAAGACTGCACCTGAACCCAGCACAGCACCTATAGCCGTCATGGAATCAAAATCAATGGGTGTGTCCAGCATGGATTCCGGTATAAAGCCACCAGAAGTACCGCCTATCTGAACCGCCTTGAACTTCTTGCCATCCTTGATGCCGCCGCCAAAGTCATAAATAACCTGGCGAATGGTGGTGTTGGTAGGCACTTCATAAACGGTGCGGTTGTTGACATCACCAGTTAGGGTTAAAACTTTGGTACCAGGATATTTTCCTGCCCCTATGGATTTATACCAGTCTGCACCTTTTTCCAGTATTATCGGGATATTGGCAAAGGTTTCAACGTTGTTTACTATAGTAGGTTTTTGCCATAATCCAATAACCGGCGGGAACGGTGGTTTGAAACGGGGTTCTCCGCGATTACCTTCAATGGATTCAATCAGGGCACTTTCTTCACCGCAGACATAAGCTCCGGCACCCATTCTCACTTCAATGTCGAAGTCTCCCAGGACACCCTTTGCTTTAGCCTGGGCTATAGCCTGATTAAGGATATCAACTACATAAGGATATTCTCCCCGGCAGTAAATATAGCCTTTATTGGCTCCTATGGCATAACCGCATATGGCCATACCTTCCAGCACTGATTGAGGGTCATTTTCCATTATGGTACGGTCTTTATAGGTTCCAGGTTCACCTTCGTCAGCATTACAGACGACATATTTCTGCTCGGACTGTACTTTATAGGAAAAGCTCCATTTCATGCCACAATTAAAGCCGGCGCCGCCGCGTCCCCGCAGTCCAGATTTTTTAACTTCTTCTATTAATGCTTCTTGCCCCATCTGACGTGCTTTTTCCAGAGACTTGTAGCCCCCGGCATTGATGTAGTCTTCAATTTTTAAGGGGTCTATTTTACCCATGTTACGCAAAACAATGCGCATTTCCTCAGCCATTATGTTCCCTCCTTTCATTATTTGTATTCGGCTAGAATGCCGGGTATTTTTTCCGGGGTTACATCACCATAAGGCTTACTATTAACAGTTATCACCGGAGTAGCCTGGCACTGGCCTACACATTCGCAAAATTCCAGAGCAAATTTGCCGTCAGCAGTGCTTTCTCCCATCTTGATACCCAGTTCTTTTTCCAAAGCGTCTACTACTTCTTTAGCACCAGCTACATGACAGGGGGCACTTTCACATATGCGAATTACATTTTTGCCCCGCTCTCCCACCTTTAGATAAGAATAAAATGTTGCCACCCCATAAGCTTTGGCCAGGGGCAGGTCAAAGACCTGAGCTGCGTACGCTATAGAATCTTCAGGAATAAAACTATATTCCCTCTGCAAGGCATGATAAGCTTCAATAAGGCCACCGGGAAGATCTTTATACTGGTTAATTATTTCCTTGAAGTCTGCCATTACATTTTCACCTCCCTGGGGATATAATCATCTATTTATCAAGGAATTAAAATAAATCCATTTCTTATAACGTCTTTCAAGTTAGGAGCAGTTTTAAGCCTGTTCCAACCTGATACTACTGGGATCGAGTAAAATAACCGAAACTAAAGTACCTGTTTCAATTGCCGGACTCCCGGCAGGTAAGTCAATCAAAGCATTGCAGTTCACCAGCGAACGAATCATGCCAGGCTTTTGCCCGGGTAAAACTTTTACCCTCCAGATGCTGCCGTCAGTAGTTAAGTAGGACCGTACAAAACGTCGTTCACTACCTTTGGCACCTATATTATCCAGGCATTGAGCTGTTACCCTGGGGGTATAAGGCTCTTTTCCCCGGAGCGCACGAATCACCGGAGCAACCAGCAGTTCATAACCTACAGCACAGGCGGCCGGATTACCGGATAGAGAAATAAGGCATTTCTTATTCCACAGTGCGGCCCCGTTATGGCCTCCTGGTTGGATGGGAACTCCCCAGAAAAGCATTTCCCCACCCATTTCAGTAAAAAGTGATTTCGTCTGTGCGTCTTTGCGGGCATAAGTGCCACCTATAGTTATTAAGAGATCGGCTTCTTCTATTATGTCCCTCATGTAAGCAACCAGTTCAGCCCGACTTTTATTACTCACAACCTTAAGAGCAACAATTTGAGCACCATCTCGCCTGGCCAAAGCTGTAATTAGAGGTCCGTTACTATCACGTACAGAACCGGGGTCGGGAGTTTCTTTCCAGGCTACCAGTTGTTCCCCCAGGCTGAGGATTGCTATTCGGGGACTGCTGTATACCTGTACTTCAGTCCTTCCCTGAGCAGCCAGTACTGATATTAAACCGGGAGAAATTATACTCCCTTCTGGGGCATACAGCTCACCGGCTTTAAAATCCTCACCTGCCTGGCGAATAAATTCACCGGCCCTGACTGCTTTCCCCAGGTAGATTTCGGTTTCCCCAATTTCTACTTCTTCATGGGGAACCAGAGACGTACCGCCATAGGGAATAACTCCACCAGTTCTTACCTCTATAGTCTCTCCGCTGTTTAATGTAAGAGGTATTTGCTCTGCTGAAAGGGTGCCGACTATAGACAGTTTTCTATGGCCATCTAGATCATTTACATGTAACACATAACCATCCCGTGCTCCTGAGGACCAGGCAGGAAGATTTTCTCCTGCAACCAAATTCTCAGCCAGAGTCCGGCCACTAGCTTCCAGTATGGACAACTTCTCTGCAGCCGGCGGGGTAAGGTTTTGTAATAAAAGCTGCTGGGCTTCTTCCAGACTTACATCAAGCAACACTGCCTGACCTCCGTTCTTAAAAACTGCAACTTTTGCCAAAGGGGCAAATAGGATAGTGACAGACTTTACATTCTTCGCAAAATCCACCATGTCCCAGTGCTGCTATATCTGCCCGGTTTATACGTTCACCGGCAAAAATTCGAGGCAATAAAAGGTCAAAAGTAGTGGTACGACTGAATAAAGCACCGGCGGGAACGCCATATATAGGAACGTGCTCGCGGTAAGCTATCATGTTCTGGGAACCAGGAAGAGCCGGTGCCCCATAGAAAACTACTTCTGCACCACTGGCTCTTATACCCACAGGTGTGACATCATCAGGATCTACTGACATACCACCAGTAACCACAACCAATTCAGCGCCTTCTTCAATATAGTTGTTTATTTCCTGGGCAATTATCTCGGGATTATCAGGGACAATAACCTGTCCCATGATTCTGCCCCCAAATGGAGTTACTTTTTTACGGATTAGCCTGCCAAAACCATCTTTAATCTGGCCATTATAAATCTCACTTCCGGTAGTAACAATTCCTACCCAAAGCGGTCTAAAAGGCATAACCGAAATCAGTGGTTCCGGGTTAGAAGCCAGTTTTTCAGCTTCCTCCAGGATATATCTTTCAATGGCCAGAGGTATTACCCGGGTACCTGCCACCAGTTGCCCTTTAACTACCGGTCGTTTATTATGCATGGTGGCAAAAACGACGTTTTCCAGGTTGTTAATCCAATTAAGCCGATTTACATCTATATTTAGTAATCCATCATACTGGGCACAGAGATTAACCCGCCCCTGGCTGGGTTCTGTACAGCTTAAACCCTTACCGGCTGCTTGCCGGGCTAGCCTGGTAGCCGCTTCTTCCTCGTGAACCAGATTATCCTGGGGTTCCCATACATAGATATGTTCCTTACCCATATCTAATAGTATAGGAACATCAGCCGGGGTTATTAGCTGTCCCCTGCGGTAAGCCCGGTATTTTTCTCTTCCGGGTACCACTTTGGTAATATCATGACAAAGCTCTAAACCTACTGCCTCTTGAACAGGTACCTTTTTCATTCTTAAGCCTCCTACAATTTTGCCAGCTTTACAGCACAGACTTTATATTCACCAGTTCCGGTAATCGGATCCAGATGGTGACTGGTGACGGCATTGGTAGGAGTTTCACTGTAGTGGAATGACATCCAGATTACCCCCGGGAGTACCCGATCAGTAACCTTGACGGCAGTTTCAACTTCCCCTCGGCGGGAAGCAACCTTTAGTTTATCACCGGTAACAACCCCAAGTTTTTCAGCATCTACAGGATTTAGTTCTGCCCACTCGCGATCCCATATGCTCATGATACCCGGGGAATATGGGGTGGTAACATTGTAGTGATGCAAGATTCTACCGGTCGATAACAGGAAGGGGTATTCCTCATCCGGCATTTCTCCGGGCGGTATATGATCGGAAGGCTGGAAGAGCCCCAATCCGCGGGTGAATTTGCCTGCATGCATAAACTGAGTACCAGGATGATCCAGGGTGGGGCAAGGCCACTGTAAGCCTTTCTTATCCAACCGTTCATAGTTAGTTCCAGCCATAGAAGGTGACAGAGAAGCCATTTCGTTCCAAATGTCCTCAGGGCTATTATAATTTACCGGATAACCCATACTATTAAACATTTCACAAATGCTTTCCCAGTTAGCCTTACCAGGAATAGGTTCTATAGCCTTGCGTACTCTCTGGATACGGCGTTCGGTATTGGTAAAGGTACCATCACATTCTGCAAAACTGGCTGCCGGTAAAATTACATCAGCATATTCAGCCGTCTCGGTAAGGAACAGCTCTTGGACTACCAGAAACTCCAGTTTTTCCAGGGCTCCCCGAATATGATTGCTATCGGGATCAGTAAGCACCGGGTTTTCGCCCAGGATATACATAGATTTAACTGTGCCTTCATGGGCAGCTTCAAACATCTCAGGAATCTTTAAGCCCACTTTATCTGGCATGGGTCTTCCCCAGGCCTTCTCAAATTTTTCTTTAACATCAGGATTAGTTACCGCCTGGTAACCTGAATATACATTGGGCAGAGCTCCCTGGTCACATGCTCCCTGTACGTTATTCTGCCCGCGAATGGGGCAAACACCTACGCCAGCCCGTCCTAAATGTCCGGTTAGCATAGCCAGATTAGCACAGCTCATAACGTTACGGGTTCCACAAATATGCTCGGTTATGCCCAGGGTATAGAAAAGCATGGCTTTGTCAGTAGTAGCATAGAGGCGGGCTACAGCGTACAAGTCGTCAACTGAAATTCCAGTTATTTCGGATACCTTTTCCGGAGGATAGTTTTCCACTATGGCCTTTAGCTCTTCATAATTTTCTGTACGTTCTTCGATAAACTTTTTATCTTCCAGGCCTTCTTTGATAATGATATGCATAAGTCCATTCAGGAGAGGAATATCGGTTCCCGGATTTTGACGCAGCCAGTAATCGGCTTCATCTACCAGGTCAATATGACGAGGATCGCAGACAACCAGTTTGCACCCATTGCGGGCTGCCTGTCTCATCTTGTAACCAATTACCGGATGAGCTTCGGTGGTGTTGGTACCAATTAAGAACATTAATTCTGCATCGGTTGAAATCTCATTAATGGAGTTGGTCATTGCGCCGCTTCCAAATGTGGTGGCCAGACCGGCCACAGTTGGCGCGTGTCAGGTACGGGCGCAGTGGTCAACGTTGTTGTTGCCCATAACTGCCCGGGTAAATTTCTGTACCAGATAGTTTTCTTCATTAGTACAACGGGCTGAACTAAGAGCAGCAAAAGAACCGCTGCCGTATTTTTCTTTTATTTCATTAAACCGTTGGGCAATAAGACTAAAAGCCTCATCCCAGCTAGCTTCTTCAAAAACACCGTTCTTCTTAATTAATGGGGTGGTCAGACGCTTTTCATTATATATATAATCCCAGCCAAAACGTCCTTTGACACAGAGGCGACGCTGGTTAACCGGGCTTTCCGGGTTGGAAAGAACACCAATTACTCTGCCGTCTTTTACGGCCAGATCGAAATTACAGCCGGTACCACAGAAGGGGCAGGTAGTCCTGACTCGTTCAATTTCCCAACGGCGGCCCTGACCCACCATAGTTTTTTCCTGCAGAGCTCCGGTAGGACAAACAGCTACACATTGCCCGCAGAAAACACAGCTATCGGAATCAATATAGTCAACATCACCAGCAGTAGTGGCCTTACGGTGCCAACCCCGGTGGAGATAACTCAGATTGTCGGCGCCGGTTAATTCCTCACAAGCCCGTACACAAGCGCCACAAAGAATACATTTGTTGAGGTCGCGGATAATGAAGGGATTAGAATCGTCTATGGCATAAGCATGTTTTTCTCCCTCAAAGGGGCTTTCCTTGATGCCATACTTGTAGCAGTAATCCGCCAGTTTGCAATTACCCAGTTTATCACAGGTCATGCAATCCAGGGGATGATTGGCCACCAGTAATTCCAGAATAGTACGCCGGGCTTCCACAATATCTGGGGATTCCGTATGCACTACCATACCGGGGCTAACCGGGGTAACACAGGATGCCGGGAACAGACGATTTCCTTCTACTTGTACCACGCAAAGACGGCAGGCTCCCAGGGGCTTTAATTCCGGGTCATAACAAAGACGGGGAATTTCTATCCCTGCCTGGTCGGCTGCCTGCATTATAGTGGTACCTTCCGCAACTTCAACCTCCTTTCCGTCAATGATCAATTTGACCATTTCCACTCCAATCACTCCTTCCATAATTCTTGCTTCTTCCAAGATTCAGGTTCAAAAAAACAAAAACCCCCGCCTGAACTGGAGGTTTAATAATTGCATCCATGAGCCTTAACCACAGCACCAAGAGGCCCAGAAATAGCAATTATCTGGCCTTATCAGGCGGTCTCGGGCTCCTTTCCAATATCGGGAGGCAGATCAGTTTCCTAGTCTACCCTATCGGCTCTTTACCTTGGCTATTGGCTTTAGGTAAATAAAGCTCGGAGCATAGTAAAATGGCAGGCTTTCTTTCCAATCCCCTCCTCCCTATGCTTAGCTGCAGAGACCCCTCTGCGGGCAATTGGTTACTTATACTAATTATTAATTAGACTCTGAATTGGATTTTCGACAGTTGCATACCCATAAAAAATAAAAAACAGGTATCCGTACTGGCAAAAGGGCACACTACGGCTACCTGTGATTCAAAACAAATAGTCATATTGTGACTCCTTTCCACAATACGGGGAGGCACAGGCGTTTCCACCTGTACCCAGGCCAGATAACCCTGGTTATTACACGTTAGGTTAAACAGCTCGGAGACAAATATATATTTTGTTACACTATAATTGATATTATACTATGCTAACATAGTAAATATTTGTATTTATTCTAGGAGAAAGCAGTATATATGTCAAACCAGATAATAGCAAGTATGACTCAAGGTTATGCATCCGATAAATTACATTAGGAATAGAACTCTTCAGAGCACGATAATATGGTAACTCCTGTATTTTGACCATAAGATAAAAAATTTATTTTTTATTTTAGGCAAATAAAGCTTTCCGGGATCCAACGACGGTAGCGGCAGTTATAACAAGAGCGTTCTTCCTCGCTAACTAATTCATCGTCATCATCAAGATTAAAATGCAGACATACACTGGCTGCCTCAACTGCTTCCTGCCATGCTTCTTTCCCCAGGGAAAACACTTTTTCACCCTTCTCATTAACTTTCCACATTGTATATCACCTCCGGGAGGTATAAAGACTTTGGTTAGAAACGCTTAAGATAGTTTTTGGTACAGGTTTGCCATTTAGCATCCTCAGTTTCATTAGGGAAAACCAGCAGAGTAGTTCTACCACCCAGCATAACTGCTTTTACGGTTTCACCCAGGTAAATTAATTCATCGTCTGCTATCATTTGTCCTTCCGTACTTTGAACTACTTCTACACCGCTTTGTTGTTTAATCTCTCCGGAAGTAATTAATCCGGTTGGCGCATTTACTTTAAGCCTACCCCGTAAGCGTCCGTCATTTCCACTTAACCTTAAACCAGCTCCGGCCAGGGCACCTATTACCCCTATTCCCTCGCCACCATGTTCGGAAAGATAAGCTCCAGTCTTAGCGGCAACTTCATAGGCTTCCTCCTTGTTTAAGACTATCTTCTTGGCTTTGAAGGCAAACTCCTTTAATTCTAGTTCATTTTTTAGTTGCTCTAGAACTATCACACATAAGCCAGGATCAGAACCAGGTGCACTTTCTGTAGCCAGAAATTGCCGGGCCAGCTGCAGGTATTCTTCAAAATGCTGCTCTTTTATCTCAGCTGCAAAACACATAGCGCTGTTATGTGAGGTGTAGGGTATATCGGGATGCACCAGTAATTGATGGCGCGTTATCACCTGGGCTTTTCCCCACTCCCGCTCTTCCAGCAGTTTAGCCAGTAATGACGCTATTTCCCCAGTACCCCTACTCTCCAAATTATCCGTATCATCAATGGATACCAGTATTCGCATTTAATCGCCTCCACTTATCTTTGCGGTGGATTTTTGTGATCCCTCATACCCTGGCCGTTTAATATATTGGTCAGCATTTGACCCGACACCTGGTAATTGAAGTAGGTTTGGTAAAAGCTGCGTGCGTCTTCTCGCATATCCAAATCTTTAAAATGTTCAGGATAGAGTAACTTGGCCGTCCACATAATAGCCAGCGGCGTTTCCAGTCCACCCGGATGCCCCCAGCGGGATATTCCTATAGGCATTTGGTAAACCTTTTTGTTTTTAACTGCTTTTAAGGGTGACCACTGCGAATTGGTCATAATATAGTCAACTACTCCAGGTTCGTTTACTAGAATTACATCGGGATCCCATAAAAGAATTTGCTCTAGACTGGCGAAGTTTTTTCCTTCTAATTGGCGTAAAGGCTGGTCCACCGATACATTTATTACCCCTGCTATTTTAGTCCAGTCACCGGCCAGACTATCCGGGGTGTCGGTACGAGTTGCTTCATTTACCGCATGGTAAACCCGTACCCGCTCATTTTCGGGGATAGTTGCCACCACATTCTGTACTTGTTCTATGCTGGCCTGGTAGTAATCATTATAGGCCTGACCTTTATCGGGTACACCCAGTGCCTGAGCAATAGCCATAATAGCATGCTGTTGTTCTTCAATACTATTATAATCCACTGCCAGGTAGGGAATATTAAACTTATCCA
>ERZ747221.3945-NODE-3945-length-11235-cov-2.587202_pt1 | contig 11235 bp, 11 predicted proteins | sample MGYA00374949_ERZ747221 | MGnify/ENA primary metagenome ERZ747221 (study PRJEB28779, sample SAMN05720172) | bioreactor metagenome | isolation source: Anaerobic biogas reactor | place: USA:Washington, USA | collected 2015-08-08 ... | reverse complement strand
ATTTCTACCCTTGATTTCATAAGTAACCTCCAAATAATTTGTTATCTTTTAAAATACTTTTTCTAGGAAATATAAATAACTACTTCGTATCCAGCCAATCGTTTTTATCAATAACGCTTCCAGTTCACCTCCTAGTTCCCGACCCAAGTTTTTTTAACTATACTGGTAGACTTTTATTGATATTAGGACAGAAACAAATGGACTATAAGATTCACTGCTGTGAAAAACTCTTATAGCCCAAAAGGGTACTTCCCATACGCTGGTAATACCATTGTCTGCGGGGATTTAAGGATGTATAAGCGTCAGATTTACTTCGTCAAAACCCCTACAATTACCTCCTTTTATATTAGCGGTCATACAAAAGGGTGGAAGATTGACTGCGGGTCTGACTATGTTTTTTTGCAATTTGCCACTGGGCCTTTCATATACCAAAAGCAGGTTATCCGTACAAGTAACGCGTTCTATTTCGTTTGATATTTATCATCCACTAAATTAACCGCTTTTGGTACAAATCTGAATTATGTTTGTTTACCAGTGACCGAGTCTGTTGGGGTTATATCCGATCTTCTCCACCATCCGGTCTTTTTGTAATCGAACCTTCAACCCTTAGCTTGTCGCTCCTCTAAGTATTTGGCATAATTCAAAAGTTCTTTTTTGCCTTCGTCCGGCAACGATAAAAACACGTCCGATATCGTAGTAACTTCTTGTACATAGCGGTTGTCGGTGAATCCGATCAGGTAGCTAAAACCTACATTCAGGGCCTCGGCTATGGCTTTCGCGTGCATTAACTTGGGCAAATGACTGGCTGCCTCGTATTTTGATATAGTAGCCTTTGATACTCCAGCCATTCTACCTACATCCTCCTGAGACAATCCCCTTTCTTCTCTAATTTCCTTTAACCGATGGGCGAATACTTCAGTAATATGTTGTGCGTCGATTATAACCACCTCTCTTACGTATTCCTATTAATTCATATATAACATAAATTAACTTAGTACGCAATAAACAATAGATTTTGTTAACAAAAGTTATTGACAAAAACTAGTGTATCTGGTAATTTAAATAATATCTTAGTTGCAAAAAGTTAACAACGGTGAGGGGGAGACACCAATGACGTTGTCCATTGGAAATAACATTCGCGTTGAGAGAGTCAAGTGCGGATTTACTCAGCGAGAAATGGCCCAAAAGTTAGGAATTTCGGTAACTGGATACAACCATAAGGAAAATGGGAAAAGGCAATTTAACCTGGTAGAATTCGTTTTAGTATGCAAAATATTGGGCGCGGACCCAGATTTCTTAATCAGAAAATCCTCGTAAGGGGATTTTCTATGCCCGGAAGTTTCGAAAAGTTAACATGTAAAGCCAAAGGTTAAATAAAAGGTTATGCTGTTACGTTTTAAAAAAAGACAAAAAACCCGGAAGAATCGTATTAATATTCAGAATATTGGGATAAAACCAAAATTACTTAATCAGAGAATCCTGATGAGGGAATTTTTTATGCCCTCATGTTTCTAAAAGTTAACAGCTGAGAGGAATGTTGGGGAAAAGGTTGATTGAGAAAGGAGGGGAAATGATGACTGGTTTACTTGCTGCACTTGGCATTACGATTTCACTATTATCGGGGATGTTTAGCACTTTATATGTTTTTAAGGAAGTTTACTTGGAGACATAGAAGCAAAGTTAAAAATATAAATGGCGAGGGGGATAAAAATATGACTGAATTACAAAAGATATTTCTATTGGGTGTTTTCGTTTATTACTTAGGTAAAGGCGCTTTATATGTTACGTTATATGTTGCGTTGATAATTGTGGAAAAACATGCCCGGATACGCCATAAACAAATACAAATGTATTTAAGAAAACAAAGAGCTGAAGAACGGGAAAGATGGAAAGTGGCATATAACCTATATGAGAACAAGAAAAAAGAAATTCCAGTATCAAAACCCTTAGAATTATCCCAATTAATAAATAATCCCAACTCATTTTCAGCATATTCTAATGTTAGATGTTCTTGAGGTTTGAAGACACTGTATTTTTTAATAGGCAGGAAAGGCAAAGCAGCTGCGCTTGTAATGAAAAAGGCAGAAAGCTCATGCTTCCCGCCTTTTTTGTTTTTTACTAAGCAATATTACTATACAGGTTATGTCCCTTCTTAAAGGCCTTAAGATTTATGTCCAGAGCTTTGGGAGGAACCATAGCTTGAATAGCCTTTTCCACTTCTTCTTGCGGGAATCCCATAGCTGCTGCCAGTATTCCTACCATGACCACATTGGCAGCGCGTACGTTACCGCACTCTATAGCAATGCTGCTGGCGTCAACCACCATAGTTTTATCTACCATTTGTGCTATACGCTGGTCAATATCCTCCGGATATTTTAGCTTACCACTCATAACTGGAAGCGGGTCCACCCGGTCGTCATTTATGATAATCGCACCTTCCGGTTTAAGATAGTCCAACCAGCGTGCTGCTTCCAGTTTTTCAAAGGCCAGTATGATGTCGGCATCGCCTTTGCTGATTATGGGTGAGTAGATTTTTTCCCCGTAGCGCACCTGGGAAACTACACTACCACCGCGCTGGGCCATACCGTGAATTTCCGATACCTTAACATCATAGCCTAAATCTACTGCTACCTGGGCCAGTATGCGGCTGGTAAGCAGAGTACCTTGACCTCCAACTCCTACAATAAGAATGTTCATCGCTTTCCCTGCCATAACTAACCCTCCACTATCTTAATCGCATCAAAGGTACAAACCTGAGCGCATACTTCGCAGCTAACACAGGTAGTAGGATTTATTGCTGCCAGTTTCTCATCTTCTATAAAATAAATCCCGGTGCAGCCGATACGAATACAAAGCTTGCAACCTGTGCATAAATCATTTTCAATAACCATTTTTTTATTAAGCGGTGGCTTAACCAGCAACGCGCAGGGACGCCGGGCTATTATAACCGAAGGTTCTCGGCGTTGCAATTCCTCCTCCAGAGCGGAGCGTAATTCATCTAGCTGCAAGGGGTCTACCACCCGAACATTATTTACACCTACTGCCTTGACCAGAGCTTCCAAATCCAGTTTTGGTGCCGGTTCTTTGTTGATCGTTAACCCGGTAGCAGGGTGGTCCTGGTGACCAGTCATGGCCGTGGTGCTGTTATCCAGTATTACTACCGTGGAAGTCCCTTGATTATATACCACATCAATTAACGGGGTTATACCGGAATGGACAAAGGTAGAATCCCCAATTACGGCTACTATTTTACTGGGGTCAACTCCCTGGGCTTTTTCCATTCCCATAGCCATACCAATACTAGCACCCATACATACACAAGCATCCATACCATCCAGAGGACTCAAGGCCCCCAGGGTGTAGCAGCCGATATCTCCCATTACCTTCAGGCGCATTCTTTTTAAAGTATGGAAGACACCGCGATGGGGGCAACCCGGACACATCAGGGGCGGGCGCGGAGGTATTTCTTTATCCAGTCCGTAACCTTGAGCCTGAGCAATTCCTCCCAGGCGCTCTGCAAGGTATTCCGGGCTATACTCACCCAGGAGGGTAAAATGCTCTTTACCCTCAACCGCAATTCCCCAGGACTTAACCTGCTCCTCAATTACCGGTTCCAGTTCTTCAACTATTACTACACGCTCAACCCCTTCTGCAAATTCACGAATCAGTTTATCAGGCAGAGGGTTTACCATACCGAGCTTTAGTACAGATATATCCGGCATGACCTCTCTGACGTACTGGTAGCAGACGCCACTGGTAATCACACCCAGACGGCGCTTTCCCCACTCTATGCGATTTATTTCTGTATTATTGGAATACTCTTTTAGCCCTTCCAGTCTTTTTTCAACTTCCACATGTCGTCCCCGGGCAAATCCGGGCAGCATTACATACTTGGGGGCATCCTTTTTATATTCCTTAAGCTCAACCTGCTTCGGCTTCCCCTCTTCTACCAGGGTTTGAGAATGAGCCAGACGGGTGGTAATACGAAGCATAACCGGAGTATCATATTCTTCACTGATTTCGTAAGCCAGGCGGGTAAAGTCCAAAGCTTCCTGGCTGTCCGAGGGTTCTATTACCGGCAGCTTGGCAAAACGTCCATATCCCCGGTTATCCTGCTCATTCTGGGAAGAATGCATCCCCGGGTCATCAGCAGATACGATAACCAGGCCGCCATTAACACCGGTGTAAACAAAGGTGTATAACGGGTCGGCAGCTACGTTTACCCCAACATGTTTCATGGCTACCAGGGTTCTGGCACCACCTATAGATGCACCTGCACCTACTTCCATGGCTACCTTTTCATTAGGTGCCCATTCGCCATATACACCAGGATACTGGGCTAAAGTGCTAACTATTTCTGTACTGGGCGTGCCCGGATAGGCGGTAGCCACAGTAACACCAGCTTCATACGCCCCCCTGGCAATAGCGTCATTTCCTATCATCAGTCTCTTCATAATTTCTGTTCTCCCCTGCCCCTCATTCTAGTATATACAAAAAGCCCTTCCTCCTCATTGGCACGAAAGGCCTGGTGTCTACATATTAAGCCCTATATAGCCAAGTCCATACCATGCAGCAACGTATGAAAATAGCAGATGGGGTTACCTTTTTTCTTAATCTGATAATGTTATTCCACAAAAATAATAGCACAAAAATAAGGATTATGTAAACGATTGCAGCATTAGTTAATTAAACCGTCATGCCCGGAGGACGCAACCACGAATGAAAATTCCCGTGGCTTTCGTGGGTGTCATCCTGAGCGTAGCGAAGGATCTGATATGATATTCCTGGTGCAAGATCCTTCACTTCGTTCAGGATGACAAGGAAAGATATTTAACCCCGCGAGTTATACCACATACTTATAGCATCGCTAATTAACCTGGCCATATGGTATACCGGAGTAAGACTCCCAAAACTACTCCGACCCAGTTTAGGCTTATCCTCCTGGCTGGCTACAATACCAGTTATATAATAATGACCTATCGGTTGCAGTCTCTGGGATAAGGCTTTGCCCGGCTGTAATGCCCCTTGAAACAACTTAACCATACCTAAATCATCTGACGGACCTAAAGAGGCATCAATAGCTACGTGGATACTATACGGATGATGCTCTTTAATTAACTCCATGCGCTCATGCAAGTTTTTAGCATTGAGTGGCTCATCCAGGGTTCCATAGACCGTCACTAAAGGAGCTTTTTCAGTAATCATAGTACCGGTAAGAGGTCCCAGGCAGTCAAGTATATGACGATGGGAACCGACCGCCAGAAAAACCGGCTCGGTTTCTATGGAATTAAGGAGATTAGCCAGGTTACCAGCCATCTCCTCTCTTAATCCCATATCTAAATAATGTCCTTTAAGTAGTAACATTTGCTGTTTCTAAGCCCCCAGGATTTTTTTCAGACCCTCAATGAAGCGAGCATTTTCTTTTTCATTGCCCACCGTTACTCGAATGTAGGTGGGATAGCCAAAAATATCTCCAGACCGAATAATTACACCTTGTTTCAGCAGTCCCTGAAATACTTCCTTACTATCTTTACCGGTGTCCACAAAAATAAAATTAGCATCCGTCTTAAGATATTTTAATTGGAGTTTTTCAAATTCTTCATATAAATAGTTTTTACCTGTCTGATTAACCTTTCTGCTCTGCTCCAGATGCTCTTTATCATCCAGGGCGGCAGCGGCAGCTACCTGAGCCGGGGTATTTACATTAAAGGGCTCGGTTACCCTTTCTACTGCAGCAGCTATATCAGGAGTAGTTACCCCATAGCCTACCCGCAGGGCGGCTAAACCATAAATCTTGGAGAAGGTACGTAAAACCACGGCATTGCGGCCATCTTTAACATACTTGATGCCACTGACATAAGATGGGCTTTCCACATACTCATAATAAGCTTCGTCAAATATGATTAAAACATCGTGCGGAACCCGGGTCATGAAGGAGTCTATCTCCTCAGCGGTAACAATTGTTCCGGTGGGGTTGTTAGGGTTACAGATATACAGCATTTTAGTCCGGGGGGTAATTGCTGCCAGCATAGCATTAAGGTCATGTTTAAAATCTATGAGCGGAATTTTAACAGATGTTGCGCCCATAATAGTTGCGGTAAATTCGTACTCGGCAAATGAAGGCTGGGCAAATATAATTTCATCCCCGGGGTTAAGGAAGGTTTCCGCCAGTAACTTCAGCAGCTCATCGGAACCATTGCCAACCAGCAATTCCTGAGGGGTACAATCCAGTAATTCTGATAGCTTTTGTTTAAGTCTAAAACAATTGGCATCAGGATAAATATGTAGTTTATCCACTACCTCGCTGAAGGCTTTTTGGCCCAGCGGTGAAGGCCCCAGCGGATTCTCGTTGGATGCCAATTTGATGATATCATCAATACCCAGTTCTCTTTGGACTTCTTCAATGGGTTTGCCCGGTACATATGGTTTGAGATTAAATATCTGGGGGCGGGCCTTTTTTTTAATAAACTCCGACATTTCCTTTTAAACCTCCCAAAATTAATTCGTAAATAAGTCCGGGGACAGGCACCGGACATATTACGTCTATTCCCTTATCATATCGTATATAAACCCCGGCAGGGCGAAGGCGGCCTGGTGGACTTTATCATTATAATATTTTAAATCAAAGCCGGGCCTATTGTCACCTTTTACTTCCCGGGGGTCGTGGACTTTACTGCCGATAGTAAAAGACCAGGGTCCGGAAACATAGGTGGGTATGTAGGCCAGATATACCAGGGTCCGGGGAAATACCGCACTAATATTCCGGTGTACGGAGCAAAATACCTCCTGGTAAAAGATTGGTGATTCCGACTGTACTACCATCATGCCATCGTTATTAAGACAATTATATATATTGCTGTAGAATTCCTGGGTAAATAACAGCTGGGCAGGACCGATAGGGTCAGAGGAATCAACTATTACCAGGTCATATTTCCCGGCATTTTTAACGAACTCTATTCCATCCTGAAAAAACAAGTTGAGTCTGGCATCATTAAAAGCTGAAGATATTGAAGGCAAATACTGCTTACTGGCGGCAACTACCCGCTCATCTATTTCCACCATATCAATCTTTTGCAGCTGCGGGTGTTTGCATAACTCCCGTAAGGTACCCCCATCCCCTCCACCGATAATTAAAACATCCCGGGGGGCAGGATGTGAAAACATAGGTACATGGACTATCATTTCATGGTAAACAAACTCATCTTTTTCGCTTACCTGCAGAGCACCATCAAGAATTAGAGCCTTACCCCACTCCAGGGTATCTACCACTGCCAGTTCCTGATAAGGCGTTTTTTCAGTATGCAATATTTCTCTTATCTTCCATTTCACCTGATATCCGTCAGTATTCTTTTCCTTAAACCAGAAACTCATAAAAAACCTCCTCAAGCTTGACCGGGCAGACAGGTGGGTTAACCCTACACCTACCGCCGGAGGTCGGCCGGGCAGGCCCCTACACCTACCGACGACCTCTATCCCCCTGCCGTCTGACGTCTAATTTAATCCCCGGCTCTCCAATAGTTCTGTTACTAACTGCAAACATTGTTCCATTGATTCCTCATCGGTAAAATCAGCTGCCATTAAGGTAGCTTTTATTATTTCGTCAATTTCACTGCCTTCATTTATATTGACCCAATTTTGCAGGATTTGAATTAGCTGCGGTTGATCTTTTTTTACTACCACAATATCCAGTAAACTTAGCAAAAAGTTCATTTCCTCTACACTTAGTTTGCCCCTTACTCCCATATCCGCAATCATGCTGGCACTTTCAGCATAGAGTTTCTTCTTTTTCTCCTCAAAAGTCATTACCGGCTAATCCTTTCTGCATCTTTCATGGTCTGTTTTTGCAGATCAAAGACTATAGGTATACTAACTCCGCTACGGCCATCGCGATTCTTTTCAATCATTAAATAATAGTTGGGATTAAGATATTTCTTAATTTCCTCACTTAATTCAAAATCCTCCCGGGGAATAGGAGTTAGCTTAAGCATAAGGTCACATTCGTTTTTCATACGCCGAGCTCCTTGCATAGTACCATCAGCATTAAGCTGGACCAAACACATGACTGCTATCTTAAGATTCTGGGCCAGCATTTTCTGAGTTTTGACAATTTGCTCTAGCATCTGCCATTCCGGGATGCGAGGGTCATATTTATCCATGCGCCCGACATAGTCTATGACCATCAGCTCGATGTTTTTTTGGGCTTTAAATTTCCGGGCAATAGATATAGTTTTCTCCGGGGTTAAATTGGGACAGGGATAAGAATAAAAACCACTGTCACGCAGGCGGGAATAGGCATTAAGTATAATCGATAATTCGGTTTCATTAATATTACCTGCGCGAATCCGTTCATGTTCAATTCCGGATAAGATAGATCCCCAGCGCAGTGCTATTTGTTCCCGGCTCATTTCTGTATTCAGGTAGAGTACATTCTTTCTACTATCTACCGCAATAGCTTTAGAAGTATGCAGAGCAAATGCCGTTTTACCATGTCCCGTCTGGGCCCCTAAAATAATTAAATCGCCTGCTTTATAGCCCAGGGTAACATGATTCAAGTTATCAAAACCGGTGGATAGCCCATCTAGAGGTATAAGCCCCTTGTTAACCTCGTTGATATTTTTATAACGCAAAAAACGCTTTTCCACTTCGTCATAACCCAGGTTAGCCATATCGGCGGGTCCGTCTACGTGATCATCTATCTCCAAAGCCGTTAGATTAGTCAGCTTTTCTTCCGCGGACATCAGGATTTGTTCTATATCCGTGCCCTGCTGTTCCCTAATAACCTCATAGCTGACCTTTAAAAATTCCACAAAATTACGCAACCGGGATTTATCTTTTACTTTACCTATCCAGTATTTAATGTTTTCATCATCAATAAAATGTTCGGCTATGTATTTAAGATCTTCTATATCGCGGGGATTAGTAAACAAACCCAGATTGTGACCTTCCTTTAGTACCTCTACAAGAGTAGGCCGTACTTCCCGCAGAAATAGACTACTAACTAATTCAAAAATGAGGGCATTACGCGGCGAGTAGAACTCACTGGCGGTTAATAAATTATAAGCTTCTATACAGGCATCTTCCGAATGCAGCATAGAAGATAAAACTCGTTGTTCACTTTCCAGATCAAATAAATATTCCTCCGGTATTTCACTCATCACTTAATTCCACCATCCCCAAAATTAAAACGGGGTACATGTCCCCGTTTTTATTATACCTTAGTTTTTATTTCTTCCAAGCTCCCTGGTGGAACATAAATTTCATATTCCGAGGTAACGGAGCGGGTGGTGTTTTTCTGATTACCAACCGCCTGTTTACGTTCATTTTTACTGCGCTGCTTGAATGCCTGTAGTTCCTTTTCAGCATCTTCCACACGATGTATTTCTTTACTCATCCAGTTATTAAGGACACTATCGATATATTCCAGGCCGCCGTTACGGGTGCGTTGGCACATGATTTCTCCCGCTTTCATTATCATAGGATGGGAAAAACCCCAGTCGTAGCGCCATTTATAATAAACCTGCTGGCGAGCGCTGGCACCCATATCAATTCCCGTAAAATTGCCAAACTCCATGACATCAGGATCAAACTGGTTGAGCCGTAAGGTCGCACTTTTTTCATTGTCAACATAGCGCTTAAAATAGATTTCTAATCCTTCGACGGTACTTATGGCATATTCCTTGAGGTCGCGGGCTATTTTACTGATATCGCGGGGATTAAATATATTGCGTTCAAAACAAAGTTCCAACATACAGAGTAGAAACTCGGTAGTAAACCCCATTTCTTCCAACCATTTGTGCAGTTCATTGGACATTTTCACACTCATCAGATTACCCGTTTTCTTGGAAATAAAGTCGGCCACTTTCTTATAACCGGCACTGGCATGGCTGTTAAAATCAATCAGCCGTTTCCCCTTTTCTTCCTCCAGGCTGAGTTCCAGCTGCACTATACGTTCACGATATTCATCCAGCAAATGATCCACCTGTTCCTGGTCTACGCTAGTATCCTTCCTATCTTCATTCAGGTTCAACTGGGGGTGATCTCTGATAATAAAGGCTTCCAGCTTTTCTATGAGTGGTTCCAGGTAGATGATTCTTTCTGTAAAGCTACGATTATCCTGGTCAATTTCAATAACTCCCAGTTGTTGCAAGCGATTAAGTCGGCGTGATAGTTTCTGGGTACTTAATAAAGGACAAGTTTGTAACACTTGTCCGGGGGTAATACCTCTATCATAGAGAGGGCGGGATTTTTCCAGGGTGTAAAAGAGGGCTGTAAAGATACCAATATCTTCTATATCTAGATCCAATTCCTTGGCATAATTAAATACAGCACCAGGAAGGCAAGCAAAATTCCAACGATACATTTCCATTAACAAAGACCTTGTCTGCATAATTCTACCATCCTCCAGGGTGTTAGGTACATGCAATTATACCATTAGCATTTCGGGACAAACAAGTTTTGAAAAGTGACGCTATAGGATAAAAAACGGTCCTTATTCTCTGAAAACGGTTCAATAAGAGTAAGGGAAAAATAATAATGCTAAATACAGACCTTGACTGGATAACAATTCCAATGAAAGTCCTGTTTATAAACAAAGATAAAGAAACACCGGGCCTGTTACCCGGTGTTATAGCTAAACTCTAAACAATTGTTGATATATTTTGCATGACTTCTATTATCTTATCATAATTTTCCCGAGCCCAATTTTCTCTAAACAATTCGTTAAGTTTCAAGGAAACCTGCAGGTACATCTGTTCTGCCTTAATCGCCTCCGACAATTCCCTGCTGCTATGAACATAATGGGGGCGTACCTCTTCTTCCCGAGCGAAAAGTTCAAATTCTTGCTGCCAATCCGGAATAAAAATAGGGATATTTAGTTTCTCCTGAATAGCTTCAGCCAATGCCAGCTGGGCATCTTCTTCCCCGTGTACTATAAATATATCCTTCGGTTTAACTACGAAACTCATTAACCAATCTAAGAGGCCATCCTTATCGGCATGTGCCGAGTATGCCTCGATACGCCTGATATCAGCTTTTACCGCAATCTTTTCGCCATGTATAGTGACTATTTTTTCACCATCTAAAATGCGCCTGCCCAGGGTCCCGGCTGCCTGGTAACCAACAAATAGTATGGTTGATTCCGGGCGCCACAGGTTATGTTTAAGATGATGCTTAATTCTACCTGCTTCACACATACCACTGGCTGATATTATTATGGATTTACCCAGAGTATCATTT
>ERZ747221.3942-NODE-3942-length-11240-cov-2.580489_pt1 | contig 11240 bp, 9 predicted proteins | sample MGYA00374949_ERZ747221 | MGnify/ENA primary metagenome ERZ747221 (study PRJEB28779, sample SAMN05720172) | bioreactor metagenome | isolation source: Anaerobic biogas reactor | place: USA:Washington, USA | collected 2015-08-08 ... | reverse complement strand
AGCGGCCTTCGGGAACCGCTGAGCCCCGATGAGCGTCGATCCGGTCACATCTGGTATCTTTTCGCGCGAGCAAGAACGGAGGAGCACTTCTGGGCCTGAACAACCGCACAAACCCACAGGAAGACCGCCTCCGGCGCACCGGCCGACGGCGACGCCGCAGCACCCGGTTCAAGGTGCTGGTGGGAGTGGGAGCCTTGGTGGTCGCGATAGCCCTGGTGCTCGTGATCGAAGCGGCAGTCTCCTCCAACAAGGTGCATCCCGGCATAAGCGTCTCGGGCATCGACCTGGGAGGGCTCACCGAGGACGAAGCCACAGCTTCGCTCGCGAAACACGTCTCCAAGACACAGTCCAGCCCCATCACGCTCGTCAGCGGTAACAAAGGCTGGGACGTCATGCCGGCCGAGATCGGCGGGAGCGTGGACGTGACAGCCGCCATATCCGCCGCCATGGCCGTCACCCGGGAGAGCAATGTCTTCGTCGACATGGGCCGGCGATGGAAGCTGTACTTCAGCAAGGTCGACCTTCCTCTGCAGGGCTCCGTCGACACCGCCAAGATGGATGCTTTCCTATTCGATCTGGCTCGTGAAGTCGATGTCAAGCCCGTGAACGCTTCTTTGGCAATCGAGAACGGCAAGATCGAGCTGGCCGAGCACCGGGACGGACAGGCGGTCGATCAAGAGGCGCTGCGCGACCGACTCGTCCCGCTGCTTCTCTCTCTCCATTCGACCGAAGTTGAGATACCTCTGGTCACGGTGGAGGCGGAGGTCAAGACCGAGGACCACAAGCCCGCGTTCGACCGAGCCGAGCTCATGATCAGCGCCCCGGTGACTCTCACGAACGACGAGCACTCCTGGACCGTCACCGCAGACGAGATCGCCTCGTACCTGGAGCTCGAGTCGCAGGTGGTCGACGGCACTCCCACGCTGGTCCCTGTGCTCTCCTCGGCCAAGATGAGCCCGCTCTTCGCCAAGATCGAGGACGCGGTGGCCAACGAACCGGTGAACGCCTCCTTCCAGAGCGACGGCAAGAAGGCTTGGGTCGTGGAGGGCAAACCGGGTGAGAAGCTCGATCCGGAGGCCACGGCGGAGGCGTTGATGGCGGCCGCCCTCAGGACCACAGCGCGCACGGCCAAGGTGGCGGTCATGGAGGTCGAGCCCGACTTCACCACTGAGGAAGCCGAGGCCTGGGGCGTCAAGGATCTGCTGGCGAGTTACGCGACCACGCCTTACTACGGCAGCTCGAACCGCCAGGTGAACGTGCGCATCACCACCAAGTATGCTGAGAACGTGTTCCTGGCGCCCGGCGAGGTGTACGACTTCGATAAGGTGGTAGGCCCCCGCACCCCGGAACGCGGCTACAAGACCGCGCCCGGCATCGTCGGGCAGGGGATCATGGAGGACGTCTACGGGGGCGGCATATGCCAGGTCTCCACCACGCTCTTCAACGCCGCCTTCGAAGCGGGGCTCGAGATAGTCGAGCGCCACAACCACAGCCTCTACATCAACCACTACCCCGACGGCCGCGACGCCACCATCGCGCCCCCAGGCAAGAACCTGCGCTTCCGCAACGACACCGACCACTACATCTGGATACGCGGTGTCTCGGACGGCGTGAACACCCGGTTCAACATCTACGGAACCGACGATGGGCGCAAGGTCAAGATCAAGTTCAGCGGCTTCTCATACGGGGCGGGGCGCACTGAGGAGACCGTGCTCGACAAGAGCATGCCTCCCGGCGCGAGAGAAGTGGTGAGGTCCGGCCAGTCGGCCCGGTCGTGCAGCGTGACGCGCACCGTGACCATGCCCGACGGCACCGTGCTTCACAAAGGCCCCGAGGTCTTCAAGAGCTACTACCCGGCCATGAGCAAGTTGATCAAGGTCGGCCCTACGCCGACCACGACGACCACTCTGCCTTCGCCGACCACAACGACGACGGAGCCCGGTGGTGGTGGCGGCGGCACGATCGTCACCGAGTTCTAGCCTCATCACGGGAGCGCGGAGCGCATCCGGGTAAGACCCTCCGCCAGCAGAGCCCTTCGACATCCGAAGTTGAGCCGTACGAAACCGGGACCGTCGAAGGCTGCCCCGTCCGAGAGTCCCACCCCCGCCTCCTCGAAGGTACGCGACGGGTCGGTGAGACCTGACTGCCGCGCGTCGATCCAGGCCAGATAGGTGGCCTCGACGTGAGCCACGCTCAACCCCGGCATCGTGGAGACCTCGCTCTCCACTAGGTCGCGGTTCCCGCGCAAGTAGGCGACCAGTTGCCGGCGCCATTCCTCTCCCGCTTCGTATGCCGCCTGAGCGGCGACGTAGCCGAGGACGTTGACGTGGGGGACGATCCCTTCCATGGCCCGGCGGAACGCCTCGCGCAACATGGGGTCAGGAATGACCGCGAAGGAACAACCCAATCCTGGGATGTTGAAGGTCTTGCTGGGAGCCATGAGGGTTATCGTCCGGCCGGCCGCGTCGGCGTCCAGGGCGGCGATGGGGATGTGGCGTTTGTCTTCGTCCAGAACCAACCCGGAGTGGATGTCGTCGGAGCCGATCACCAGGCCGCGCTCGCGGGCGATCTGAGCTACTCCGCCAAGCTCCGCCTCCGACCAGACCCGACCCACCGGATTGTGCGGGGAACAGAACAGCAGCAGCCTCGTGCGCGGCGTCAGCGACTGCTCTAGCGCATCCAGATCAACCCGCCAGCCGTCCTCGTCGCATACGAGCGGGACCTTGACCACAGTCCTCTCGGCCAGAACCGGCGCCGTCAGAAACGGTGGATACGCGGGGGTGAAGGTCGCGACGGCGTCGCCTCTCTCCCCGACCGCCCGGCAGAGGACGTTCAGACCGGAGACCAGCCCCGGAAGCCACACAAGCCATTCCGGTTCGATCCTCCACGCGTAGTCGGCGAAGAGGGAGGCCTGCACCGCGGCCGTCAGCCCGTCCGGCTCGCGCGTGTAGCCGAACACGCCATGCGCTACCCGCTCGTGCAGGGCGGCGATGACGGCGGGCGGTGAGGCGAAGTCCATGTCGGCCACCCAGAGGGGGATGACGTCCCTGCCCTCGTACCTGTCCCACTTGAAGCTGGCGGTGCCACGACGATCGACGATCACGTCGAAGTCGACGGCAGCGTCGCGGCCACCGGCCGTGCTGCGGTCGCAGGCGGTATCGAGGCCGGCGGAATCGGGGCCGGCGCCGCCCTCGGAGTCATGTCCCATGGTCTCGTTCATCGGGCCATTCTACCGGTCGCTCGGCCTGGTAGGCAGGAAGAACGACAGAACGACCACGACTGCCGCCGGCACGGCTCCGAGCGCCAGAGCCGTGCGCATGCCGAGATTCTCGCCCACCGGCCCGGCGCCGTAGGCGAACACGGCGCCGCTGATGATCACCACAAGGGTGATGATGGAGAACACCAACCCTGAGAACCTGGCCGGGAACCGGTTTATGTAGCTGGACAGCAAAGGATAGGCGGCCGACGTGCCCAGGCCGGTGACAAAGATCAGCGCCTGGGAGGCGGCCAGGGTCGGCATGAAAGCCGTCGCCACGGTGAAAACAGCCATCAGAGCACAGGAGATGGCGAGGATCCTCGACGCCGGCAGCCGGCGGGTCAAAGGAACGGCCAGGAACCGTCCGGCCATGATCCCTCCAAAGAAGAGGGCGAGCGCGGTGGCCGCCGTCCCCTGGCCGGCGCCGAACGTCTCCACCTGGAACTCGGCCAGCCAGATGTTGAGGATGTGCTCCGCCCCGATGTAGAAGAACATGGCTGCCAGGATCAGGGCTAGAAGACGCGGGGCATAGCCGGCAGCCTCCCGCATATGCCGGAAGCGCAGGTTCTCCCTTCCCGGCACGTCGGCGAGCGGCACGACACCGATGACGACGGCCACGAGGACGGAGAACACGGCCTCCCCGATGAAGACCCATCTCCAGCTCGCGCCGAGGGCGAGAGCCGCCCCGATGGCGAGCGGCGACACCACCACGCCAAGAGCGAAGAAGATGAGAATAAGGAGCATCGCCTGCTCGGTGAAGTGCTTGGCATGAGCCCCTACCCACATCACCGGCACCACGATGGGGATGGTCGCGGCGGCGCCGGTGGCGGCGACGAACCCCACCAAGAGCGGGAAGCTGTGCACGAACAAAGCCGGGACGGCAAGTCCTACGGCCTGTAGAAGCGCCGCTCCCACCACCAGCCACTTCAACGGCACCTTGGCCAGACAGGCGTTCAGGAGTACCAGGGCGACGACCCTCCCCGCGGCGAAGCCTGCCGCCAACAGGCCTCCCTGCGACAGAGGTGCCCCGAGGTCGCGGATGATGGGGTCGAGCACCGGGCCCAGCGAGATGAGAATGATCCCGGAGCAGAAGGTGATGGGATAGAGGTAGGCGAGCGGATGGGGAGCAGCGGCCGCCGGCTCAGCCGCGCGCACCTTCTCGCTCGTTGACATCCGGCCTCCCTTGTCGGACCGTCGATGCTCCATGATGGCAGGCGACGACAGGCGACGCCTGATGGACCCGCGCGATGGCTCTTGAAGCAGACGCCCGGCCACTTAGGACGATGGGCTTCCACCTGCTAGACTGTCCCGGTTCGGCCTGAACGGGAGGTCCTTTTCTCTTGGAGAACCAGACGCTGATCGCACTGTACACCACCATGCTCACCATCCGCCGCTTCGAGGAACGGGTAGCGGCCGAGTTCTACGCAGGCAACCTCTTCGGTTTCGTCCACTCCTATATTGGCCAGGAAGCCATCGCCACCGGCGTGTGCAGGCACCTCGGCCCCGAGGACCGCATCGTCAGCCACCACCGCGGTCACGGTCACTGCATCGCCAAGGGGGCGGATCTGAAGAGGATGATGGCGGAGATCCAGGGCAAGAAGACCGGCTACTGCAAGGGCAAGGGCGGGTCGATGCATATCGCCGACTTCAGCATCGGCATGCTGGGCGCGGATGGGATCGTGGGGGCCGGGCTCCCCATCGCCACCGGCGCGGCCTTGGCGGCAAAGCTCGAGGGGGAGGGCAGGATGGCCGCCGTGTTCTTCGGCGACGGCGCCTGCCAGGAGGGTGAGTTCCACGAAGCGCTCAACCTCGCGGCCATCTGGAAGCTGCCGCTTCTTTTCGTCTGCGAGAACAACCACTACGGCGTCAACACAGCGCGCGAATACTCTCTGGCGGCGGATGAGATCATCCGGATGCCGAAGGCCTATCACATCCCCACCCAGGCCATCCACGGCAATGACGTCGAGGCCGTCCACCGAGCGGCCGGCGAAGCCGTGGCGGCGCTCCGTGGCGGTGATGGCCCCTACTTCCTGGAATGCGAGACCTACCGCTGGCACAAGCATTTCCTCTCCGACGTCCTTGAAGACCTGCGCCCGCGCGAGGAGATCGAGTCCTGGGCCCAGAAATGCCCGATAGCGGCCTTCGAGGCCAAGTTGATCAAGCGGGGCGTACTGACCCGTGCCGATCTCGAACGCATCGACGCTGAGGTCTTGCGCGAGGTCGAGGAGGCCTACCAGTACGCGCTCGACAGCCCGTATCCAGAGCCGGAGGACGCTCTGGAGGACGTGTACGCATCATGAGAGAGATCACCTACGAAGAGGCCACCCTAGAGGCCATCCAGGAAGAGTTCCGCAGAGACCCTAAGACCATCCACCTGTCGACGGACCTCTATGCAGAGTTGCAGGACGAGTTCGGGGCCGAGAGGATACGGGTGACTCCCATCGCCGAGAACTCCTTCGTGGGGACGGCGATCGGCCTGGCTGGGTCGGGCTTCAGAACGGTGGCCAACATCCGCATGGCTACGTTCGGTTTCGTGGCCATGGACCAGATGATCAACCACGCCGCCAAGATCCACTACATGTTCGGTGGGCAGGCGAAGTTCCCCATCCTATACCGCATGACCGTCGGCGCCGGCATCTCAGCCGCCGCGGAGCACTCCGTGAGCCCCTACCCCATGTACATGAACGCGCCGGGGCTCAAGATCATCCTGCCGTCGACCCCATATGACGCCAAAGGCCTCTTCAAGACCGCTCTCAGGGACATGAACCCGGTGGTCTCGTTCGAGCACGTGGCCCTAGGTGGCATGAAGGGTGAGGTGCCGGAGGAGGAGTACTTCATCCCCTTCGGACAGGCGAGCATGATGAGGGAGGGCTCCGATGTCACCGTTGTGGCACTGGCGAAGATGCTGTACGAAGCTCTGGAAGCCGCCGAGGAGTTGGCCGAAGAGGGCATCTCACTGGAGGTGATCGACCCGAGGACGCTCGTGCCCCTTGACAGAGGGACCATCTTCGAGTCGGTCCGCAAGACCGGCCGGTTGGTGGTCGTGGACGAGGCCTGCCAGACGTGCGGCGCCGCCGCGGAGATCGTAGCTCTCGTCACCTCCGATACGGCCACCTTCGGCAGGCTCAAGGCCGCTCCGGCCAGGGTCTGCGGACTGGACGTGCCCATCCCGTTCAGCCCGCCCATGGAGAAGTTCGCGGTGCCCGACAAGGCCAAGATCATCGAGGCCGTCAGGGAAGTGCTGAAGAGCTAGTCAGCTCCTTCTTGAGGCCGGGCAGAGCAAGGAACTCGAGCTTGCGGATGCTCCCGAGGTTGGCCTCGAAGAGGGACAGCAACGGCGGTGGCAGCTTCCCCTTCTGGGCGGGCAGCAGAACGCCTCCGTCCTTGGCCAGGTAGGCGTCCGTCACCAGCCCATCGGGAAAATTGTCGCCCGTGACGATGGCCGTGTGGGCGAAGCTCGACCCGTTCTGAGTGGCGTAGTCGATGATGAGAGCGGCGGTGTCGAAGCTATCGGTCCCCACCAGCCTCTCCACCTCGCCGAGCGACAGCTTGGCGAACGTGCCCACCATGAGCGCCGAGTCGACTTCGAGTTCTTCGATCGACTTCAAGGTGGCCTTGCGTATGACGGCATCGGGCGGCACGAGCAGGATGGGCCACCCTTTGGCCCCAGCGAGAGGCGCAGCGGCCAGGGCCTCGACGAAACTGTCGGCGGGAGCGACGACAACCCTCGTCACCGTGCCCAACTCGGCTTGCATCTCCGCCGCGACGAGAGTCGCGGTCTCGTAGGGATCGTCGCCCGTCAGGTCTTTCACCTCCGGGTCTTCCAGCAGATCCCTCAACTGTCGTTTCACGGTCGAGGCGCGTGAGACGCCCACCAGAAACACCCTCGAAGGCCCGAGCCGTTTCAGCTCAGCGCCGATATCGGCCCTGACCCCCTCCGGGGGCAGCAGCAGAACGGGAGCCTCCAGCGCAGCGGCAAGAGGAACGGCCGAGATCGCGTCCGCGTACTCTCCACCCCCCGCGAGCACCACCGCCGACGCCCCCGAAGGGAACCCATACTGCGACATAGCCGCCGAGGTACCGTAACGGTCCTTGCCGCCGGCGACCAGGATGTCTTCGCGAGCGACCGTCGTAGTGGTGGTGGAGGGTCTCACGGTCGTGGACGTCGTGGTCGTGACGGCTTCGGCCTGCACCTTGTCGTCGTCGAAAAGAGGGAGAAGGTAGCGATCCACCCCGTAGTAGATGCCGTAGAGGACCCCCGCCGTCACAGCCAACCCGAGCACCCATTTGAGCGCCCGGGCCACCCAGCCCACCTCACGGTTCCGACGCGGCCGGCGGAGCAGCCCGCGGAGCGGAGCCCCACAGTGCCAGCAGTACTGGTCATCGGGCTCGTTGAGTCCGCCGCACTGCCGGCATACGATGTCATCGGTGGTCTTCAACGGCACGGATGCTGTAGACCGCGGCACGGGCGGTGCAGACGACGCCCGTTGCGGCGTTTTTCTCCCATACTGATCCGGACCCCCCGAACGGAGCCATTTCCCAGCTACTGCAACTTCTCCCTAGTACCCCGGAACCCTACCCGCTAGACATGGTCTGCTCGCCGGCCGTCGCACGCAGGAAGGCGTCCTCCATGGACGGCGGCCGCTCCTCGACCCCAAGCAGCCGGACGCCCTTGCCGGCAAGGAGCGCCTCCACATCCGCCGGCGTGGCCGCCAAGCCGTCGATGTGGGAGCGCGTCCCGAAGAGCGAAGCCCCGTACGCTTCCCGCAAGGCGACGAAGCCCACCTCCCAGGGGTCGCACGACACTGCCAGCACCGACCCCGCGTAGCGGGCCTTCAGTTCCGCCGGGCCGCCCTGGAAGCGCACCTCGCCGCCCAGCATCAGGGCAAGGTCGTCGCAGCCCTCTGCCTCCTCCAGATGGTGCGTGGTGATGACGATCGTGGTCCCGTCGGCCGTCAGCCCGCCCAGGAAGGTCCAGAAGTCCCGCCGGCCCAGGGAGTCCATCCCACTCGTGGGCTCGTCGAGGATCAGGAGTTCCGGCTGATGGAGCAAGGCGCAGGCGAGCGCCGTCCTTCTCTGTATGCCGGTGCCGAGGGCGGCCGCGGGACCTCGGTGCTCCCCCAGCCGGAAGCGCTCCTTCTGTTCCGCGATGCGCCCACCCAACTCGCTGCCCGCGAGTCCGTAGAGCCGGCCGAAGAAGCGCAGGTTCTCATCGATCGTGAGGTCGCCGTACAACGAGTGCAGCTGCGACACATACCCGGTGCGAAGACGGACCTGCCGAGCCTGCCGAACGGGGTCGAGCCCCAGAACATGGGCTTCACCGGCGTCGGGCCGCAGAAGACCGAGCACAAGGCGCAGCACCGTGGTCTTGCCTGCTCCATTGGGTCCGAGGAAACCGAACACGCAACCGCGGGATACGCTGAAAGTCGCATTCTTGACTGCGTGTTTGCGTGCGAAATGCTTCTCGAGCCCCGTAGCAGACATCGCCGGACCATCGAGCCGCTGATCAACTCCCCTCGGCGACAACGCACGCGGCTTCCGCAGTATGCGAGAGACCGTCCTCATGATACGTCTCCCTCGCGGCTGTCGCTCGCCACCTGGGCAAGGACGAACAGGTCGTCCAGATTCAGCATGACCGCTTCGAGCCGGGATGACAGAGTCTCAGGGAACCCCCGGCGGCCGTCCGGCAGCTGAGAGAGCACCAGGCCCGCCAGCCGCTCAGCCTCAGCTTCGTCTCGGCCCAGCAGGGTCAGGCCCTCTTGGCGCAGATATGCGCGGGGGCCGAGCCCGGCGCGGGCGAGTGCCACGCGAAGGTCGCTGCGACCCGTGTCTCCCCGAAGGTTCCACGCATGCCAGCCTTGGGCCATCGACGCCATCCGCTCGGGAGAGAGCTCGGTGGCCCGGCCGGCGGAGAGCAGCACCACCCGGAGGGCGCGCTCCGCCTCGTCGAGATAGGTGGTGGCAAAGACCACCGCGGCGCCATCAGCGTGCGCCTCGGCGATGATCCCCCAGAGCTCGCGGCGCGAGGTAGGGTCCACTCCTATGGTGGGCTCGTCCAGGATCAGCAGGCGGGGCTCGTAGATGAGCGCGGCAGCCAGTCCCAGCTTCTTCTTCATGCCACCTGAAAGGTTGGCGGCCAGTCGGTCCGCGGCCTCCGTCAGACCCACCATCCCGAGGATGCGGGCGGACGCCCGCCGGAACTCGTCGTTCCGCAGCCCCCGCACCGAAGCGAAAAATCGCAGGTTCTCGGCGACGGTCAGGTCACCATAGAGGTCGAACTCCGCGCCGGAGAACCCCACCTCTGCCTTCGGCAGCGCTCTCAACACGTCGCCTTCCGAGGGCCGGCGCAGACCCGCGAGCACCCGGAGCAGCGTGGACTTGCCCGCCCCATCGGGGCCGATGACGGCGATGAAAGCGCCATCCTCCACATCGAGGTCGACCCCCTGAAGAGCCTCCTTCCTGCCGAAGCGGACGCCCACTCCCCGCAACGATGCGAGCGTCGCCGCCACACACGCCTCGGCGCTCACGCCAGCCTCCTCCGGAAGCGCCACGCGGCGAACAGCACGACCGCGACAGCGTAACCTACCAGGATGAGCGCATACGGCCATAGGTTGGCTATCCCCAGGTCTTTGACGAAGATGCCCCGGCAGATGGGCAGGAAGTAGGTGAGCGGGAACAGGTAGGCGATCCACCGCACACCCCAGGTGATGGCGTTCAGCGGGAAGATGAAACCGGAGAGGAGGATCTGGGGCAGGAGCGTGAACACCGCCATCTGCATGGCCTGCTGCTGGGTCTGCGAGACAGTGGAGACCAAGAGCCCCATACCCAGGCAGGCGACCAGGAAGATGAGGGAGAGCCCGAACAGGAGCAACGGGCTGCCGGCGAACGGCACGTCGAAGATGAACACCCCGGCCACCAAGACGATGACGAAGTCCACGAGAGAGATGACCAGGTAAGGAGCGATCTTCCCGATCATGAGCTCGGTTGAGGAGAGCGGGGTCACCATCAACTGCTCCAGAGTGCCTCTTTCTCTCTCGCGCACCACGCCCATGGCCGTCATGATGGTCGCGATCAAGACCATGACCAGCCCCACCAGGCCCGGGATCATGGCGTTCGCCGAACGGAGGTCGGGGTTGTAGAGGATCTCGGTCTCGAACGGCATGGCCTTGGCGCCGCCCTGCTGCTCGGTGAGGCCCTGGGCGATCGTCTGGAGCTGGCGGGCGGCGGTCTGCGCTTCGAAGAGGTTCGACCCGTCGACGATGAGAGTGCCGGGCGTACCGTCGGCCTGTGGCGGGATGACGCCCATCGACACCTCGCCCAGGCGCATGGCCTCTTCCAGGTCGGCCCGTGTGGCGAACCGGTCCTCGGTCACGTCGAAGTAGTCTGAAGCGCCGAGCACCCCGGCGACCATCTGGGTCATGGGGTCCTCCGGACCGCCCACGATGCCCGCGGCGATATCGCGCACATCGAAGCTCATGGCGTAGCCGAACAGCAGGAGCCAGAGAAGGGGAATGACTATCATCATGCCCAGGGTGCGCCGGTCGCGCTTGATCTGGATGAACTCCTTGCCCATGAGTGAGAGCAGCCTACGCCACCTCATCGCGTCCCCCCTTCTTGACCGGCTACGTCGACCTCAGCGTTCATGGACCGGGCCGGTCCAGCCATGCCGTGCACCAGCACCCGGGCGATCTGCCGGGCCAGCGCATCCGGTTCGATGTCCTCCACCCAGGGAGCCTTGAGCACGTACCGGGCCATCATGTACGAGAAGCACGTGCCGAAGAGCATCTGACCCATCATGGGCGGGTCGACCTCCGGACCGATGCGCCCCTCCTTCTTCAACCTCTCCAGATACTCGATCGTCGGCCCGACCACCCCCCTCTGCAACCGCCCGGCCATCATGGGCAGGAAGCCCGGCATCTTCATGCCCGCAGAAAGCATGGTGGCCATGAACCGGGCCACATGAGGCCTGGCGAAGGTGGCCAGG
>ERZ747221.3939-NODE-3939-length-11246-cov-3.242099_pt1 | contig 11246 bp, 8 predicted proteins | sample MGYA00374949_ERZ747221 | MGnify/ENA primary metagenome ERZ747221 (study PRJEB28779, sample SAMN05720172) | bioreactor metagenome | isolation source: Anaerobic biogas reactor | place: USA:Washington, USA | collected 2015-08-08 ... | reverse complement strand
CCTACGACATCAACTACTACGCCATGCCGCAGGCCGACGCCGCCGAGTGGCTCAACGTCCAGTTCGGCACCAACATCACACCGCCGGCTGCCCCCGCGGCGGCGGCAAGCGAATTCAAGCCTGCGACCGACACACCGAAGAAGATCGCGTTCTTCGTGTCGGATCTCACCAACGTCTTCCATCAGGGCCAGTCCACCGAGGCCGCACGCTACGCCAAGGAGAAGTACGGCGCTGAGGTCTTCGTCTTCGACGGCAAGTCCGATTCCGCCACCATGACGGCCAACATGGACCAGATCATGGCCCAGGGCATGGACGCCGCCACCCTGCACGCCTGGGATGACCCCGCAGCCTTGCCCGCTGTCAAGGAAATGCTCGAAAAGGGCATCATCCTGACCTCCTTCTTCAGCCCCATGGGCGACACGGGCATCCCGGTGGCACGCAGCGATGAGGCCGGCATCTCCTTCGCCATGGGCGCCGAAATGGCCCAGCAGTGGAAGGACGCCAACCCCGACAAGCCCATCGTCATGGTCCAGCTCGGCTGGCCCAATCACACCGAGGTCAAGTCGGGCCGCACCGACCCCTTCGTCAAGGGCGTCCTCTCCGTCGACCCCGCCGCCACCGACCTGGGCTGCCTCGATGGCAGCAAGGGCGCTGACGCCGCCAAGCAGATCATCAAGGACCTCGTCACCCAGCATCCCGAGGTCAACCTGATCTACTCCGAGGCCTCCAACCTCACCGTCGGCACCATGGCCGGGCTCATCGAGGCCGGCCGCGGCAAGATGCAGGACGGCAAGCCGCTGACCGAGATCGTGGCCAGCGTCGACTTCGACCCGGTCGAGTACGAACTCGTCTACGATCCCAGCAGCTCCCTCAAGTTCTCCATGGGCCTGCCTCCGATCGAGACCGGCCGCGGCCGCATCGACCTGATCATGGATGTCGCCCAAGGCAAGCTGCCCATGACCTCTGACCCGCACGTCGAGCAGTTCTATAAGGCCTACGACATCAACTACTACGCCATGCCGCAGGCCGACGCCGCCGAGTGGCTCAACGTCCAGTTCGGCACCAACATCGAGTAGAAGAGTTGGCCCACCACGTTCCGGCAGTGATCGGGACGTGGTGGGCAGCCCGGCACATCGCTGACCGGAGCTAGAATCGTTGTGGGAGGGCCCACGCGGACCCTCTCACAACCAGAACCTGGCATCGTAGGCAAATCGAGCCGCTCGCTAGCGACACGATGGCAGGCGACAACTCCGGGGTTTGGAGGGGTGTATGGAACTGACCGGCAACGTTCTCGAGATCCGGAACCTGGTCAAGGAATTCCCAAGTGTGCGGGCGGTCAACGATGTCAGCTTCGACATCAAGCGCAACACCGTCCACTGCCTCGTAGGCGAGAACGGGGCGGGCAAGAGCACACTGATCAAGATTCTCACGGGCGCGTACCAACGCACCAGTGGCAGGATCCTGCTCAACGGCGAGGAGTACGTGGCATCCAGCACGAAGGAGGCCAAGGATCGGGGCATCAGTACGCTCTTTCAGGAGTTGAACGTCGTTGACCAGTTGACCGTCGAAGAGAACCTGACTCTCGGCATGGAGGACACGCGGTTCGGCTTCCTCCGCAAGACCGCCAAAATCAACAAGATCATCAGCGTGATGAACAGCCTCGAGCCATCGATCAGGCCGAACCAGCTCGTCTCCGACCTCAGCGTTGCCAAGAAGCAGATCGTCGAGATCGCCAAGGCCGTCGCGACCGAAGCCGACATCATCATCATGGACGAGCCGACCGCAGCCCTATCCGAGGGCGAAATCGCCCGCCTTTTCACGATCATCAAGGGCCTACGCGAGCGCAACGTCACGGTGATCTACATCTCGCACCGGCTCGACGAGATCTTTGAGTTGGGCAACTACGTGACCGTGATGCGTGACGGCGGCCATGTCGCCACCATGCCGGTCGCCGAGATCAGAGACCGCTCAGACCTGATCAAGATGATGATCGGCAAGACGGTCTTCGAGCAGTACTCTCCGCGCGAGCAGGACTGCGAGGATGTCATCCTCCAGGTGCGCCACGTCTCGAACCACAAGCTCCAGGACATCTCGTTCGATCTCCCCCGCGGAGAGATCGCGGGCTTCTACGGCCTCGTCGGCGCCGGAAAGACCGAACTGGCGCGGGCCATTTACGGTGCGGATTCGTACACCGGCGACATCATCTTCAAGGGAAAGAAGCTGGCCTCATCGCCCGATCGCGTGATCGAGGCCGGAATCGCGCTCGTGCCAGAAGAACGCCGCTCGCAGGGTCTCTTCACCCTGCTCACGATTCGCGGCAATATACCTGTCATGAACATGAAGAAGATCGCTCGCGGGGGTCTCGTGGATGGTGCCAAGGAGCGAACGGTCACGCTTGAATATATCGATAAGCTAAAGATCGCGACGAGCAGCATCGAAAAGGAAGCTGCGCAGTTGTCGGGAGGCAATCAGCAGAAGGTGGTGCTCTCGAAGTGCCTGTTTGCCGACGCAGACCTGCTCATGCTGGACGAACCAACGCGCGGCATCGACGTCGGTGCGAAGAGCGAGATCTACAGTATCATCCGCCAGCTGGCGGCCGCCGGCAAGTCCATCCTCATCTTCTCGTCCGAGCTTCCTGAGGTCGTAAATATCTGCGACTCGATCTACCTCCTGTACGATGGAGCCATGGTGGAGAGGATTCGCAACGGCTGCGACATCGACAGCGAGATGATGATGCACGCCGTGAGCGGCGTGAGCGTTGATCAGGCCACGGCAAACGGCAAGGTGGCGGCGGTCACGGGAGGAGAGTGAACGTGGAATCTACGAAACCCGCACAGAAGGCCCTGAAGGGGGGCCGGATGAGCAACGAGACGCTCATCAGCCTGTTCATGATCGGCGTTCTGGTTGTCGTGTTCCTCATCGCCTGCCTGTTCGTGCCGAACTTCTACAAGCCGCAGAACATCGTCAACATCCTGACGAACAACTGGTACATTGTAATCCTCGGCATCGGCGTGAGCTTCCTGTTGGTCACGGGCAACTTCGATATGTCGGTCGGTGGGGTGATCGCGCTGACGGGCGTCCTTTCGGTGTACTTCTGCCAGGCCACAAACGCCTCACGCAACGTGCTCGGCAACGGCCTGGGGCTTCCCTACGGCGTCGCGATCGCGCTCGCGCTTCTCGGCGCAGTGACGGTGGGCGGCTTGAACGCCTTCTTCATCGCCAAGCTGAAGGTACCGTCGATCATCGTGACGCTTGGTACCATGATGCTTGCACGCGGCGTGGGCCAGGTTATCACCCAAGGCGCGCAGCGCAACACAAGCCTCCCGAAGGTCTTCGGCATCATCGGCAACGCGGCGATCCCGGGCACCTCGCTCAAGATCTCTGTACTGATCATGATCGTGCTCCTGATCTTCGCCTTCTTTATCGAGCGTAAGACCGTATTCGGACGGCGCACCTACCAGATCGGCGCGAACCAGGAGGCTGCACGGCTGTCCGGCATCAAGGTGGCGCGCCACCTGACCATGCTCTACATCTTCAGCGCCCTACTGGCCGGCATCACCGGGATCCTGCTGGCATCGGAGTACAAGGCAGGTCTATCCGGGCGGGCCATGGGTTATGAATTTGATGCGCTGGTGGTGGCGCTGTTGGGCGGCGTCAGCATCGCCGGCGGCTTCGGGTCGGTTCTGGGCATGTTCGTCGGCGCCATCCTGCTCTCTGTGATGACGACTGCGGCGACTGGCCTGCTGCTATCGCCCGATTGGCAGTTCACGCTTAAGGCGGTGGTGACCTTCGTCGCGATCCTGGCACAACGCTGGGCGCTTGACAGACGCAGTCGCGGCTGACACCGGCCGGAACAGGTCGCGATCCCAGCGGACCGCACTGTCCGGCACGACGCACGACAACAAGTAAGTTGGAGGAGAGAGGCATGACAACGATGAAGGCGCCGGTGCGCGAGACCTCGGGCGCGGACGAGCGATCAGAGGCCTTGCGGGCGACCGTCAAGAAATACTATATTTATGTCGTCCTGCTGGTGATCGTCGTGACCTTCAGCCTGATCAAGGTGGGCGAGGTCGGGTTGTTCGGCCGAGGGGCCTTCCTCAGCCCGGCCAGCTTGATCAACATGCTGCGCATCTCCGTCCCAATCCTGACGCTGAGTGGGGCGTTCTGCCTGCTGATGATCTCCGGTTACATCGACCTCTCGGTTGGCAGTGCGATGAGCCTCAGCGCGGTCGTGTTCAGCCTGATGATCCTCAACGGGTTCGCCTTCCTGCCTGCCCTGCTGCTCACGCTCGTCGTCGGAGTCGGTATGGGCCTGCTCAACGGCTTCAATGTCATGAAGCTGCGCATCACACCGGTTATCGCTACTCTCGTCACGCTGAATCTCTTCAAGGGCATCGCGCTGCTCATCGTCCCCGACGGGACCTCCGCGATCAAGAGCACGGCCACGCAGAAGATGCCGGCGTTCATCAACTACTACGCTCGCCAGGACGTCGTGCTCGGGCTGCCCGCATCCTTCTTCGTCGCCGTGGCGGTAATCCTAGTCCTGGTCATCGTGCAGCGCAAGACCATTCTCGGAAAGTACGCGGCGGCCATCGGCGGCAACCGAACCGCGGCCGAGCTCTCGGGCATCAATGTCGTGAAGTACGTGTGGCTACTGTACGTGGTCGTCGGGGTGTTCGCAGCGTTGGCCGGCGTGGCCCGGGCGAGCTACATGTCGTTAGGCGATCCCCTCTCGGGCGATGGTATGGAGCTGGACTGCCTCATCGCCGTCTTGCTCGGCGGGACATCCTTCGCCGGCGGTGAAGGGTCGGTGGCCAAGACCATCGTGGGCGCACTCATCATCGTGTGCATCACGACGGGCCTGATGACCGTCATCCCAGCGTACTGGCAGGTTGTCGCTAAGGGCAGTGTGCTGCTTCTCGCGGTCGTTCTGAATCATGTGCTCATACGTGGCAGGAAGGCCTGAGCCGTTCAAGATTTTTGCCGAAGGAAAGGCATACGATGATCCCGGTCGGCCTGTATGAAAAAGCGCTTCCGGCTGAGTGGTCCTGGGAAAAGCGCCTGGCAGCCACGGCCGAAGCAGGCTACGACTTCGCCGAAATCTCCATCGACGAAAGCGACGAACGGCTGGGCCGCCTGGACTGGACAGCGGCTGAACGAGCCGCACTGCGCCGCGCGGTTGCCAATTCCGGCGTGCGAATCCTGACGATGTGCTTGAGTGCGCACCGCACCTACCCCATGGGCAGCCGCTCACCAGAGATACGGAGCCGAGCGCTGGAGATCCTGCGCAAGGCGATCGGGTTCGCGGTGGACATCGGCTTGGGGATCGTACAGGTGCCGGGATACGATGTCTTCGACGAGCCGAGTGACGCAGACACCGTGGCTCACCTACTGGGCGGACTGCACCAGGGGGCCGAGTGGGCGAGCCAGTCCTGCCTGATGCTGGGCCTGGAGAATGTCGATGTCTCCATCAGCGAGTCCATCACCGCCACGATGCGTCTGCTCACTGCGGTGAACTCGCCCTGGGTCCAGTTGTACCCGGACATGGCGAATGTTGCCGCGGCTGGCTTCTCTCCGCCTGAGCAGCTCAGGTTGGCAAAAGACCACATCGTAGCCGTACATGTCAAGGACGGCCTCTCAAGAACGATCCGTGGCGTACCCTATGGTGAGGGTATCGTGCCCTTCTCTGAGACCTTCGAGGCGCTCAGGGAATGCAGGTTTCGGGGCCCGATGGTGGTGGAAATGTGGAGCCATATGGATCGCACCGGCGATCCGTTCGGCGCAGTACGAGCGGCGCGCGAGTTCGTCAAGCCTTACCTAGAGGTGTTGGATGCTTCTGCAAGAACTGAAAGAAATCGTTTGGAAGTGTAACCTGGAGCTGCCGAAGAACGGCCTCGTCAAAATGACGAGCGGCAACATCAGCGGCCGGGACCGGCAGACAGGACTGGTTGTCATCAAGCCGAGCGGCTACAGCTACGAGGAGATGACGCCCGCCGATATGGTTGTCGTGGACATGGACGGAGAGGTCGTAGAGGGCCGCCTGAAACCATCGGTGGATACCGACACGCATCTTTATGTCTACGCCCACCGGCCAGACGTCTGGGGCATCGGGCATACACACTCGCCTTACGCGAGCAGCTTCGCGGCATTGGGCCAGCCGATTCCCCCCTGCCTCACGGCTTCGGCGATGGTGGGCGGTGAAATTCCGCTCGGCAAATACGTGGCCATCGGCGGTGCAGCCATCGGCGCCGAGATCGTGGCCAAGATCGGCGGCGCGCGGACCATCATCATGCAGAACCATGGTGTCTTTACCATCGGTGATTCACCCAAACAGGCCGCCAAGATGGCGGTCGAGGTCGAGGAGATTGCCAAGATCACACACCTGGCCATGCTGCGAGGCCAGCCGGTCATCCTGACGCCGGAGCAATTGGGCGAGACCGGCGATATGTACGGCAGTCTTTACGGGCAGCGGTAGGGGGAGGGCGCTTGGCCGAGATGACGCCCAGAGAACGCGTCTTGGCTGCCTTGCAGCGACAAGAGCCGGACCGCGTCCCGCATTTCGAGTGGCTGGTGGATCGAAAGGTTCGGGATGCCCTCCTGCCAGGCTGCCGGGACTACAACGAGTTCGCGGTCAAAATGGGCCAGGACGCTGTGGTGGTGGACCTCAACTTCTCCAAGGAGGCGTTGGGCGACGGACGCTCGCTGAGCGGGCGCTATCGCAGCGAGTGGGGCTACATCGGGCAAAAGACGGAGGAAGAACACGGCATCGAGGTCGAGTCTCCAATTGCATCGCTGGCCGACTTCGAACGCTATGTCCCGCCCGATCCCCTGGCGCCAGGGCGTTATACGGCGGTCGAGAAGGCCATGGAATTGTACGGCGACCGGTACGCCGTGATCGTCCACCTGAACGATGTATTTTCGCTTCCGCGCTACCTGATGGGCATGGAGAACCTGCTCATGGCGATCGTCGCGGACCCTGAGCTCGTGCAGGCGCTGGTGGACATGTCGGTTCGTATCAACCTGGCAATGGCGAGAGAACTCGTTGCGCGGGGGATAGAAATCGTGTACACCGGCGACGACTACTGCTCCAGCAGAGGCCCGTTCATGTCACCGCGGCACTTCCGCGAGCTCTTCTATGAGGGCCTGTGCCGGGTGATGGGCGGATTCAAGGAGCTGGGCCTGTTGGTCATCAAGCACACCGACGGCAACCTGTGGCCAATTCTCGACATGATCGTAGACTCCGGCATCGACTGCCTCGATCCCATCGACCCGAAGGGGGGCATGAGCATCGCCGAGGTCAAGGCAAAGTACGGCCACCGGATCGCGATCAAGGGCAATGTGGATTGCGCGGACCTGCTGACCTTCGGCTCCGTCGAAGAGACGATCGAAGCAACCCGGCAAGCGCTGCGCGAAGGGATGCCGGGTGGTGGCTTCATTTTGTCGTCCAGTAACAGCATTCATTCGGGCGTCAAACCGGACAACTACGCGGCGCTGGTGCGAACGGTGCGAGAGTTCGGAGCATATGTGTCGGCTAGCGGCTGATTGCCGCCACCCCTGAGGTGCACTGATGGACTATCTTGTCGGACTGGATTTGGGCTCCACGACGCTCAAGGCCGTTATCTACGACACTCGCGGGAACGTCGTCGCCAATGGCTGCCGCCCGACCGAGAGGTTCCACCCCGATCCCACGCACCCCGAATGGACCGTGTGGCAGCCAGAGCAAATCTGGGGCGGCAGCGCAGCCGCACTTCGAGAGGCCACCGCCGTAATTGGCGATCCGCAGAACATCAAGGCCGTCGCCGTGACGGGCATGGGCATGGACGGCCTGCCCATCAGCGAAGAGGGCAAATGGCTCTATCCCCTTATCAGCTGGCATTGCCCGCGCACCCAAGGGCAGTACGAGTGGTGGATCAAGCACATCGGCGCGGAGAAGACCTTCTCCACCGGCGGCAACACGCTGTGGCGCTTTTCGACCGCGTTGCGGCTGCTGTGGATGGCAGAGCACGAACCTCAAATCCTCGAACGAACACACAAGTGGTTATTGATCGAGGATTTCGTCAACTATATGCTGTGCGGCGTGGCCGCGACCGATTACACCATGGCCTCCTGCACGTTGCTGTTCGACCAGCGCAGGCTGAACTGGTCGGACGAGATGCTGGCGTTATCTGGCATCGATCGCAGGCTGTTGTGCGATGCGCTTCCCAGCGGCACACCCCTGGGCGCGGTCACCCCTGCTGCCGCCGCGGCAACCGGTCTGGCAGTTGGCACCCCGGTGGTGCTAGGCGGACACGACTATCTGTGCGGCGCGCTGCCAGTCGGTGCGTTCAGGGAGGGCGTCATCCTGGACGTCAGCGGCACCTGGGAGATCGTGCTGGCTTCGATCCCCGCACCGGTGCTGACCCCCGAAGCACAAAGGACAGGCGTCACGGTTGAGGCGCATGTCGCGCGCGGCCTCTATACCGTGTGGGGCGGTGCGGTTTCGTCCGATATGCTGGAGTGGTACCGGAAAGAATACGGCGGCGAGGCAAGGCTCCAGGCCGAACAATGCGGTGGTGTGGACTGGGACTTCCTTATGGCGGACGCAGCCAGATCGCCCGTGGGCGCACGCGGCGCCTTGTTCCTGCCCCATATGTCAGGCGCGGGATGCCCGGTAGTCGACAGCCGGTCGCTGGCAGGCTTCGTCGGACTCAGCAACTTCGTCACAAAGAGTGACATGCTGCGGGCAGTCATCGAGGGGTTGGACTACCAGTTCGTAGACATCGTCAGGACCATGCAGCATGATTTGGGCGTGGCGTTCGACAAGCTAGTTGTGGTGGGCGGCGCAGTCCGTAACAAGTTCTGGATGCAAAACAAGGCCGACATGATTGGGCAGACCATCGAGGCGCCCTGTGCCGACTGCGGCGGAGCCGGACGGCGGGTGGCCGAGCGGACGAGCGAGATAACGCAAGCGAACGCCCGCCTCGTGCAGGAGTTAAAAAGACGCCAGCAGGTCGAGGAGATGCTGAGGAGGGGCGCCGAGCGTTACAAGAACCTCTTCGAAAACTCACCGCTGGGCATATACCGGACAGATCCCCGCGGGAGGATTCTCATGGCCAACCCCACACTGATCCGCATGATGGGCTATTCCTCCTTCGCTGAGTTCGGCGCCGTGAGATCATACAGAAAGAGTTGCGAGCCCACCTACCTCAGCAGAAAGATCAGGGACCGGCTGGAACGCGAAGGCAGGGTCCGCGGGTTCGAGGCGCAATGGAAGATGCGCGACGGGACGAGGATGCACGTGCGGGAGAACGCCAGGGCAATACGCGACGCCGCCGGCCGGACGCTCTACTACGAGGGTACCGTTGAAGACATAAGCGAACGCAAGCAGGCGGAGGAGAGGTTAAACCAGTACCAGCGCCAGCTCCGCTCCCTGGCGTCGGAGCTCTCCCTTGCGGAGGAACGGGAACGCAGGAGGATATCGAACCTTCTCCACGACCACATAGGCCAGCTTCTCGCCACAGCGAAGATGAGGCTGGGCTGGATCGAGAGCGCCGTCAAGGACGAAAGCATAGAGCGGGAGATAGACGAGATACGTGACCACATCGGGCAGGCCATCCAGTTCGGCCGGTCGCTCACCTTCGAGCTCAGCCCCCCCATCCTCTACGATCTCGGGCTTGAGGCGGCCCTTGAATGGCTTGCGGAACAGGTGGAGAGCCAGAACGGCATCCACAGGGAGTTTGAGAGCGATGGTTTCGAAAAGCCCATACGGGACGAGATCAGGGTGCTCCTCTTCACTGCCGTCCGGGAACTCCTTGCGAACGTGGTCAAGCATGCCGGGGCGACACGGGTTAAGGTGACGGTGCGCAGGGTGGACGAGAGCATATCCATCCATGTCGCCGACGACGGCAGGGGCTTCAACGCCTCGAAGCGCAGTTACCACATAGCGGAGGCCCGCGGGTTCGGGCTCTTCAGCATCCGGGAACGCCTTCAATCGCTCGGAGGCCACATGGATGTGCGCTCGCAGGTCGGCAGAGGGGCGCGCATAATACTCGTGGCGCCCCTCAAACGGGAACAGGAGAACTAGGGGTCGACGATGAAGATACGGATAGTGGTGGCCGATGACCACAAGATCATGCGGGAAGGCCTGAAGGCCCTCATCGACAAGCAGCCCGACATGGAGGTCGCCGCTGAGGCCCAGGACGGACTCACGGCAACGAAACTTGCCCGCAAGCTCTTGCCGCACGTCATCATAATGGATATCGGGATGCCCGAAATGAACGGCATAGACGCGACGCGAGAGATCGTGGCGGAGAACAAGGATATAAAGATAATCGCCCTTTCGATGCACTCCGACCGGAGGTTCGTCCTCGAGATGCTCAAGGCGGGAGCGTCGGGCTACCTCCTCAAGGACAGTGCCTTCGAAGAGCTCGTCACCGCCGTCCATACCGTGATGACGGGCCAGTCCTACTTGAGCCCGAGGATCACCGACATCGTGGTCAAGGAATACCTCCATAACCTACCCCGGAACGAATCCAGCGCCTTCACGATCCTCACCCAGCGCGAGAGGGAGGTGCTGCAGCACCTCGCCGAGGGCAAGAGCACAAAACAGATAGCATCTACCCTGAACCTCAGTGTGAAGACCGTGGAGACCCACAGGCAGCAGATCATGGACAAGCTCCAGATACGCAGCGTCGCGGAACTGACCAAGTACGCGATCAGGGAAGGCATAACCTCCCTCTGAAGACCTTCGCGACGGACGGTTGTGAGCCCTCTTCGCCCTCAAGGGTCCGAAAGGGGGCATCCGTTGCAGCTTTGCACGCCTCAGGGAAAATACCCCCCAAAATCAGGAAAATCCCGATGGCCCCGTGCCTCCGCGGGGGATATACTTGGTTTGCGGATCAGCATCTGGGAGGTAGCGAGACCGTGAACAACATCATAGGCACAGCACAGGTAACGGGAGCCGCGGACCTCATCAGCGCTTCCATGAGCGGAGGCCTCCTCGCTGATTTCGCAACGGTGATGGGCTCCAACGCGGCGCTCTCCGGGGGCAGCGCCCTGATCATTGCCCTTGCGGCCCTCACGCTCCCTCCGTCCCGGCGCCTTCAGGGGGTCATACTCGGGACCGCCGCCACCGTCCTCGCCCTCCCCGCCGCACCCCGGCCCCTCGCCCTCGGCGGCGCCTACGCCGCCGTCGCCGACGACCAGCTCGCCGTCTTCTACAGCCCCGCCCGACTCGCGGCCGCCCCGCCATCCGCGGGGATCGCCTG
>ERZ747221.3931-NODE-3931-length-11258-cov-3.523388_pt1 | contig 11258 bp, 7 predicted proteins | sample MGYA00374949_ERZ747221 | MGnify/ENA primary metagenome ERZ747221 (study PRJEB28779, sample SAMN05720172) | bioreactor metagenome | isolation source: Anaerobic biogas reactor | place: USA:Washington, USA | collected 2015-08-08 ... | reverse complement strand
GGCGCACGGCGTTCAGCCGCGCTGCGAGATCGCTACGCCCGAGCAGGCCAAGTACTATATCGACCTGGGCGTGCGCCATTTCTGCCTGGGAGACGAGCTGGGCAACGCCACGCGCTACTGGGCGCAGCAGGGCGCGGCGATGCGCACCGTCGTAGCGGATCTCAAATGAGCGCCTCCGGCGCGGGGCGCGGCGGTGCTGTCATCGGGCCCTAGCGCTCGACAGGCACGGCCGATGAGGCGGTCAGGCGCACACTATGACGCGCGCCTGACCGCCCCGCGCAAGACACATCATACCGCCCCTTCGCTCCACGATGGCGAACGTGTGGTATTTGGGTGTACAAGTACGCTTCTGTCTGCTATAATACTGACGAGACTGGCAACACACCTCGATCTAGCTTCCCAACGCAGCTCCATCGTCTCGGTTTCCTGCCGTGTTACGCGCTCACACCAACACCCCTAGCGCGGCCACGCAGCCACCGTCTCAAACGGATGCCCATCGCATCCCCAGCATTCCCCCTTCCTTGTTCTCTCATCCAACATAGATGGCCCACAACATATCCGGCGCGAGGAAGCGCCTTCGGATGCCTGTTCGATGATCGCGCCAACCTCTCCCGCGTGTGACGCCTGGGGAGCCGCTGCGCGCGGGGCAAACACGCGCTCCAGGGGCGGTGCCTGTGCCGCAGGAGCGTCGTGGTCGCGTGGTGGTCGCGTGGTGGCAACACGAGGTCAATACAAGAGCGCCAAAGGAGGTGTCTATGCCCGAACATGACATCGTGGACGTCCGCTGGTTTCTGGCCGTCATCCGTCACTGGCTCTGGCTCATCCTGAGCCTCCTGCTGGTCGGCTTGCTCGGTGCGCTGGCAATCAGCGCGCGCGCCGCGCCGGCCTACAGCGCCTCGGTCTCGCTCCTCATCCAGCCTCCGGCCACCGGGACGCACGACTATCAAGCTGTCGTCACCAGCGAGCGCCTGGCGTTCACGTACAGCCAGATGCTGCTGCAGGCCCCGGTGCTCGAGGCCGTGATCGAGCAGCTCGACCTGCCCGAGACCCCCGATACCCTGCGGGACAGAATGCATGTCGAGCCGATCGCCAACACCCAACTCATTCGGCTGAGCGTGGAGCACCACGATCCGGCCCTGGCCGCCGCAGTGGCCAACGCGCTGGCAAACGCGTTCGTCGACGAGATCAGCGCCCTGCAGATGAACCGCTATACCGAGTCGTTGACGAGTTTGGAATCGCAGATTGCCGACCTGTCGACGCGGCTCGAGGAGATTCAGGGCGAGATCAGTGGCCTGGGTTCGCCCGAGACGACTGAGGCGCAGGCCAAGCTGGCGCACCTCCAGACCATCGCGGCGGGGTACCGCAACACGCATGCCGTGCTCATCCAGAACTATGAGCAGATGCGCCTGTCCGCCATGCAGTCCGCGCAGAGCGTGATCGTCGCCGAGTCAGCCGGTACACCGGAAGAGCCGTTGGCGCGGCGTCGCATGTACCTCATCGTGGGAGGAGTCGTCGGCCTACTGGCCGGCTTGGGTGCATCCTTCCTCTTTGAGTCGCTGGACGACACCATTAGGAGCCCCGGGGATGTCCGGCGAGCCGCCGATCTGGGCACGCTGGGCGTCATCGGGCGCCTATCGAGGGGCGAGTGTGGCGCGACGCTCGCCACGAAGCCGCACTCTCCCCACGCGGAAGCGTTCCGCGTGCTGTGCACCAACGTCTGTTTTGGTCCGCGGGAGCAGCTGATGCGGAGCCTGCTGGTGACGAGCCCGAGCACCGGGGAGGGCAAGTCCCTCATGACGGCCAATCTCGCCGTCACGATGGCTCAGGCCGGGTTCCGCGTCATCGCCGTGGACGCCGACACGCGGCGGTCCAGCCTGGGGAGGTTCTTTAACCTGCGTCCGCGCGGCGACGGCCTCGTTCGGGCGCTCAAGGGAGAGAGCGTCGACGGGCTGCTTCAACCCACGCAGATCGAGGGGCTCTCCATCCTGACGAGCGGCGAACTGCTCGCGAACCCGGGCCAGCTGTTCGGCTCGTTGCGACTGCACGAGTTCTTGGAGGAACTTGGACAACTGTGCGATTTCGTCGTAATCGATAGCCCGCCCGTCCTGCCCGTGGCCGACACGATGCTGATGGCGAGCCAGGTGGATGGCGTCCTACTGGTGATGCATGCCGGCCACACGCGTCGGGGGCCTGCGAGGCAGGCTGTTCTGAGCCTGCGCCAGATGGGCGCAAATCTGATCGGCGCCGTTATCAACGCCACGCCGCCTCGATGTGGGTACTATCACTATGCGTCGTACCGGGCCCGCGCCGGCAAAGCGGCTGAGCTAGGACGCCACGGCGCGTGAGCGCATGGTGCTCTGGGTGATCTGGGGATGTGGATCACGCCGGGCCGTACACGGCGGCTGGTCATCGGCCGATCGGGCGCGTCACACGAGAGCCGATGACGTCATGAGGCGCCGGGCTGCCGCGGCGATCGCCATCCTCCTGGGGGTGGCCCTGGCGGGCGCGCACGAGTGGGTTCTCCTGGCTGTCGGCGACGCCCTGGTGATCCGTGACGAACTCGTTCCCGCGGATGTCATCCATGTCATCAGCGGCCCCGACCATCGAACCGATCACGCCATCCAGCTCTATCAGCAGGGCTATGGGAGGCGCATGTTCTTCACGGGGGGATGGTGCCCCGAGATAGAGGGGAACCACGCGGAGCGGGGGAGAGATCGCGCGGTCGAGCAGGGCGTGCCCGAGCAGGCCGTCGCCATCGATGGCTCGTGGGTCACGAGCACCTACTCGGAGGCGTTGAGGCTGAAGGCGTTCCTGGACGGCGCGGAGCAGCCAGGCATCCGCTCGGTGATCGTCGTGAGCGACGCGCACCACCTCCGCCGTGCGCGATGGGCTTACCAGCAGGTGTTGGGTGCAGAGATCGAGCTGCAGATGGCGGCCGTGCCGTTCGAGCAATCGCCTTTCCGGAGGCGTTGGTGGACAGACGCCGCGTCGCGGCAGTTCGTCTGGGGCGAGTACCGCAAGATAGTGTACTACCACCTCCGCTATCGCTACAGCCGGGGGCTGTTCAGGGAATGGTTAGCTTCGCTGGATACAGAATGAACGTTCGCCGATGGAGTCGAACGTGACGATGCCTTCGGTTCAGAACGGGCGGAACGTGGGCCGTCGCGCCGCGGCCGGCGGCGCCTGGCTGTTGGGCGCGCGCCTCGCCCAGCAAGGCGTCTTACTGATCCAGGTCGCCGTGTTGGCCCGTCTGCTGGACCCCAAGGCGTTCGGCCTGGTTGGCCTCGCCGACCTGGCGGCGCAGGCGATCGGCGTCTTGGTCTACACGGGCTATGAATTCGCCCTCGTGCAACGGCCCGACCTCGAAGAGATCGACATCCACACTGCCTGGTGGGTGATGTTGGGCAGGTACCTGGTGATCGGCGCCGGCTTGATGCTCTTGTCCGGCCCCATTTCTCGGTTCTATCGCGTGCCGGAGGCCACCCCGATCTTGATGGCCATCGGCGCCATCCAGGTGATGCAGGGACTCGCGAGCCCTAGCCCTATCCTTCTTCGAAGGGGTATGCGCTTTCGGCGCCTGTTCCAGCTGGATGTGGGGAGCGCCGCCGTCGGCCTTGCGGTCGGGGTGGCGGCGGCCCTGGCGCTCCGCACCGTCTGGGCACTGGTGTTGGCTCGGTTGGCCACGACGCTGACCCTCATCGTCCTCTCGTACCGACTGGACCCCTATCGGCCGCGGCGACGATTCAGCCGTTCGAGTTTTCGGCAGCTATCGGCGTATGGGCGGTGGATGCTCGGTTCGGCGATCCTCGCTTTCGTCTTCTGGCAGGGCTCAAACGCCCTGGCGGGCGCGATGTTTGGGGTGGTGGCCCTGGGCATCTACCAGATGGCGGCGCGCTTTGGGCTGTTGGCGAACAGCCTGTTTGCGGAGGTGTTTCAGGGCGCCCTCATGCCGGCCTATGCGCTCCTTCAGGGTGACGAGGCGCGCGTCAGTACCGCCTTTGTAAGCACCCTGGGCTTTGCCGCGATGGTGCTGGTCGGCATCACCGCGCTGATCGCCCTCGGCCTGCCTCGCCTGTTGATCGTTGTGCTGGGCGAGCAGTGGGTTGAGGCGGCGGCCCTGGTGCCCGTGGTTGCGGCGGCCGGCGGGATGCACGCCATGCTCCGGACGGGGGCGCCTCTGTACCTCGGCACCGGCCACCCGAGGTTCCTGTTTCTCATCGACCTGGTGCAGGCCCTGACGATGGTAGTGCTGCTGTACCCGCTGGGACGCCTGCTGGGCCTCGTCGGCCTGCCATGCGCCATCCTTGCAGGGACGCTCTGCGCCCTTCCCGTCTGGTGGCACGGGGTGAGACAAGCCACCTCGTGCACCCTACAACAGGTCAGCATCGCGCTGGCCACACCTCTGCTCGGTGCGGCTGCCATGGTCGGAGTGTTTAGCGCCGGCGCGACGGCACGCTTTGCGCATGCCGGCTCGGCTGCAGGAGTCGCATGGCACATCGTGCTGATCGTCGCCGCCGTCCTGGGCTACGTGGCGGTCATCGGCTTGTGTCAGCGTGTCATTCCCCGCTATGCGCCATTGGTGGATCTACGCGATGCGCTGAGGGGCATGCTGGGCGGTCGGCGGCCTGGAGCCGGGCTGGTGCAGTCGCCATGAGAGCGCCCGATCCCATGGCGCCGGCGCCGCGGGCCGCCTCGGCCAAGCCTGGGTCCGGTCCCTCGCGCGGCGAGAGAACAGAGAGGACGGCGGGGCCCAGTGGCAAAGCGACTCGGGAGCCAGCGACGATCCGACGCGCCATGGCCGTGGTCGGTCTGCTTGCCCTGGCCCTGGCGTTCGGGTGGCTCCTCGCCATGGAGCTGCGCTCCGACACCTCCGCGGGCGAGTGGTTGTCATCGCGCATGGCAGCCGGCTCGCACAGGCTGCCCTCTCGGAATGAGGGGCCGGACGCGCAGGGGCCACTGCCGCTCGCGAGGGCGCACGCGCTCTCGCAGAATCCGCCGCTATGCGGCAATTCCGCGGCATCCGGGGAGGGCCTGCGTGCGGACGCGTTCTGCGTCTCTTTTCAAGACGGCAAGCTCCTTATGCAGACGCAGTCGATGGTACTGGGAATCGAGGGGGGCGCCATCACCTACGTCCAGGATGTCGAGACCGGTGAGGTACTGGTGGATGCCGAGGCATACTCGAGTCGGCCGGAGGGGCCGGTCGGCTTGGTCGGCTTTGCGTCCCAGGACGCGGCTTCCGACCTGCATCTCAGGCGACCCGAGCCATCCTCCTCCGTATCCTGCTCCTGGGACGGGGACAGCGCCGTCAGGCTGGTCTATAGCCCTCTCTACTCCGGTGACGCTCCCGCCGCGGCGCAGCTCATCGTGGACCTCTCCGTGGACCGCGCCAGCGGCGAGGTGGTCGTGCGGGCGACCGGCATCGAGGGCGACGCCTCTCTCCGCCCGGCCACGGTGGACATCCCCATCATGCGCATGTCCACCCCAGCCGTCATACTGAGCAGCGGCGCCAGATACGCCAGAGGCGACGCTGAGGCCGTCGATCAGACTACCTACCCCGATCTTGGACTCAACTCGCCCAACATGGCCGTCGTGGAGGGTCTCGACGCCGTGTTGGCCGTCTGGTCAGAGACCACCGAGTTCGCGCCCGAGTACATCCAGGTTCAGCATACGCCCGCGTACGATCACCTCATTCTGCACACGGGGCAGGACCCGAAGCAGGACTCACGCGAGATGATCGTTTCCTCACCATGGCGCATCGGCACCTATCGCACCTGGCCCAAGGCGGCCCGGCGCTGGCGGGACAGGTTCGAGGAGCGCACCGGCGCGCGGCCCCTGTGGGAGAACCGAATCGCATGGGTGCGCAACATCCATGCCGTCTTTGACGGAATGAGCCAGGACTATGGCGACAACAGGGTAAAGTATGCCGAACTGGCCGGCATAGCGGACCCCGACAAGGTGCTGTACTTTTTGTGGAACGGCGATCGGATCGTCCTGATGGGCGATCACACCCTCGTGGAGCGCATCGGTAGGCCGACTCCCGAGTTCCTCGCGATTGTGAGGCGCTATGGCTGGCCGCTCCTGCTCTACCATCCGTACAACCTCATCTACTCCGAGACCGGCACGGTTAGTCGCCTGGAGTTCCTGGCGGATAGGGGCTGGCTACCGGATGGCTATCGGTTCTCGCCGGACTATGAGGGGACACCGGACGCATGGCACGGTTTTTGGGCGGATGTCAGGGTGAACCATCACGATGATGCCAACTATTACCTGCTGCATCCGGCCTCGGCCAAGTTTGGTGACTACCTGGTACGCAACCTGCGCAATTACCGTGACCTTTATCAAGCGGATGGCGCTTACCTCGACATGCTGGGGGATGACAACCGCACGCTGTTTCGCGATGGCGCGCTTGCGGTGATCGAAGGCCAGGATCCCATCGCCGGGGAGACGAAGGTTGTGGCGAGGATCGCGGAGGAACTCCCGGGGTTTGGCGTCATGAGCGAGTACCAGGGGCAATGGTTGATCCCATTTGCCTTCTACTCGTGGGAGGGATCCGTAACGCACATACGCCAAAACGCCCACGCGCAGAGTCGCATCAATCACCCGCTTCGCACCGCCCTCATCGGGAGCTATACCTGGACGAGGGAGAGCAACAGGGAGTACGTGGACGACGTCGTCGCTGCGCTGATGGGGACGCTACCGGAGGTATCGCTGGTAGGCGATTATGGCGTCAGCGATGACAGAGCCCTCTGGAGCCAGGCGCGCGCCAAGCTCTTCTGCGAGGAGGAACTCTACAATGACCTCCCCCCCGCGTGGGCCGACGACGCGTTGGCCTACTACCGGAGCAAGAGCGGGCACTGGTTTAAGTTTGCGCGTATCGGCTCCACCTATGGCTATATCGAGATCATGCCCGATGGCGAGCATGTCATCCGGCTCATGCGGTAGCGCGTTGCGCGGTGCAGCCTTTCACAGCGGAGCAGAGTCACGATGAATCCTAGCGGAAGCACGACATTCGAGTTAGCAGACGATCATCCCATGGTGGACCGTCAGCGCGTCTCTCTCATGCTCTCGTTGCTGTTTCTGCTGTCCGCCGCGGCGCTCCTGGGCGTCGAGCTCGACTGGCTGGAGAGGGAACAGGAGGTCGTGTGGCTCACCATCCTTGGCCTGGCCTGTTGCCTGCCCATCATCATCGCCTGGCTGAGCGGCGGATTCGATCCCTTTGAACCGGTGTACCCTATCGCCGCCGCGACGTTCATCTACTATGTCATCATGGTGGTGGTACTGCTCGATCGGAACGCTGTTCGCGTTCAGGGCATAGACTACCGGAACGACATGCCAAAGGTGCTCCTTCTCGCGCTGTTGGCGTTGGTCAGTTTCTATACCGCCTACTACATCGGCAGGCGGCGGGCGGGCCCTGTGGCGCGGCGGGTGGAGTGGAATGACGGCGACCGGTCGTACGTGCATCGCCTCGCGCTCGTGCTGCTAGGGCTGTTCGGGTCCCTGTTCATACTCTGGATCATCGTGGGCAGGATCCCGCTCAGGAGCCTGTGGATCTTTGGCGAGGCCAGCTATCAGGCGTGGCTCAGTGAAGCGGAGGGTGCATGGGTGGGGTATCTCTTTGCGGCTCAAGAGTCGCTGCCCGCCTGCGCCCTGCTCTTGATCGCCACGAGGCGAGGGCGACACTGGCCGCCGCATCTCATCCTCCTCGTCGTGGCGATAACCGTTCTCTTTGCCGGCCTGGGCGTACGCGCGCGCATCCTCCTGATGGCCGGCAGCGCCACGGTGCTCTACTACCTTCAGAGACAGAAGCGTCCGTCGGCCTGGCAGATCGCCCTCATGGCGTTCGTGGTCGTCTATGCCATTGCCGGCGCCGTGGGGATCTACCGGGGCCCGGAGAGGGCCTCGGTGGGGGACTCGGCCCCTGCTCTGACCGCCGCCGTAGAAAAGTTCATCGAGAGTTCCGATATCGCCTCGCCCACCGCCGTGTACGTGCATTGGGTGCCCGTATTCGGGTACGACTGGGGCAAGAGCTTTTTGAACTTGCTGGTCACCCCCATTCCTTCGGCTCTATGGCCGGACAAGTACCTCTTCTTTGGCAAGTCGCCGATCGAGGCGTTCCGGCCGAGTGGCGCCATGGCGGCGATCTTTGTCGAGTTCTATTCAGGTTTCGGCCCTGTTGGCATCGTGTTGGGGATGGCGCTCGTGGGGTGGCTGTGCCGGAGGGTCTATGACGCCTACCGCGCCAATCCTCACGATCCACTGATGCAGATCACGCTCGCCTTACTGTGGGCGTATCTGTTCCACATCTATGGTCGCAATAGCGTGACGCTCATCGTGTACGGATGCATCTATGTGTTCACTCCTGTCTATGTGGCGCGGTGGCTGTTGGCGAGACGGAGGAGAGCGCGGGCTACCCGTGCGCGACAGGGCGTGTTCTATGCGACCTGAACGATCGTGCACTGTTCGTATGGCGCAGCGGTGGGGCCGCCACCCCTCCGCGGGAGCGATGGCGCCGAGATGAATATCCTGCATGTGACGCTGGGCTTCTATCCGGCCCAAGGCTGGGGTGGGCCGGTCCCCGTCGTGCATCAGAACGGCACCGAACTAGTGCGACGTGGCCACCGCGTGACGGTGTACTGCACGAACATGATAGACAAGCGGACGAACATCGCGCCGGGCACCTTTGAGCGCCAGATCGATGGCATACGGGTCGTCTATCTGGACACGTGGCGCCTGAAGTGGTGGCCCGGCACCGTAGGGCCCATCTGGCTGCCGGAACTGACGGCCTACCTGCGGCGTGAGATACGTGGGTTCGATGTCATCCATCTCAACGGCTACCGCAGCCCGATGATGCTCGCCGTGGCGCGGGCTGCCCGGCGGGCGGGCGTGCCCTTTGTGTGCCAGCCGCATGGCACGCTGCCCGTCATCGTGAACTCGCTCTGGATCAAGCGCGCCTACGATCGGCTCCTCGGCCAGGCCGAACTCGGCGGCGTCGCCGCCTTGGTCGCCTTGCAGGAGAGCGAGCGACAGCAAGCGCTGGAGCACGGCATCCCGCCGGAGCGCATCGCCATCATCCCGAACGGCATCGATCCATGCAGGCGCGGCGACCTACCGGCGCCGGGGAGCTTTCGCAGGCGGTTCGGGGTGGCGCCCGACCGACCGATGATCCTCTTTCTGAGCCGGATCAACAAGAAAAAGGGCACCGACATGCTCGTGGAGGCGTTCAACCGCCTCGATGGCCTGGGGGCACAGCTCGTGATCGCGGGACCGGACGACGGCCAGCTGGGCGAGGTCCAGGCGCTGATCCGCCGGTACGGCCTGGAAGATCGGGTGACGCTGCCCGGCCTGCTGCGTGGCGAGGATGTACTCGCCGCCCTGCGAGACGCCGATCTCTTTGTGTTGCCCTGTCGGGCCGACACGTTCCCCTTTGTCATCGTGGAGGCCTGCCTGGCGGGCACGCCGATGGTCATCACCGACCGCTGCGAGATGGCCCACCTGGTGCGTGACCGCGTGGCCGATGTCGTGCCGTTCGATGCCGATGCGTTCGCCCACGCCATGCGCACCCTGCTCACGGACCGGGAGCGGTGCGAGCGCTACCGCGCGAACAGCGGGGCGCTCCTGGCAGAGACCTTTTCCATCGGGGCGGTGGTGGATCGCCTCGAGGCGCTGTATGCCCGCGTGATCGCCGGGCGGGAGCAACAGGCGTGACCGTTGCGCGAGCCTGGGATACGCCCTGGAAGGTGTGGGGGGGAGCTGGGTCGCGCGCTCACCTATCCAGGCGTTCGGCTGCTGTTTGCCGTCAACGAAATCCCCTGGGGCCGCGGATGGCGCTTTTACGGAATGCCCATCATCCAGAAGCACCGACGCAGTTCCATGTGCTTTGGCTCGGGGCTGCAGCTGCGCTCGGCGCTGCGCTCCAACCCGCTGGCGCCCAACCACCCGGCGACGTTGGTCACCTGGGCGGAAGGCGCGCTCCTGGAGGTGGGCGACAACCTGGCCATGACCGGGGGCACGCTATGCGCCGCGGAGCGGATCGCCATCGGCAACAACGTCGCCATCGGGGCCAACACGGTCATCGTGGATACAGACTTTCATCCCCTGGATGCGGCGCTGCGCAGGACCGCTCCCTCGGGAGGCAGGACGCGGCCGGTGCGGATCGACGATGATGTGTTCATCGGGATGAACTGCCTGATCCTTAAGGGCGTGATCATAGGTCGTGGGAGTGTCATCGGGGCGGGCAGCGTGGTGACGGGGGATGTGCCCCCATACGTGGTCGCGGCCGGAAACCCGGCGCGGGTTATTCGGGAGCAAGTCCCATAGGTTGCGCCGCCCGCCGTATTTCTCTGTCCATTCACTGACACATATAGGGGAGGGGATGGCGTGAACGTCTGACCGAAAGGCTGGAATGATGCGAATCCTGTTCATGGCGCAGTGCTACGCACCCGAGGACGTGAGCGCAGCAGTGCTGATCACCGAGCTGGCCACCGACCTGGTGAGCCGTGGGCATGAGGTCACGTTTATCACCGGCGCACCCAACTACCCCCAGGGGCGCGTCTTCCCCGGCTATCGCAACCGCCTATACCAGGTCGAACGGCTGGACGGGGTCCGCGTCGTACGCACCTGGAGCTACATCTCCCCCCACAAGACGTTCTGGCGCCGCCTCTTTCACTATGGCACCTACAGCGCGACGGCGTTCTACGGTGGCCTCCTGGCCGGCCGGCCAGACATCGTCGTGAACTATTCGCCGCCGCTGCCCCTCGGGCTGTCGGCCTGGCTCCTGAGCCGCATATGGCGCGTCCCCTGGGTGCTGCAGTTGGAAGACCTCTATCCGGACGCCGCCGTAGCGACGGGGGTGCTGCAGAATCGGCTCGCCATCTGGGCCTTTGCCGCTGTGGAGCGCTTCCTCTACCGCCACGCGACGCACATCTCGCTCATCGCCGAGAGTTTCCGCCAGAACCTGCTTCGCAAGGGGGTTCCCCCGGAACGCATGACGTTGATCCCCGTCTGGGCGGACCCGGACGTCGTCCGCCCCCTCGGCAAGGAGAACGCTTTCCGCGAGGCGCACGGCCTGACGGGGCGCTTTGTCGTGCTCTATGCCGGCAACATCGGCGTGACCTCGTGTCTGGAGGACGTGCTGGAGGCTGCCACGCTGCTGCGAGACGAGGCCGACATCCGCTTTGTGATCGTGGGTGAGGGTGTCAAGAAGGTGGCGCTGGAGGAGGCCGCCCACGGCCGGGGGCTGAGCAACATACTCTTCTTGC
>ERZ747221.3929-NODE-3929-length-11261-cov-4.324213_pt1 | contig 11261 bp, 8 predicted proteins | sample MGYA00374949_ERZ747221 | MGnify/ENA primary metagenome ERZ747221 (study PRJEB28779, sample SAMN05720172) | bioreactor metagenome | isolation source: Anaerobic biogas reactor | place: USA:Washington, USA | collected 2015-08-08 ... | reverse complement strand
CATCCGTTCGGGACGACGCCCGTTGCGTCGTTCCGAGCGCAGCGAGGAACCTTGATGCGCTGGACGAGGCCGCTCACGCGTCAGCAGGAGCGCCGCCACCCCCGTCATTCCGAGCGCAGGGCGCCATCCCTGGCGCGGAATCTTGTCTCGCTCAACGAGACCCCTCACGTCCGCGTAGGAGCTTCTCCAACCCGGCACGCCACGGAACCTTTTCCGCACGTCCTGCGTCCTGTACATGAAGATGAGCGTGGTGAACCACGAGTTCAGCGCTCAAATAGAAAAACCGCCCGCGATCCGCGGGCCAACAGTCGATCGGAGGGTACACCCATGTTTACCAGTCGCCTAGGAAGGACTATCTCTTCCGTGCTGCTCGTCACCGCGGTGGTGGCCGTGGCGTTGTCGGGCTGGTCCGTCTTTGCCCAGACGCGCACCACCCCGGCGGCGCAGAGCGCCCAGGCGCCCACGGACGGCGCCTCCATGCCGCGGACGATCACCGTCGTGGGGCGTGGCACGGTCAGCATCACGCCCGATATCGCTACGGCGCAGATCGGCGTCGAGACGACCGGCCAGAACGTCAGGGATGCCATCGATGATGCCTCCGACACCATGGCCGAAATCCTCGAGGCGCTCACGGAGGCCGGCGTGGCCGAGCGCGACATCCAGACCGCCGGGTTCAACGTGTGGGCCGATCGCAACCCGCAGCCCATGCCGATGGTCGAGGGGAGTCGCACCCCTGGCGCCGAGCAGATCACCTATCGCGTGAACAACAACGTGCGTGTGATCATCCGTGACCTCGAGACGGTGGGCGCGGTGATCGATGCCGCCGTCGAGGCGGGCGCTAACAGCATCTATGGCGTGAACTTTGGCATCGATGAGCCGGAGGCCCTCGCCTCGGAGGCGCGGGAAGAGGCGATCGCCGACGCCCTGGCCAAGGCCGAGGAGCTTGCCGCCCTCAACGGCGTGCAAGTGGGCGAGGTCGTCAGCGTCAGCGAGATCGTGGGCCAGTCGGCCGTCTATGGCATGGAGCGCGCGGCGCTGATGGCCGACGGCCTGGGCGGCGCCGGGCCCTTCACGCCGGGCGAGCAGGAAGTCTCCCTGCAGCTTCAGGTGGTCTACGCCATCCGCTAACCGCAGTACCGGCTCTCAAACCACCACCTCCCAAAGGTCGCACAATAACCGCGACCTTTGGGAGGTGGTTGCTTTGGGGGCGTGCGTGTGGAGCGAAAATGACCCCTTCCCATCGCGCGTGAGCGGGTGTATGCTATGGGGTAGCGCATCCCTGTTCGGGACGCATAGCTCGGTGGACGGCGGGAGGGCCCCGGGCCACCGCCCTGTGAGGAGCGATGGCACGATCGTTCGTACGCTTGGAGTCGCGGCCGCGCCGGGTTATCGCGCGGCTGGATGCGCTGTGGGGCGCGGACCGCAACTGGCAGTTCGCCCGCGCCGTGGGCGGGCTCATCTGGGAGTACCGGCGCTACGCCCTCGGCATCCTCGGCGTGACGGTGCTGCAGGAGCTTTCCGCGCTAGCGCCCGTGCGCCTGTTGGGCATCTTTGTCGACCGCCTGAGCGGCGCCAGCCTGGGCAGCATCGTGTGGCTCTTCCTCGGAGCCAGCCTCCTCGCCCCCGCCGTGGCGCGCGCCAACGTCATCCTGCGCCACAAGATGTTCTACGAGACCGATTTCAGCCAACGGGTGGAGCTGACCCTGGCAGAGGCGGCGCGCATGACGCCGGCCGACACCGAGGCGGCAGGCGAGGCGAACAGCCGCGTCGCCAACGCCGTGAGCGGCATTACCAATGCCGCCTACCATGTGCTGGGGAGCTTTACTCCCGTCATCATCAAGATCGCGGTGGTGGCGGCCAGCCTCGTCGCGTACAATCGCCTCCTAGGAGCGGTGTACGTCGCCAGCCTCGTCGTGCCGATGGTGCTGACGGCCATCTTTAACGACCGGCTGCGCGTGCTGCGCGACGCCCAGTATTCCATCATCAGCCGGCTGGAGGGCGCCGGCGTGCGCGTCATCACCCAGGGCGACGACGTGGGCGCCCAGGAGCGCTTTCGCCGCACCATGCGCGAGCGCGCCAACGTGCTCATCACCCTCGTGGCCCGCCACCAGGTGTCGCTGCTCGTGCGCCAGGCGGCGCTGGTGGGCAGCCAGTTCGCCGTCGTATTCCTCGCCATCTACCTGCGTTCGCGCATCGGCCTCACGCCCGGCGACTTTACCATGATCGTCGGCTATACGACGCAAGTGGCCGCCGCCTTTATCGAGGCGGCGGCCTGCTTGGACGCCATCATGAGCTACAGCCGCGCCTACCACGTCTACGTGGACGCCCACGGCGCGCGCCTGGCGGCCGGCTGACAGGGCCTCGCCCACGCCAGGGGCCTTGTACAGCGAGTCAAGATTCCTCGCTGCGCTCGGAATGACGGAGGTGGCGTTCCGTACGTCGCGCGCGAAGATGGTACCCTGCCGTAGGGGCGACCGGCCGGTCGCCCCTACCACGCTGCCCTGCAAAACCACCACGCTTTTCGTTTCCGGCGGTGCTAGCCCATCATGATGACTCGGAACGACGGAGGTGGCGGTGCTCCTCGCATGTGCGAGGGGCGCGCCTTCCAGCGAGGAACGACAGAGAAGGCGTCGTCCCGAACGTAGTGAGGGACCTCGACGCACATGACGCGTCACCTGCCGCCGGGACGGCGGCGCTCCTGCTCGTGCGTGAGCGGTCTCGTTGAGCGAGACAAGGTTCCTCGCTGCGCTCGGAATGACGACGGTGGCGCTCCGTACGTCGCGCATGTGAGGCGTCTTGCTGCGCTGGATGAGATTCCTCGCTGCGCTCGGCCCGACGAAGACGGCGTCGTCCCGAACGTAGTGAGGGACCTTGTCTCACTTGGACAAGGCCCCTCACTCTGCAGAGCGTGGCATGATGACCGCAGCCCAGAATTCGGCGCCAAATCCGCGGAGATCTGCGCCCCATCAGCGGAATCAGCGTACCATCGGACTCACATCAGCCAACTACTATAGCTCCGGCGTGCGGTAGCGCAGCTCCCCCTTGGCGCGGATCTCGACATCCACCACGTACTTTTGCAGGGCCTCGGTATCGGGCGTCATCCCCAGCCCCGGGCGGTCGGGCGCCTGGATCATCCCCTCGGCGTCGCGCTCGATGTGCTCGGTGGTCATCTCCCACGCCAGCGCCTTGAGTTCCGTGGGGTACTCGCTGATCACATCCTCCTCTACGCCGGCATACGGCTGCAGCGAGGCGCTCAGTGCCAGGTGGCTGGTGAAAGTGTGGTTGACGTAGGTAACACCCTTGGCCTGGGCGTAATCCGCCACGCGCTTGGCAGCGCCGATGCCGCCGATGCGGCCCACGTCGATCTGGATGTAGCCCACTCCGCCGTGGTCGATGAGGTGGTAGGCCATGTACTCGTTGTGGCTGCCCTCGCCCGCCGCGAGCCTGACCGGCGCGCAGCGCTGGGCCAGCGCCGCGTACTCGCGCAGCGCCCCCGAGACGAAAGGCTCCTCCAGCCAGGTGGCGCGTACCTCCTGGAGCGCCGGTACGCGCAGGGTCGCCGCCTCGAGATCGTCGCGCCACACGGTGCCGGCGTCGATGAGCAGCGTCCCCTCGGGACCCAACCCCTCGCGCGCCGCCATGAGGTGGTCGGCGTCCTCCTGCACTGTGCCGCGGCCGAACGCCTCCCAGCCGAACTTGATCGCGCGGAACCCCTGCGATCGCGCCAGGCGCGCCTTTTCCAAGGTCTCTTGCGGCGTGTCGCCGAACAGCGCCGAGGCGTAGGGCATCTTTTTGTAGGCGCGCGGGTACCCCAGCAGGCGGTAGACCGGCTCGCTCAGCCGCTTGCCCAGCAGGTCCCACATGGCCGCCTCGATCCCCGACAGGGCATGGTCGGCCTGCAGCAGATCCAGGCTGTCGGCGCGCACCTTGTTGGCGATGCGCTCGATGTCGGCCACGTCGTCCAGCGTTTGCCCGAGCACCGCGTCGCGCACCGGCTTGCAGGCGCTGTGCGACCAGGGCGTCACCAGCGCCGCGATGGTCGGCAGCGGCGACGACTCGCACTCGCCCCAGCCGGTGTATTCGCCGGCGCGCAGGCGCACCAGGCAGGCGTCCTGGCTGCCGTCGCCGATGTTCAGGATCTCGGGCATGGAGAGATAAAACATGTCCACCGATTCGATGCGCATAGGGCGTCTCCTTTATGCATGCAGCCAGATCATCGCCGCGCTGTGGGCGGCCGGCAACTCGACCTCGATCCCCTCGGCCATCAGCGTGCGCCCCAGGGCGTAGCGCGCGCTCGCCTCGTCGTCCACGTTCACCACGCGGTACAGGCGCTGCTGCTCGAGCCCGCGGGGATAGACGCGCCACCGCGCCGGCGCGTGCCCCAGCCGGTAGGCGAGGAGCAGGTGCGAGGGCGCTTCCGGCGCGTGGAGCTGCAGCGCCGCCCAGCCGTCGCGATCGCCCAGGGGCTGCGGTGGGGTGAGCAACTCTGTCCGCGCGTTGGCCAAAAAGCCGCGGTGCTGCCGATAGAAGGCGATGTGCCAGCGCAGCCGCTCCCGCGCGTTGGAGTCCAGCTCCGCCAGGCTGCCGCTGATCCCCAGGATTCCCGGCAGACAGACCCGCGCCGCAAAATCGACGTCGGTGGCCATGGAGCGCTCCCAGTTGCCGCCCCCCGGCGCCACCACGCGCGCGGGGGTCTCGGCGATGGGCGCGCCGTAGCGCGGGATCGTCGCGCCCACCGAGCGCAGCACGGCCCACAGGGTCAGCCGGCCTGCGGGGAGGCGCAGCAGCGCCCCCTGCAGGATGCGCACCACGTCCACCGGCGCGACGGTGTCGGTGAGAAAGTGCCCATCGAAGTGGCTCAGGGTGTTCAGGTCCGACCGCATCCCGCCGCTGGCGCACCCCTCGAGGAACACCTCGGGGTGCGCGGCGCGCAGCTCGTCCAGCAGGCGGTACCAGGCCGCATAGTAGGCGGAGAACTCGGCCCCCGAGGCGTCGATCCCCAGGTTGAGGTTGAAATCGACCTTCATCCACGCCAGGCGGTACGCCTCGATGAGGCGCCGCAGCTCCCCGAGGATATAGTCGTACGCCGCGGGCTGCGTCAGGTCGGGGCGATGGTACGGCGGCGTGGCGGGGAGGAACCATTCGGGGTGCTCGCGGAGGATGGGCGCCTGAGGGCCGATGCGCTCCGGCTCCACCCACAGGCCAAAGCCGAGGCCGGCGGCCCGCACCTCATCGGCAAAGGCGGCCATCTCCCCACGGAAGGCCGCGTCGACCTTTTCACGCCAGTCCCCCGTCTGCGCCGCCCACAGGCCGCTGCCGCGGCCGTACCAGCCGGCGTCGATGACGAACGCCTCACACCCCACCTCACGCGCCACGGCGAGCTGCTGGCGCAGCCGCGCCACGTTCAGGTCGTCAAAGGCGTCGAACCACGTGTTGTACACCACCGGCGGCGCCTTGGACGCCGGTAGCACGTGGGTCAGGGCACAGTCGTGCCACGCGGCCGCCGCCAGGTGGGGCTCCCCCTCGGGCAGCGCCTGCAGGAACACCTCCGGGAGGACCAGCGCGCCGCCGGGGGCCAACTCGAGGCGCAGGTCGTCGGTGGCGAGCCCCGCCTCCACGACGGCCAGCGAGGTGGCGTCCGAGCCGTAGGTTACCTGTGTGGCCCGCGCCGTCCAGTTCCCTCGGGGTAGCACGTGGAAGGCGATCCCCCGACGGTTCGTCGCGTCGCACAGCGCCAGGTAGGGGGTGCCCCCCTGGGTGGTGCGGCCCCCCTCGCACTGGGCGCTCACCCGCCCGTGACGCAGCGGCTGACGGAACCCCTGGTTCTCGGCGCTCCACCAGCTCCCCTGGGTGTAGGCGTCGTACGCGCCCGGGGCAAAGGCAAAGCGCGCCAGGCAGCTCGAGACGGCCACCGGCGCGCCGCCGACGTTGCGCAGCGTGTCGCGGCGGCGCCAGATGCCCGTATCGGCGTGGAGCGTCCACACGCTCGTCACGACCAGGGGCTGACCTTCCGCGCGCCAGGTGAGGGTCACCGCCTCCGGCTCGAAGGAGGCCGCCTCGAGGCGCAGCGCCGCGGGCCCGGCGGCGCCGTCCGTGCGCAGCGCCAGCGGCCCCCGCGCCTGGGGTGGAAGCGGGGTTGGGCCGACCGGCGCGCCTGCCATGCCCAGGAGGACGCTAGGCCAGGCATCCTCCCCCTCGTGGTGCCAGATCGTCACGACGTCCGATGCCGCCTCGTAGCGGTGCGTCGCCATGGCACGTGCCTCCCGGGTGTGATCCCCCTAGCGCCAGGGGGCGGAGCGGTCCGCGGACCGCAGGTTGCTGCGGATGAGCCAGTCGCGCAGCACGCCGACGAGTTCCTCCTTGCGGGCGGCGCACGACGGGTCGTTCCAGAGGTTATGGTGCTCCCCCGGATCGTCCGCCAGGTTGTACAGCTCCCCCTCGGGGCTGTCCACATAGTGCACCAGCTTCCACTCGCGGTCGCGCACCATGGTCATCCACTCGGTGCCGGTGAGGATCGGGTCGCGGGGATGCTCGCAAAAGACGTGCGGGCGCCCCTGCCACGCCTCGCCGCGCAACGCCGGCATGAGGGATTCCGCTTCCCAGGAGGCGGGCGTCTCGACGCCGGCCAGCTCCATGATCACCGGTGCGATGTCCATCTGCTGACAGAGGCCGTCGAGCCTGCGTCCCCCCTCAAAGCGCCCCGGCGCCCACACGATGAGGGGCGTGCGCGTGATGGCCTCGTACATGGTCCACTTTTGGATGTGGCCGTGATCGCCCAGGCAGTCGCCGTGGTCGGAGGTAAAGATGACGACGGCGTTCTCTAGGTACCCCTGGCGCTCCAGCGCCGCCAGGAGCTGTCCGATCTGGTCGTCGATCATCGTCACATTGGCCATATAGTGGGCCCGCAGGCGGTGGAGCTGCTCCTTTGTCGGGGTGTGCGTCCAGGCGATGGAATCGTGGTCGATGCGCGTGTTGTGCTCGCGCAGCTCCTTCTGCGCCGGCGGCTGGGCGTCGAGTTCCTCCGGCGTCACCTCGGGCAGCGGTAGGTCGCGATCGAGATAGCGCTCCAGGTAGCGCGGCGTGGGGTCGTAGGGCGGGTGCGGTCCGGGAAAACCCACTTCCAGGAAGAGGGGCTCCACGTGGGGCTTGTGCTCCACCCACCAGGCGGCCGTCTCGCCCACGAACACGTCGGAATGCGTCTTTTCCGGCAGGTCCCAGGTAAAGGCCCCCAGGCGCTCGTTATAGTCGGGACGCTGGCGATAGATCTCGCGCTGCTGCTTGACGAGGCCCTGCGCCTGCAGCGCCATGTCCCAGCGGTCAAAGAACCACCGCCCCTCGAGGTAGCGGTCCTTGTTCTCCACGACAAAGCGTTCGTGGAACCCCAGCGGCGTCTCGTAGGGGAAGGTGTGCATCTTGCCGATGTTCACGCAATGGTAGCCCGCCGTAGCCAGGTCCTCCACCCAGGAATGGCGCCATAGGTCGGCGTTCTTGAGCACGCCCACCGTGTGCGGGTAGTAGCCGGTGAAGAGGCTGGCCCGCGACGGCGCACAGGAGGCGGCGGTCACATAGTTCCGCGTGAACGCCGTGCCCTCGTTGACCAGTCGGTCGAGGTGCGGCGTGTCCACGTAGTTGAACCCCAGGGCGTTGATGGTGTCATAGCGCTGCTGGTCAGTGATGATGAGGATGATGTTGGGACGCGCGTCAGGCATGTCTACCCCTTTCTCTTGGCCGGTATCCCCGCCTCGCACGGCACGCCCGTCTGGCACAGGCCGCAGCCGACGGCGGCGGCGCGCTCCTCCGCGAGACCGTATTCCTCTAGCAGGGGGCGTAAGGTGCCATAGCTGTACGCCTGGCACTTTTGCTTGTCGTGGCCACCCTCGCGGGTGATGGCGCCCGCCGGGCAGCGCGCCACGCACTCGCCGCAGATCCCCTCCGCCAGGTAGAGGCAGTTGGCGGTGTGGCTGGTGTAGCGGCGCGGCGTCACCGTCAGGGGCAGGTTGGTCACCACGCTGCCGCAGCGCATGGCCATCCCTCTTGGCGTGATGAACCCGTCGCTCAGGCCAAAGGTGCCCAGGCCGGCGGCATACATCACATGGCGCTCCGACCACACGGAGGCGGGCGGCCTGGCCGGCCCCTCGCTCAGAATGCGAAAGTACGGCTCCAGCACCGGCGCGACGGCCAGATAGCCCGCCCCTCGTAGCACGTCCACCACGTGTTGGCGCAGGGCATCGTTGAAATGCTCGCCGTGGGTGCGCGTGTGCGCCCACGCCGACGACGGGCGGTCCGCCTGAACGCGGTTGCCGGCCCGCGTCGCCTCCGCGATCGGCAGGATCCACCCGACGACGCGGATCGTGTCGAGCGCGGCGTGCGCCGTTCCCGCCGACTCGGCCTGGGCACGCGTCAGCTCCTCGCGCGGGGTGAGGTGAAAATCGCCGATGATCGTCTTGTACTGCTGAAAGAGGGGATCGTCGCCATCGGCGACCCCCACGAGCGGGCGCTCAAAGATGTAGCCGCCGTCCAGGTGCGACAGACGGTTCAGGGGGTGGGTCAGCAGCTGCTCCTCGATGATGGCGCACAGCGATTCATCGGGGCGATGCATGTCCAGGGCGGCGGGGCTCATGGCTCTCCTCTGTGGCGCGTGGGATGAACGGCAGGGCGCCGCGCTGACGGTACCAAAGAACCCCCCGCCGGTCAAACGGAGATGCACCACGGAGACACCGAGGGCACGGAGAGGGGGAATAGAACGCGGATGAACGCAGATTTAGCGGATCAACGCGTATCAAGAGAACAAAAGTTCAGATCCGTGCCAATCCGTGGAATCCGCGTTCATCCGCGTTCTACAACAACGGTGGCTGGGGCCAGAGGGTGCGGGGGTCGATGGTGGGTTGGCCGAGGAGTTGGCGCAGGGCGGTCACCGTGGCGGGGGCATAGCCGGCATAGTGGTTGTTCACGTACACATAGACGGTATCCAGCCGCTGCCGCAGCTCGCCCAGCGTCTGCCCCCAGAACGCCAGGCGCTCCGAGCGGTCGCGCAGCACCTCCCCGGCCCCCACGGCGTCGCGGTGGAACCCCACCAGCCGCACGTAGCTCCATCCCGCCGTGGTGGCGATCACCGTCGGGAGGTCACGCCACTCGTTCAGGCACCAGGCGATGCCGTGGCGCTCCAAGAGTTCGAGCACCTGGGGATCGTTCCAGCTCGGGTGGCGAAACTCGACGGCGAAGCGGCGCCCCGCGGGGAGCTTGGGGAGGAAGGCGCGCAGGGCCGGCTCCTCGCGGCGCGTGAACGCGCGCGGGAACTGGATCACCATGGCGCCCATCTTGTTCTCGAACAGGTCGAGCATCCCACCCACCGCGCGCAGCTCGTCGTCCACGTTCTTCATGCGCTTGTCGTGGGTGATGGCGCGGGGCATCTTGGCGCAAAAGGTGAACCCCTCGGGCGTGTTGTCCATCCAGGAACGGATGGCCGCCACCGAGGGGAGAGTGTAAAAGGTGACGTCCAGCTCGACGGTGTCGAACACCTGGGCGTAGAACGCCAACTGACGGTTCGCCGGCAGGTCGGGCGGGTAGAACACGCCGGCCCAACTCGACGCGCTGAACCCCTGCACGCCGACCAACACCCGACCCGCCGGCTCGCTCATGCTACCTCACGGCTCAGTACTGCGCCCGCAAGAGTGCGAGCGCGTCCTCCAGGGTCATCTCGCGCGGGTTGTTGGGCAGGATGCGCCCCTGGGTCTCCATGCAGAGCTTGGCCACCGCCTCCAGCCCGTCGGCGGGAACGCCCACCTCGCTGAGGTGCTGCGGGATGCCCACGTCCAGCGTCAGGCGCATGACCGCCTCGGTGCCGCGGACCGACGCTTCCTCGAGGGACAGCCCCTCCACCGGCTCGCCGAGCAGTTCCGCCACGCGGGCATAGCGCTCGACGCAACAGGGGCGGTTGAAGGCCATCAGCGGCGCCAGCAGCATGGCGTTGGCCACGCCATGGGGCACGCCATAGCTGCCCCCCAGCACGTGGGCCAGGGCATGCACCGCGCCCACGTTGGCCACCGACAGGGCCATGCCGGCCAGCAGGCTGCCCATGGACATCCCGTCGCGGGCCTCCAGGTCGCTGCCGTTGGCGCAGGCGGCGCGGAGGTTCCTCCCGATGAGGCGGATCGCCTCCTCCGCCGTCAGGTCGCTCATCAGTGTCCGCTTGGCCGAGGTGTACGCCTCGATGGCGTGGGTGAGGGCGTCGAGGCCCGTGCCGGCGGTGAGCGCCGGCGGCAGCCCGATGGTGAGCATCGGGTCGACGATGGCCACCTCGGGGAGCATGAAATCGGAGCGCACCCCCTTCTTGGCGCCGTCCGCCGCGTCCACGAACACGGCCGCCGGCGTGACCTCGCTCCCCGTGCCCGAGGTGGTGGGGATGGCGATGATCGGCAGGCCGGGGCGGGGCACCCGGTCGGCGCCGAAATAGTCCGCCACCGTGCCCTCGTTGCACGCCATGACGGCCGTCATCTTGGCGGAATCCATGGAGCTGCCGCCTCCCAGGCCGATGACCAGCTCGGCGCCGCAGTCCTTCACAAAGGCGACGCAGCGCTCCACGAGCTGATAGGGCGGCTCGGGCACCACCTCCGACAGCACCGACGCCTCCACCGACAGCGCCCCGACGACGCGGTCCGCCAGGCCGGCGGCCGCCACCCCCGGGTCGGTGAGTATGGCGACGCGCCGCGCCCCGAGCCGGCGCACCTCGACGTCCAGCTGTTCCAGCGCCCCCGGCCCGTGGTGGATGATGCGGGCGGTGGCAAACTTGGCCGCATTGGCTGCCATGGGTGATCTTCTCCTTGTGGGTAGTCTTCCGTTATTAGTGGTCAGTTGTCAGTTATCGGTTGTCAGTTGCTCGCGCTGCCATCGGCGAGCACGCTACAGGCAGCAGGTGGCTGACAACTGACAACTCTCTAGGCCAGTGACGCCAGGCTGACCGATGCATCCGCCAGCCGCGCCGAGACCTCCTCCAACGCGGGTTGCGCCCTGACGAGGGCCTGGAGCGGCTTGCGGTCGTCGTCCGGCAGGTCGGCGGCCAGAGCGCCCACCATCCTGCCCTCGTGGAAGTAAAAGAAGGTGAACGCCTCGCCGTCCAACTCGCCGCGCTGCACCGTGGCGTCCCAGCGCGTCAGGTTGCCCCAGACCTCAAAGCTCAGCTCGTACAGGTCCGAGAAAAAGTAGGGCAGCGTCGTGTAGGCGCGCTCCTCGCTCGCCATGTTGCGCCCGGCGCGCAGCCCCTG
>ERZ747221.3920-NODE-3920-length-11302-cov-3.050780_pt1 | contig 11302 bp, 9 predicted proteins | sample MGYA00374949_ERZ747221 | MGnify/ENA primary metagenome ERZ747221 (study PRJEB28779, sample SAMN05720172) | bioreactor metagenome | isolation source: Anaerobic biogas reactor | place: USA:Washington, USA | collected 2015-08-08 ... | reverse complement strand
GCGAACCAGATGGTCCCCTCGTCGGGAGCATAGCCCGCGCACCCCATCAGGGTGTAGGCCAGGCTGGACTTGCCCGAGCCGTTGAGCCCGAGCAGGCCGTGCACCTCGCCAGGCCGGACCGTCAGGTTGACGCGGCGCAGGACGTCGTAGCCCTCGCGCTTCAGGCTGAGGTTTTCCACCCGCAGGAGCGGTCCGGTCGTTGTATCGTTCATGCCACTCATTCCCACATCTCCGCCGCCTCGATCTCCACCTTCGACGGCCAACCAAATCATGATACACCCACCCCGATCTTCTGCCTATGAGCCCGGTCATCATTCCATCATTCGAAGAGATCTATGAAATCGTAGAAGATTTCCGGATCTCCTCCGGAAATGACCACCAATCCATCTGTGACCGCGACTTCAGGACTAGTCTTCCCCAGAACCAGTCCTTTCCAGGTCAGGGAGTCGGTGGTGATCACAAACTGTTCGTTGCTCGCGCCCGGAGGATTCACCTCGAGGATGCCCTTGCGGACGTTCAAGGTATAGTGGGCTGGTTGCGTGCGGTCGTTCTTCTTTATGCCGGTCAACTGAAGGCCGGCAACTACATCCGTTGTCATGGATTTGGAAGCGTTAAGACTGACGGCCATGATCCGGTGCAGGGTATCCATGGGCATCAACTGCACAGCGTTATCGCCCATCCTGGAAAAGATCGCTTTGGGGTTTTCAAAAGGGAACAGCCCTTGCGGGATCTGTCCGGTCATCAACAGGTAGTCGGATAGCAGCATGTTGCGCGCTTGAGAGTTCATCGTGTTCTCGGCCAGGGCGAGCATGGCCGCCTTCTTGGTCTCGAAGGCCGCAGAGTTTTCCGGTTCGAGCAGGAGCACATCGTCGGCGAGTCTCAATGCCCACTCCAGGTTGCCTGCGAGCCGAGCACCCTCGGCCTTGCTTGCCAGCGCCTCGACTCCGCCTGCCAGCTCGGCCGACATCTGCGCCTCGCTCATGGGAGACTGCGGGAACAGATCTCTGACTTCGCCGGTGTAGTAGCCCCGGTAATACCGGAAGATGTGGTAGATGTCCCACTCTTTGCTCCCATACGTTTCCTGCAAGTAGGGACTGGAAGCGAGATGGGGCGGCAACACGAGCAAGTCCTTGATCTCTCCGGGTGTGAGACCCTGGTTCAGGTATTGCACGGTCTGGTCGTGCATGAACTGGATGGCATCACTGAAGTTGGTGAGGTACTGGCGGACATTCTCTGCGCCGGTGGTGACGGGATTGGGACCGTGGAGCGCCACCAGGTACTCGGGGTTCAGGCGTCTGGCGAGTTTCAGGGTGGCAAGGTAATCCAGCGGATTTCGCTGGCCGCTACCTCTCATGGTCGTCAAGGCCGGAAAGGCTTCGTAAAGGACGCCTATCTCTATCAGGACACTCTTGCGCGGCAGCCATACGAGGAGGATGTCGTGGGTCTCACCGGCGACGGCTATGAGATTGAATTCAACGCCGGCGATCACGGTCTTTAGTTCGTCCTTGACGGTTCTGGTAGGCGGAAGAAAGCCCGATGGCCCGAGGACATTCTTCCCGGTAAGGACGTAGCCCGCGTACCAGCCGGGATCGTTCTGAAACATGACCCCAGCCATCTTGAGGCCGCCTTCCACTCGCGACGGATAGATTTGGCTATACCACTCGTCAAACAGGGAGCTCATCAGGTTTTCGTGGGCGATGATCTCCGTGTGCTCACCGGCAAAGACGGAGGCGCCATGGATATGGCAGTCGTGTTCGTGGGTGTAGATGATCGCTTTGACGGGTTTCCTGTCGAAGATATTGTCCAGGTGGAGATTGAAGGCGTCCTTAGCGGCCTGCGCGGCAGGAATGCTCTCCCCCGGATCAACGACAATCAGGCCGTTGGAGCCCTCGATGAGTGTCGGGTTGTCCCGGTTATACCCGCGGGCAACGTAGATACCGTCTGTTACGGTTATCACTTCGGCTGGGAAGAACTCCTCATACTTCTCCAGCAGCGTAGGATGGACTGGCACCGTTTCCGGTTCGAATGGGTTCGCGTAAACGGGCGTCACTGCAAGTGAGAAGATGACCACGAGGACGAGAAGTCGCGACAGGGCTTTCATGGCTTTCTCCTTATCTCATGAGGCGCTCCAGGGGGACTATCGCTGAGCAATGTTCAGTATACAACGCCAGGCGAGCCATTACAATGGTTTTTTCGAGCAGGAATTCGAAATGATGCGGTACTGGATCACCCCGCTCCGGGCTACACCGCCTCCGCAGGGAGCGCGACACACGAAGTCCGTCAGTCCGTCACTGATTTCGGGGGGGATAAGAGGGAAATTTTTTTCCCAGCGCTCCCGTGCACGCACAGAGATCTTCCGTCAGCCCGCATCCCGCGCGGAGGCGATGCCTTCGAGGACGGCGCGCCAGGCCTTGATCGCGGCGCGCTGCAGGGGCGGGGGCAGGCGTTCCACTTCGTGCACCAGCGCGACCAACTCGGGGGGCCAGGTCTCGCCGCGCGCGGGTGCGAGGTGGCCGGCCATGCGCAGCACATCCTCCGCGGGCACGCCGAAGTAGCCCGCGAGCGCCTTGCAGATCTCCAGCCCCGGCGTCGCGCCGCGCACGATGGCCGAGATCGCGCCCTGGGCCAGCCCCGAGCGGCGGGACGCCTCAGCCCAGGAGAGGTCGCGCGACTCGCAGGCCTCGATCAGCCAGCCGGCCAGCTCGCTGTTTTGTTGGGACATGGGACTCCTCCTCGCTTGCGAGAGGCCTCCTTGGCCACCGGGGGCATTCGGTGCCCCTTTCCGTGACCAAAATGCGAAACTCGTTGTTAGAACACCTGTAAACACTTGACAACGCAGACTAGATCATGTATACTACAAACGGCTGTTCGAATTGGCTTTGCCGCCCGGGCGGCATTTTTTGGGGGCCGTTCGTCCGTCAAATAATACGTATTGTATGGCACGTCATACAATCGTCCGGCTATTCCTATCATACCATGAAGAGGCGGCCGGTTACCAGTCACGCGACCCAGGGGTCGTGTATACGGTTCGGTTGAAATTCGAGCTTGCGAAGGGGCAGCATCCTGATAAGGTATGTGTATCGAGCACAACCCACAAGGAGGCTGCCCTATGTCCAGCGTACCGCGGGACCTGCGTCAGGTCAACATGCGCACTCTGTTTGAGAGTGCCCTCAGCGAGGCCCACGCGGCCGTGCTGACGGCGCTCAATCAACGCCTGAATCAGTTGCTGGCTGAAGCGGTCGCGGTGCTCCTCGGCCGCCAGCGCTACGAACGCCGGGGGCATGTGCCGCGGACAGTACAAGGTGGTGCCTGTCCGCACTGCCATCGCCGGCAAAGTAAGCACTTCAGCCGTCACGGTGGGCGCTGGCGCACCGTCACGACGTGCTGGGGGGACCTGCGCATCTATTGGCCCCGCGCTCGCTGTGTCTGCGGCCATTGTATCGAGCTCAACCTGCTGGGTTGGCTGGCCCCCTATCAGCGGCTCGGTGAAGATGTCGACGTGTTGATTCATCGCTGGGGCGGGCTGAGTCTGAGCTTGCGGCAAATGGCCCGTGAATTGGAGCATACCTATATCGGCCCGCTGGCCTTGCGCACCCTGAACCTGCGCCTGCATCAACTCAAGGACCTAACGCCCGACCTCGCGACGACAGCTGCGCCACCGGTGCTGCTCGTCGACGGCTTTTACATCACGCAGATTCGGCCTAACGGCGAATACCGCACGGATGCCAAGGGTCGCCGACGGGCCGTGAAAGGGCGCTTCAAACGCTGTCTCTTGGTGGCCCTGGGTATTTGGCCGGAGACCGGCCGGCAGGAAGTCCTGGCTTGGGCGCTCACCGAGGGCGAAGACTTCACGGCTTGGCTGAACTTCTTGGGCCAACTCGAAGCGACCGGCATCAGCGTCGAACACGGCCTGGAGTTGATCATCCACGACGGCAGCGGCGGTCTGGGCTCAGCGCTCCGCTTTCTCGATCTCGGCGTCGCCCTGCAACGCTGCGTGTTCCACAAGCTGCGCAACATCGCCCAGGCGCTCGTGTTACCCGATGAACTCGAGGCCGATGTCCGCCAGCGCAAACGACGCAGTATCCTACGCGACTTCAAGGCCATCTGGCAGGCCAAACACTATGCCACAGCTCTCCGCCGATACTTGGCCGTCTGGCGCAAGTATCGGGCAGAACAGCCCGCCGCAGTCGCCACCCTGCGCCGCGACTTCCGCGCCACAGTGGCTTACTATCACATTGCCCAAGCGCATCCTAACTGGTCACTCACACTCCTACGCACCACCAGTCGCTTGGAGCGCTTCAACCGCCGCCTCCGCAAGCACTGCCGTGCGGCTGGCGCCTACCATTCCGATGACGGGATCTTGGCCATGGTCGCTCAGGTTGCGGACGAGGCCTTCCAGCCCCGCCCACCCTCTGAACGAGTGTGTTACATAGTTCCAACCACATGAGATACGCTACCGACCCAGGTGCCACGCGACCCAGGTGCCTCGCGGTCCAGGTGCCCGGCACCTCCGAGGTGCCGGGCACCTAATGGCGAGTGCCGCGCCGTCTGGTTGGCAGGGAAGGAGGGGGATCGCCTTGTTCGACTACGAAGCACTGGACGAGGACACGCGGGAGCGGCTCTCGCTGCGCGCGCGGATGATCCGGCCGCAGATGCGCCGCGCGGCGATCGAGGTGATCGCGCTGGGCCGCAGCCTCGCGAAGGCCAAGGTGCTGCTGGGGCACTACGGCTTCGGGCAGTGGATGCTGCACGAGTTCAAGTGGGGCCAGGATGTGAGCTGGCGCTACCTGGTGACTGCGCGACGGTTCGACGCGCTGCCGTGGTCCCTGGAGACCTCGTACACCGCGCTGAGCATGCTGGTCGCGCCCACTGCGGCGGAATCCGCATGCTTCGACGCGCTGGTGCGCCGCGCGCTGGGCCAGACCATGACGGAGGAGGTGTTGCGCAACATCATCATCCAACGCGGGGCCAAGGGCCTGACGGTGGAGGACCTGGCGGAACTGACGGGCATCGAGATTGCGCCCCCGCCGCAGGGCGAAGCGGACGACGAGGAGGAAGAGGAGGACGAGGACGAAGAGGTCGACGAGGATGAAGAGAATGGCGCGGACCCAGCGGACGATGGCTGCAGCGAAAACCGAGCGCATCCTGGCTCACGAATAGCCGTTCGGCCACAGGCCGATTGATGTGTAGCTAGAAGGCCAGGCATGCCCTCACCCTGACACCGGAGAAGCAGCTATGACACGCGGACGCAAGGCGCGGGTCGCTACTGTGACCCTGCCGCCCAAAGACCATTTCACCAGCCACCTGGCGCCGCTGCTCGCGACGCGGGAGCATCTCGTGTCGCCCTCGGCCGCGCACCTGTGGGCGGTGCTGCGCGCACACGCGTGGCGCGACGGCCGCTGTGACCTGTCCGACCTGGAGCTGTCCGCATGGATGGGCGGGTTGGCTCTGCGGCACGTCTACAACCTGCGGACGGAGCTGGCTGAGGCCGGGCTGATGGCGATCAGCCGGGCGGAGGACGGGGTGCGCTGGCTCACGCCGCTGCCGCCCGAGGAGGGGGAGTGCAGCGATAGTGGAAATCTATTTCACCGGAAATGTATTTCACCGGAAATACATTTCAGCGGAAATGACCCCGTTAAGGAGGAGGAGGTTAATAATATTAATATACCTCCTCCTCCTCCTCTTCCTCCTCCTCCTCCGGGCGATTTCACCGGAAATGAGTTGCCGCCCCATGCGGCGCTCGCCCGGTTCCTGGTGGGGCACGGCGCATTTCCGGGGGTGGCTGCGGAGCTGGCCGAGGTGCTGCTGGCGCGCATGGCGCGGGGCGAGGCGGAGGTCTACAGCCTGGCGCTGCTGCGGGCTGCGGAGGACAGCAGGGATGCGCGCAGCGGGCGGATCGATGCGGAGCGCGTGACCGGCCGCTGGATCGCGCGGATGCGGAGCGGGGTGCGGCCGCCCGCGTGGGCGGTGGCGGCGGCCGCTCAGGCGCTGGCCGAGGACGAGGGGACGACTGACGAGGGTGCGCGGGTGATGGCAGAAAATCCAGATGCAACCGGCAGCGGAGGCGTCCTTCGACTGCGCTCCCTGCGGTCGCTCCGCTCAGGATGCTCAGTCACGGCTGGATTTGGAACCGCTGGGGGTGATGGCCGGCCCGGGGACGAGGCGGATGCGGCGGGCGAGGTGGGTGAGGTGGGTGAGGCGGAGGAGGCGGAGGAGCGGCCGTGGATCGTGAACGGCGGCCGGGCCTGCTCGCACCGGGAGCTGTGGGACCTGGCGCTGAGCCACCTGCGCCTGCAGCTCCCCGCGGGCACCTTCGACGAGTGGCTGCGGGGGACCACCTGCGACGGGACCGATGCCTCGGGCCGGATGCTGGTCGTGCAGGTGCGCGATCGCAACGCGGTCGACTGGCTGACCGTGCGCCTGAGGCGGATGGTCCTGCGCACGCTGGAGGGAATCACGGGGCTGGGCGATCTGGATGTGCGTTTTGAGGAGGGATGAACGCCCATGGGACCGGATGAGGAGCAGATGCTCGAAGCGGTGACTGTCATGCAACTGCGCCGTAACATGCGCAGGATCTTAGACACCGCGCACTATGTCGGCCGGCGCTACCTGATCCTGCGCGACGGGGTCTCCGTGGCAGTGCTGCTGGGGCTGGAGGACTACCGGCGGCTGACCGCTGGGGCGGAAGGAAGAAGGAAGATGGAAGAAGGAAAAGGGGGCGCGGAATAAAAATTTCCCTCTTATCCCCCCCGAAATGAGTGACGGACCGACGGACTTTGCGCCACCCAGGTGCCGGGCACTGCGATCCTTCGGATCGTTGAAGTGCCCGGCACCTACTTAAAGGACCCGGCTGCTGCGCAGCAGCACGATCCCCAGCCAGATGTACCAAATGATCTGGCTCAAGCCGAAAACCCCCGTCAGCAGGCCGGTCAACCCCGGGACGAGCGAGGTGATGCCCACCGCGCCAACCAACAACCCGAGGAGATTCAGGACCCTGGGCAGCCCGCCGGCCCGCAACCCGGCCAGGCTGACCAGCAGCGCCCACAGGCCGCCGAGGATTTCGCCGTTGCCGTTGCCCAGCCCGTTCGCCACGGACTCGATTCCCTGCCAGCTCAACGCAGCCTGGGCCGGGTCTGTGGCATGGAGCGCGGCAACCGGGGCGATCCCGGCATTGGCGACCATGCCGCTGGCGATCAGCGAGCCGGCCCAGATGATGCCGATCACAGTTGCCACCTGCATGATCGCAGGCGCTCCAGACTTCAACCGGTCGTACAACGCCAGCGCCAGGAAGATCAGAACGATGCCGAAGAACACGTACATGAGCAGGTTGGTTGAGAAGACAACCGTCTGCATCTCGACGAGCAGTGCTACCTTTTGGGCCGGGCCGGTGATGCTGGGATAATCCAGCACGACGAGAAAGAGAGCCATCCCGATCAGGTAGGCGACTGCCAGGTACAGCGCGGCGTAACCGCCCCATCTCTGTAAGGTTTTCATGTTTGTCTCCTTTTTGATTCTTTGTGTTATCCGCGCTGACCTTCAGAGCTGCGCCACTTCCAGGCATACCCGACGATCAGAAGCGTGAGCGCCATCTCTACGATGCCGAAGAGGATATAGAAAGCCCAGGTCTCCCCGACCAGATTCCAGATGTTGACCGCCGTGTAGAGCACACCCAGGATGATGTTCACCCAGCGACCCACCTTGGGCTTCAGCGCCAGGGCCAGGAAGACCATGAGGGCAGGAATTAGCATCAGAATCGCGGCTGATAGCAGCGAGCCCTGAGTCACTGGAAAGGGACCCATCCGTCCGGATACCATTTCCTCTATCTGGCCCGGCTTGAACAACGAGAAGTGGTCGGCGTAGATGTACAGGAACATGAGCGCCGCCCACAATGCGGAGAGCATCACCTGCACAGCTATCTTCACATCTTCCTTCTTGATGGCCTTGGTCGTGTTCATTTTTTCTCCTGTAGCGCCTTGTTGTGACTGATGTTGGCGCGAACAAGTCGCTCACGCCGGTTTACGATTCGACATCTGGTGCGCCGGACTGGCCTGACCCGAGCGTAGTCGGAGGTCTGGGTCCGACAAGACAGACCGAGACCAAAGGTATCCCCAGATCGCGCACTTTCTTGAGCAGGCCGTGCAGCGCAGCCTGATCAGCCACCGAGCCGGTCAGAAGCGTATCGCCGTCCTCTTCCAGCGTGATGGCCAGGCCGCCAAACCAGTCGGTCCACTGCGAACCCAGATGGCCTTTGAGCCTGATCTGATAGACCATGGGTTGGCTTGAATCAGTTGTTGGGTCGGGATTGTTTGACATGAAATTGCACCTGTCCGCGTGGGCGACCACAAGGGTGGGCGACCGCAAGGGTCGCCCCTACACGACATCGGGTGACCGCACTGCTTGGGCGACCGCACGGCTGCGCCCCTACACAAGGCAATATACGGGCGCGCCGGTGTTGCTGTATAGACACTTTGGTGTTGGTAGGAGGTGTTGTTTTGGGTTATCGAAGGAGGAGAGAGATCGCCGGGCGATCATGGGCGTTCACAAAATAACCCGGTAGCCGGCGAACCGGCTCGCCAGCGGTGACCGCCTGACCGTAAACGGTCAGGCTACGAAGCAACGCCCCCTGACGGGGGCTTACGATGCGTCAGTTGCCAGGTTTAGCCCGCTTGAGCGGGCGCTGTTTTGTAGCGTTGACGCCCGGGCGGTGGTGGGGCAGCGCGACGAGGTCTGTCACACGGTTAGGTTGTAGATGTTTACAGCAAGCCCAGCTCGCGGGCGCGGGCGATGGCCTCGGTGCGGCTCTCCACCTGCAGTTTGTCGAAGATGCGGCGGTTGTGTCCTTTGACCGTGTCCAGGGCGAGGAAAAGACGTTCGCCGATCTCCCGGTTCGAGAGTCCCTCCGTGATCAGCTTCAGGATTTCCAGCTCGCGTTGGCTCAGTGGCTCAGGCATCGCGGATTTTGGATTTTCGACTTTCGGCTGTGGCATGGCCGCCCCTTGCTCAAAAGCAGCCAGCACCTTGGCCACGTAACTGTTTTGCGGATGCTCGCGGTCACGGGACTGCTTTTCAATCAACAAGCGCATCGGCTCGCCTTCGTCTACAAAGATCCTGATGAAGCCGCCCGGCTCGGCCAGCGCCAGCGCGCGCGCCAACGCCTGGAGCGCCTGATCTTTGTCACTTGATTCCGCGAACACCAGCGCCTGGAGAACCAGGACTTTGATGGTCTCCTGCACCCAGCCCGCTTTCTCGGCCGCAACGAGCAATCGGGCCAGCAGGCCTGAGACCTGGCTCAGGCAAGCATGTGCTTGGGCGGGGGGGGCGGCGCGCCTGGCGCGGGCCAACAGCAAGCGCGCAAGATTAAGATGATGCAGATCGTAGTGGTAATTGAGTTCGCCATTCACGGTCAGCCCGCTGGCTTCAGCCCACAAGCTCAGGTCATCCAGGCGGCCTTTGGCCAGCCACAACCGCACGCGGCAATCATCCAGCCAGCAGCGAACAAACGGATCCACTGGCGAACTTTGCGCCAGCTCGTCGGCCTTCTGAAAGGTGGCGTAGGCGCCGGACCAATCGTTTTGGGCCAGTTGGAGTCGCACCAGCGCCGCATACGCATCCACCAAGGCATCCGGGTTGCCAAGCTGGAGACATTGCTCCACACCCGGGCGCAGCCACTGTTCGGCGCCTGGCAGATCGTTTCTTTCGCGCAGCACGTCGCCGATTCTGATCTTGGGGAAGCCAGCGATGGGCAATTGCTGGCCGCCAGCCACCGTGGCATAGGCCAAGCCCTCGCGATAGACACGGAGGGCTTCGTCCAGTCTTCCCTGCTTAACGAGCTGCATGCCCGCATAGCAGGCGGGGTCCACAGCCCGAAAGCGAAAGTTGCGCTGCAATGCCATCGTTTTGGCTGCCTGAAACGCCTGCAGCGAGGCGACGACATTGCCCTGCCCCCAATAGGCGACACCCAAAACTTCGGTCACCGAGCTGTGCAGAACGTCGCCCTCAGGCAGTTGTTGCAGGGCCACCTGCGCCATAGCCTGGGCGCGGGGTATGTCGCCGTCTATTATTGCATTGTGAGCGCGAATGGCGGCGATATAACCAGCGAGCCGAATTGCTTCCGCTTCTGGCATCCGGGCGCCCGGCAGCGCCTGCTCGGCCAGTTGCAGACGTTCTTCGATGCGGTCACGCGGCCCGATCCAATGCCAGGTTAGCGCCTGGTAGACGCACAGCCAAGGTCGAGCCCGAATGACGGGTTCGGGCAAAGCCGCCAACCAGCCACCCAATGCGGTCAGATTGGCCTGCATGTGCATCCGATATGCGAAATGATAGATCAGATCAGCCGTGTGCTCCCAGTCGCGGCTGGCAACGGCGTGGGCTACCGCTTCCTCAATTAAGTTCTCGCTCGCAAACCAGACGCTGGCCCGGCGGTGCAGTATCGACGCCAGGGTGGGACTGGCCTGCTCCAGGCGGTGGCGCAGCAGTTCCGCGAAGAGATGGTAATAGCGGAACCAGTTTCGCTCACTGTCCAGGGGGACGATGAACAGATTGGCATGTTCGAGATATTCTAAGGTCGTCTGACCGGTGGTTTGTTGCCCGTAAGCAGTTGGGGTGGGACTACCATCCCCCTGCAGAACTGCATCACACAGCGGGCCGCACAAGCGGTCCAGGATGGAGGTGCGCAGGAGAAACGCCTGGACATTGGCGGTCTGCCGCTGCAGCACTTCTTCGACCAGGTAGTCCAGCACGAAACGATGGCTGCCGGTGAATGATTTGATGAAGCCGGCGGTATCTTGACGTCCCCGCATCGAGAGCGCAGCTAATTGCAGACCGGCAATCCACCCCTCGGTGCGGGCTTCCAGCGCAGCAATGTCTTCCGCTGATAGGTTGAGTCCCATGACCTGGTTGAGAAATCCGGCGGCTTCAGCAGGGGTGAAGCGCAGATCGGCCGCGCGCAGCTCGGTCAGTTGCCCACGACCGCGCAAGCGGCCGAGGGGCAGCGACGGGTCCTCGCGGGTGGCGATGACCAGGCGCATCTGCGGCGGCTGGTGCTCGAGCAGAAAGGTCAGAACTCCGTCAACTTCTGTTGACAGAGCTACGGAAGTTGGCGCGTCGCCAGCGGCCGGCGCACCAACCGGTCTGGCATCAACGAGGTGGTAATCGTCAAGGACGAGGATGAATTCCTGGCGGGTGGCCGCGATCTCGTTCAGGAGCACGGTCAGGAGCGTTTCGATTGGCGGCGGCTCGGGGGACTCGAGCACAGCCGGCACCCCTGATCCGATGCCGGTGAAGACGGTCTGCAACGCCGCGA
>ERZ747221.3912-NODE-3912-length-11317-cov-4.048932_pt1 | contig 11317 bp, 9 predicted proteins | sample MGYA00374949_ERZ747221 | MGnify/ENA primary metagenome ERZ747221 (study PRJEB28779, sample SAMN05720172) | bioreactor metagenome | isolation source: Anaerobic biogas reactor | place: USA:Washington, USA | collected 2015-08-08 ... | reverse complement strand
TGGTGCAGATGGCGCGCCTGCGGCTGCGCCAGGGCCGCGCCGCCGAGGCGCTCGTGCTCGCCGGGCAGGCCAGCGCGATCTACCACAACGCGCAGCACAAGGATCCCCGCCGGCTGGCGTCCACCGACGAGGTGCGCGCCGTGGCGCTGGCGGCGCTCGGCCGGGTGGACGAGGCCGAAACCCTGTTCGAGCAGGCCATCGCCGATGCGCGTGCCGCCGGCGTCGACAACGGCGTCGAGTGGCCGCGGGTGATGGCCGCGCGCGCCGAACTGTACGCCAGGCACCGTCCGGCGCACGCGAAGGCCGCGGTCGAAGACGCGCTCCGGGCGCACCTGGAGATCTATGGCGAGTCGCATCCGGGCACCCTGCGGATGCACGAACTGGCCGCCACGCTGCGCTGAGTGCCGGTACCGGACATTCCGCCGGCACCCCCTGTCAGTTCCCGACCGCGGATCTCGTGGATGGACGTCCGCGCCTCGAGCAGGCATGCGGCACGCATCCAGCCAATCGAACCAGGAGATCCACGGCATGACCCCGAATTCCCGTACCCTGCTGCCGCTCGCGCCGCTGGCGCTGGCCATCGGCCTGACCGTCGCGGTGCCCGCGGCCAGGGCCGATCCCGCCGGCCCCGGCTGCTGGACGTTCAACGACGCCACCGGCGCGTGGGAGCAGAGCGGCGACACCCTGATCCGCACCCAGGGCAACGAGCACGGCGATCGCAACAGTACCTGCAGCCCCGCCGCCAATGCCTATGGCCGCGGCAACAACGCCAGCGCCGTCGAGAGCAACGCCTTCGGCTACGGCAACATCGCCCGCGCCACCCGGGCCAGCGCGTTCGGCTGGGGCAACACTGTCAGCGGCGCCGGCGACTCCAGCGCGTTCGGCGCGCGCAATACCGTCGACGGCAGTTCCAGCAACGCCTTCGGCCGCAGCAATACGGTGACCGGGAGCAACAGCGGCGCCTTCGGCGCGGCCAACGAGGCCGCCGGCGACAATGCCGCCGGCTTCGGCCGCGACAACACCGCCAGCGGCTTCACCGCGATGGCGTTCGGCATCGGCAACACCGCCAGCGGCACCGGCGACAGCGCGTTCGGCTCCAACAACACCGCCAGCGGCGGCAACAGTTCCGCGTTCGGCCGCAACAACGACGCGGGCGGGCAGCTGAGCGTCGCGTTCGGCTTCCAGAACACGGCATCGGCCATGGGCAGCGTGGCCGTCGGCAGCAACAACAGCGCCACCGCCGTTGTGTCCATCGCGATGGGATCAAGCAGCAGCGCCAGCGGCGCGGGGGCCGTGGCAGTCGGATCGGGCGCCGAGGCGAGCGGCATCAGTTCGAGCGCCTTCGGCGACACGGCCACCGCGGAAGGGCGCTACAGCGTCGCGATCGGCTACGAGAACCGGGCCGCGGCGGACGACACCGTCGCCGTCGGCCGCAATGCCCGGGCGCTCGCCGCGGACGGCATCGCGATCGGCCGCAACACCGAGGTCGGCTCCGCGGCCGCCAATGCCGTCGCGATCGGCAACGGCGCGGTAGCCACCGAGGCCGATACCGTGTCCTTCGGCGACGCGGGCAGCGAGCGGCGGCTGGTCCGCGTCGCCGCCGGCACGGCAGCCACCGATGCGGTGAACGTGGCCCAGCTGCACGCGATGGGCAGCACCGTCGCGTCCTACCTCGGCGGCGGCGCGGCGTTCGCGGGCGGTGCCTGGACGGCGCCGGCGTTCGTGGTCCAGGGCAGCAGCCACGGCTCGGTGGGCGATGCGTTCGCGGCCGTCGATGGTGCGCTCGCGGGCCTGGACGAACGCGTCGGCATTCTCGAATCCACGCCGGGCGGCACGCCCGGGCCGCGCGGGCTGAGCGCCTACGAGGTGGCGGTGGGCAACGGCTACACCGGCAGCCAGGACGACTGGCTGGCGTCGCTGGTCGGACCGCCCGGCCCCGCCGGCGGCGGGGACGGCCTGACCGAGGCGCAGGTGCAGGCCATTGCCGGCGAGGTCTCCGAGGCGGGCGACACCGCCACCCTGGCCTCGGCCGGTGCGTATACGGACGAGCGCGAAGTGGCGATCCGCGAGGACATGGACAGCGGCGACGCGGCCACGCTGAGCTCGGCCAACCGCTACACCGACACGGCGATCCAGCAGCTGATCGGCTTCGACGCGGGCGGGCTCAACGACCGCATGGCCGTGCTGGAGGACCGCTTCGACCAGCTCGACCGCCGCCTGCACCGCCAGGACCGCCGCATCGACCGCATGGGCGCGATGGGCACGGCCATGCTCAACATGGCGATCAACGCGGCCGGCGCCGGCAGCGAACGCGGGCGCGTCGCCGTGGGCGTGGGCTTCCAGGGCGGCGAGCGCGGGCTGTCGGTGGGCTACGGCAAGCGCGTGGGTCGCGCGTCGTTCTCGCTCGGCGGTGCGTTCAGCGGCGACGAGCGCTCGGCCGGCCTCGGCTTCGGCATCGACCTTTGAGCACGCCCCGGCAATGCCGGACGCACAGGCCCCCGCCCCGGCGGGGGCCTCCCGGACGCCCGTCACCCGCAACCGATCCGGCAGCATCCATCGGCCGCCGGCCTTTGTGTTCACGCAGCCGTGCGCGCCAGGCTGCCAGCCTCGCCACCATGGGCAGGGCCAGGACCGCGATGCAGCCGTACCGCTCGACCGGGGGCGACTCGGGCATCGTCGCCTACGCCTGCGGGCCGGGCTGGATCGACATCCGCTTCCGGCGCGGCGGCACCTACCGCTACGACGCGCGCCACCCCGGCGCGCTGCACGTGATGCAGATGCAGCGCCTGGCCGAGGCCGGCACCGGACTGAACACCTACCTCAACCGCTACGTCCGCGACGACTACGCCGCACGCCTGGACTGAGCGGCGCGCGATGATCTCCAGGCCCTGCCTGCCGTGCTGGTCGCGCACCCGGTCGCGCGCGCCTGGATGATCGGACCCGGACGCCGGCCGAGGTGTGCAGCGGTGTGCAGGCGCCGAAGGCCTGTGCAGCGATGCGCGGCACGGCTCCCGCCACGAGCGATGGACGATACTGCGCACGCCCCTTGCGCGATGGCCGCAGTGCCGGCGCGGTCGCCGCGCCACCCCGGCGATCGAGGAGCCGCCGATGAGCCTGACCGATGCCTACGACCCGCAGAACATCTTCGCGCGGATCATCCGCGGCGAGGCGCCCTCCATCTCGACCACCACCCTGGACGACTCGGTGAACGGGCACCTGATCGGCTTTTCCGCCGACCGGGCCATGGAAGAGCACCGCGTGGTGGACCTGGCCTGGCCCCAGGACATATGAGCCTGAACCCTCCGCCCTCCGAGGTCTCGCCGGCCTCGGAGGGCGCGGCCCACTCCCCTCGGGCGCCGGACCCGCGCCTGCGCGTCCTGGCGGCCATGTCGCTCTGGATGTTCGGCCCGCTGCTCCAAAAGCTCATCTCGCTCCGGTCGCAGTATCTCCTGCTGGTGGCGACCCTCCTGCTCGGCCTGGTCACCTTTCTGGTCATCCAGGTGGCGCTGGAAGGCCCTGCGTTCCTCCGGCGCCTCCGCGCGATCCGGCCCAGCTACCCGCTGTTCGGCCTGCTCGGCTATTTCCTCTACATGGTGGGCATGAACCGCTGCTTTCGGCTCTTTGGCTCCGCGGCGGGGAGCACCATGCTCAACTATACCTGGCCGGTCTTTACCGTCCTCTTTGCCGAGCTGATCTTTCGGCGCAGCCGCAAGGCCTGGGGCGTCCGGCTGGTGGAGGGCGCGGGGCTTGCCCTGGGCTTTCTGGCCGTCTGGCTGCTGGCCACCGGGGGCGACCCGCTCTCCTTTCGCGTGAGCAACGTGGAGGGGCTCTTCTGGGGCCTCCTCGCCGGGGCCTCCTACGGTCTCTTTAGCGCCTACAGCGGCACGGTCCCGGCTCAAGACCACGGCGTCTTTCTCGTCTCGGCCATCGGCGGCAGCCTGTTGCTGATGTCGCCGCTGGGCCTCGCCGAGTGGAAGCTCTTGCCCACGTTGGGCTGGCCCGACCTGCTGGCCGCCGCGGGGCAGGGCGTGCTGATGAACGGGCTGGGCTACTTTTTCTGGACCTCGGCCAACCGCCTGGCCCGCGAGCAAGGGCTGGAGGCCGCCGCGGTCACCTCGCCCATCTTTTTTCTGCCCCTCCTGGCGGTGATCATCATCTCGCTGGCGCTGGGCGAGCGGGACGCGCTGCGCCCCTACCTGGCCGTCACCCTGCTCCTCCTGATCCTCAGCGCCGCGCTCTGCCAGCGCGCCAGGGATATCGCGAATCGCCTAGCGCGTATCGCGAATCGCTGATCGCGTCCCCGCCCATGTAGTAGCGACTTCAGTCGCTCCTCCGCGCCCCGCGCCCCGCGAGTTGCGCTTTTGGCCTCCTCGGCGTACAATGACCCCGTGAGAACTATGCGCATCCGCGCTCCCAACAAGGTGGTGTCCCTTTGACCGAACAGCCGATAACTCCAACCGACCCCGATATCCAGGAGCCGACCGACGCCCTGCCGCCGATCACCCTGGCCGACCTCCCGCCGCGGCTCCGCGAGGCCGCCGCCCGCGCCGGCTGGGACCAGCTCATGCCCGTCCAATCCAAGGCGATCCCCTACCTCCTGGCGGGCCGCGACCTGATGATCCAGTCGCGCACCGGCAGCGGCAAGACCGCCGCCTACGTCCTGCCCATCCTGGAGCGGATCGACCCGCGCGTGCCGGCCTGCCAGGCCCTGGTGCTGGTCCCCACCCGCGAGCTGGCCTCCCAGGTCGCCCGGGACGCCGAGCTGCTGGCGGGCAATTCGGGCGTGCGCGTGGTCGCCGTCTATGGCGGCGTGGGCTATGGCCCCCAGCTCGCCGGCTTTCGCGACGGCGCGCACCTGGTGGTGGGCACCCCCGGCCGCATCCTCGACCACCTGCTCCGCCGCAACCTGACCCTGGACAAGCTGCGCGTCATGGTCTTTGACGAGGCCGACCGCATGCTCTCCATGGGCTTTTACGAGGACATGCTGGAGGTCCGCAGCTTTCTGCCCGACCACCCCATCAGCGCCTATCTCTTTTCCGCCACCTTCCCCCCCCACGTCATGCGCCTGGCCAGCCAGTTCCTGCGCGACCCGCAGATGCTCAGCCTGAGCCGGGACCACGTGCACGTCATGGAGGTGGAGCATCAGTATTATGTCATCTCCGGCACGGAAAAGAAGGAGCGCTGCCTGGTCCGCATCATCGAGCTGGAGAACCCCGCCTCGGCGCTGATCTTTTGCAACACCAAGGACCACGTCAGCTTTGTCACCACCGTGCTGCGGCGCTTTGGCTATGACGCCGACGAGATCAGCTCGGACCTCACCCAGGCCGCCCGCGAGGAGGTCATGGCGCGCATCCGCCGGGGCGAGCTCCGCTTCCTCGTCGCCACCGACGTGGCGTCGCGGGGCATCGACCTCCCTGACCTCTCCCACGTGATCATCTATGAGCCGCCCGAGGACGTGGAGGACTATATCCACCGCGCCGGGCGCACCGGCCGCGCCGGGGCCAGCGGCGTCGCCATTTCGCTGGTCAACGCCGTGGAGCGGATGGCCTTGGCCCGCATCGGCAAGCGCTACGCCATCGACCTGCAGGAGCAGTCCCTCCCCACCGACGAGGACGTGGCCCGCGTCGTCGGCGAGCGAGCCGAGATCCAGTTGGAGGCCCGGCTGCGCGCCCGCGACAAGCTCAAGGTGGAGCGGATGCAGCGCTTCCTCCCCCTGGCCCGCGAGATGAGCCAGGACGAGGAGGGGTTAGCCCTGCTGGCCATGCTGCTGGACGACGCCTACCAGCCGCCCCGCCTCACCTCCACCGGCGAGCCGCCGGAACGCCGCCGCCTCCCCGAGCGCCCGCGCAGCGGCGGAGGCGGCGAGGGCGGCGGGGGCTCCCGCAGCGGCCGCCGTCGCCGCCGCAGCGGCAGCCGCCGCCCCGAGGGGCAGGGGAGCTCCTAGCCTCACACACAGCGCTCTTGGCGGAGGTGCCTCCCATGCCCGCGACCCACGCGCCCTATACCAACGCGAACCTGGAGTTCTGGGAGATCCACGACCTGCTCACCGAGGGCCATGCCGCGCTGGGACGCTTCCACGGCTGGTCCTTCTGCCGCTTCGAGAACTGGCGCTACCGCCTGCACCCCCACCGCCTCGCCGAGGACCCCGCCTATCTCGCCAAGCTGGCCGAGGTCTGGCGCGACGATTCCGGCCAGGCCGTCGCCGTCGCCATCTCCGAGTCCGGCGGCGACGACATCCACGTCCTGGCGCGCCTGGGCTGCCGCTGGATCGAGCCCGAGGTCTATGGCTGGATCGGCGAGACCTGGGCCGCCGGCCACCCGCGCATCGAGACCATGGTCGAGTTCGACGACGCCGAGCGCAAGGCGCTCTTGGCGTCCCTGGGCTACCGCTACGACGGCGACGATGGCTACACCCGCCGTTACGACCTGGACCAGGTTCGGCTGGACTGTGCGCTGCCCGAGGGGTGGGCGGTGCAGGACATCCTGGCCGACCGCGACCGCGCCGGGCGGGCCGCCGCCATCGGCGCGGGCTTTCACGCCGATTTCGTCCTCTCCGACCGCTACCTCGCCCGCTGGGAGAGCGCCCGAGGCGCGCCGGGCTATCGCCCCGAGTTGGAGCTCTCGGTGGTCAACCGCGAGGGCGTCCACGGCGCCGGCTGCATCGGCTGGGTCGACCTGCGCAACCGCGTCGGCGAGGTGGAGCCGGTGGCCACCCACCCCGCCTATCGCCGCCGCGGCCTGGCCACCGCCATGATCCGCGAATGCTTCCGCCGCATGCGCGAGCTCGGCCTGCGCGCCGCCTTCATCGGCTCAGGCCCCGAGCCCAACCCCTCCAACCGCCTCTACGAGTCCCTCGGCCCGGCGGACAAGCGCGTGGACGAGCGCTGGGTCAAGGAGCTGGCCGACGGCCCCCGCCCCGCCGCGGCCAAGTCGCTCGACGCCGCCATGGCCGCGCCCTAACGCGATCCGCGCCCCCCGCATTGCCAATTGCGCCCGTTTGACTATCATGTGGCGCAAGTAGCCTGTTCGCGAGAAGGATTGCCCAACCCATGAGCGCCACCCAGCCCTATCTTTCCGTGGTCATCCCCTGCTATAACGAGGCCGCCAACCTGGAGGCCGGCGTGCTGGACGAGGTCTACCGCTACCTCGCCCCGCAGCCTTACCCCTGGGAAGCGATCATCGTCAACGATGAATCCACCGACGCCAGCGCCGACCTCATCCGCGCCGCCCTCGCCGACAAGCCCGGCCTGACCCTGGTGGAGATCCCCCATGGCGGCAAGCCCTCCGCCGTCTGGGCCGGCATCCAGCGCGCCCGCGGCGAGATCGTCCTTTTCGCCGACATGGACCAATCCACGCCCCTGGGCGAGTGGAACAAGCTCATGCCCTGGTACGCCCAGGGCGCCGACGTGGTGATCGGCTCCCGCGGCACCGCCCGCGCCGGCTTTTCGCCGCTGCGCAAGCTGGGCAGCTTTGTCTTTGGCACGGTGCGCGGGCTTTTCCTCCTCTCCAACATCCGCGACACGCAGTGCGGCTTCAAGTCCTGCCGCCGCGAGGTGGCGCTGCGGGTCTTTCCCCGCCTCCAGTTCTTCCGCCAGAAGGAGCGACCCAAGGGCTGGAAGGTCTCCGCCTATGACGTGGAGCTGCTGCACCTCTGCCAGCGCGCCGGCTATCGCATCCAGGAGGTGGTGGTGCAGTGGTCGAACCGCGACCGCAGCGTCACCAAGAACCAGAGCAGCGAGTTGGCCCGCTACGTCCGCGAGTCGCTGGATATGGCCCGCGAGGTAATGCGCGTCAAGACCAACCAGGCCAAGGGCCTGTACGACGACCTATAGGAGCGACCATGCACCCAACCGACGCCCTGTACGACTTCGCCCAACGTTACCTCCCCGGCGGGGTCTGCGCCTCGGCGCGGGCCAACGCCGCCCTGGGCCACCCCTTTTACGTCAGCCGCGGTGATGGCCCCTTCGTCTACGACCTGGACGGCCGCGAGTACGTGGACATGTGCCTCTCCCACGGCGCCTCGCTGCTGGGCCACAACCATCCCCGCCTGAAGGCCGCCGTGCAGCAGGCGCTAGAGCTGGGCATCATCTGCTCCTACGAGACGGAGCACCACTCCCGGCTGGCCGCCCGCCTCGCCGAGATGGTCCCTTGCGCGGAAATGTCCCGCTTCGCCGGGTCGGGCACCGAGACGGTGATGCACGCCGTGCGGCTGGCCCGCGCCGTCACCGGCCGGATGAAGCTGATCAAGTTCGAGGGGCACTTTCACGGCTATGCCGACTCGGTCTATCACAGCTCGGCGCCGCGCGTGGACCAGGCCGGCCCCGCCGAGGCGCCCATCACCATCGCCGAATCGGCGGGGATGCCCGCCCACGAGCGCGAGCTGGTGATCGTGGTCCCCTTCAACGACCCCGTCGCGCTGGAGCAAGCCTTCGCCCGCCACGCCGCCGAGTCCGCCGCGCTGATCCTCGAGCCGGTCAACTATGACTCGGGCTGCATCCTCCCGGAGCCGGGCTTTTTGCAGACCTGCCGCGCGCTCTGCGACCGCTACGGGATGCTGCTCGTCTTTGACGAGGTGCTCACGGCCTTTCGCTTCCACCCCGGCTGCGCCCAGGGCTATTACGGCGTGACCCCGGACCTGGCCGTGCTGGGCAAGGCGCTCGGCGGCGGCGTGCCCATCAGCGCCATCTGCGGCCGCCGCGAGGTGATGCTCGGCTACCGCCCCACCGGCGATTGCGAGCACAGCGGCACCTACCTCGCCCACCTCACCACCGTGCTGGGGGCGGTGGCAGCGCTGGACGAGTATAGCCAGCCGGGGTTCTACCCCCGGCTCAACGCCCTGGCCGAGCGCTTTTACGCCGGCTTTCGCGAGCTCATCGCCCGCAGCGGCGTGCCGATGCAGTTGCAGACCATGGGCCCGCGCTTTGGGATGTATTTCGGCGTGACCGAGCCAGTCCGCAACTATAGGCAGGCGGCGCGCCAGGACCGCGGGATGCTGCTGGCCTTCGTGCGCGGCTGCATCGAGCGGGGCGTCTATTTCCACGTCGCCGCCCACCACGGCCTTTCGGCGGCGCACACCGAGGCCGAGCTCGACCGCGCGCTGGCGGCCATCGAGGGCGCCCTGGGCGACGTGGCCAGGGGCGCCGCCCTGTAGGCGGCGCCGCCAGACGGCGTCGCCGCCTTGCGGCGACGCGATCACATCATGGAAAGGGGCTTTATGGACATCGTTCGCGTTGGAGTTATCGGGATCGGCGTCATGGGTTCCGGCCACGCCCGGCACATGGCCGAGGTCAAAGAGGTCAAGTTCACCGCCGTGGCGGACGTGGACCCGGCCAAGGTCAAAGCGGCCATGGACCAATACGACGTGGAGGGCTTTGCCAGCAGCACCGAGCTGATCGCCAGCGGGCTGTGCGATGCGGTGCTCATCGCCACGCCGCACTTTTTCCACCCGACCATCGCCATCGAGGCCATGCGCGCGGGCCTGCACGTCTATGCGGAAAAGCCGCTGGCTGTGAACCTCTCCGCCGCCGACGAGATGATCCGCGTGGCCCGCGAGACGGGCCAGCTCTTGCAGATCGGCTTCAACAGCCGGGCCACCCCCGCCGTGCAGGCGGCCAAGCGCATCGTCGAGGAAGGGCGGCTGGGCGAGATCTATCGCACGCTGCTCATCGACAGCCGCATCCGCAACCAGGCCTATTACGACTCGGCCACCTGGCGCGCCACCTGGGCCGGCGAGGGCGGCGGCGTGCTGATGAACCAGGCGCCGCACGAGTTGGATCGCCTGGTGATGCTGACCGGCCGGCCCTCTCGCGTCTATGGCCAGGTCAAAACCCGCCGCCACCGCATCGAGGTGGAGGACGAGGCCTCGGCCATCATCGAGTACCCCAACGGCGCCACGGGCTATGTCTTTGTCAGCGTGAACGAGGCGCCGGTGGGCAACCGCCTGGAGATCCTGGGCGAAAAGGGCAAGCTGGTGATGGCCGAGCGGGCGCTCCAGCTCTGGGAGCTGCCGCAGGCGGTGCAAGAGTGGGTCGATTCGACCACCCAGCGCGGCAACGCCCTGAAGGGTGTCGAGGTCCCGGTGGAGGTCCCCGCTTACGAGGGCGAGAGCCACGCCGATATGCTGGCGAACCTGGCGCGGGCCATCATCCACGGCGAGCCGCTGCTCTGCCCGCCGGAGGAGGCGCTGGGCGGGCTGGAGCTGGCCGACGCGATGCTAATGTCCGGCTTTACCGGCAAGCCGGTGGACATCCCGGTGGACCGCCAGGCCTTTGACGCGTTCCTCGCCGAAAAGCAGGCGGCCTCCCAAGGCAAGCCGGCCCGCGGGGCCTGACGATCTCGGCCCTGGCCGGCGCGATTTGACACTTGTCCATCGCGGGGCTATAATGCGCCCATCGATCGATGGCGCCTCGCCGCCAACGTAACGGCGAGGCGCATCCGGCGCGTCGTCGTGCGCCGCCTTCGGCAACTGGCCCACAGACGGGTGGAAATTGCCTATCGATCCGTTGTCCTGCGTCGGCTGTTCCTCTCAAGACCCGAGGGTTACACCCGTAGGGCTGCCCCGGCGTTCCTTATCTGTCGAGGTACCATTTCTCCGCCAGCGCATCACCCATCCTTGGGCGTATTACGCTGCGCCCGGCGGGAAAGGAGGCTGCGAACCGTCCACATCGCCCGCAGCGCCGTGTAGGAATGGATGATCCGTCATCCCGAGTTCCATAGCATCACCAGATACAGAAGGAGAGAAATGAAGGTCAATCTGAATCGTCGTGATTTCCTGAGGGCCACTGCCATGGCGGCCCTGAGCGTGGCGGCGGCGTCTTGCGCCCAGCCCGCGGCCGAGCCCGCAGCGGAGCCTACGACGGCTGCAGCGCAGCCCACCACGGCCCCGGCGCAGCCTACCGCGGCCCCCGCGCAGCCCACCGCGGCTCCCCAGGCCACATTCAAGGAAGCTCCCGCGTTGGCCGAACTGGTCAAGGCCGGCAAGCTGCCCCCCGTTGACGAGCGCCTGCCGGAGAACCCGTTCGTGGTCACGCCAGTGGACGGGATCGGCAAGTACGGCGGCGAGCTGACCATGCTCATCGCCCCGGCGTCGGACACCAAGCTGTCCCGCGTCTACGGCGGGTCGCGCATGGTGAGCTGGGATATCACCCTGACTCAGCTCCTCCCCGACATGTGCGAAAAGTTCGAGATCAACGAGGGCCGCGATTTCGTCTTTTACTTCCGCAAGGGGCTCAAGTGGTCGGATGGCACGCCCTTCACCACCGAGGACTGCCGATACTACTGGGAGGACATGGCCAACAACGTCGAGATCTCGCCCAAC
>ERZ747221.3911-NODE-3911-length-11320-cov-5.441786_pt1 | contig 11320 bp, 7 predicted proteins | sample MGYA00374949_ERZ747221 | MGnify/ENA primary metagenome ERZ747221 (study PRJEB28779, sample SAMN05720172) | bioreactor metagenome | isolation source: Anaerobic biogas reactor | place: USA:Washington, USA | collected 2015-08-08 ... | reverse complement strand
GCTCCGGATGAGTTCTACACCTGCTGGCTGGGCCAGTACATCGACTACGCACTGGCCAAAGGCTCGTACGACGCGGTGGGCGAGGACCTCACGGGCAGGCGCTTCCTGTTCCAGGTGGCCGGGCCGCGCTCTCTGGAGATCCTGGAGCGCGCTGTGGGCGGCGACCTGCACGACATCGGGTTCGGCCGGCACCGCATGGCCAATATAGGCAAGGCCGACGTGCGGGTCTTCCGTCTGGGCATGGCCGGATCGCTGGCCTACGAAGTGCACGGCAACATCGCCGACGGCCAGGATGTCTTCAACGCCGTGTGGGAGGCGGGCCGGGACCAGGGTCTCAAGAAGCTGGGCCAGATCGCCTACATGCTGAACCACACCGAGGACGGCTTTCCGCAGGCCAACTACCATTTCCCCTATCCCTGGTATGAAGACCCCGGTTTCGCGGCCTACCTGGACGCCCGTCCCGGCGCGGGGTGGATGCACTACCGGCCGCGGCTGTACGGCAGCATGGGCGACGACATAACCAAGCGGTACATGACGCCATTTGACACCGGCTGGGAGAACCGCATCGAGTGGCAGCACGACTTCGTCGGCAAGGAAGCCCTGCTGGAGATGGCCAAGGCGCCGCGGCGCACCGTGGTCACTCTGGAATGGAACACCGACGATGTGGTCGACGTGTACGCCTCGCAGTTCCGCGACGGCGAGCCCTATGAGCCTATCTCCGACCGGCCCAACGACATCCGTTACGATCCGGGCACGCTTGACCAGGCGACCGGACAGATCCGCGCCTTCACCTACCACGCCGACAAGGTGATGAAGGACGGGCGCGAGGTCGGACTCTCCTCGGGCCGCGCCGTGAGCCAGACCTACCACCGGATGATCTCGCTGGGCTTCATCGAGCGGGACCTGGCGAAGCTCGGCACTGAGGTGGTCGTGGTCTGGGGGAGTCCGGGGTGGCCGCAGAAGGAGATCCGCGCTACCGTGGCCCGGTTCCCGTACCTGCAGGTGGAACGCAATGACAAGATCGACGTGGAGAAGATTCCTCGCCTCTCCGCTTCCCCAGCGGAGTGATCGAGACGACAGCCGGAGGGACTGAAAACACGATGTGGTTCGAACGACTTGTTCCCGGGACTCCACCGGGGGACGGTGACTATGCGGGGTTGCGCGATTCGCTGAAGCTTGGTCGCCAGGCTACCATCGCACGCCTTGAGACGACCGGCCTGCGCGGCCGGGGCGGCGCCGGCTACCCCACGGCGCAGAAGTGGCAGGTCTGCCACGACGCTGAGGGCGAGGAGAAGTACGCCATGTGCAATGCCGTGGACGCCGATCCGCAGGCGCAGACGGCCCGCATCCTGCTGGGGAGCTATCCCCACGCGGTCTTGGAGGGTCTACTTATCGCGGCCTACGCGGTGGGGGCGGCTCACTGCTACGTGTGTATCAACGCCGAGTACGGCGACGAGTCGGCCGTCCTGCGCGACGCTCTGGAGCAGATGAGGGGGCGCGGGCTGCTGGGCGGCGACATCATGGGTGCGGGCTTCTCGTGCGACATAACCGTTAAGGAAGTCCCGAGCGGGCTGGTGATGGGTGAGGAGACGGCGCTCATCCGCGCCCTGGAGGACAAGCAACCGCTGCCGTATCTGCGCCTCGAGTATCCGGCGGTGAAGGGTCTGCTTGGCAAACCTACACTGGTGAACAGCGCCGAGACTCTCGCGAACGTGTCGGCGATCTTCGCGGGGCGGAGGGCGCTGACGGCCGTGGGCGACGAGGCCGGAGACGCCGCGGGCGAGCCCGGCGGCCTCCGCGCCGGTGCGACCAAGATCGTCACGATCTGCGGCGACGTAACCGAGCCGTGCACTGTGGAGGTGCCGCTGGGCACCACCATCGGCGCGCTCCTCGAGGCGGTGGAGGGGGCTTCGCCGGACGAGCTCGGCGTCAAGGCCGTGCAGTTAGGAGGGCCCACGGGGGCCTTCTTCGCTGGCGGCCCGGACGCGGCGCCCGGCGTCGGCGCCGTTCCCGCGACTCTCGCTGTGGGCGGCGCGCTCGATACTCCCATCGACTACGAGGCCTTGGCCGCCGCCGGCGCCATCATGGGGTCGGCGACGCTGCAGGTGATTGGCGCTCGCGGCGCGGGCAGCGAGCGCGGCGGCAGCGACAGCGCCGGCGGGATCTGCGCCGTGCAGATGGCCCGCGATACCATGTCGTACCTGCAAGAGCAGTCGTGCGGCAAGTGCACGGCGTGCCGCGAGGTCACCCTGCAACTGACCGAGATGCTTGAGGACATTGTGGAGTTCCGGGCGAAGCCCGAAGACCTGGATTTGATGCTCGAGTTGTGCGAAGCGATGGGAGCGGGGAGCATATGCGGCCTTGGCAAGACCGCCGCAGCGCCTCTGCTCAGCTGCCTCACGCTCTTCCCCGACGATTTCGCCGCCCACATCAGCCGAAAGAGCTGTCCGGGCGGGGCGTAGGACATCATGGGCCACTACCCCACGAAGCTCATCATCAACGGAGGTGCGGCGGTAGCACAGGGCCGGCAGCAGCCCGTGTGGACGGAATCCGGGTACGTGTCCGGAGCTCTCGTCGGCGGTCCTGGCAAAGAGGTGATGATCTATCGCGGCATCCCGTATGCAGCGGCGCCGGTGGGCGATCTCAGGTGGAAGCCGCCTCGTCCCCCGTCTTCCTGGCGGGGCGTAAGAGACTGCACCCGGTTCTCCGACTCCTGCGCGCAGCTGCCTGTGGCGTGGGCGGGCTTCGATTTCCCACAGAGTGAGGACTGTCTGACTCTGAACATCCTCGCGCCGGCCGAAGAGGCAGACAGTGGTCTTCCCGTGATGGTGGCGTTGCATGGTGGTGGCTACGTGGTCGGCTCGGCCAACGACCCCATCTACAACCGGCCGCATCTGGCCGGGCATGGAGCCGTCGTGGTACCTGTGAACACCAGGATCGGAGTGTTCGGGTTGATGGCGCATCCCCTCCTCTCGGCCGAATCACCCGACGGTACCTCCGGTAACTACATGCTCCTCGATCTGGTGGCCGCCCTGCAGTGGGTGAAGAGGAACATCGCAGCTTTCGGCGGCGATCCCGAGAACATCACGATCTTCGGCTCATCTGGAGGATCGTGGAAGGCAATAGACCTGATGACGTCTCCTCTGGCCGCGGGGCTCTTCCAGAAGGCGATATGTTCGAGCGGCACACCGTGGGGCACCGACCTCACAACGCCCACGACGCTGGAACAGGCGGAAGCCAGGGGCGAGAGGTTCTTCAGCAGACTAGGCGTCGACGGGCAGAAGGACCCCTTGGTCGCCGCGCGGGCCGTGGGGTGGAAGGAGATCTTGGAGGCCGACGGTGAGATGCTGCGAGAGGCCGGTCTGGCTACCCCTTGGACCAACTGGGAGATCGCCGTCGACGGCTTCGTGCTACCCGAGAGTCCCCAGAAGGTGTTCGAGGCCGGGGGGCAGAACCCCATCCGTCTGGTGGTGGGAGGCAATCTCGGGGAGATAACTGAGCCCATCATGCCCGGGATCATCCCGAGCTACGTGGAGATGCTTGCCTCCAATGGCAGGCTCGGTATTCCGTCCTACGCCTACATCTTCGACCATGTCCCGAGCAAGTGGAAGGAACAGGACGTGGTCTGCACGCACGGGCAGGAACTGCCTTACGTCTTCGGCGACTTCGATCACGCCACGAGCGCCTCGTGGAGCTGCTCACGCATGTTGAACGGAGCCGAAGAGGCCGATCCAGGAATCACCGAGGTCGATCACGAGCTTGCCGACCTGATGGCGACCCTGTGGACCCGGTTCGCCGAGACCGGGGATCCGGGGCTCCCGGGGCTGGCGGAGTGGCCGCCATACGATCCTGCGACCGACGAATATATGTCCATCGATGAACCCATTCAGGCAAGAACCGGCTTCTCCACGCTTGGACCGGCGACCTTGTCCCGCGAAGGAACAGCGCATGACTGACGACTCACTTGTGAAGCTCACCATCGACGGCCGTGAGGTCGAGGCCCGGCCGGGCGCCAGCGTGCTCGACGCAGCGCTGGAGGCCGGCATCTACGTGCCACACCTATGCGACCATCCCGACCTGCCGCCCTATGGGGTGTGCCGCCTGTGTGTGGTCGAGATCGACGGGGTGGAGGGTCTGCCCTCCTCCTGCGTGACGCCCGCCGCCGAGGGCATGGTGGTGCGCACCCAGTCCGACCAGATCACCAAGTCGCGGCGCCTATCCATGGAGCTGCTGCTGGCCGGACATCCCGTCGACTGCGGCATCTGCCAGAAGTACCTCAACTGCGAGCTGCAATCGCTCAAGCAGTATCTGGGCGTGGAGGAGTCGCGGGTCAAGAGGCGCTCCAAGCTGCTGCCGCTCAACACCAGCAACCCGCTGTTCGTCTACGATCCCAACAAGTGCGTGCTCTGCGGGCGCTGCGTGCGGGCGTGCTGGGAACTCCGCGAAGTCGGGGTGCTCTACTACAAGAAGCAGGGCAAAGAGTCCTACATCTACACCGGTGAGGGTGCATCCCTCGCCGACTCGGGCTGCCGCTTCTGCGGGGCCTGCGCGGAGGTGTGTCCCACCGGGGCCATCCAAGACAAAGAGGGTCTCATCAAGGGCGACAACCGCAAAGCGGGCCTGGTGCCGTGCAAGAGTAACTGCCCCGCGGAGATCGATGTGCCCCGCTACGTGCGCTTCATCAAAGACGGCGACTATCCGGCCGCGGCCGCGGTGATACGGGAGAAAGTGCCCTTCCCCTGGGTGCTGGGCTACGTCTGCGACCATCCCTGCGAGACCGAGTGCCGCAGGGGCGAGGTCAACGACCCCATCTCCATCAGGGAGCTCAAGCGCTTCGCGGCCGAGCACGACGACGGCAGTCTGTGGCGCGACAAGGTCACACCCAAGGACTCCACCGAGAAGCGGGTGGCCGTTATCGGGTCGGGCCCGGCCGGCCTCACGGCGGCCTACTATCTGCGGCTACAAGGTCATGAGGTGACCATCTTCGAGGCGTTGCCCGAGGCCGGCGGCATGCTGCGCTACGGCATCCCGGAGTACCGCCTGCCCCGCCACGTCATCCAGAGCGAGGTGGGGGTGATCGCAGAGGCGGGTGTGGAGATACTCACCGGCTCCAAGGTGGAGTCGCTCGACGAGCTCTTCGATCGGGGATACGAGGGCGTGGTTGTGGCGCTGGGGACCCACAAGGGCCAGAAGCTGCGGGTCCCCGGGGCGAACAGCGAGGGCACGCTCGTGAGCACCGACTTCCTCCGTGATGTCAACCTCGGCAACGAGGTGGCCGTGGGCAGGCGGGTAGTGGTGCTGGGCGGCGGCAACGTGGCGTTCGACTGCGCCCGCGCCGCGCGGCGGCTGGGCGCGGAAGAGGTCTACATGGCCTGCCTGGAGTGCCGCGATGAGATGCCCGCGAGTGAGGACGAGATCCGCGAAGGCGAGGAGGAGGGCATCGTCATCAGGCCTGCGCACACCTCCACCCGCATCCTCGCCGAAGACGGCAAGGTGACCGGCGTGGAGTTCCTCGACGTGGCGTCGTGCGTCTTCAACGACGAGGGGATGCCCGAGATCGACACGGTGGAGGGTTCTACGCACGCGCTCGAAGCCGACACGGTGATCTTCGCCATCGGGCAGCGCCCGGACGTACCCGAGGGGTTCGACATCGACAAGACCGACCGCGGCCTCATCGAGCTCGATACGTACACCTTCGCCACGAGCCGGGAAGGCGTGTTCGCCGCCGGAGACGCCGTCTCCGGTACGGCCTCGGTGATCAAGGCCATCGCCTCCGGGCGCAAGGCGGCCATCGCTCTGGACAAGTACCTGGGCGGTGGCGGCCGCATAGACAGGAAGCTGGCACCGCAGGTGGAGCCGGCAAAATGCTTGGGTCCCGGCCCGGGCTTCGCGGCTCTCGGCCGTGCCGCCGACCGCTGCCTGCTCCCCGAGGAGCGCGTGGGCAGCTTCTGCGAGGTAGTGGAGAGCATGGACGAAGACGCCGCCGGCGAGGAGTCGGCGCGGTGTCTTCAGTGCGACCTCAGGCTCAAGATCAAGTCGGTAGAGTTCTGGGGCAGTTTCTGATCAACTGTGGCGTCGCCACGATGAAGAGAAGGGGATGAGGATGGCAGCGATACCCGAAAAAGCCGACGTGGCAGTGATCGGTTCAGGTGCTACTGGTCTGGCCGCGGCGGTGACACTGGCTGAGGGCGGAGCCAAGGTCATAGTGTTCGAGAAGCAGCGGTCTCTGGGAGGCACCTCGAACTTCTTCCAGGGCACCTTCGCCGTGGAGAGCGCCTTGCAGCGAGAGCGCTACGTCGACTACACGTGCGACCAGGCATTCAAGAACACCATGGACTACAGCCATTGGCGGGCGAACCCCCGTCTGGTGAGGGCCATCGTCAACGAGTCGGGTCCCACGATAGCCTGGCTGCAGGAGCAGGGCGTGGTCTTCATCGAGGCGACCATCAACATGCCTGAATCGCCTCTCACCTATCACACCATCAAAGGCAAGGGCGAGGCGGTGGTGAAGGCCTTGGTCGACCAGGCCAAGAACAAGGGCGCGACCGTTCTTCCCGGCACTCCGGTGGTGAGCATCCTCAAGGAGGGCGGCAAGATCACCGGCGTCGTCGCGGAGTCCGATGGCGAAGAGGTGGAGGTGGCGGTCAAGGCCGTGGTGATCGCCTCCGGCGGGTACGCCAATAACAAGGAGTGGATCAAGAAGTACACCGGCTTCGAGCTCGGCACCGAGATCACGCCCGTAGGCAACACCGGCAAGACCGGGGACGGTATCCGTATGGCTTGGGAGGCCGGGGCCGCCGAGGACGGCATAGAGACCATCGAGATGTTCCGCGTCGGGCCGGTGGGCGACGAGTTCCCCATGGGCTGCAATCTCGAGCAGGCCACCGCCCAGCCCGATCTGTGGATCACCGCCAAGGGCGAGCGCTTCTGCGACGAGACCATAACCTTCTGGGATACGCCGGTCGGCAACGCCCAGGCCCGCTACAAGAAGCATGGCTACACCTTCAGCATCCTCGACGATTCCATCGTCCAGAGGTTGATGGAGCAGGGGCTCGACAAGGGTGTGGGCATCGAATACCCGCCCGGTTACAAGCTCACGAACCTGCGCAAGGAGATCGAGGCTGCGCTCGACAATGGCAGCAAGGAAGTGTTCGCGGCCGACTCGCTCGAAGAGCTGGCCGCGCAGATCGAGGTCGACCCGGCCGTTCTGCGGGCCACCGTGGACGAGTACAACGGGTACTGCGCTCAAGGCTGGGATGAGCTCTTCGCCAAAGACCGCCGCTACCTCCGCCCGCTGGTCGGGCCGAAGTTCTACGCCGTCAGAGGCCGTGCCGTGTTCCTCGGGACCATGGGGGGCATCAAGGTCAACGGCGACCTGGAGGTGCTGGACAAGAAGGACGAGGTCATCCCAGGACTCTACGCCGGCGGCTTCGACGCCGGAGGCATGTATGGCGACAGCTACCCCATCAAGAGCTCGTCGGGCCTCGCCTCGTCGTTCGCGCTCAACTCGGGGCGCATCGCCGCAAAGAGCGCGCTCAGGTATCTCGGAAAATAGCGGTTTGCGACATTCACTAGGACAAGGGCGACTCGATAGTGGATAATGTCGTTCACCCGCGTGTCGGGTTCGCCGGAGGGTATCAGGCTGCTGTGTGGCCATAGACGCAAAGGGGGTATCGGGGCAGGGCCTAAATGCGATACAGAACGTGACCCTTGGAAAACGAAAACGCTTTGAAGGGCATTTGAGAAAGGGAGTGACATGAGAAAATCCAGAACTATCATCGGCCTCGTGATGCTCGTGCTGGTGCTGGGTCTGCTGCCGCTCGTCGCCGCATGTGGCGACGAGACGACCGAGACCACCGCGGCGCCGACCGAGACCACCGCGGCGCCGACCGACACTACCGCGGCGCCGACCGACACTACCGCGGCTCCGACCGATACTACCGCCGCTCCGACCGACACTACCGCGGCTCCGGCCGAGATGGAGACGCTACGGATCGGTGCGCTGCTGCAGCTGTCCGACTGGTACTCGGTCGTCGACGCGGGCGACAAAGTCGACCTCGAATACGTCGCGCAGATGATCAACGACGACGGCGGCATCCAGGTCCAGGGTAAGAACTACAAGATCGAGCTGGTCATCGAGGACGGCAAGAGCTCCCTCGACGGTAACACCGCCGCTGCCACCAAGCTCGTCTTGGATGAGAAGCTCCAGTTCGTGGTGGGCCCGGGAGCGTTCTTCAACCTGGCGACCTCCCAGATTTTCGAGCAGAACAAAGTCCTGCACGTCGCCAACTACAACGGCCTCAATGAGGCCGAGATGAACAGCGGTACCACGTACGCGTTCCTGGGTCTGGACCCGATCACCCAGGCCAATGCCGAACTCAAGGCTCTGCTTGAGTACTACCCCGACGTCAAGACCGTGTGCCTGGCGACGGAGGATGCTACCTACCCGGCCTTCGAGCCGCACTTCAAGGCTCTGGTCGAGAGGCTCGGTCTCACCCTCTCGGGCGACCCCGTGCTGTTCGCCACGAATGCTGAGGACTACAACCCCGTAGCCTCCAAGATCAAGTCTCAGAACCCGGATGCTGTGTGGATGCCTGTCGGTATCGACCCATCGTACTTCGGTATCGTCAAGGGTCTGCGTACGCTGAGCTATGAAGGCCCCATCACCTTCCCGATCGACGCTCCGTCGGTGACCGGCGCTCTTGCCGATTCAGCGACCGGTATCGTGGGCGTCCTCAGCAAGCAGGTCACCGATCCGCACATCGCCGCCCCGATGAAGAGACTGTTGGAGATGGGCGACCCCGACCGGCACGTGTTCGGGCTGGGGCCGAATGCTCTGTACCTCCTGGCTCATGCCATCGAGTCGGCCGATAGCCTCGATCCGACTGAGGTCAGGGACCACTGGGAGACACTCACCAGCCTTCCGACGCTGTACGGCGACGGATTCCCGAGCGGCAACGAGCTGTTCGGCCTGACGAACCATGCGTGGGCCCACCCGATCCCGGTGGCCCTCGTCAACGACGGACAGGTGGAGTACAAGCCCTGGATCGTCCCAGACGTTACTCCGTAAGCGTAGCTAGCCGGTCGACGACCGGCTGACGGTAGAAGAAGAGCCGGCTGGTGCGGGACGCATCCACGAGATGCGAGACGCATCCGCGGGATGCGAGACGCATCCGCGGGATGCGGGGCAAGAGCCACCAGTTCCGCGCCGGCCGGCTCTTTCTTCTGGGCAGTCTAATCAGACGAATTGATTGGTTGAAAGCGTGGAATTAGCAATCCAAACAGTGATCAACGTGATCCTGCTGGGGGTGGTCTACATCCTCATGGGAATGGGGTTCGCGTTCATCCTCAACCTATTGGGTGTCTTCAATCTGGCCCATGGTGCCATCTTCGTTTCGGCGGCATATGGGTGCTATCTGATGGTGGTCAAGCTGGGTCTGCCCGGTTTCGTGGCCTTCCCCCTGACCGTCCTGGTGTCCGCCGCATTCGGCGTGCTCGTGGAGAGGTTCCTCTTCAGGCCCATGAAGGCCGACTTCAACCGCGTGATGATGGTCTGCATCGCCCTCTCGACCATCCTTGTGACTACCTTCAATAGGTTCCTGGGCACCAGGGCACTCTCCATACCTCCTTTCATCCCCGGGACTACCGGTTTCGGCTCCTACAAAGTCGATACGGATAGGATCCTGGCGTTCGGCATCGGTATTGTGATCCTGATCGCCATCATCGTGTTCGTCGATCGCTCCCGTTGGGGAGCCAGGATGCAGGCTGTCACCCAGAACAAGGAAGGCGCGGCACTGCAGGGGATCCGCTTCGGTCAGATCGCTTCCCTAGCCTGCGCCGTGGGCTTCGGTCTTGCCGCGATCGGCGGCGTGTTCATGGGGTCGCTGTACAACCTCACGCCGTTCATCGGTGACGTGACGCTCATCAAGGTCCTGATGCTCGTGATCTTGGCGGGACTCGGCAGCTTCAACGGCATCTTCTACGTGGGGGCCTTACTGGGCGTGCTCTACGGGGCTCTGCCGGTGTTTCTCAATGGGGCGGTGGTCGATGCTCTGGCGTCGGTCATGGTCCTTGCACTGCTCATCATCAGGCCAAAGGGGTTCTTCGGACATGAATGACGTGACGAAGACCAGCCCCGCCGCGGAAGAGCCCACCACGGCCAAAGTGGCTTCAGAAACAAGATCGCGACGCTGGCCCGCCATGAGTGTGTTGAGCGCTCTGTTCGTCGTGCTCGCTTTGCTCCCGCTGGGGATATCCGGCTCCTACTACATGCACGTCTTGATCCTCATGTTCGTCTACATCGTCATCTCGAGTTCGTGGCGTGTGGTATCGATATCGGGTCAGTTCAACATCGCCATCGGCGCCTTCTTCGGCATCGGCGCCTACGCGGCTGCCATACCCTCGGTCTGGCTGCACTGGTCGCCATGGATCACCATCCCGCTGGGCGCTGTCGCGGCAACCATTTTGGGTGCCGCTCTCGCATTCCCGTTCGCTCGGCTGCGGACCATCTACTACGCCATGGGGACGCTGTTCCTAGGCTATGTCGTCATCAATCTCATCACTGCCGGCGGCAAGACGACCGGCATGAGCACCGGACTGGGCGGAGTGGAGTCGTTGTTCACCAGTCGCACGCACTACTACTACCTGACGTTTGGCCTGATGATCATCAGCATGCTCTGCATGTACAGGTTCGAGCACAGCCGCATCGGGGTCAGGATGAAGGCCGTGTCGCAGTCGCATCAGGTGGCGGCGAGCGTCGGTATCGGGGAGAGGCGCAATCGCATCTTGGCCGTCGCCTTCGGCAGCTTCTTTGCGGGTCTAATGGGCGCCGTCTACTGCCATTATCAAGGCGTGGCCTCACCGGCGAGTTATGGTCTGGCCGCTACGCTCTGGATCATCATGTATGTTCTTGTCGGAGGCATCAACAGCTTCTGGGGGCCCGCGATCGGTGTGGGGATCCTCATGGTCATCCCCGAGTTCTTCTTCCGCGACTTGAAGGGCGACCTTCCGTACGTCACGGCCGCCATATTGCTGATCATCGCGTTCACCATGCCCGAGGGCATCGTGGGGCTGCTCAAGCTGACACGAGACCGGGTGTTCGCTCGTCACCGCAAGAAGAAGGAGGTGAGCCCCGATGCTGTTGGAGATTGAGCATCTCACCAAGAGGTTCGGCGGCCTCGCCGCCGTGGATGACTTTGATATCAACGTGGCCGAGGGCGAGATCGTGGGTCTCATCGGGCCCAACGGGGCCGGCAAGAGCACGGTGTTCAACCTTATCACCGGGGTCTTCCCGGTCACGAGAGGCAGGATCGTGTACGAC
>ERZ747221.3906-NODE-3906-length-11336-cov-3.168487_pt1 | contig 11336 bp, 10 predicted proteins | sample MGYA00374949_ERZ747221 | MGnify/ENA primary metagenome ERZ747221 (study PRJEB28779, sample SAMN05720172) | bioreactor metagenome | isolation source: Anaerobic biogas reactor | place: USA:Washington, USA | collected 2015-08-08 ... | reverse complement strand
AGATGCGGGTGGGTCTGAGAAGGGCGTCGGCGATAGTCTCGCGAAAACCGGGGAACCGGTCACCCGGTCGGAGGACGCTCATCTCGAGGATCTTCCGCAGCAAGGAGAACCCGTTGGAATGGAAGCCGTTCGAGGCCAGTCCCAGCACCGCATCGCCCGCGGCCACCTTTGACCCGTCGATCAGCCTGCTCCGCTCGCCCAGGCCCACGCAGAAACCCGCCATGTCGAACTCCCCGGGGTCGTAGAGCCCCGGCATCTCGGCCATCTCGCCGCCCACCAGCGCGCAACCGGCTTGACGGCAACCCTCGGCCACCCCGGCCACCAGCTGTGCCATCTGGTCCGGGACCAGCCGGCCCACGGCAAGGTAGTCGAGAAATAGGACGGGCCGGGCCCCGATGGTGAGCACGTCGTTGACCGACATGGCCACCAGGTCGATGCCCACGGTGTCGAGCCTGCCCGCCTCCCGGGCCACGAGCAGCTTGGTGCCCACCCCGTCCGTGCCCGTCACCAGAACGGGGTCTTGCAGGTCCTTGGGAAGCTCGAAGAGGCCGGCGAAGCCGCCGAGCGACCCCACCACCCCCGGGATATAGGTGCTCTCGACGTCTTTCTTGATAAGCCGGACCGCTTCTTCACCCGCGTCGATGTCGACACCGGCGTCACGGTAGGAGAGGGCGGCCGCGGGCCGGGCGGCGCCGGGCCGAGCGTCCGCGGGGGAGCGGCCGGCGGACTGAGTGGCCGCTGGTCGGGCGTCCGCAGCGGCGGGCTCTTCGTCAGGGAAATTGGACACGTGGGGTCTCCGAGGTCGTGGTGGTGGTCCACAGCGCGTTATCCGTGGCGCCTGTAATGTTGGCCGTCACGCTCGCCCTGGTGGTCGTGGCGGGAGTGTCGTCGTCCCGCCCGAAATGCCACGAAGGCAGGTCTACCGGCGTCAGAAACACGATGATGCAGACCACGGCCACGAGGCAGCCGCCCGCGACGGCCAGCAGCCTGCGGCTGTGCTCCAGCGCCGCCAACAGGACGGCCAGGAAGAACCCGCTTATCAGGAAAAACAGGGCTATGCTCACCGAGCTTCTCACCCGAACAGCGTACCAAAACGCGGCCTCGCCCGGTACCCGTTCGGAATGCGCCGGTCTCCCTGCTCGGAGTTGGCTTCAACAGCCGAGAGTGTTAGAGTTCCGCCTGCAAGCATGGTGCCTCCACAGTCAGGCTCCGAGAAGTAGGAGCCGAGAGGGAAGCCGGTGAGAACCCGGCGCGGTCCCGCCACTGTAACCGGGCTCAGCGAGAGCGAGCGCATGGGCCTGGGAGCCAGATACCTGCTGTTGAGGAGGAGCAGACGCTTTCCGCGGAGAGAGCGACTCCGCCCTGTTGTCGCGGGGCGCCGACTCGGTTCGACCTAGACACGGTCAGGCCGGGGAGTAGCTGACCTGCTCTCCACCATCTTGCGGGCCATGACCATAGGTTGGATCGAAAGGAGTCCGCATGAACGGACACCGGACGCCTCGCCACACACCGGCGGGGCCTCGCTCGCTGTCGTCAAGACGGCACAGAATGTCGCACAGCCCCCTTCTCCTCGTACTACTCCTGCTGGCCCTCCTCGTCGCCGGGTCGCTCTTCTTCGCCGGCTGCGGGTCCGACGGCGCCGACACGGCCGACAGCAGCGCCACCACAGCCGCGGAGGCCACCACGACCTCAGCCGCGCCGACCACGTCGACGGCAGCCGCGCCGACTTCGACCACGGCCGCGCCAGCCTCAGCCACGACGGCCGGCAAGGCGGCTTACCCGGTGACCGTCACCGACGACAACGGCGCGAGCGTCACCGTCGAAGCCGAGCCCTTGCGCATCGTGTCGACTGCTCCGGCCGGCACGGAGATGCTGTTCGCCCTCGGATTGGGCGAGCGGGTGGTCGGCGTGACCTCGCTCTGTGACTACCCGGCAAACGTGGAGGGCATCGCCAAGGTCGGCGACTTCATGGCGAACACTGAGGCCATCATGGCCCTCAGCCCCGACCTGGTGGTCGGCTACTCGGGCAACGAGGAGGCGCTGGCGCCCATCCAGGCCGCCGGAGCCGCGGTGATCATCTTCAACCCGGCCACGGTGGACGGGATCTACGCCAACATCACCACGCTCGGAGCCGTGACCGGCAAGACGGCGGAAGCGGCCGCGCTGATCGAGTCGATCAAGGCCGAGATCGCGCAGGTCGCCGACACCGCCGCGGCCGCCGGGGACAAGCCCAGGGTTTTCTACGGCCTGGACAACACGCTCTGGACCTGCGGGCCGGGGTCGTTCGTGGACGAGATGCTGTCACTCGCCAATTGTGTGAACATCGGCTCGTCCGACACCTTCGAGGGAGTCGCGGTCCAAGCCTACTACCAGTTGACGCCGGAGCAGTTGGTCTCCGCCGACCCGGATGTGATCCTCCTGCCGAGCTCCTCCGGATACTCCAGCGCGGAGGAATTCACGGGTGACCCGCGCTTCGCCGGCCTGGCGGCCGTCAAGAACGGCAGCGTCTACCTGTTCGACGACACCACGGTCACCCGTCCGGGGCCCCGCGTCGGACAGGGCCTGCGGCTTCTGGCTGAAGCTATCCACCCCGGAGCCTTCTAGGTCCGGGTAACAAGAGCGCTCTTGGCGCCGGCTCCCCTCGCTCGGGAGCCGGCGCCGGTCGAGACGGGAGGCGAGAACATGGCGACCGGCCACGATCGTCGCAGGACCTACCGCCTGGTGATGGCGGCACTGGTGGCCGCTCTGGTGGCGGCCGTCGTGACGGCGGCGGTGGTCGGCGCAGCAGGGATGTCGGTCGGAGAAGCCTTCCGGGCGTTCGCCGGTCTCTTCCGCGGGGGAACCGACGCCACCGGGAACTTCCCCGACTGGGCGCCCCGGCTGCTGCTCAACCTCCGTCTGCCCCGCATCGTCCTCGCGCTCGTGGTGGGCGCCGCGCTGTCCACCGCCGGCGCCTCGTTCCAGGGCATCTTCCGCAACCCCTTGGCCGAACCCTACCTCTTGGGCGTGTCGGCCGGAGCCGCACTAGGCGCGACTGTCGCCATCGTGTGGAAGCCCCTGACCTCCCTCGGCATCTACACGCTCCCGCTCCTTGCCTTCATCGGAGCAGTGCTGGCCGCCTTCCTCGTGTACAGGGTGGCCACCATCGGAGGTTACACCAGCGCGGCCTCACTCCTGCTGGCCGGAGTCGCGGTCGGCTCCACCCTCACGGCCATCACGTCGTTCCTCATGGTGGCCACGGAGCGCGACCTGCACACCGTGGTCGTTTGGCTCATGGGCGGCCTCACTACCGCCACCTGGAACAAGATCTGGATCACGCTGCCGGTGGTGGTGGCGGGCTTCATCTACATGATGTTGATGTCCCGGCGCATGAACCTGCTTCTCATGGGCGAGGAGAGGGCCCGGGAGCTGGGCATAGACAGCCGCCGCACCCGCAGGAACCTCATGGTCGTGGCCTCGCTGACGACGGCGGCGGCAGTGTCGTTCTCGGGCCTCATCGGTTTCATCGGGCTGATGGTGCCGCACATCATGCGCCTCATTGTGGGACCCGACCATCGCCGCCTGCTGCCGGCAACGGCCCTCTTCGGCGCCCTGCTCCTCCTGGTGGCCGACACCGTGGCCCGGACCGCCATGGCCCCCGCCGAGATCCCGGTTGGCATCATCACGGCGGCCACCGGCGGCCCCTTCTTCCTCTACCTGCTCCGGGCACGGAGGGGGGTGTGAGATGACAGCGCCCAGCGACGCGGCCGCAGCCGCCGGCACCGTGGCGACGCCTGTCGGGGCGGCGAAGCCGCCCGTCTACGAGACCCGCGCCCTGCAGGTCGACCTGGGGGGACAGCGCGTGCTCGGCCCGATCGACCTCCAGATAGCGCAGGGCACCTTCGCCGGCATCCTCGGCCCGAACGGTTCGGGCAAGACCACGTTTCTGCGCGCCCTCACCGGAGGGGTGAGACCCTCGGGCGGAGAGATCTTCCTGCGGGAGCGGCCGCTCCGGGAGTATCGCGCGGCCGAGTTGGCACGCATCGCGGGGGTGGTGCCTCAGCAGTTCCACCTCGACTTCAACTTTACGGTTGAGGAAATGGTCGCCATGGGCCGCTATGCCCAGGGCGCGCCGGCCGCCGACGGCGAAGCCGTGGCGGCGGCGCTCCGAGCCACCGGCATGACCGACCTCGCAGGGCGGCTGATCACCGGGCTCTCCGGCGGTGAACGCCAGCGCGCCCTCATCGCCCAGACCCTCGCTCAGCAGACCCCCGTGTTGCTGCTCGACGAGCCGCTCAACAACCTGGACCTCAACCATCAGCTCGAGATCATGCAGCTCCTCAGCCGTCTCCACGGCGAAGGCCGGACCATCGCCGTCGTGCTGCACGACCTCAACATCGCAGCGCAGTACTGTCATGAGTTGGTGCTGCTCGACCGTGGCAGGTTGGCGGCGCAGGGGACCCCGAACGACATTCTCGACCCAAAGACCATCCTGGAGGTGTTCAAGGTCAGGGTGGCCGTCCACCGACAGGGTCCCCGGCCCTATCTCACCCCCGTCTGGTCCAGAGCTCCGGAGGACACCCGAGCGGTGGAGCGCAGGGTGCATGTGATAGCCGGGGGCGGCGCGGCCTCGGGATTGCTGGAGGAACTGGTGGCCCATGGGTTCGCGCCCACCATCGGTATCGTGAGCGTGTTCGACTCGGACTACGCGGTCGCCGAACGCTACGAGCTCGACGTGGTGTCCGCCCCGCCGTTCGAGCCCTTCCCGCCGGAGGTGGTGCAGGAGTTCGACTCCCTGGCCGATGAGGCGGAGGTCATCATCGTGGCCCCGGTGTTCTTCGGCCGCGGGAATCTCGCCCCTCTGCGGACGGCGCTCCAGGCCTGCCGGGCGGGGAAGAGGGTCGTCTTGCTCACCGACCCGCCCATCATGGAGCGCGACCTGAGCGGCGGAGAGGCCTGCGCCCTCGTCTCGGAGCTAGTGGCCTCGGGCGCGATCGAGGCCGCCGGCATCGCGCAGGCGGTGGAGGCCGCGTCCGCCACGCCGTCCCAGGCCTAGACCGCCCAGGATCCCGGTCCAGACGGCGGTGGTCGCCGCCATCAGGCGGACGGCCTGTCTGATGTGATCCCGGTCGAGAGGCTGAAGGGCATCCCCCAGGGTCGGGTGATCGACGAGGCGCCCCTCGCGCATGAGAGGACCCCCGAGCTGCACCCCCAAGGCCCCAGCCACTGTGGCTTCAGCCAACCCCGAGTTGGGACTGGAGTGCTTCCTCCCGTCCCGCAGGCAGACCCGCAGCGCATCGACCGGACGGAGCCCGAGAAGGGCCGCAGCCGGGACGCTCGCAAGGACGGTCAGCCGGGACGGGACAAGGTTCGCCACGTCGTCAGACCGGGCCGAAGCCCAGCCGAATCGCTCGTATCGTCGGTTGCGGTAGCCGAAGGTGGAATCGAGCGTGCTCACGGCCTTGTACGCGGCGACGGCGGTCGGGCCTCCGGCGAATGCGTAGAACAGCGGCGCGGTGACCCCGTCCACAGTGTTCTCGGCCACACTCTCGACCGCCGCCCTCACCACACCGCCCTCGTCCAAGGAGGCGACGTCTCTACCGACCATCCGGCCTACCAGACAACGAGCCGCATCCAGGTCATCGCGCTCCAGTGCAGCATGCACGTCGAGGGCATGGCCGGCAAGACCGCGAGGGGCCAAGGCCGTCCAGACAATGGCCACAGAGGCCAGGTCTCCGGCCCATGGATGCAGCCTGCGGGCCATCCCCGTGACGAGCGCAGCGGCGAGCGCGGCCGACCCGGCCACCGCCGCCGCAGTGACGCACCCCGCCAGCCTGTCGTCTTCGATCCTCGACCTCGTCACCTGCTCGAGCCAGAGCGCAAGCCTGCCCGTGCACCTGGCAGGATGAGGGAGCCACCGCGGATCACCCGCCGCCGCGTCGAGCACCAGGGCGCAGACTACCTGGGTCTGGCGGTTCACCGAAGGGGCGCTCCCCGGGAGGCAAGAACCAGCCTCGTCTCCTCGATCAGGCGGGCGTTCTCGGCAGCCGTGCGCACGGCTACCCGGAAGTACCTTCCGTCGAGCCCGTCGAAGTCGTCACAAACACGGATGGCTATGCCCTTCTGCAGCAGCCTTCGGGCGAGTTCGTGCGCGTCGATCGCTCCCTCTCGCATTTTCACCAACAGGTAGTTGGCGCCGCCTGGGAAGACCCGCAACCCGGGGAGTGCGGCCAACTCCTCGGCCAGACGCCGGCGCTCCTCCCGCACGAGGGCCCGGGTGACCTGCACGTAGCCGGTGTCGGCGAGAGCGGCGATACCCACAGCCTGCGCCAGGACGTTCACCGACCAGGGCGCGAGGGCCCGGCGCAGCGCCGGCGCGATGTCGGGCGGAGCGACGGCGAAGCCCAAACGCAGCCCCGGGATGGCGAACACTTTGGTGAAGGACCTGAGCACGATGATGTTTGGTCCGTCCACTTGAGGCAGTGCCCCATCGTCGGCGCCGTCCTCCTCCCCCACGAACTCGATGAAGGCCTCGTCGACGATCAGCCACGAATGCGGGTGCCGAGCGGCCAGGAGCACCAGGTCCGGCGCCGGGCACAGCATCCCCGTGGGATTGTTCGGCCGCCCGATGAAGACGGCCTCGCCACCCCGCAACAGCCCGCCGATGCTCTCGGGATCGAGAGCGAAGTCCGCGTCCTCCGCCAAGGGCATCCTGTCCACGCTCAGACCGGCCTGGGCCGCCGCGGCGGCGTAATCCACGTAGGCGGGGACGGGGATGAGCACTCTCGTCACCGGCAGGACCCGCGGGAGCGCCGCGATGATCTCGGCGGAGCCGTTGCCCACCACCAGGCGCTCCGGGGCGACACCATGACGGTCGCTGATCGCCTCCACCAACTCCGCGCACTCAGGGTCGGGGTAGTTTGCGATGTCGCCGAGGTGGTTCACCACCACGTCCCGCAGCCACCGAGGCGGACCAAGGGGGTTGATGCTGGCCGAGAAGTCCAGGAGCTCTCCGGGAGGGATGCCCGCGACCTGCGCAAGGCGCCGGATGTGGCCTCCATGGTGGATGGGCTGAGAGCCCGAAGGACCCTGGGAGGGACGGCTCGGTCGAGGACCCGGCCCGGGGCTCTGCCGATCGCCTGGTCCGGCGCCTAGTTCCATGCCCACAGAGCTCCGACCAAAGCGGGGACGCACTCCACGATCTCGTTGGTCGCGCCCAGAGTGTCGCCTGTGTATCCGCCGATCCTGCGGTGGCAGTACGCGCCCACGAGGAGCCCGGCGCCGGTCGAAGCCGCACCGGCGACCAGACCCGGCAGACCCGCCAACAACCAGCCGGCGCCCACCACCATGACCACCGCCCAGGCGAGCAGCAGCCACCGCCGGGCGCCCCTCACCGCGAGAATCGTGGCCAGCCCGCCTTCCGGCCGGGCGTAGCGGAACACGGCCATTGTCGCCACCATCGCGCATCGCCCCGCGACCGGCATGAGCAGGGCGATCTTCCAACGCACGTCGTCGGGCGCCACGGAGGCGAAGAGTGCCGTCTTCAGCAGGATCACGCACACCACGGCGACGACGCCCATGGCCCCCGTGCGGCTGTCGCGCATGATCTCGAGGATCTGCCCGCGCGGCCGGGAGCTGAGCAGCCCATCCGCGGTGTCGGCCAGGCCGTCCATGTGCAGCGCCCGCGAAACCGCGATGAGCAGGCAGACCAGGATCGCGCTGGAGGCGAGCGGGGGCAGGACCCTGTCGAGCCCGAAGCAGACGGCCGCGGCCACCCCGCCGGCGATCAGCCCCACGATGGGGAAGTAGTAGGGGCTGCGCGACAGCTCCTTCTCCCCGCCGGCCCATGACTCCGGGACCGGCGTCGGAGTGAGAAAGCGGAGGGCGGAGAAGAACGGCTTGATCACGAGCGTCTCATCGCGAGTGTCTTATCATGAGCGTTGCGAGACGGCCGCTTCTTCGAAGGTCGCGACCTCGGTCAGCACCCGTTTGGCCGCGTCCACCAGGTTCATGGCCAGGGCGGCCCCGGTGCCCTCACCCAGGCGCAGATCCATGTCGAGGAGGGGTTTCTTGCCCAGCGTCTCGAGCGCGATACGGTGGCCCTGCTCGACGCTGCGGTGGGCGGCGATCATGTACTCGGTGGAGGCGGGGCACACCGCCTGGGCGACCAGCGCTCCCGCCGTGGAGATGAACCCGTCGATCACCACAGGCCTACGCGCAGCCGCGGCCCCCAGGATCAGGCCGGCGATGCCGCCGATCTCGAAGCCGCCCAGCCTGGCCAGCAGGCCGACGCCGTCGCCGTCGCCCGTGCCGGCGACGCCGGGCGTGAAGCCGTTGACCCGCAGGCACTGCTCCACCACGCGCGCCTTGTACCGGAGCTGCTCGTCATCGAGGCCGGTGCCACGGCCGGTGACCTCGGCCGGCGGGGAGCCCGATACCGCCGCCACGATGGCGCTGCTCGGTGTGGTGTTGCCGATGCCCATCTCGCCCGTGCCGAAGACGTCGGTGGTCGGCGCCAGCCCGCGCGCCACCTCTATGCCCGCCTCTAGCGCCTGGACCGCCTGCTCAGGGCTCATGGCCGGGCCGCGGGCGATACTCGCCGTGCCCGGCGCCACCTTGCGACTCAGCACCGCGTCGCCCAGCGCGCTGAGATCCCCGGCCACGCCCATGTCGACCACGGTCACCGTGGCTCCCACCTGCCGGGCGAGGGCATTGATGGACGCTCCTCCCGTCGCGATGTTGGCGACCATCTGCACGGTCACCTCCTGAGGGTAGGCGCTGACGCCGTCCGCCACCACGCCGTGGTCTCCCGCCATGACCACAATGGATTTCCGCTCCACGGGAGGGTTCGTACACCCGGTCATACCCGCCAGGTCCTCGGCCAGGTCCATCAGCCTCCCCAATGCCCAGTAGGGCATGGCGAGCGTCTCCAACCTGGCGTGCGCGGCAGCTCGCGCGGCAGCTCGCGCGGCCGCGTCCTCTGCACCTATAGACGACAGGGTCTCATCGAGCAAGCTCATGCACGTGCCTTTCGATCGCTTCGTAGTCGTCGCAGACGGCCTTCCTCAAGTCCCGGCCCTCGCCGCTGGGACTCTTGAGAACCAAGGGAAGGCCGCTGACCATCAGCACCACCATCTCGGCCGCCTCGGCCATGGTCTGGTTGCAGCGGCCCAGGAGATCGCGGTACCGGCGGCCTGCCGGGGATTCGGGCACCACGCCGAGGCCCACTTCGTTGGTCACGAAGATGGTGAGCCCGGAACGCTGCCGGCACGCCTCCACGATGCCCTCGCAGCGCTCCACGACGTCTGCTTCGGAGAGTGACGCTGCGGAGGGCTTCGCCGCGGCGGGCACTGCGGAGGGCGTCACCGCAGCGGTCGCCGCCCTGGGCGCATCCGTTTCCCTCATCCCCGCTTCCCACATCAGGTTGCCCATCCACACGGCCAGGCAGTCCACCACGACCACCGCGTCCGCCGGCGCGGCCCGAAGCGCCGCGGCCGGGTCGTAGGGCTCCTCCAGCGTGCTCCAGCCCCCGGCGGCGCGCGCCTTCTGGTGCTGCTCGATGCGCGCCACCATCTCCTGATCGAGCGCGACACTGGTGGCCACAAAGACCCTGGGCAGGGGCAGCGACTCGGCCAGACGCTGAACCAGCGCGCTCTTGCCGCTGCGGCAACCGCCCGTCACGAGCACTATGCCTCCCATGTCAGTCCACCTCCCAATCGTGGACCGACCACAGTCCCGACAGCATGGCTCCTCCGCCGGCCCCGTCGCCATAGAGTTCCAGACGGGTCACCGATGCCGGCTGCACCGTGAAGAGCCAGTAGCCGTCCCGGCCGAGCCCCAGGATCCCGCAGACCAGTTGTCGCACCACCCCCCCGTGAGTGAAGACTACGACAAGATCCTCAGGCCTCTCGAGGATCCGCTTCTGGGCTCTCGCCACGCGTTCTTCGAACTCGCCCAGGCTTTCGCCCTCGGGGAAGGCGGTGTCACCGGTGGGGAACAACCACTGTGCCTGCTCGCCCGGGAACAGCGCCTCGACCTCATCGCTGGTGAGCCCTTCCCAGGCGCCGAAGTCCATCTCGCGCAGGTCGGGGTCGGTTCTTATCGTGAGGCCTGATGGTCCCGCGACGCCTTGGGCGGTCTGCTGGGCCCGCAGCAGGGGGCTTGCCACACACCAGGCAGCGGCGCCCGACCCCCGGAGGCTCGGCCCCAGCAGCTCTGCAAGCCGCCATATCTGGCGCGACCCACGGTCGCTGAGCGGCTGATCGGTCGAGCCGAGCATGCGGCCTTCGGCCGTCCCCTCGGTCTCCCCGTGCCGTATGAGATAGATCCGTCTCGGCATCGTCCGGCCCTCCTGACCGACCAAAACAAAGAAGCGTTCCTGAGCTCGAAGAACTCAGGAACGCCGTATTTCCGTCCCACGCGTCGACATGCCCACCCCTTTCCACGGGAGCGGCCTCTGTCTCCGCAGCACGGATAGGTCTTCTGGCTCCCGGATCCACCGGATCACCGCGCCTTCCCATCCAAGAAGGCTTCCGAGATGCGAAGCCTTCACATCGGACAGTGGCACCAGCGGTGTCCGTCCCCGGTCACAGCGGCGGGCCCGCGTCGGACTCAGCCCGCGATCTCGAGACTTTCGTCTCAAGATCGCCCCCTTCACCGACTTCCCTTGGAACTCGTTCGGGAACGAGCTCTCAGTGCTCTCTCTAGAGCATCCGTGCCTGAGTGTTGTAACACAGGGAGTGCGCCGCCATCAACCCTCAGAGCATCCGGACAAACGGGTTGACAGTCATCCGCGCCCCCACCTAGAATGGCAGTGCTGTCGGCGTCTCGAGCGGCATAGGCCCGCGAGAGACAAGGGAATCCGGTGCAAGACCGGGACTGCCCCGCAGCGGTGAGTGGGAACAAAAGCCGTCACACAGGCACTGGCTCGCGAGAGCTGGGAAGCGACGGCCGGTAGGAGACTCCGCGACACGCGGAACCGCCCACAAGTCCGAAGACCTGCCGAGAGCGCACGTTGGCTACCGCGACTTCGAGGGAGAGGAGCGGTCGGCGTCATGTCGTCCCATTCCCTGGCATGCCGTTTCGGCACCCCTGGGATCCGGCCTGTCTCCGGCCCCTTCGCCTCGCGATCGCGAACAGAGGAGGAGCACATGGAGACAGCCTGCGCCACGAGATCCGGTCCTGGCGGGGAGTTCTGCGCCCGGGACCGCGGGACATCACTCCCGGCCTACCTTCGCATAGCGGACACCATAGCCGGACGTCTCGCCTCCGGCGTCTACAGGGCGGGGGCTCGGTTGCCTTCGGAGGCACAGTTCCGCGGAGAGTTCGGCGTCAGCCATATGACGGTGCGCCGCGCG
>ERZ747221.3903-NODE-3903-length-11345-cov-4.279553_pt1 | contig 11345 bp, 8 predicted proteins | sample MGYA00374949_ERZ747221 | MGnify/ENA primary metagenome ERZ747221 (study PRJEB28779, sample SAMN05720172) | bioreactor metagenome | isolation source: Anaerobic biogas reactor | place: USA:Washington, USA | collected 2015-08-08 ... | reverse complement strand
TCGCGTGGCTTAGTCTCTATGATAACAATGCAGACATGGATGTTCCTTTCATCATTTGAGAAACTGCGCCTAAACATCGTGGATGACAATACAATTCTATCTATGGCTCATTTGGGCGCTAGGGCTTTCGATAGTATTGGGGGAGAAGTCGTATCAACAACAGCCTTTGTCATTAGCAATGTACGTCAACTGGAATATGAGGGAAGCTACATAAGACTAGTCGACGGTGGTTCGGAAAGTGAAAAAAACGCCACCCTATTAAGAGCAGTCAAGAGCAATGATGTTGCCTTGTGTAGAGCCTCCTCTGCTGATTTTCGTAAAATACCAGGAGCGCCAATTGCATATTGGCTTAGTGACTATGCACTTAACGCATTTAGAATCGGAAAAACATTGGCCGAAGTTGCAGCTCCTTGCCAGGGGTTAGCGACTGCAGACGACAACAGATTTCTAAGATTTTGGAGTGAAGTGCCAAAATGCCGCTTTAAAGAAAGCCCAATAACAAAAGAAGGGAAATGGGTTCCGTTTGAAAAAGGTGGCGATTTCAGACGTTGGTATGGGAATCGAGAGATTGTAATAAATTGGGAGAATGATGGTGACGAGATACGCCGTTTTGAAAGGTCCGTTGTTCGTAATCCCGAAACCTACTTTAAAGAGCATCTGACTTGGACTTCTATAACGAGTGGAACTGCTTCATTTAGGTATGCTGCCGATGAATTCGTTATAGGTCATCGTGGTCCCTGTATTGTAAACCCTAAGGACGGGTATACTCTATACAGCATCCTCGGATTCCTTAATTCTAATACAGCAAAAACTTACCTTGATGTTTTTAGCGCTACGATAGCAATTGAGGTTGGACAAGTAGCGAAAATACCCATTATCAAGATTACAAAAGAGGAAAATGCTAAATATTTAGTTGATTTGAGTAAGGCCGACTGGAACTCCTACGAAATTTCCTGGGACTTCACCATCCTCCCGCTGCTCGCCCCCGAACATCGCCGGGCGACGCTGGAGGAAACGTACCGGCATCTTCGCGCCCGTTGGCGGGAGACCACGCTGGAGATGCAACGGCTTGAGGAGGAGAACAACCGCATCTTCATCGACGCCTACGGCCTGCAGGACGAACTGACCCCCGACGTGCCGCTGCACGAGATCACCCTCACCTGCAACCCGCACTACCGGTACGGTGCGGGCAAGAGCGAGGAGGAGCTGGAGGCGCTGTTGCTGGCGGACACCATGCGCGAGCTGGTCTCCTACGCCGTTGGGTGCATGTTCGGCCGCTACGCGCTCGACGAGCCCGGGCTGATCCTCGCCAACCAGGGGGAGACCCTCGACGACTATCTGCGGCGCATCCCCGAGCCGCTCTTTCCTGCGGATGGGAAGAACGTCATCCCCGTCGTCGACGGCGACTGGTTCGCCTACGACATCGCCGAACGATTCCGCGCCTTTCTGCGCACGGCCTTCGGAACGGAGCATTACGAGGAAAACCTCACCTTCGTCGAGAAGGGGCTGAACATAAAGAACAAGCGGAACTACAGCATCCGCGACTACTTCCTCGGCGAGTTCTACGCCGACCACGTGAAGCGCTACAAGAAGCGCCCCATCTACTGGCTTTTCAGCTCCCCCAAGGGGAGCTTCAACGCCCTCATATACATGCACCGCTACCGCCCGGAGACGATGGGCATCGTCCTCAATGACTACCTGCGTGAGTTCCGCGCGAAGCTCCTCTCGCACAAGGGGCGGCTTGAAGTGGTGAGCATCAGCGCGGCGGCCTCCCAGGGTGAGAAGACGAAGGCCCTGAAGGAGATCGAAAAGCTGGGAAAGGTGATCACCGAGCTTGAGGAGTACGAGCGAGACGTACTCTACCCGCTGGCGGCGGCCCGGATACAGATCGACCTCGACGACGGGGTGAAGGCCAACTATCCCAAGTTCGGAGCCGCCCTGAAAAAAATCCCCGGCCTTGATGCGGAGGTGGAGGAGTGATGCGCCTTTGCCTCAACCGGAGGAACGCGCCCAAGGAGATGGGATCATGAACGATCGAATAGCTCAGGCGCTGGGAAAACTCTTCGAACGCAGCCGGATCGTCTTCTGGTACGATGAAAAGCGTGAGCTTCGGTCCGATTTCGAGGCGCTTGCCCTTCCCGACGTGGAGAAGATAGAGCTTGCCGGCAACGAGTTTGCCGTGAAGTACCGCATTCTGCGGGAACAGCCCAAGAGCCGTTTTCTTATTTACCGGGAGGGGCCGCGCCCGGACGACCTTGAGAACTGGCTGCTGGACGTGGAGCTGGCCCATGCGGAATTCCGCACCGACCAGGCCGCGATCTGGCTCTCGGAGCTGGGGCTTGGGGCGGAGTTCTCCGAAGTTGTCCGATTCCATCCGGAATTCTTTCAGGCAGCGAAGAGAAAAGAGGCGCTGAAAAAACTGCTGGAGCAGGACGACACGATCGGCAGGATCCGGCTCAAGACGCTGGCGGTCTGCGCAGGAAGCGACCCGCGGGTGGACTCCGTGGCGGAGCAGCTCCTTCAGGAGCTGGCCGACGGGCGGGACGAGAAGCTGCGGCTGATCGGGCGGTGTGCTCTGGACGGCTTCCTGTGGGAACAGATGTCGCGCAGCTACGGATACCGTTCCGCCGAGCCCGGCATCCGCGACTTCGTTCTCGAACTCTTCAAATCGTGCTACGCCATGGGAACCGACGGTGAGGTGAAGCTGACCGCCGACGCGCTCGTCTTCCTCAAGCGATGGAAGGACAGCCGCCAGTTCGAGGAGAGTTTCCAGGCCCTTTCCGCCGAATGTGCCGAGATCCTCGGGATCGAACAGGATCTATCGAAGCGGGATTTCCGCGATCTGATCGACCTTGACTACTTCAAGCTGATCGATCAGAAGATCATCAGCGACCTGGTGCGGGAGACAGCGTCCCGCACCGTTTCCGCAGGCGATGTCACGCTCTGGGTGCGCCGCAGACGGCAGGGCCGCTGGTACACCGAATACAGCCACCTCTACGAGGCAATCGAATATGCCGCACGTTTCCTCCACGCCCTCGACGAGGCGAACCTCTCCATGGAGAGCCTGGCTGACGGCTTGCAGCGGTACTGCAGCTCGTGGTATCGGATAGACCAGCTCTACCGCAAGTTCACCTACCATGTCCGCATGTCGGGGCAGGCGACGCTGACGGGAACCCTGAGCGAGCGGATAGAAAACCTCTACTCAAACAGCTACCTGCTGAAGCTCGGGGATGCCTTCCAGGGTTTTGTGGAGGCGGCGTCCAGGTGGGAAGCCTTTCCCCTCCACACCCAGAAGGAGTTCTTCGAGCAGCGGGTGCGTCCCTTTCTGCGGAAGGAGAACAAGGTGTGCGTGATCGTGTCTGACGCCCTGCGGTTCGAGATTGCGGACGAACTTCTGGGCCTGATACGCCAGGAGGACCGCTACACCGCGGAGCTGGAACCGGCCCTTTCGATGTTGCCGAGCTACACCCAGCTCGGCATGGCGGCCCTGCTGCCCAATGCCGGACTCGCGATCGCCGAGGACGAATCCGCCGCTGTCTTTGTGGACGGGCAGGACTCCCGGGGCACGGAGAACCGGATCAAGATCCTTTCTAATGCGAACGGCATGAGGGCGACGGCCTGCAAAGCGGACGAACTGATGGCCATGAAGGGCGACGACTGCAGGGCGCTGGTGCGTGAGCACGACGTGCTCTTCGTCTACCACAACCGGATCGACGCCGTCGGTGACAAGCGCGAGTCGGAGGAGCGTGTTTTCGAGGCGGTAGAGGAGTCACTGCACGAAATTGTCCGCCTGATCAAGAAGCTCACGGGCGCCAACGTGAACAATATACTGGTCACCTCCGACCACGGCTTCATCTACCAGAACCGCGCCATCGAGGAGAGCGACTTCTCGGGGTGCGAAGTGAAGGGGGAGCAAATTCTTTACAGAGACCGCCGTTTCGTCCTCGGCAAGGGACTTGCCGCTTCGCCGGGGCTGCACACGTTCACTTCCGCACGGCTCGGTCTTTCCGGCGGGGTAGAGGTGCAGATCCCCAAGTCGATCAACCGCCTGCGCCTGAAGGGTTCGGGGAGCCGTTATGTTCACGGCGGCGCGACACTGCAGGAGGTGGTGCTCCCTGTGCTTCGGATCAACAAGAAGCGCGCGAGCGACCTCTCCTCCGTCGAGGTGGACATCGTCCGCGGAGGCAGTGCAATCATCACTTCGGGCCAGCTCGCGGTGACGCTCTACCAGAAGGAACCTGCGACGGAGAAAGTGCAGCCCCGCCATCTCAGGGCGGGTATCTTCACGGAATCGGGCGACCTGATCTCCGACAGCCACGAACTCTCCTTCGACCTCGCCTCTGAGAACCCCCGCGAGCGGGAGCTGCAGGTTCGTTTCCTGCTTACCCGCAAGGCCGACGAGGCAAACGGCAGGGATGTGTACCTCAGGCTCGAGGAAAAGGTTCCCGGCACTTCGTATTTCAAGGAATACAAGTCGCTCCGGTACACGATGCGCAGATCCTTTACCAGCGACTTCGACTTTTAAAAAGAGGGTGTGAACGATGAACGAACTCGACATGAAGATCAACGCGCACTTCCCGGGACTCGTTGTCCGCAAGGATCTCGTCAAGACGGTCAAGGGGAACGCAATCGTTCCGACCTACGTTCTGGAGTACCTGCTGGGCCAGTATTGTGCGACAAGCGATGAACCGACCATCCTGGCGGGCATCGAGACAGTCCGGGAGATCCTGCGGAAGCACTATGTCCACCGCGGCGAGGCGGGGCTTGTCCGCTCCAACATCAAGGAAAAGGGACGCTACAAGGTCATCGACAAGATAAGCGTCGCGCTGAACGACAAGACCGACGCCTACGAGGCGGAGTTCTCGAACCTCGGCATCAAGAAGGTGCTGGTAGACTCCGGAACCGTCAAAGCCCATCCGAAACTTCTGGTCAGCGGCGTATGGTGCATCGCCGACGTGGAGTACGAATTCACCGAGGCGAAGAACGCCTCTCCGTGGATACTGTCCATGCTGAAGCCGATACAGCTCTCCCATTTCGATTTCGACAGCTACACTGCCGCGAGGAGGCAGTTTACAACGGACGAGTGGATCGATCTTCTGGTCCAGAGCATCGGTTTCAATCCGGAGCTGTTCGGCAAGCGCAGCAAGCTGACCCATCTGCTCCGGCTGATCCCCTTCTGCGAACGGAACTACAACCTGATCGAACTCGGCCCGAAGGGGACCGGAAAGTCCCACATCTACTCCGAGTTTTCCCCCCACGGCATTCTCCTTTCAGGGGGCGAGGTGACCGTTCCGAAGCTCTTTGTGAACAACTCGACCGGGAAGATAGGATTGGTCGGCTACTGGGACTGCGTCGCCTTCGACGAGTTCGCGGGGAAGAAGAAGCGCGCGGACAAGGCCCTGGTGGACATCATGAAGAACTACATGGCGAACAAGTCGTTCTCAAGGGGTATCGAAACTCTGGGGGCCGAGGCGTCCATGGTCTTCGTGGGCAACACACAGCATACCGTGCCGTACATGCTGAAGCACGCCGATCTTTTCGACGAACTCCCGGAGTTGTTCTACGACTCCGCCTTCCTCGACCGCATCCATTGTTACATTCCGGGGTGGGAGGTGGATATCATCCGCGGCGAGATGTTCTCCGACGGCTACGGCTTTGTGGTGGATTATCTCGCGGAGATTCTTCGTTCGCTGCGGGACCATGATTATTCGGACCGCTACGGGGACTTCTTCTCGCTTTCACCCGATATTTCCACCAGGGACCGGGACGGCATCCACAAGACCTTCTCGGGCCTGATGAAGATCCTCTTTCCCCACGATGGCGCCACCCGCGAGGAGGTCGAGGAGAAGGCCGGCTCTTTCCTGCGCGAGAACGGTTATGAAAACATGTCCGTCACCTATACGCAAAAGGAGGACGGGACGATGCTCGTCAACTACGCGGCGACGCAGGGCGGCGTCGTGCTCTACCCCGACCTCGTAAAAGTCAGGGTGGCGATGGACGACGGGACGATAATCGGCTTTGAGGCCTCCGGCTACCTCATGAGCCACAGGGAGCGGGATATACCTGAAGCCGCGGTCGGCGCCGCGGAGGCGGAGGGAAAAGCCAGCCCCGCCCTGAAGGTGCTCTCGAGCAGGCTGTGTATAATACCGACCGCGGGCTCCGGCGAAGTATTCTGCCGTGAGGTGAAGTGCGAAACGCGGGAGGGCGGCCACTGCCTGCTCTATATCAACGCCCTGTCGGGAGCCGAAGAGAAGCTCCTGCTCCTGATCGAGGACGAGAACGGAACTCTGACGATATAGCACGGCCGGTCAATTTGTACGTTGAAACGCTCACAGCCCCGTGTCCCGGGAGGGAGACGGGGCTGTCAGACTGTCAAAAAAGCAGGATATAATGCCCTTCCGGCCGCCGCAACGGCGAGTCGGGCAAGCTGCTCAGTCTTCGAGCATATCCTCGAGTATCCGCACGGCGCCTGCGGCGAAGCCGGGGCACCTGTTCATTATCGTGCCCTCCGTTTCGAGCGCAGCCCGCTCCTCGGGCACGCTCACGTCGCCCCCCAGCAGATCCCTGCAGTGCAGGGCCCCGAACTGCTCGGTGAACCTGCGCTCGAATTCCTCTTTCTTCTCTTTTATGGCCGCCTGTCCCTCTTCGTCGTTGTCCTCGTAAAAGCCGTATTTCAGGCCCAGCGCCATGAGTGCGCCCGTCACGCAGCCGCAGGTATCGCCGCGGCCCATGCCGCCGCCGAAGGCGGAAGCGACGCGCATGGCGGTCTGCTTGTCAATGCCCAGCTGCTCCGCCACCGAAGACAGAACGACCTGCGAGCAGTCGAAGCCTTTAAGATACATCTCCAGAGCTTTCTTTTCATCCATATCCCGTACCTCTTATAGTTAACATAATATCCGCGGACGTTACAGCGGGTCGTTTTTTATGCGCGAAAAGCGGCGGGGGTACTTCCCGGGCGTTGGGGCGATCTTCGTTATCATGACTAGTGTGCGCGCTATGCCGTCCGTCTCGTAATCGAAGAACCTCTCGAATTTTCCGCCCAGCTCCCCGACGGCGGCCGAGGCCTCGCCGAGTTCCCGTCCGGCCGATTCCGGCGTCTTCATTGCGATAAACGTGCCCCCCGGCCTGACAAAGGGCAGGCAGAGCTCGCAGAGCACGCGCAGCTGCGCGACTGCCCGTGATACGGCGTAATCGAACGAGTCCCTGTTCCCGCTCTGCCGCGAGAGCTCCTCAGCCCTGCCGCAGCGGCAGTCGACGTCCTCAAGGCCCAATTTCCCGCACAGGGCGTCAAGAAAATCCACCTTCTTCTGCGCGCTGTCGAGCAGCGTCAGGCGCAGGCCGCTCTCGTATATCCTCAGCGGCAGGCCCGGAAAACCGGCCCCGGTGCCGACGTCTATCATTGATCTGCCCGCGAGCGGCACTGCTGCGGCTATCGAGAGAGAGTCAAGAAAGTGCAGAACCGCTATATCGTCCTCGCCCGTGATGGCCGTGAGGTTCACGTTTTTTCCGTACTCCTCAAGCTCACGGGCGTATGTTTCAAATAATGAGAGCTGCTCCCCGCCGAGCCGGAGACCAAGGGCCGGAGCGCCCGAAACGAGCTTTTCTCTCAGCATGGCGACGCACCGAGCCTGTTTGCCATATACGACGCCGCGCGGTGCTCGAAGCCGCTCTCAAGCTCGGGCAGAACGAAGCCGGGATATCTGCGGCGGAGAGCGAGCTCCAGTATCCGGTCGCAAAGGCCCGGATTTTTAGGCAGAAGAGGGCCGTGGCTGTAGCTGCAGAATACGTTTTTATAGCGGGCGCCCTCGCCGCCGTCCTCGCCGTTGTTGCCGAAGCCGCGGACTACCGTGCCGAGCGGCCGCGCGCCCGGGCCGAGATACGTCCTGCCCGAGTGGTTTTCAAATCCCGTGACGAGAAAACCTCCGTCCTCCGGGGCGCAGCGGAACATGAAATTGCCTATCATCCGCTTTGCGCCGCCGACCGTGCAGGCGTCTATCGCGCCGATGTAGCTGCACGTGACGCCGTCATGAGTCGTATAGTATTTTCCGAGGATCTGATAGCCGCCGCAGATAGCGAGGAAAACGCGCCCGTCCTCCACGGCCTCCCGTATGGCGTCGGCCTTTTTTCCCTCGAGATCCGGCAGCAGCACCTCCTGCTCGAAGTCCTGTCCGCCGCCGATGAAAAAGAGGTCGGTATCCTTCCACTCGAGCTCGCAGCCGATGGGCACCTGCTTAATGTTCACGCCGATGCCGCGCCACGCCAGGCGCTTTTCCATACATATGACGTTGCCGCGGTCACCGTACAGGTTCAGCGTGTCGGGATAGAGGTGGCAGATGTTCAGATAAACGTCGTTCACGGTGTTCACATCCAGAATTTCTTTAGTTTGAACCTTTTTGTCATGATGCCGCGAAGATCCATCATAGCCGTGTACGTGGGCATGATATATACGGGCGAGCTCTGGGCGGCGATCTCGTCAAGAAGCTCGTTGTAATCGCGTATGACGCGAAGTTCGCCCTCGTCGAAACCCGCGTACTTCAGCCTCAGCGCCATGTCGTCGGCTCTGACGCCGCTGACCCACAGCCCCGTCAGGCGGTCTTTGCGGGCGGCGAGGTTTTCAAATTCTACGTCCCAGATCCAGGATATGTCGGTGCCGTCGGCCGCGCGGTCGTTCAGGCAGATGACAAACAGGGCGGGCCCGCTCCCGGAGCACAGGTAATTTATCACCTGGTTGCACCCCGCGGGGTTCTTAACCAGTATCATCCGGGCGCTCACACCGCCGAGAGAAAACTCCTCCATGCGGCCGAAACCGCCTTCAAAGCTGCCCAGCGCCTCGATGACGGTCCCGTCGCCGACACCGGCGCTGTGCAGGCAGGCAGCCGCGGCGCAGGCGTTATAGACGTTGTACCCTCCCGCCAGATTTATGCGGGCGGTGTATTCGGAGTCGAAAATGCTCATCACGACGGCCGTGCCCGATTCGCCCGACGACAGGATCCGCGTCACGCGTATATCCGGCTGATGCCTCTTGTTTTCACAGCTGCTGCAGCGCCATCCTCCCAGGTGGCCGAACGTGCGGTAGTCGTAGTTATAGCGGCTCTTGCAGCGGCTGCAGTAGGGGGCGTCAGAGAGGTCGCTCACCTCGCCGCGATATATCGGCACGTCGACGCCGAAGGAGATGACGGCGTTTTTCGCGTCGTCCGCCGCCGACCAGGTCAGCGAGCAGTCGGCGTTAAGACAGAGCACGGCCCCGGGTATGTTTGCAACGCTCGTCCGTATCGAGGAGAGGGTGTGGGTCACCTCACCGTAGCGGTCGAGCTGATCCCTGAAGATGTTTGTGACGGTCAGCGATACGGGCTTGATGTACAGCGTTACGAACTTGAGCGCAGCCTCGTCGCACTCTATCACGGCCCAATCGTGCCGGCTTTTTCCGCTGAGTTTCGCGTTTGAGGCAAAGCAGGTCACGATACCCGAGAGCAGATTCGCGCCGGACCTGTTCGCGAAGCAGTCAAGCCCGGCGGCGGCAAGGCCCCTCTCCACGATGCGCGAGGTGGTGGTCTTCCCGTTTGTCCCCGTTATAAGGACGGTGTTCACGCCGGACGACAGATATTTCAGAACGTCGGGGCAGATCTTCAAAGCGAGGCGGCCGGGCATGTCGGTACCGCCCCGGCCCAGCACGCGGCAGGCCAGAACGGCTATCTTACCGAGCCAGAGCGCCGTCAAAAAACGTAATCTTTTCATGTCCGCATTATAACACACGAACGCACCGTTTACTATACGGCGAAAAAAATAGGCGGCTGCTGCCGCGGTCAGGTCCCCGGCGCCGCTGGACATTGACGCGGCGCTCGTTTATACTCGGGATATATGAATCTGCATCGATCGGGAGGACTGAAATGCGATACGTATCCTGGAACGTGAACGGCCTGCGGGCCTGCATCAACAAGGGGTTTATGGATTTTTTCAGGGCCGTGGACGCGGACTGTTTCTGTATTCAGGAGACAAAGATGCAGCCGGGGCAGATGGAGCTCGAGCTTGAAGGATATTTGCAGTACTGGTGCAGCGCCGAGAAGAAAGGGTACTCGGGCACGGCCGTTTTTACGAAGGTCCGCCCTCTGGCCGTAAGGTACGGGATCGGCTCGCCGGAGCACGACAGCGAAGGGCGGGCGCTCACGCTCGACTTCGGGGACCGCTACCTCGTTACGGCGTATGCCCCCAACTCTCAGGACGGGCTGAAACGCCTGGATTACAGGATGAGGTGGGAGGATTCTTTCAGGAGTTACCTTCTGGAGCTTGATAAGGAAAAACCGGTGATCGTCTGCGGGGACCTTAACGTCGCCCACACGGAGATCGACCTGAAAAATCCCGGACCGAACAGAGGGAGCGCGGGTTTTTCGGATGAGGAGCGCGAGAAATTCTCATCACTCGTCGATTCCGGCTTCACGGATACGTTCAGGGCGCTGCACCCCGGCCTGAAGGGCGCATATACCTGGTGGTCGTACCGGTTCCGCGCCCGCGACACGAACGCGGGGTGGCGGATAGACTACTTTCTTGTGTCCGACCGCCTGTTCAGCCGCGTCAGGAGCTCCGAGATCCATTCCGATGTCTACGGTTCGGACCACTGCCCGGTGAGCCTTGAGATCCTGCCGTAAGCCGCCCCGCCCGCGATGCACAATACCCGTCTCGTCTCATATGCTGGCATGGAAGCATTTGAGAGGAGTTATGTATTTTGCGCAGGAAGTTTCCATGCAAGGACAGTATTGTCCTGAAGGATTACGGAAGCGCCCCCCTGGTGATCGGCATCGGCGGAGCGGCAAAACAAAACAATACATATCGCACTGTTTTATGGACCGGGGAACATCTGCAGCTTGTCGTTATGAGCATCGGCGTGTGCGGAGATATAGGGCTTGAAGTGCACCCGGACACAGACCAGTTTATAAGGATCGAACAGGGCAAAGGCCTTGTGATGACGGGATCCCGGAAAGACGCCGTTGCCTGCGCGGGAAAAGTCTGCGCGGGCGACGCGGTCGTGATACCCGCGGGGACGTGGCATAACCTTATAAATGCGGGCGACTGCCCGATAAAGCTCTATACGCTCTACGCGCCTCCGGAGCACCCGAAAGGAACGGTACAGATCACAAAAGCCGACGCCGCGGCGCTGGAGAACGCGGCGGTGCATCGGGCGGGGAGCTCAAACGCCGCATCCGGTCCGGAGGGGCGCAAAAACACGCCGGTGAGCGCCGCGGGAAACGCGCACGCGGCCGAATACGGATACAAGAAAGAGCGGGCCTGAACAGAGGCTAAGCAGGTATACACAGCCCGCCCCGCGGCAAGCCGCGGGGCGGGCTGCATAG
>ERZ747221.3894-NODE-3894-length-11365-cov-3.218373_pt1 | contig 11365 bp, 9 predicted proteins | sample MGYA00374949_ERZ747221 | MGnify/ENA primary metagenome ERZ747221 (study PRJEB28779, sample SAMN05720172) | bioreactor metagenome | isolation source: Anaerobic biogas reactor | place: USA:Washington, USA | collected 2015-08-08 ... | reverse complement strand
CTGCTAGAGTATGCTCGCCTTTAGTTTGTAGAGTGTCGGCCAACAGCCAACCAATCCAGATAAATGGACGAAGTGGCAGCGAGGAGGAGATGATGAAGTTGCGGTATTTATGTTTGGTCGTGGCGGTCAGCGGACAATGGTGGGACCGCTAGCGAAACTGGATACCCGTAATCATAAGAGATGGCCCATTTAATGTCAATAGGGGTGCGAGCCAGCCTCCCCCTCACGCTCGCCGGTTCCGGGGTTCCGGCTGAGAAGAATGATGGCCTTCCGGCCGTTATGATAACTGGCTCCGATGTGACTATGCGCCAGCGAACTTGCCCAGAATCAGCGTTGCATTATGGCCGCCCAACCCAAAGCCGTTGCTCATCGCCACCTGCAGGGAAGCCGGGCGCGCCTCGTTGGGCACGTAATCCAGATCGCAGTCGGGGTCGGGAGTCTCGTAGTTGATCGTGGGCGGGATCAGGCCGGCGTTCATCGCTTTGAGCACGACCAGCGCTTCGAGGGCGCCCGCCGCGCCGAGCAGGTGACCGTGCATAGACTTGGTGCTGCTCACGGGCAGGTCGTAGGCCCGCTCGCCAAAGAGCTTCTTGATCGCCGCGGTCTCGGCATTGTCGTTCATTTTGGTGCCGGTGCCGTGGGCGTTGATGTAATCGACGTCGTCTGGCGAGAGGCCGGCGTCGTCCAGCGCGCGCTGCATCGCCAGAATAGCCCCCGAGCCGCCGGCCGCAGGCATGGAGATGTGGTAGGCGTCGGCGCTGGTGCCATAGCCGAGGATTTCGCCGTAAATGGTCGCGCCCCGGGCCAGCGCGCTGTCCAGCCTCTCCAGGACGAGGATGGCCGACCCTTCGCTGGTAACGAAGCCATCGCGATGCAGATCAAAGGGGCGCGCGGCGCGTTGGGGGTCGCCATCGTAAGTCGAGAGGGCGCCCATGACGATAAAGGAGGCCAGGGCCAGGGGTACGATACAGGACTCGCTGCCCCCGGCAAGCATGGCGTCGGCCTCGCCGCGCTGGACGATACGCGCCGCTTCGCCGATAGCGTTGTTGCCGCTGGCGCAGGCGGTGGCGACGGCCATGTTCGGCCCGCGCAGCCCGTGGGTGATGCTCAACGCCGCAGCCGGTGTATCTGGCAGCATCATGGGCATGAAGAAGGGGCTCACGCGATCCGGTCCCTTCTCGTTGTAGGCGTTGACGCCCTCGACGATGGCCGCCAGCGCGCCGACGCCGCTGCCCAGGACGACGCCAATCCGTTCCCGGTCGGGTCCGGCGCCGTTGTCCAGCCCGGCGTCGGCCAGCGCCTGGGCCGCTGCGGCGAGCGCCAGCTGGGTGACCCGGTCCAGGCGCCGGGCGTCCTTGCGGCCGAAAAGGGCCACCGGATCGAACTCTTTCACTTCGCCGGCAAAGCGGCTCCTCAGGTTGCTGGCGTCAAACTGGGTAATGGGGCCGATGCCGCTGGCCCCACGGGCGATCTGCGCCCAGGTGCTCTCGGGATCGTTGCCCAGCGGATTGTACGTACCCAGTCCGGTAACGACGACACGTCGCATAAGCTTCCTCTCTTGTCTAGGGCTCGCGTTATGGTGACAGGCGATGCAGCCGGATAAGGCGTGATTAACGCTGCCCATTATATAACCCGGCGGCCGGGGTGACGATACGGGATCAGTGGATAGTTGTCGGTGGGCAGTTGGAAGTTGGTGGATGGCGCTTCCAACTGCCCACCGACAACCGATCACCGCTCCCGATTGAACCAGCGCTCGACCAGCTCGGCAAGGCGGTTGTGCGGCTGGCGGATGACGGTGCAGGCGGGTAGCGCATCGAGGAAAGCCTGCCCGTAGCGGCGGGTGAGCACGCGCTTGTCGAGCACGACGACGATGCCTTCGTCGTCCCGGCGGCGGATGAGCCGGCCAAAGCCCTGGCGGAAGCGCAGAAAGCCATCGGGGTTGTCCAGCGGCAGGTTGCCGGCATAGTTGTGCATGCTGAGCCAGCCCCGGTCGAGCAGCCACTCCTCGCCCCGCTCCCTGAGGCCCCGCAGCGCGCGCTCCAAATAGTCGCGATCGTCTACCTCACCCTGCGGACTCAGGGCGCCGAACCCCGGCAGCCCGCCGGCGGCCACCACCTGCTTAGCCGCGGGGATCCAGACGTCCAGGTAGCGGTTCACGTCCGGGGCGGCGCCGTCGTTCTCCAGGCGCAGGTTGGGCTCGTTGTAGAGCTGAAAGTACGAGACCCCGAGCTGCTTGTAGTGGCGCACTACGGCCTCGATGTCGCCGGCGATGGGCGCCAGCCCGGGGGTGTAGATGCGCATCACCGGCATGATGCCGTTCTGCACGAGTTGGGACACGAGATAGTCGTTGGCGCCGATCTGCGTTCCCTCGTTGAGCACCACCATCCACTTCATGCCCATCTCTTGGGCCTCGCGCACATAGCGGTCGACCACGTCGGGCGGGCTGGAGACGGTGGGAATCCAGTGCATGCCCCAGCCGTTGTCGGCGGCGGGACGTGGGTATTCCTCGATGGCCAGCGGTTTGTGTCCTGCAATCGGCCCCACGTTGCCCTTGGCCTTGACGGGATCCGCGCCGGAGGCGCGGGCGCCCTCGACCGGCGTCGTCGCCGGCGTGCCAGAGATTGGCCGCGCCGAACTCGATGGGGACGGCGATATGGTCGTGGGCAGGGGGGGGGCGTCGTTGGGCATCGCCTTGGCCCCGCCGTCCCGGCTGTTGGGTTGCGCGCTGGTACGGACGCGCCCCGCCTGACGGTAGACCTTGGGCACCGCGGCCGTGGTGAGATAGCGCGTCTGCTGCCAGGGCCGTGCGCGCGGTGAGGTTTCCGGCTGGGGAGGGGGCGCCAAAGCCGCCTCCGGGCGTTCCGGCTCGGCGCGTTTGCCCTCGAGCAGCACGGCAAAGGACTGCCCCGTCGGTGGGTTGGGCCGCGGAAGGCGTGCCTCGCCCGAAGGGGCGACGCGCTCCGAACTCGGTGTAGCGATCTCTCTGGTGGCGTCCGTCATGCCGAACCCTCATCCATGCTGTAGCAGCGCGGTCGTCGATGCGGTCTCCTCGAGAGGAGGGGCCTCCCCAGGAGGCGCCGTATCGCAAGGCCACTATAGCAAAGGGGGTTCGGGTACGTCAGTAAAGTTGTCGTGAACTAGCTGTGAAAAGACTGTGAATGGCAGGGGCTAGGCAAAGCGAGGACAGACATTGGAGAGCATTAATCGATATAGAAGACAGCAATCAGTCGAATGGCATGGGCGCGGCGATCACGATGAGCCGGTGGGTGTTGTCACGGTAGGGCCAGCAGGTGAGCATCGTCAGGCGCTCGTCGATGGTAGGCGCGATCCAGAGGGCATTCTGCGCCTTTTGCTCCTCGGAGACCTGCTTCTCCGGCACGATGAAGCGCTCGCGCACCTCGTAGTGGTAGGTGACGTCGCCCGCGGTGAGCAAGACCTCATCACCGGGCGCCACGTCCACTAGGTAGCGGAACACCTCGCCCCGGATGTTGTGGTGTCCCGCCAGCACCACGTTGCTCCCCTCGCCGGGAATACTGGAACTCTCCAGCCAGCCCACGGCCGCGCCCGGGTCGTCCCAAGTCACCTCGCCGCCGGGCGCCTCGCGCCAGCCCATCGGCACAACGGGCGCGCGGAGGTCGATGGACGGGATGGCCAGTTCCGTGGGCGGCGTCTGCGCCCGCGGGATGACGGGGGTGGGAGGCGCGACGGTCGGCGTGGCGGTCGACGTCGGCCGGGGTAGGGGGGTACCCGTGGCCAGGTAGGCGACCTGGCGTGGGGTGGCGGCCTCGTACACGGGAGCGGCGGTCGGGCCGGGCTCGACCGCCGCCGGTGGCGCTTCCCGACGCGCAGGCTCCTCGGCCGCGGAGATGGCCGCCGGCACGTGAACCGCGGGCGGGCGCGGCAGCACGCTCACACGGACGCACGCAGTGAGCGGCACGATACAGGCTGTCGCAATGAGGAGTATCGCGCCCCATCGCGTCCCAGCCCGCCACCTGTAGCGCCGTGTGATGGCGCCTCTCCGGTCGTCGCGATTCACGATCTGTGCAAGCCTCCGTGTGCTCGAGGCGGCTCAGAGGTGTGTCTGCACCAGCGAGCCGGTTCGGACGTCGGCGTCGTAGAGCAGCTTGAGGATCTCTTCGGGCGGGATGGTGCGGATCACCTCGCCCGTCTGGCGGTCGATGACGTGCACCGTAACCTCTTTGGACGCCCGATCGATGATGAACTGCACGTACGAGTCGCGCATGAACGGCTTGGGGCGCTCACGTCCGTCCCTGCCATCGTCGGGCATCTCGCCCTGATCCGGACGTCTGGCGCGCATCGGCGGGACCCAGGCCTGGCCGGGCACGCCGAGAGGATCGATCACGTCATGTCCCATGGATCGTGCCCACTCGGCGAGGCGCACCGTGAGCCGGTCGATGGGGGGAAGATTCTCTATCGCTGCGACTGAGCTTGGCATATCGCCGCTCCTCTGTTCGTACGGCCGGAACCTAGCCGTAGCTACCGCCGTCCCAGTACGACATCAGCCGCTGCTGGGTGTACGACATCTGGGTGAGCTGCACCTGGAGATAGGCGAACTGCTTCTCGAGCACCACCCGCCGATCCTCCAGTCGCTCTTCGATGCGTCGGATGCGATCGTCGATGTTGCGGATCTGGCCGCTGGTGGCCGTGATCTTGCCGTTGACGATCCCGTCGGTGCCGTCAAAGGGTGAGAGCATGTCGCCAAGCTTGGTCATGAGCCCGTCAAACAGCGCCTCCACCCCCTCTGGATCGCCGGCCAGCGCCGCGTCCAGCGCGCTCGCGTCCGCGATGTGCGCTGTCAGAGTCATGTCGAGGGTGATGCCGATCTGACGGAGGTTCGATGGAGCCCCCGCGGGCAGCCCGCTGACGTTGCTGTAGAACGTCGTGAAGAGAGAGTTGCGCAACGCCGTGAGAATAGAGTTGTCGCCCGAGAGGGCGCTCCGCGAGTACACCGCGCTCTCGCCCGACCCAAAGGACGTCACGGCCGTCTGGCTACGGATGTGGCTCTGCAGGGCGTTGAGGGCATCCAGGAAGGCGGTGATCTTGGTCTTGACAGTGTCGACGTTCGGTGAGACGGTGAGGGTGGCGCTCTGCCCCTCGCCATCGGCGGCCAGGTCCAGGGTGATCCCCGAGATGATGCCGCTGAGGCCCGTGTTGCGGTCGCGCGTCACCTGCATGCCGTTCACGCTAAAGACGGCGTCGCTCGGCGCCTGGTAACCGGTATCGGCCGTGGTGTTCTTGAAGGTGTTGGCGGCGGTGATGAGGCCGAGCCCGGCGCTCCCCGTCCCACCGAGCACTGTTCCGGTGACGTCAGCGAGCTGGATGGCATGCGCTAGACCGGTCGACTTGCTCGTCACCACGAGTCGGTTGTTCACGACCGAGGCGCTCACGCCGGCGCCGGAGGGGTAGCTGGCGCCGTTGATGGCGCTAGCGATATCGCTCAGGGTGTCATCGGACGTGACGGTGACCAGGGCGCCGGCCGCGCCGTAGGTCACGTTGGCGGCCCCCGCGCCCCTCAAGCCTACCTGGTTGAGGCGCGCCGCATAGTCCACCTGGGCGGCGCCGGAATCCTTGCTCCCCGCCGTGTAGGCGCCCGACCCAAAGTCGATGCTGAGGCCCCTGCCGGTGCTGTACACCCCGTCGTCCGCGTTGGCGAGGACGGCGTCGAGACCCTGCCACTCGGCGGTAAAGCGCCCGTCGTCGGCCGTGGCATCGTAGACGCTCACGGCATTGCCGCTGCCGTCCACGAGGCGAAACTCCCAGTCGCCCGAGCCGGTGCCGTTCTCACGCACCTCGACATAGTACGCGCCGGAGCCCAACTCGCTCTTGCCGGCCTGCACGGCGCTCGTCGAAAAGCCGTCCACGGTATCGGCCACCGTCACGGCGTTCGCTACGACATGGTCCGCGAGCGGGTCGAAGGCGATGGTTAGCCCGCGCGCCGTGTCAAAGGTCGTCCCCGCCACGAGGTCGAGGTTCTGCCAGTCGGACGTCATACCCGAGCCGGCGTCGGCGGCGTCATCGACGCTCACGGCGTTGCCGTAACCGTCCACCAACCGGAACTGGAGGGTGTTGCCGCTATCGCGTATCTCGACGTGGTAGGTATCGTGCCCCAGCTCCGCCTGGCCGTCGCGCACCGCGGCCGTCCCAAACGCAGAGACGGTGTTGGCTACCGTGACGGCGGCACTCACCGAACGGGTTGCCCCGCCGCCGATGACGAACGTCCCCTCCAACCCGAGGGCGATAGTGGATGAGGCCTGCTCGTCCGAGGCGGCGCGCTGCGCCCGCGCCAGCGAGGTGATGGCGATGTCGTATGTTCCCTCGATGGCGGTGCTGCCGGCCGAGGCCGTCAGGATGATCCCCTCAGCTAGGCTGCGACTCCCCACTGTGACGGTCTTGGCCCCCCACGTGGAGGCCGAGCTGGCGCGCAGGGCGTCCATGGCGGTGGTCAGGTCCGTCACTCTGGTGTTGAGGGCGTTGTAGGCATCCACCAGCTTGTTGAGGACGGTGCGCTGCGACTCGAGCCGCGTGATCGGGGCTCGCTCGGACGCCAGGGTCGCCTCGACGATCTGCGTGTAGAACGTCTGGGTGAGCTGGTTCACGCCCGGTATCGGGATCGTACTGGACATCTCGTGTACCTCGGTTGCGGGTGGTGCCTTGCGACTAGACGACGGCGGTAATGCTCTCGCTGGTCCGGGCGTGCTGCGAAGCGGCGGCCAGAGCCGCCTGGTTCTTGGCGGCCTCGGCCCACGTGTCGCGTAGCTCCTGCAGCACGCGCGCGGCCTCACCAAAGCGCTGCTGGCGGCCCAACTCGCCGCACCATTGGTAGAGCGCGGCCAACTGGTTCGCTACCGGGTAGCTGAAATCCAGCCCCTCCATCAGTACACGCAGCCCACGGGTCAGATCTTCGACTCGTCGGCTCTCGCAGGCTCGCAGCGCATAGTCATACACGGTGAGGAGGCGCGAGAGGGGGCTGGTACTGACGGCTCGGCTCGTCTGGTAGACGTCGGCAACGGATGGCATCATGCTTCTCCTGCGCGTTGAGGTAACAAATCAAGGCATTGGGGAAGCCTGGGGGCTACCAGGGTAGCCCCCAGGCTCCATGGTGCGCCAGACTACCGGAAGAGCCCGAGGATGGCCTGCGGGCCCATGTTGGCCTGGGCCAGCATGGTGACGGCGGTCTGCTGCAGGATCTGGTACTTGGTGGCCTCGAGCTGCTCGTAGGCCATGTCGGCGTTCATGATGCGGTTCCAGGACGCCTCGGTGTTCACCTTGGCGACGCTCAACGATGCCTCCTGGTAGTCGAGGCGGTTGACGATGGCGCCGATGTAGCTCAGTCCCTCGGAGACCTTGAGGCTGGCGGAGTCCACCTTGGTCATGAAGCCGTTGGCGCCCGCCTGGCTGGCAAAGTCGGCGGCGGTGGCAAGGACGTTGAGGTTCGCCGAGTTGAAGCACGAGGCCGCGGCGAGGACCGTGTCCGCGATCTGGAACGACATCTTGTCGGCTGTGCCCGTGCCCACGCCCACTTGGAAGTTGAACGCTTGCGAGGCCGTCTGTGTGCAGCCAAAGGTGCAGCCGCTACCCACCAACAGCGGCGCCCCCGCCCACTGGGCCTGGCGCACCTCGTTGTCGATCTGCGTGTTGAGCTGCTTGATCTCGTCAAAGATGGCGGCGCGCTCATCCACGCCCAAGGTGTCGTTGGCCGCCTGGGTGGCCTTCGTCTTCATCTTGGTCAGGATGTCGTTGATGTTGTTCAGGTGCCCTTCCGCGACCGAGATGAGGGACTTGGCGTCGGCGATGTTGGCCAGCACCTGCCCGAGGCCCTTGGCCTTGAAGTCGAACTTGGTGGCGATGGTGAGGCCGGCGGCGTCGTCGGCGGCAGAGTTGATGCGCTTGCCGGTGGACAGGCGCAGCTGGGCGACGCCGAGCTTGTTGTTGATGTTCTGCAGCGAGTTGAGGGACTGCAGCGCGGCGATGTTGGTGGCAATGCGGGTAAAGTCGGCCATGGTGATTACCTCCGTGCAATCGTGGTGGGGGTATCCTTACCCCCAGACTCGAGATAGCCATCGCGTCGAAACGAGGGACCTATCCGTCTCGGCTCCCGATAGACACCTCCTCCGTGCGTAGCTAGATCGGTGCGAATGCGACCACTCACTAGTGCTTATCGGCACCAGCGCGCGCGCCTAGAGGGTGGGCCGTAAAAGTTGCGCAAACGGCGGGGGTATCTAGGAGGGTGTGCGGGGAGATATCCATGGAACGCGTCGACTCGATGCAGGCGTGGGCAGCTCTGCGTGTCTGCCCACGCCTACCGCACGCTATACCGGGGCGCCGGGCACGTCGACGATCCGCTGTAGCGCGGCGACGTTGTGTCGCACGAGGGCGTCGTGGGGCGCCGCGGCGAGCACGCAGCGATACCCTTCCAGGGCCGCCGAGAACTGCCGCATGTGGGCATAGCATGTGGCCAGATCGGCGAGGGCATCCATGTCGCTAGGGTTCGCCTGCAGATACTGCTCGAGCTGCGCGATGGCGCCCTCGAACTCGCCGCGTGCGGCGTACGAGCGCGCCTGTTGCAGGGCGGCATTGCGCCAACCGGCGCCATCGTCCGTCAGCGTCTTCCAAAGAAATGGCAGAGCCTTGGTAGGCGTTGGGCGCGGGCCTTCCGCTGCCTGGGGCGGTATGGGCGGCGCCTGGTCTGCCGCGTCACTCTCAGCCGCGACCTCGGATTCGCAGCGGTGCGCCAGAGCGTAGGCGTCCTCGGCCTCCGTGAGCCGGGCCTGAGCGCGGTACATGTCGCCCAATCGACGCCACACGATGGGGTTCGCCGCCCCGCGCGCGATGGCCCTCTTGAGGACGGCCTCCGCCTGGGAGAGGGAGTCGGTGCGCGCATAGCAGAGCGCCAAGTTGGCGTAGGCGTCCCCCTCCTGGGGGCACAGCTCGATGGCGCGCTGAAAGGCGTCCACCGCCTTATCTAGCTCTCCGCGGCGGTCGTAGCAGCCGCCCAAGTGGTTCCACGCCATCGCCTCCGAGCTATAGTGGTCGTACACCAGCTCGGTGGGCTTGGGACTCAGGGTTTCCTCTCGCTTCAGGGTGAGAAAGCGCTTGAACTGGCTGAGCGCCTCGTCCGTCTTGTTCTCCTGGGCAAAGTAGATCAAGCCCAACTCCATGACCAGGTCGAGGCTCTCGGGAATGCGCTCCAACTCGCTCAGGAGCACCGCCTCGCCCTGCGCATAGCGCCCCAGGGCACGGGAACTAATGGCCACGTCGCACGCCACGCCGTGGCGATGGAGACGCCGGACGTTAGGCAGCCCCAGCACCCACAGTCCGCGCTCGATGACCTCCTCGTGGCGCCCCGAGTTGCGGTACACCCGCAACAGGTTCATCCACGCAAAGGTGTTCTCGGGATCCTCGGCGAGCTGCTGCAGGAGGAGGTCGCCGGTGCGCTTCCACTTGCGCTCCAAGTCACCGCGCGAGAGGTTGTAGCCATAGTGCCACAAGCGCACCTCGCACACCAGGTGGTTGCCCTCGTAGCTGAGCTGGTTGTGGACGATCCCCTCGAAATGCGCCTTGCCCCGGCGAAAGAGGCGGGGAAAGTAGTGCTTGGCGAGGCGTCCGGCGGGCAGGGTGCTGAGCAGCGGCATGCCCACGGCGTTCACATCGGGCATAGGGTGCACCTTGCGCACCGTCTCGAGCAGCATCGGGGCGTCCTGCCGCTCTAGCTCTTCGTCGGCGTCGATCTGCAGGATCCAGTCACAGGTGGCATAGCGCAGCGAGTGGTTGCGCGCCTCGCTGAACGAGTTGTTCCAGGCGTGAAAAAACACCTTGTCGGTGTAGCCCCGGGCGATATCGACGGTGGCGTCGGTGGACCCCGTGTCGACGATGACGATCTCGTCCGCCACGCCCTTGACGCTCTCCAGGCACTGCGCCAGAAAGCGCTCCTCGTTCTTGACGATCATGCAGATGGAGAGGGTGGGGGTGTCTCTGTAAAGGGCGCTATCCTGCGTGTGTTGCGTCATGCCTGTCATGGGCTCTCCGAGCTACTGTGTGTGGCGACCTCGCCGCGGCTGTTTGCCGGCGGACCCTAGCTCGCCGCGGCCGCCGCTGGCTGCTTCCGGAACTCGAGGAATGTGCCCTGGCGAATCGGCACGTTATAGTTGCACGTCGTGCACAGGCTCGTGAATACGCCCGCTTGGTGCTCGGCGATCTTGGCTTGGCGCACCGGCGACGCCTCGATCGCCTCGATTCCGTCTCGTAGCACGTTGCCAAAGACGGTCGTTGCGTCAAAGTCGTGGGCGCACATGATCGCGTCGCCGTTCCAGTGTACGTTGAGCCTGTCGAGGTAGTCACAAGGAATACGCGCGCCCCGGTGTTTGAACTCATCCAGCGTATGGTCCTCGCCGAACTGATTCTCACACTTGTGTGACACGCGCACCGGGCAGTCAAGGAAGCTAAACAGCTCTGCCACCCGATCGAGGGGCTCGACGTTCAGTTTGCAGCGCAGCATATGGATGTTCGTGATGCTGGGGTTGTACAGCTCACGACTTGCATGGAGCCGACGGATGTTGTGATAAACAATGTCAAAGGGCAGGCCGGTGAGGTACTCGTACCCCTCGCGAGAGAACCCATTGAACGAGATGTCCAGCTCATCGATCCCTGGGGGCACACGACGGAGAAAGAGCCCGTTGGTGGTCACGTTGAGGCGCTTGTCGCCCTTGTGGCTGATTGCATAGTCGAGATACTCATCCGCATTGGCAAGAGAGAACAGGTCACCCACGTTGTTCAACAGGATTGTGCGTACCGGGCGGTATGCTACCACACGGTCAATGATTCGCTGAAAGGTGGCGAGTTCCATGACGTGGTTGGGTGTGCGCCATGACGGGCAGGACTTGCACATCGCCCCGCAGAAGGTGGTGACAGTGATCTTGGCAACTCTCATGACCGAAGGACCTCCCTAAAGCGCGCTCCTACCGCCTCGAGCGAGTAGTTGCGCAAGATGTGCGCTTGTGCGGCCCGTCCCTTCGCCGCGGCTTCGTCGGGCAGGCGCCGCGCCAGCTCGTCCCAGATGCGATCGTCGCTCCAGTCCTCGATCTTCTCGGTCAGCGGAACGTCGATGTAATAGCGGCTGCGCGTCTGGCTGCGCATCGAGGCAAGCGCGAAGCCACGCTCGTGATGCGAGTAGATCAGTTCGTGGTGGCAGGGCGGCACATCGGCCAGGATACCGAGCCAGCCGAACGGGTACTCGCGGTGGTATTCCGTGCCACGCGACAGCACGACCTGGCGGCTCGGGCCGTGAAACCCGTCGCAGCCGGCGACGAAGAGCGCCTCCATGCGATGTTCGATTCCGTCCTTGCGA
>ERZ747221.3888-NODE-3888-length-11372-cov-4.642320_pt1 | contig 11372 bp, 8 predicted proteins | sample MGYA00374949_ERZ747221 | MGnify/ENA primary metagenome ERZ747221 (study PRJEB28779, sample SAMN05720172) | bioreactor metagenome | isolation source: Anaerobic biogas reactor | place: USA:Washington, USA | collected 2015-08-08 ... | reverse complement strand
CCAGTTCGACAAGGTCGAGCTGGTGCGCTTCGCGGAGGCGGAGCACTCCTACGAGGAGCTCGAGAAGCTCACCGCGCACGCCGAGGCCGTCTTGCAGCGGCTGGGGCTCCACTACCGCGTGGTCGAGCTGTGCACGGGAGACCTCGGGTTCGGCTCCGCCAAGACCTACGACCTCGAGGTGTGGCTGCCGTCCCAGCAGCGCTTCCGGGAAATCTCGAGCTGCTCGAACTGTGAGGACTTCCAGGCGCGGCGGGCCCAGATCCGTCATCGCCCCGCGCCGAAGGAGAAGCCGCGCCTCGTGCACACCCTGAACGGCTCCGGCGTGGCCGTGGGGCGCACCCTGATCGCGATCTTCGAGCAATACCAGAACGCGGACGGCAGCATCACCGTGCCGGAGGTGCTGCGGCCCACGATGGGCACCGATCGCATCGGCCCCGGCAAGGGCTGAGCAGGCCGCGGCGCAGGCCACGGCGGCGCAGCCGCGGCGGCGCAGAGCGCGCGCGGACGGTGACTGCCCCGTCCGCGCGTCGATCAACCCTTCTTGCGCTTCGCGCCGGGTCCCTTGCGGGCGGTGGCCCGGGCCGTGGCCGCCCGGCGCGTCGACGACTTGGCGCTCGCGCCGGACTTGCCGCGGGTAGTCTTGGCTGGAGAACGTGTGGCCGTGGACGCGCGTCCCCGCGTGGTGCCCCCCTTCGCGGCGCTCGACGGCCTGCGCGAGCCGGCTCGGCTCGATTCCGCTCGACTCGAAGCCGTTCGACTCGAACCGGTCCGCCCGCGGCGCCCCTGCTCCTCCTCCGCGCTGGCGCTGGCTCGCTTTCGGCGGCCGGTCGGCTCCGCGGCGCTCGCAGCGGAGGTGCGGATGCCCTCTCGGGAGAGCCGCGGTGAACGCCGAACAGAAAGAGGGTTCGAGTCTGCCGGGCTTGGATACATACAGACGAATCCCAGAGCGGGGCAAGCCCGCAGCCCACTTTTTCACATGAGCATGCGCGCACCATGCGCACAAGTCCTGAACCAAGACAGTAAGATCTTCCGGGAATCCGTTGAGCGAGACCCAATCTGTGAACAGCCCCGATTCCGGGAACCGGCCTGAGTCAACCGATCCCGGCCCGCCGGACGAGACCCGCGGCGCCAAGCCGGAGTCGACCGTTCCCGGTACGTTGATACCCGATCCCAAGGAGGCCGAATCGCCTGACTCGGAATCCCTGTCGAGCTGCGTTCTGGGCCAGGTGAAGGCCAAGGACCCCCGGGCCTGGGAACGAATGGTCAAGCTTTACGGTCCCATGATCTACCGCTGGGCTCGACGAGCGGGCTTACAGCCGGCCGATTCCGCCGATATCGTCCAGGAAGTGTTTCGTGCCGTGGCCCTGTACATCGCCGAGTTTGAAGCCGAGCGACTGTCGGAAGGGTTTCGTGCCTGGCTGTGGACAATAACCAAGAACACCCTGACGGACCATTTTCGCAAACAGAGCGGCGCCGCCGGCAGCGGTGAGGACGCCTTCGAGGCCACCGTGGCTCATGAACCCGAGTTTCCGGAGCCCGACGATCTGCAAACGCCGTCTCTGGACGTTGCCATGGTGCATCGAGTGCTTCACCACATTCGGCCGGACTTCGACGACACGACCTGGGACGCATTCTGGCAAATGACGGTTATGAACCGCTCCTCCGCCGAAGCTGCCGAGTCGCTCGGTATGAGCAAGAGTGCGGTCCGCCAGGCGAAGTACCGGATCCTGAAGCGACTTCGCGAGGAACTCACCGGGGCTTAGCAGCGCAGTTGGCGTGTTGCTGACAACCCTCGGTAGTCCTACTTCTTCTCTTTCTGAGCGAGTCCCACTTGGGAGGCGGTCGGGAAAGGATCCTCCTCGGCCTGCTTGGCAATGGAGCCCTTGCCGAGCGGCGAGTGGAAGAGACTGCCGCCTGTCGTACAGCCCCCGAGAAATACGACGGCGAAACACCACACGAAGATCCAGCTTGCTTGCTTTCTCATGATTAGGCCCGCGCGGCAGAGAACTTGGATAAGAGAAGATCCGGCTTTCCCCCGACATTACCATTCAGGACGGGGCATGCTGACAAACTCTTCCGGGGATTGAGCCAGTTTCGGTTCCTCTTTCTTGAAAAGGGAACCGACGCCGGACAACGGATTCCGAGACGTCTTCCGCTCCTCTCTGGATTTCTTTGCCTTGGACGTTGCGAACGGCCGGTGCCCGGGCCGTTCGTGAAACGTGCTGCAACCGCTCAGCGTGAAGGCAGCCGCCAGCAGGGCCGCGACGACTGCACCACCGACCCGCCGTCTCCATCTTCCTGCCACATTTGACATGGCATTTCCCTTTCACACCCGCGAGTCTGCGATCATCCGTTCATCCGGGTGAGCCAGTCTCAGCAGGTTTCTGATGTTTCACCCGCTCGGCACCAACCACGGCCCGTCGCTCCCGCGCTGGGCGGACCTCGGGCGCACGAAACTTGGAGCGCGGGAGTGTCGCAGAATTCGACGAGGGCGTCCAGGTCGATTTCAACATATCTTTCCCCTCTAGAGAACCAGTTCGTCAGCCCCGCGAGGCGCTCGAAAAGAACGCGGTCACGAGTTTGAATGGCTGGGAGGGAGCCGATTGGCCCGGAAATTGCCCGCAGGCCCCCACTGGCATTTCCGACGCCGGCAGGCGACAATCGTGGCAAGTTTGTCCCGACCAGCCAGTAGCTAGATCTGAGTGAACGAGGAGTCTTGTACGTGGCCACGGATACAATCGACAGCGCCTACCGAATCGCGAAACAGCAGTACGCAGAGTATGGAGTGGACACAGACGCGGTCATGGACCAACTCGCCCAGATCGCGGTTTCCATGCACTGCTGGCAGGGGGACGACGTCGGCGGCTTCGAGACGGACGAAGGACTCACCGGCGGCGGAATCATGGCCACGGGCGCCTATCCGGGCAAGGCCCGAACGGCGGACGAGCTTCGGGCCGATTTCGAGAAGGCCTACAGCCTCATCCCCGGCACCCATCGATTGAATCTCCACGCCATCTATCTCGAGGCGGGTGGGAAGAAGATCGAGCGCGACCGGATCGAGCCGGCCCATTTCTCACGCTGGATCGATTGGGCCAAGGGCCTGGGAATCGGCATGGATTTCAATCCGACCTACTTTTCCCACCCCAAGGCAAACGACGGGTTCACGCTAACGCACCGCGACGAGGGGATCCGCAAGTTCTGGGTCGACCACGGCATCGCCTGCCGAAAGGTGGGCGAGGCCATCGGCCGCGAGTTGGGTTCGCCCTGCGTGACGAACGTCTGGATCCCCGACGGGTACAAGGACGTGACGATCGACCGGACGGGGCCTCGGCAGCGTCTGATCCGGTCGCTCGATGAGATGTTCGCCGAACCGATCGATCCGAAGTTCAATCTGGACGCGGTCGAGTGCAAACTGTTTGGAATCGGGTCGGAGACCTACGTGGCGGGCTCCCACGAGTTCTACCTGGCCTATGCCGTGGCCAACCGGAAGTTGCTCTGTCTCGACGCGGGACACTTCCACCCCACGGAGACCATCGCCGACAAGATCTCGTCGGTCATGCTCTTCCTGGACGAGATCCTCCTCCACGTGAGCCGTGGGATCCGCTGGGACAGCGACCACGTCGTGATCCTCACCGACGATCTGCGGGCGATCGCCGAGGAGATCGTTCGCAACGACCTGCTCGGGCGAGTTCACATCGGCCTCGACTTCTTCGACGCCAGCATCAACCGCGTGGCGGCCTGGGTCATCGGCACCCGAGCCATGATCAAGGCCTTGCTCCTGGCGCTGCTGGAGCCGACCGGCATGCTCCGCCGACTGGAGGAGGCGGGGGATCTGACGGGCCGGCTGGCGATGATCGAGGAAATCAAGACGTTGCCCTTCGGTGCGGTTTGGAACCAATACTGTGCGAAGCAGGACGTGCCGGTCGGCGGGGCGTGGCTGGAAGAGGTCCAAGCCTACGAGCGGGACGTGACCGGCAAACGGGGATAGGATCGCGGGATCGGGACGGAGGACTGTAGTTCGGACACAGAACGGAGCGGAAGAAGCAGAAGGATACCACGCTCGAAACAGAAGAGAGGCGACCGGCAACCACGACGACTTCCAATGACGGGAGAGTGACGTATGGCGGCGACCCAAGGCAAGGCGAGCGTTTTTCAGCGATTGGATCAGCTCAACGAGTTCGATCGCGAACCGGTTTCTGAAGACAAACTGTGCGGGGGCGGTTATTTCGCCGGCAGCTTTTCCGGCGAACACGTGGCGGCTACCGAGTTCGTCATCGGAGCATCCTTTGTCATGTGGGGGGCGTCTACTTACGACGTCCTGGTCGGGCTCCTGATCGGCAACCTGCTGGCCGTCCTGTCGTGGACGCTCATCTGCGCCCCGATCGCCGTCAACACGCGGTTGACGCTCTACTGGTACCTCCGCAAGATCGGCGGCCCGACCTTGATGGTCATTTACAACGTCCTCAACGCGGTGCTGTTCTGCGTTCTTGCGGGGTGCATGATCACGGTGTCTGCCTCGGCCGTGCGGATCCCCTTCGGCATTCAGCCCCAGACGGGATTGTATCCCACCGATCCCTGGTTCGTGCTGGTCGTCGCCGTCGTCGGGGCCGTGGTCGTTCTGTTGGCGATTCTGGGCTTCAAGCGGTTGGCCCAGTTTGCCTCCCTTTGTGCTCCGTGGATGTTTCTGATGTTCATCGCCGGGGCGCTGGTCACCGTCCGCCAACTCGGCCAGTTCACCAATCTCGAGTCGTTCTGGGACCTGGCCGACTTTGCGATCTGGACCGGAAAGGCTCCGGAACCGGAGAAGCAACTCGGTTTCTGGCACATCGTCAGCTTCGCCTGGATCTGCAACCTGGGAATGCATATCGGCCTCTCGGACATGGCCCTGTTCCGCTATGCCAAGAAGTCGTGGTACGGGCTCTACTCGTCGTTCGGCATGCTGCTGGGGCATTACCTGGCCTGGATCTGCGCCGGAATCATGGGAGCGGCTGCCGCCAAGATGCTCGGCAGACCGCTCTACGATGCGGCCACTGGAACGGCGTTGGACACCGGAGAGATCGCTTTTGCAGCTCTCGGCTACTCCGGCGCATTGGCCGTAGTCATCGCCGGATGGACGACGTCGAATCCGACGTTGTACCGTGCGGGCCTGGCACTCCAGGTGATCACACCGGGGTGGCCCCGATGGCTGGTCACGCTTCTCGCCGGCGTCATCACCACGATCGTCGCTTGCTTCCCCTTCGTGTTCATCAAGTTGCTCGATTTCGTGGGGCTCTACGGTCTGTTGCTCATGCCCGTGGGGGCGATCGTGGTGGTCGAGCACTGGATCTTTCCCAGAATCGGCTACACCCAATTCTGGTCGACCAGAAAGGGGCAAACGCTCAATGCGCCGGCACTGATCGCCTGGGTGGTTGCTATCGGCGTCGCCCTGCTTTGTTCGCAGTTGGGTTGGATCCATCTCTTCTTCCTGGCGATCCCGGTTTGGATTCTCACGGCGGCGATCTATATCGTGCTGGCGGCACGAGCGGGCGCCAAAGAGACTCTCCCCGAGTTGCAGGAACCCGTGCGACCCGTCACCCCCGCACGCCGGACGATCCTCACGAAGCGTATCGGTGGGCAGAAGACGCCTGCCTACGGCGCCGGTCTGCTGGCGATCGCGTGTCTGGTGCTGATCCTGTTCTTCGCGTACTGCGCTTTTCAGAACTACATGCCGCATCCTGAATTCGTGGCGCACCTGGTGTGGCTGACGGGCGTTTACTTCCTGGCCGCCGTCACCTGGGCCAATTCTCGCGGCAAGAAAGTGATTGTCGAAGAGCACGAAGCGAATCCGACCGACGCCGAGTCAGACAAGCTCATCACCGAACTCAAAGCGGAATCGCCCGATTTGGAGAAAGCGGTGGAAGCCGCCGGCACGGAGAAGTTGCCGGACAAAGGGCCGACGGACGATTCCCCCGCACCTGAGGAATGAACGGACGGGAGGGCGGGAATGACGCGCCGGGCGCATCTTGGGTGGCACGCTCAGAGCGGAGCGATGGGCGTGAATGGTCGAATCACCACGCCCATCGCTCCGCTCTGAGCGTTCCACCCGCGAATAATTCAGGCTAATCGAACGAAACCGTCCGGGTCACACTGCTGCCGGCGTCGTACCCTTCCGGCAGCTCGATGACCAATTCCTTCGAGGCGGGCTGACCGTCACCGGCCACGACCGTGACCCGAACTTGGGCCGGCTTGTTCTCCGGATTGGCGACCGTAACGGCGATCTGTCCATCCTGCCGATGCGCAAGGAGCAGGCACGGCTTGTCGACTTGAAGCGTGCGGCCGGGGCGGAGTTCGATCTTGCCCGGCCCATAGAAGGCCGCGCCGACGAGTCCCAGCCCGTCGTGGGCAACCGCCTGTAGCTCCGGCGCGTTCGCCAAGGTGCGGACGGGCGACTTGGCGGCATAGCCGGCCACCTGGTCGCGGTCGATCCCCGGAACGACGACGTAGCCGTAGCTTGCCGCCCGGGGCTCGGCGCCGTGGTCAATCCAGGCGGTGAACAGGTCGAGGGTCTCCGGCCGCTCGGGATAGCGGCGATTGCTGGCGTGCCAACTGCCCGACCTGGCGTCGTTTTGCAGGTGCACGCCGGCCGGTTCGAGAAAGACGTAGCCGGCCGAGTCGTGCCAGAGCCATTGGGGCTTGTCGAGGACGTGTTCGCCGCGGTCGAGAACGCGGGCGCCGGCGGCCAGCACGTCGCCATTCAGGCGGCACTGATTGAGGATGGTCACGACCGGATCGCCGGCAGAAGCGGTGATGCCGGCGCCGAGGCAGACGATCTCGTCGTCGAAAAAGAACCAGCTCTTCTTGGCAGTCAGGCCGTCGCGCTCGAAATCGAAAGCGGCCAGCCCGAAGGTGCCGTCCGACACGCCGCCGACGAACTCGGTCGTGCCCATGCGGCGGGGCGAGCCGGCCAGTTCGGGCTTCTGCCGGACGGTCGTGCCGGGGATCTTCTGCCAGTCCCACGCGCCGTAGACGTCGCGATACTCGCGGCCTGTCTGCACGAGCACGAAGCAGCCGTCGGCCAGGTGGTGGCTCAGGAGGCCTTCGCTGTTGGCCGGACCGTCGGTGTTGGCCAGCCGCTTCGAGTGCATGCGGGCGGAGGCGTAGAAGTTCGGCCGGTGATGGGTCATGAAGTCGCCGCGCCAGAAATGGCGATTGCCGACCAGCGGCGGAGCATCGGCTCGTCCGGCGGCCCGGGCAGCCAGTGCGCGAAACTCGTCTTCGCGGCCGGTCTTCAGTTGGAGCATGTAGCCGGCCGCCGTGGCGAGGTGGCCGGCCGACTGGCCCCGGCGGGTGATCTCGCGGCCCTCGGCGCCGAAATCGGTCGCGTCGTTGCGGGTCATCCACTGGGTGCCGTCGAGAATCAGGTGCGAGAGCAACTCGATCTTCTCGGGCGGAAAGGCGAAGGAGGTTCCGTTGAGTTGCGCGGCGATCTGCGAGCAGTCGACGATGAAGGCAGCCCCGTAGCCGTGGCTGTAAACGCAGGGGCCGTGCTGGTGGAAGCTGAAATCGGGCTGGATCCCCTCGCTCAGACTGACGCAGATCTCTTCGGCGATGCGGGCGTAGGCCTTGGCCGTCAGTTCAGGGTCGCGTTCGAGCAGGCCGCGTCCGGCGGTGATTTCGGTCACCCAGACGAGGTTCTGCCCGGTCATGCCGATCTTGGCCCGGCGGAGGATCTCCAGGCCGCCGGCCCGCTGCTCGTCGGAGAGGTCGTCGTCGAGCAGGAGCAGGATCGGCAGGATCGAGCGGGGGACGCCGATCTGGTTCCACCACCAGTTGGGGTTCTGGGGATCGAGCCGCAGCCAGGCGTCGAGCCCCTTTTGAGTGGCGGCAAGGACGTGGGCGTCGCCGTGCAGCGGACTCTTGGACGCGTGGTAGGCGCGAGCCAGTGTTTCGACCCGGCTCAGGTGGGCCGGCACCGACCAAGCGGACCGGCTGTCTTGCGTGTAGTCGATATCGGGCCAGGTGCCGTCCGGTCTCAGCGAATCGATCAACCGTTCTGCCGCCTTCGCTTCCGGGGCCGCGAGGAGGGGGGCCATGACGCGGGCGCGAATCGTTTCCAGGTCGTCGGCAGCGGCGGCGACGGCTTGGGCGAGGACGGTGACACAAAAGGCAAGAAGGGTGGTGCGACGGCGGGACGGCATAGGAGGGATCCTGGCAGGCGTGGCGGGTGGTTGGCAGAGCAGGCCTACCATTCTAGCCGATCGGTCGCGGGATTTCCTCCTGAACGAGTTGGGGCCGATGAGGGGGGCTGTCCCCTTCCGGCAGTATCACGAACATCAACTTTTCCTCGAAAACACGTTTTCTGACACTTCTGGCTCAGAAGGAGGGTATTTGCCAGGGAATTGGAGCGGGTCCCGTTGACAAGGGAATGGGGACAAGGGAATTGCCGAGGCCGGCGCGGGCGGTTGGGGCCAGGGGGTGGGTAGGATGTCAAAGAGCGGGCCGCGCGGGTATCGGCGGAATGGACGCCGAAGCGATAAGGCGGGGTGTTATTGTCAAATGTACATCAGTATACACAGGTGGCGGTGAAAGTCAATACAAGAATTGAACACCTGGGCAGATTTTTCCGGATGAATTCTTGCCGCGGCGTTGGAGTTTTGCGCCGTGTTTGGGGTGTTGCGAAATGAGTGGAGCCGGGCGGGTGGGCACAAGTTTTTGTATCGACTGTGTTTACACCTGATGGCGTGGGCGTAAGTTGGCGTCCGCCGGCAGGGGGGCGTTGAAGAAATCTCTCTGGTGAGGGGGTGGAGACTGGCGGCAAGGCTGTGTCTTCGGAATCAACGGGAAGACACCAACAACGTCAGTGATCCTCCAACGCGACAGCCCGCGCAGCGCGGCGTCACGCCGTAGGTTGGCTCTCCCGAGCCGACCCTTCTCCACGGCGGGCGACTTCCCAACCGCCTCAAGCCTCGCCGCTAGACCCGATACACCTTGAGGACGTCGTCGCCGTAGTGGTTGATGACCTTGACGGCGATCTTGCCGGTTTCGGGTTTGGGGAAGGGGCGGGTGGTGATGCTGTAGAGTTGGCTCCAGGCGTCCTCGTGGATGTCCGCGAGGAGCGCCCGTTTGAGCTTCTCGTAGGGTTCGTCGGCGCCCGTGAAGTAGGCGTGGCGAACGAAGAAACGCTCGCCGTTGTAGTTGGTGTCGATGAACCAGCAGGCGATATCGTTGGTGCTGGAGGAGCGGATCTCGCCGGTGGTGGGGTCGTAGACGTCGAGCCCGCGGATCTCGACGACGAGTTGATTGTCGTTGTTGGTGGTCACGTCGAGGTCGGGTTCGCCGAAGACCATGAACAGATTGCCGGCCCCGGTCTTCTTGAGCAGTTCGTCGCCCATGGCCAGGTCGGGGTTCATTTTGGTGGGAAGGACGACGAGGTTGCCGTAGCGGGTGGCTTCTTCGGCGACGTCAAGTGCTGGAGCGTCTTGACGCCTGATGGGTAGGCCATTCATAATGTTTCCTATCGTGACACGTTGTTGCTACGGAGGTGTTTGCGGCTCTTACGGTTTTCTCGCTTCTTCGCGTTTTCCATGTCCAGTGGGGGGGTGTCCGGTCGATTGAACGGGAGGGACGAAAGCGTTACGGCGGAGCGTTTCAATGGCAAATGCATGGAAGGCGGTAGACCTCTTCTCGGGCTGCGGGGGCCTGACGACCGGGCTGGAGCGTGCGGGTTTCGACGTCGTTTCGGCTGTAGAGCACGATTCCTTGGCGGCTGAAACCTATCGGCTGAACCATCCGAAGGTCACGCTACTGGAAACCGACATCCGGAAAGTGACAGCGAGAGAACTGCTTGGCAGAGGGCTCAGCAAGGTCCATCTTCTTGCCGGATGTCCCCCTTGCCAAGGCTTCTCGCGGGTTCGGCGTCGGAACGCGAATCGGCCCGCTCTCGACGAACGCAACTGGCTCATCGATGACTTCCATCGCCTTCTTCAGGAACTACGCCCTTTCGCTGTCTTTCTGGAGAACGTGCCGGGAATTGAGCGATATCACCGTTTCAAGTCATTTCTGACGGCCCTTCGCACACTGGGATATCAGGTAGAATGGCGGACCGTTGACTTGAAGGACTATGCGGTGCCCCAGAGACGACAGCGCGTCGTCGTACTGGCAGGGCTGGGATTCAAGATTGAGTTTCCAAAGCCGGCTAAGGCACGGCGGACAGTCAGAAGCGCGATTGGCGACCTGTCGGTCCCTGAGGGAAGTAGCAACCCGCTTCATGTGGCAGCCGACCACAGCGCCGCCATGCTGGAACGCATTCGTGCTGTGCCGAAGGACGGTGGGAGCCGTTGCGACTGGCCGAAGGAGTTGGTTCTCGAATGTCATCAGAAGTGTTCGGGGTTCAAGGATGTGTATGGCCGAATGGCATGGAATGAACCTTCCCCGACGATCACCGGCGGTTGCATCAATGCAAGCAAAGGGCGTTTTGTTCACCCCGAGCAGAACCGTGCCATTACACTTCTTGAAGCGGCTCTGTTGCAGACATTTCCCCGGAGCTATCGATTCTCACTCCGGCGCGGAAAGTACCCGACAGCCGAGATGATCGGCAACGCCCTGCCGCCGGAGTTCGCGGAGCGAGTCGGAAAACGAATCGCCGCTGCGTTGGAGGCGAATTGCAGTGGCTGATGTATTCTCTCCTGAGAAGCGAAGCGCCATCATGGCCCGCATTAAAGGGGGGAACACGAAGCCGGAATTGCTTGTCCGCAGAATTGTTCACTCGTTGGGCTATCGCTATCGGCTTCACAGCAAGCAGTTGCCGGGTAAACCGGATCTTGTTCTTCCACGCCATCACAAGGTCATCTTCGTACACGGCTGCTTCTGGCACGGTCACCCGCGATGCAAACGGAGCGCCTTGCCGACATCGAATGTCACATTCTGGCAAGAAAAGATCGGGAAGAATCGAGTGAGGGATAAGCGGACGGTACGCAACCTGCGTCGGATGGGTTGGGAAGTCCTCGTTGTGTGGCAATGCCAGACGAGGGACGTCGATCGACTAACACATTGTTTGGAGCGTTTCCTACAGGATTGACCTTCCCTCGGGCTGATGTTCGCACTACGTGCGATCCAGCTCATCCTTGACCTGCAAGTCCACAAAATCGACAGCGATTCTCGATGCGTGATGGCCTGCTTGGTGAAGAAATCGGCTTGCGTACGGTTCACGTAGTTGTGCGACGGCAAACATCTCGTGTTCCTCGGCTACAGGTTCGTCCTTTTCATACCTCAACCGGAATACCCTAACCCGATAGTAGCTGGACTTGTTGCCATTCTGGCCGGGCTGATCCAGGCCATACGTGAGCAGAAGCACCTCCGGAGATATCTGTTGTGACTGCCTATGCAGCACTCCA
>ERZ747221.3884-NODE-3884-length-11382-cov-2.902079_pt1 | contig 11382 bp, 9 predicted proteins | sample MGYA00374949_ERZ747221 | MGnify/ENA primary metagenome ERZ747221 (study PRJEB28779, sample SAMN05720172) | bioreactor metagenome | isolation source: Anaerobic biogas reactor | place: USA:Washington, USA | collected 2015-08-08 ... | reverse complement strand
CTGGTCTCCACGTACTATGTGCCGGGCCCACTGGTCCTGTGGGACCTTCCCTGGGAGACGATCACCGGCGCCGTGCTCTGGGTCATCCTGTGGTTCAGCAAGGGGAAGCTGGGTCGACTCGGGGCCTTCTACCTCATGGGGCTGTACATCGTCTATATCGTCTTCAGGGCCGTGTTCTTTTCGATTGACTGACCCTCTGCGCCCTCCGTCATGGGCATACCGACAAACATGTGAGTACCGCGTCGCCTCCAGCTCGAGGTCGATGACTTCTTCCCACACCGCCTTGTCCATCGTTTCGACGGCCAGCAGAGCGTCCCACGTCTCTGACAGGACGCCCGAGGCCGTCAACACCTCGATGCGGACCCCAGTGCCCTCCAGCAAGGCGCGAAACTCTTCGACCCTGTAGGCGTGTAAAAAGCTCCCCGTCACGGCCACCTTATCTGGGCCAAGGTCGCCCGTCCTGACGACCTCCCTGAAGAAGCGCGGGTCATGCTGCAACATCGAGGGGAAGCCCTTATGAATGCTGCCCCACAGGCTGCGCACGCTCAAAAAGAGCAGGCCATCCTGGCGCGTTACGCGCAGCAACTCACGCAGCGCCCGCTCGCGCTGGTCAAAAACATAGCTGAGGGGGCCGCCATAGCAGACGACGGCATCGAACTGGCCGTCGCGAAACTCCCCCAGGTTCACCACGTCCGACTCGACCCACGCCTCGATGGCATCGGCATAGCCGGCTGCCCTGGCGTTGCGCTGGTTGAGCTGGAGCTTGAGGGGCGAGATATCGGCGACGACGAGGCGGCTCGTGAGGGAGGCCAACACGCCCGTCAGCTTGCCCACGCCCGCGCCGATCTCGAGCACACGCTCCTTGCCGGTGAGGAACTTGTGCAGGTAGTGCAGATGGATCTCATCGCTGATCCTGGCCGTCGGCCTGGTCTCTTCTGCGAGATCGGACTCACCCCGCTCGCCGAGGTGCGAGCGTATCCATCCCGGGTCGTAGGTTGCCATGTCTGTCCTCCTCGACAGCTTTCGGTACGCTCCGTCGGGCAGCGATATACCCGGCGATGCGTGTTGTCACCGTCATTATGGCGACGCCGCGCCCGCCCCACAACGCTCCGCTGCGTCGACGCGCGGGCCATCCACGTGACGCCACTCCCAAGGTGGTTGGCTCCAAGGAGGGAGTGGTGCATAATGAGGGGGCTTTCTGTTCGCCGCAGGCCAGGGCAGCCCTTGGTCCGTCCCTTGCGTTAGGCGTGCGTGATGAGATACCTGAGGAAACGCCGGACGCGCTCCGGCAGGCCACGCAACCGTGTGGCGTTCTGTCTCTTTGTCACTGCCATTTCGATCGGGCTATACCTCGCCGGCGTGGGGATACCGGAACTCTGGCTGCTCTTTCTTGTTGCGGCCTGGGTGGCCTTCCTCCGCGGCTGACCCCAGGAGAACACCATGGCCATTCGCCCCCTCAGAGCCGTCACGTTCGACTTTTGGGGTACGCTGGTGGACGCCCGCGCCGACTACACCGAGCGACGCGTCGCCTTTCTCGCCCGGCATCTGGAGAACGCGTCCACGGATGAGGTGATGAGGGGCTACCGCGAGGCCACGGCCGTCGCGTCACACATCTCGCGCCTGGGACTCTCCTTTCCGACCGCGAGCCTGCTGAGCCTGACGCTCGATGCCCTCGGCACGGCCCTGCCCCCGAACGACCGCAAGCACGTCGCGCGCTACTGGGAGGAGGTCATCCTGGAGGACCCGCCCGCGCCCCTTCCTGGAATCGAGCGCACCCTCGCTCACCTCGCCGATCTCGGCCTCTCTCTGGGCCTCATTTCCGACACCGGCGTCTCCCCGGGCCGATCGCTGCGTCGCGTCCTGATGGGAGCGGGGTTACTCTGCCACTTTCGGCACCTCACCTTCTCTGACGAGATCGGCGTCACCAAGCGCCGTCCCCAACCCTTTCGCGGCACGCTGGCGGCGATGGGCGCGGCCCCCGACGAGGCGCTGCACGTGGGCGATCTCCCCGAGACGGATATCGCCGGCGCCCACGCGGCGGGCATGCGCGCCGCCCTGTTCCTCCAGAACAGCCGACGCCTCGACGGCGTCTCCCAGGCCGATCTGGTGCTGGAGCGATGGGCCGACCTCTCGACGGGCATCGCGCCCTGGCTGTAGGCTCGCCAACGCGCTCGCTTGCCCCCGAGTCGCCTCCGCGCTACAGTGTGCGCCGTCGCCATGCGCTCGGCGTCGCAATCTCCAACCACGAGGAGTGGATGCCATGAAGATCACGGATATCAAGGTGCACGTCATCGAGATCGCCGGCAGCCGCGCCGGCGTTCATCAGATCGTCCAGGTCGAGGGACTGCGCCGCACCCAGTACACACACCAACTCGTGCAGACCGACAAGCCAGCCACCGAGATGATCATGCGCGTGCAGACCGACGAGGGCGTCGAGGGGCTCTGCACCGTAGATGCCAGCACGTACGGAGGCGGCGCCGAACGCATGGTGGAGTTGCTACGCGCCAACGTCCTCGGCGCGAACCCCTTGGAACGCGAGTTCCTCTTCCAAAAGCTCCACCTGGGCACCCGTTGGGTCTATCAGAAGCCCGGCTGGTTTGGCACCTTTGACAACTGTCTCTGGGACATCGCCGGCAAGGTCGCGGGCCTGCCGATCTATGCCCTCCTGGGGCGCATGCGACAGGGCGTACCCGTGTACCAGACGGCCGGCGACGGCCCCGTCGAGTTGTACCTGCGCCACATCGATGAGGGGCTCGAGCAGGGGATCCGCGCCTACAAGCCCCACTCGTACAAGGGCGGCAAGGCTGATATCCCCATCATGACCAAGCTACGCGAGTACGTGGGCGACGACTATGACCTGATGCTCGACCCCGTCTGCTCCTACACCCTACGCGAAGCGACAGAGGTTGGGCACGTGCTGGAGGACCTGGGGTTTGTGTGGCTCGAGGAGCCGTTCCACGAGCAGCACCTGATCCAGTACCAGGAACTCTGCGCGGAACTCACCATTCCGGTGATGGCTACGGAGATGCTGATGTACGACATGGACCTCTCGGCGCAGTGGCTGATCCAGGGCGCCACCGATCGGCTCCGCGCCAACGCGCGCCACGGCCTCACCCAGGTGCTCAAGCTCGCGCACTTTGCCGAGCTGTTCGGCACCAACATCGAGCTGAACGGCATCGGAGGGTTGGGCGCGCTGGTACACGCCCACGCGGGGTGCGCCATCGCCAACAACGACTACTATGAGCACACCGGCAGCGGCCGGCTCAAGATGGCGCAGGAGTACGGCCTCACCAACCCCGCCCAGATCGTCGACGGATGCCTCGTCCCGCCCGACGGCCCCGGCTGGGGCGCCGAGTGGGACCTGCCCTTCCTCGAATCCCACACCGCGGCGATACTCTAGGACGCTCGGGCAACCCAAACGGTCCCCGCGCCAGCGCACTGGCGCGGGGACCGTCGTCCCTGTCTCGCGGCGAGCTACTGCTCGGCGACCATCAAGGTGACCGAACTCCCCGAATCCTTCTCCTCCACCATCAGCGTCGCCTCGCGACCATCCTTCGTGTACTGACGCACCCCCGGGGTCGAGTTATCACCGGCGGTCCAGCCGTTGGCCGGCATCTCGTCGTCGTAGAAAGCGATCACCTCATCCACCGTGGCATCCACCTCAAAGGTGTTGATGCCCATCATCGACTGCACGTTGGCGGCGCCGTCCATAATGGGGACGTCCTCGGGCATACCGGGCGGCTCGACACCCTCCGGCGGGGCGATCACCACCGGCTCGTTGATGTCCGTCACGTCCACCTGCATGCCGCCGGACCACTCGGTGCCGGCGATATCGACGCCGCTGAAGGTGGTGTCGACCTTTACGATCACGGTAGCCGCATCGGCGCCGCTACCTACCTCCGCAACCCACACGTCCGATGACGACTCGTCCACCTGGCCAAAGCCCAGATCTCCGACGCCGCTCTCGCTATAGTGGTAGCGCTTGGCCGCGTACCCGTTCGCCGTCTCGGTCTTGACGAACGTCCCGGTCCCGTGGGCGAACTCACTCGGGTCCGCATCCCAGCCAAACTGGTCCTGGACGTCCTCGGCGCTCATCTGCATGGTCACCCATTCGCCGTCGCCAGAGTTCATGTACATGCTGCTGCCGATCTGGACGAGTTCCATCATACCGCCGTCCGAGCCAAAGCCGCCGGTCATATCAGGCCACTCACCACTCATGGTGAAACGCGACGACTCGGAGGCCCGGTCTATCTCGTTGCGCATCTCCATCGTGCCGGACTCGCTGGTGCCATCCGTCATCACATTGGTCCAGGTGATCACGGCGGTCATCCGGAAGCTATCGAGGTCCTCCGTCGGCGTGAGCGCCGAGAGGTCAATGGTATCGCCAGAGGCGGGCTCCGACGCCGGCTCGGTCGGCGCCGCCGTGGGCTCCTCCTGTTCCGCTGCAACCTCGGTGGCGGCAGGCGCCTCCGCCACCGCCTCCGTGACTGCGGCTTCGATGGTAGCCTTGCCCTGCTCGACGATCTCGGTGCCCTTGTCCGTAGCCTTTTTCGTCAGGCTATCCAGCAGCCCGCAGCCAAGAGCAAAGGTGGTAAGAAACGCGAGGGCGAGCAGCATCGCTGTCTTGTTCCGTGACATGGCAATCTCCCTGAGTGTTGTGTGATGCGCTGTCCGAGACACCCCACGAGCGCTATACCGCCCTCGCACCGTGGTAGCTCCAGGCTCTACTCGCCCATTCTAGCGCGACGAGCATGGTATGTCAATCGAGTTTACGCTATTTTAACGGATAGCCCAATTGGATACTGTCCTTTCCAAGCGATGCCGAATCGAATGCCAGCGCTTTGCCTGATACCGCCGTTGCCTCTAGTGCCGCCGCTGTGGCGTCTATCGCATGAGTGCGGGAGGCTAGAATCCGGGGATGATCTCCAGGTAACGCACCGTCATGATGACGAGCATGACGATGAGCACCCCCTTGACGAGCTTTTCGCCGCGCGTTACGGCCATGCGACTCGCCACCCACGCGCCGGCGGCGTTGCCAACCGACAGCACCACGCCCAACAGCCAAACCACCTGCCCCTGCGAGATGAACACCAGCAGCGCCACGACCGTAAACAGGCCGCCGATGAACACCTTCATGCTATTGGTGCGCACCAGGTCGAGCCCGGCGACCGCCACCAGCGCGGCGATCATAAAGAACCCCACCCCCGCCTGAATGGCGCCGCCATAGAACCCCACGGCAAAAAAGACGGGGTACACGATCCACGGGCTGATCGGGCCCAGCCCCGCCCGCTTTTCCTTGATCCACCTGTCCGTATCGAACACCAGGGTAACGAGCATCACCAGCATTGCCACGGCCAGCGCCCGGTGAAAGATGCGCTCATCGAGCTGCACCACCACCAGAGCCCCCGCCACGGACCCCATCACGCTAGGGAGCGCAAAGCGCATACTCGCGCGATAGTCAAAGACGCCCTTGCTGCGAAACCCCAGCACCGCGGCAATGTTCTGCACCAGAACGGCGATGCGGTTCGTGCCGTTGGCCGCTACGGCGGTGAGGCCGGCGAACTCGAGCGCCGCCAGGGTGAGGAACGAGCCGCCGCCGGCCAGGGAGTTGACGAACCCCGCCACGAGGCCGGAGACCAGGATGAGAGTGATTTGCAGCCAGGTTGCGTCCAAGGTCATTCCCCCATGATATCGATGTGGCGTGCTGCTGATGTTTGCTGGCGAATCAGAGACTCACCATGTGGCCGTCCGGGGTTGGACGGCGGGGCCATGCTGCGCCCGGGCTGCGCGCCCGCCGCAGCGGCTCGCCCGAAGATGGCGGGGTGCTAGCTCAGGCCGGCTATCTCTCGCTGCAGGCGTTCGACGAAGCAACGCGCCTCCGGGAGCACGCCATCGCCCGACACCCAAGCGTCCAGCAGGGAGCGCGTCTCCGCCGCGATGCTGGGATCGTCGCGATGCCGCATAAAGTGGAGCACGGCCGCCGTGGCGCCCCGTCGCGAGGTAACGTCGAACGCCTCAAGTTCGTCGGCCAGCCGCGCCCACGTAGCGGTGAGCACGCTCAGCCGCTCCTCGGCAATGCGAATGCCCGCGGCCGTCATGAGCCGCGGCACAAAGTCGCGCCGCTTCCCCTCCGACCAGCGCGGCAGGTTCTCACAGACGTAAGGCCGCAGGTAATCCAGAGGCGCATCGCGCAGCAACGTCTCGGTGGGCACGTCGCCCGGCGCGAGGCGCTGATCGCGATAGTGCAGGTGAATATAGATGTTCCGCACAAAGGCGGGCAGGCCGATGTTAGCGTCGATGGTGTCGGCATCGCTGAGACAACGGCTCTCCACCGGGGCGTCCTGCGGCGTCTTCAGGTGATCGCGGATCGTCCGCGCCACGCGCTCACAGATCGCGTCGTCCACACCCCGCCGTCGCAGGAGGTGCTGCGCCACGATGGCGCCCGAGACGTTGTGGAGTTCCCCCGCCAGCCCCAGGGCGTCGTACAGCTCGGTCACCTCGTTGCAGCGCGCCGGAGGCCTGGGATCGTTTCGCCACAGACCATCGTCGCCCACCACGCGCTTGCCCTCGGCGTCCACGAGGTACTCGCCATCGTACGGTTTGGTGATGTCGTGGAGCAGCGATGCCAGGTCGCACACCAGGGGGTCGCCGCCCTCCCGGGCGCATAGCGTCAGCGTCAGCGAGCGCACGCGCTGCACGTGGTCGTAGGTGTAGTTGCGCCAGTTGAACGTCACCCATCCGGCGTCCCATAGGCTGCACGTCTCTGCAACGAGGCGATCGAGTTCAGATATCAGGGCACGAGACTCCATGGACGGCATCTCTTGTGAAGCGTACTGGGCGGTTGGCAGTTAGCACTTGGCTCTTGGCCGCTGACACGCAACAGGCTCTGCTAACCGGCTTCCAACAGCCAATGGCTAATGGCCAATCACTCAACACCAAAGAACGGCAACAGGTCCGCGAATCGCTCCAGCGTCAGCACGAGGTCTGGGCGCTCTATCTCCTGGACCTCAGCCGTCCAAGTATGATCGTGGGGCACCAGGATGGCGCCGAGGCCCGCCTCGATGGCCGGGTTGATGTCCGACTTGGGGCTGTTCCCCACCATCCAGGTGTGTCGCGGGTGGAGTCCCCGCTCGGCGGCGATTCGCCGGTACACCGCGGCATCTTTCTCCGCCACCACGTACACTCCATCAAAATACCGCGCCAGGCCCGAGCGGTCGAGCTTGGCGCGTTGCACGACAGAGTCTCCCTTGGTGACGAGCACTAGTTCGCTGCTCTGACGCAGCGCCGCCAGCGTGGCCTCCACATCGGGGATCACCACCATCGGCATGTTCCGCACCAACTCGCCCAGCACACGAGCACCCTCAATCACCTCGGGCGGCACCGATGTGCCATGCCCGTCGCTCAGAAGGCGCTCGCAAGCGACGCCGAGGGCGGCGATGTACCCATCCGGTCCGTAGCCCATCGTCGGGATCGTCTCACGCTCCACCCGATCCAGCATGGCCGCCGCGGCCTCGCGGTCGCACCCTAGTGACGCCATATACTCCTGGAAGCGCGCCTGGCAACGCAGGTAGTAGACGTTGTTCTCCCAGAGCGTATCGTCCGCGTCAATGAGCAGCGCCCGTTCCACGCGGCGCCCATCGGCATCGGGTCGCATTACCTTCGCTCCATCATGCGGTCTGCAATGTCACAGACCTTCATTCTAGCATGCGGTGGGGAGAGCGTCAAAGCGGGGAGGCCTGCGCCGGCGCTAGAGCTTGCCCATCGCCTCTTGCACCGCCGCAAATAGCTCCGGGAGGGTGTAGGGCTTTTGCAGAAAGCGATGCCCGCGCCCGCGGATCACGGAGGACTGGGACTTGTGATCGATGTAGCCGCTGCTCAGGAGTACCGACAGGTCTTGGTTAGATGCGAGCAGCGAGTCCACCAACTGCAGGCCGTTTCCGTCGGGCAGGACGACGTCGCTAAAGATGAGGTCGATGCGATGGCGCTGCTGCTCAAAGACGCGTAACGCCTCATCGACCCGCGCCGCAGGGAACACCTCGTACCCCTGCTCGCCGAGGACGCGCGTCGCGAACCGCCTCACCTCCGCCTCATCCTCCACGAGCAGGATCCCCTCGCCGTGCCCCTGGAACTCGAGCATCGAGGGACCCTCGGCATCGTCCTCCTCAAAGACGTCCTCCACCGGCGGCAGGCAGATGTGTACCACGGTGCCCCTGCCCGGTTCGCTCTCCACATCGATCCAGCCACCGTGCTGGTGCACGATGCCGTACACCACCGCCAACCCAAGGCCGGTGCCATGCTCCTTGGTGGTGAAAAAGGGCTCAAAGAGGTGCTCGATCGTCGCGGGGTTCATGCCGATGCCGCTGTCCTGCACCGAGAGGGCCACAAAGCGCCCCGGACGCGCCCGTGGACTGCGCGCGCAATCCAGGATATCGACGTTCACCTCGCCGGTGCGGATCACCAGGCGCCCACCCTGCGGCATCGCGTCGCGGGCGTTCACCACCAGATTCATGATGACCTGCTCCATCTGCCCCGCATCGGCCTTGATGGGGGACAGGGCGGGATCCATGTCGGTGACCAGCTGGATGTCTTCGCCCACCAGGCGACGGAGCATCTTTTCCGTGTTGACGATCACCACGTTCAGGTCGAGCACCTGCACCTGGAGCACCTGCTTGCGGCTGAAAGCCAACAACTGCCGCGTGAGCGACGCCGCGCGGCCGCCGGCCCGCGTGATCTCTTCGGCGTCGCGCCGCAACGGGCTCGAGGGATCGAGGCTGTTCGCCAGCAGGTCGCTGTAACCAAGGATCGCCGTGAGCACGTTGTTGAAATCGTGGGCGATGCCCGCCGCCAGCTGGCCCACCGCCGCGAGGCGATCCTGCTGCTGGATGAGCTGCTGCGTCTCGCGCTCTTGGGTCACGTCGCGCCACACCACTACACAGCTGCCGGCCTGAGGCCCCGTCTCCACAGGTCGCGTGGCCACTTCAAACACCTGGCGCGGTGGGCCGCCCATCACCACCTCATGCCAGAGGCCGTGCTCCTGAGCCCGGAGCAGGTCATCCAGTCTGCGGTCTCCTAGCCGCGTGACCACATCGCCCACTCCCGCGTCCGTCAGCGCCTGCAGCGTAGCCTGCGCCGGCAGGTTTGCCAGGAGCACGCGGTTGTCCGCGCCCAACAGCATCACCGCTTCGGGGACGGTATCCAGAATCTGCTGCACCTGCTGCGCCTGCTCGCGTGTCTGGGCCAGGAGGCGCAGCCGGTCCGCGGCCGCGCCCAGTTGCTGCCCCACGGTACGCACCAGCGCCACCTGCTCCGTCGGCCAATCGCGCGGCGACTGGGATAGTACCGTCAGCCCCCCGATGCGCTGCCCCTCCGCCACGATCGGCGCGATGATCGAGGCTCGCACCCCTACGAGCACCATGAGCGACGACACCGGGGACTCTGGCATGCGCTCACGCGCCTCAAACCAGTCCGTCATCACGGTGGGCGTCGTAACGTCGAGGGCGGCATCCTGGATTGCGCTCGCCAGAGCCTTGCTGAGGTCCTCCGGCACGCCGCGGTGGAGGTGTTGGTCCCCCACCCAGATGCCACCAGCCACCAGTCCCAGCGCCTGGAGGGTATGATCGAGGGCCGCCTCGAGGAGGTCGATCAACTCGCGCTCGGCCGCCGCGGCGGCGATGATGGCATTGAGCGCCTCCTGCTGCGCGGCCCGCCTCAGGATCTCTGCATCGGCCCGCTTGCGCTCGCCGAGTTCCTGCTGCGCGGCGCGGTACAGACGCGCGTTCTCGATGGCGATGGCCATCTGGTTGGCAAGGGTGGCCAGCGTCAGGCGGTCGTCATCAGAGTAGGGCTCCTCCGAGCGCCGCGGCCCCACAGCAAAGATCCCCACCAGATCGCCCTGTGAGCGAAGCGGAATCAGCAGCTCGGCGCCCAACCGCTCCAGCTCCTCGCGCTCGCGGCCCCACAGCGCCTTGAAGTGGGGGTTCATCTCGATGTCGTAGCGCGACAAGACCCCGTCGTGAGAGGCCAGCCACTCCACCACCGGGTGTCCCTCGGGCAGACGCGCGTCGCCCAGGGCGTCGAGTTCGCGCTGCGCTGCCAGGTGCAGCGCGCCCGTGCGCTCCTCGCGCAAAAAGAACGCCGCGCGCTCGATGTGGATGGTCGAGGTCACCTCATCGAGGATCAGGCCGGTAAGCCGGTCCAGGTCGAGGATCGAGGCGGCGGCGCCGCTCAGCCTCTGGAGCATCTGGCTCGAGTTATAGCGCTCACGGAAAAAGAGCCGGTCGATGGACGACTGCACGCGGTCCCAGAGGGGCTGGATGGCGACGGCCGTCACGGCCGCCACCAGGAGCGACACCATGAGGATTTGGCGCTCGGTCACCAGGTGAAAGATGGTGACGGCCACGTACACTGTGAGGAAATAGCTCGCACCGACGATGGCCGTGGGCACCGAATAGAGCAGCCCCTTGCGAAAGACGACGCGAACGTCGAGGAGCTGGTACCGCAGGATGGCATAGGCGATCACCAGGGCGTTCACCACGTTGGCGGCCACGTCCATGGGGTAGCCCTGGAGCGCCGGCGCCAAGTTGCTCGCCGCGCCAAGGGCAGAGACCGCCGTGCCGATGAGGAGATAGCGGATGCGGTTCCGCTGCACATCGTACCGCGTGGTCCGGTAGCCATCGATGAGGCAGACCGTGGCATAGCCGAGTGCCGAGTAGGCGACCAGCGCCACCACCGGCACGAGCGGCCCCACCACGACCCGGACCGGGCGCGCCGGCCACGAGGGGACCGGGCGCCGCTCGACGAGCGCGACCCTGACGTGCTGCGGATCATTCCCAAGATCGAGCGTGGAGATCTCCGGCACATGAGTTTCGCGTTCTATGTCCCGGAAGGCGGGGATGAGTGGAGCTTGAATGCGGAGGTGGATGAGCGGACCCTCCGCGATATCGAGCTGGACAACGGCGATGTCTCGGTGGTAGGCGACCCGGCCTATCCCGCGACCGATGTCGCCTTCCGATCGCTTACCAGATACCTAGCTGCGGCCGAGAGCCGTGGCGAAGACCACGACGCAGCGGAGGCGCAGGGGCGTCTTGACGTGCTTCGTCGTCGGCTGGCGCTGGTGGAGATAACCCTGTAATAAGACCAGGCACAAAGAGAAGCTCCCGCTTCGAGGCGGCCCATACGGGTCGCCTTTTTTGTTGCCGCCCCTCACGAGAAAGAGGTGAAAACGTGAAGACGAAAGAACGCGAGGACCGTCAGCGCTTCAAGGCACTGGTGGACGATCAGCGCAAGATTCTCGACAAGGCCGAAGCTGAGGGCCGCGGGCTGCTTCCCGAGGAGAAGGAGCAGTACGACCGCATGCAGAGCGACCGTGACGAACTACGTACT
>ERZ747221.3882-NODE-3882-length-11383-cov-3.623474_pt1 | contig 11383 bp, 7 predicted proteins | sample MGYA00374949_ERZ747221 | MGnify/ENA primary metagenome ERZ747221 (study PRJEB28779, sample SAMN05720172) | bioreactor metagenome | isolation source: Anaerobic biogas reactor | place: USA:Washington, USA | collected 2015-08-08 ... | reverse complement strand
AGGCTGCCATCGGTCAAGGCGACCAAGGATCTCGTGCGGCGGGTGGCGAACCAGTACCGTCTGCCCTACTTTACCCTAACGCCGACGTTCAGCGTCTGTCCTGTGCACGGCTACCTGGCAGGCGAGCACTACACCTGCCCCAAGTGCCTGGACGAGCAGCCCTGCGAGGTCTATTCCCGCGTGGTGGGCTACCTGCGTCCGGTGCAGCAGTGGAACAACGGCAAAAAGGCCGAGTACCAGGATCGCAAGGTCTTTGTCGTGGAGCAGCCCCGCGCGATGGAGATGGCGGCGTCGTAGCGGTGGTCGGCGGTCAGCGGTCGGCTCTCAGCGGTCGCCGCTCGGTCACGGGCTTTTGGCCGTTGGCTATTGGCTTGGCGTCCCGCAGAGGGGTGTAGCCTGTGGAGAAGGAGCTAATGGCCAATAGCCAATGGCCCGCAGGCGAGGGCCCGAGCACCGACAGCTGACCGCCGACAGCCGAGAGCCGATAGCAATGCAATGAAAATCGCCGGACTACAAAAACTCACCCTCATCGACTACCCCGACCGCATCGCGGCGACGCTGTTCCTGGCCGGGTGTAACCTCGATTGCGGCTACTGCTACAACCGCTGGATGATCGACGCCTCCCGGGCGCCCGAAGCGCTGCCCGTGGAGGCGTTCCTCGATTGGCTGCACATCCGCGTGGGTAAGCTGGACGGCGTGTGCGTCAGCGGCGGCGAGCCGACCCTGGACCCTGATCTCCCCGACCTACTGCGCGCCATCAAGGGGCTGGGCTTCGCCGTCAAGCTCGACAGCAACGGGACCCGCCCCGCTGTGCTCGGCGCGCTCCTCGACGAGGGGCTGCTGGACTATGTGGCGGTGGACATCAAGGCGCCGCTGGACGAGCGCTACGCGATCGTGGCCGGCCGTCCGGTGGACCCGGACGTCATCCGGCGCACCCTCGCCCTCCTGCGTGCCTGGGGCGGCCCCTACGAACTCCGCACGACGGTAGGCCCCGACCTGGACCGCGCCGCCCTGCGCGACATCGCCAAGGAACTCCTGCCCGAGGAGCGCTGGTACCTCCAGCCGTACATGGCTACGCCAGAGGTATCCGAGAGGCTGGCGGGGCGGGCGGCGCTATCGGAGGACGACCTGCGGGAGGCGGCGGAGGAGCTGCGGACGCTAGCGCCGGGGGCGCGGCTGCGGGGCGAGTAAGACACTCACCACCAAGGCACCAAGAACACCAAGGCAAAGCTATTGGCCGTTAGCTGTTGGCCCCAGCAGTCAAGAGCTAACAGCTAATAGCCTCCCCTTGGTGTTTCTTGGTGTCCTTGGCGCCTTCGTGGTTACTCCTTCTCCCCCTCCGGCAGCTTCGGTTCGGCGAGTTTCCCCTCGGCGATCATGCTATCCAGGAGGCGGCGCGTCTCCTCGTGTTGCAGGAACCCCGACAGTAGCGCCTGCTTGTAGCGCACGGCGCGGGCGCTCTCTTGCGCCTGCTCGTCGAGGCGGTCCATGAGCTTGGTGGTCATGTCGGCCATCAGGTCGCGCATCTGCTCCTGCTTTTTGGCGAGGAGTTCGTGGAGTTGCTCGTTCTCCAGCAGCAGGGCGCTCACCACGTCGCGCTGTCGCCCACCAAAGAGGCCCATAAGGCCGCTGGAACTCAGGCGGTCGCGCAGGCGCGCCACCTCGCGCTCCAGGGCCGTCACCTGCTGGTCGCGCTCGCGCAGGCGCCGCTCGTACTCGGCCACGACGTCGTCCTTGTCGTCGGCGACGGTGTCGAGCAGGCGCTGCAACGTGGCCTCCTGGTGGACGCGCTGGTCGGCCAGCAGGCGCTCGCGCTGCCGGCGCTGCACGCCGTTGAGGAACCAGATGATCACGCCGGCCACCAGGGCGCAAAAGATGAACGTCAGCAGCACCGGCGGCGAGAGGATGATGTCGGTGAAGGTGGGTTCGGGCACGAGACCTCCTGTTGGGGGTGGTTGGCTATCGGCGGTCGGCTGTCAGCTGTCCGCGATCGGCCCGCGGAGAGGGGCGCCGGGGGCTCAAGCCCTCCGGCTATGCTAGATGAAAGCCCCTGCGGGGCTGGCGACGGCCCCGTGAGGGGCCGATGTCTGGCATAGCCCGGCGGTTCACCGCCGGGCGGGTGGGCGCGCGAGCGGGCGCCGGGCGATCACGCCGGCGTGGCGTCGGGGGCTCAAGCCCTCCGGCTACGCTAGATGGAAGCCCCTGCGGGGCTCCGTCCGGCCCCGCAGGGGCCGACGTCTGGCGTAGCCCGGCGGCTCAACGCCGGGCGGTCGGGCGCGCGAGCCGCCATCGCACCAGTTGGATTCACGATAGGCGCGATGGGGTGGGCTGTCAAGAACCGGGCGCCTTCCCGCTCGGTCTCATTACGCTTGCCGCGGCGACCGCGTTGCGCTAACCTGCGGGTGTCAGGCCGAATCGGCGGCCACGCGGGCCTCGCCCATTCGCAATGCCAAAGGAGACGCGCCATGACCACCGGCATCGACCGGCCATCGCATACCGCGCGGGTGCGCGTGGACGCGACGCTGCAGACGCCCCTGCGCCACATCTGGACCTACGTCGGTTACGACGAGCCGAACTATACCTACACGCCCAACGGACGCGCGTTGCTGGCCAAGCTGGGCCGTCTGGGCGACGCGCCCTATTACATCCGCTGCCACTTTTTGCTGTGCAACGGTGAGGGCGCCGGCTCGCCCAAGTGGGGCTTTTCCAACGTCTACACCGAGGACGAGGGCGGGCGGCCCGTCTATTCGTGGGACATCATCGACCGCATCATGGACACCATTGTAGAGTGCGGCTGCATCCCATTCGTCGAGCTGGGGTTCATGCCCCAGGCTCTGACGTCGGCGCCCGCCGGCACGGCGTACGAGGGCGCCCGCGCCGAGGGGTGGGGCTACCCGCCGCGCGATTACAGCCGCTGGCTCGACCTGGTGCGTGTCCTGGCGGCCCACTGCCTGGAGCGCTATGGCCTGCGCGAGGTGAGCCGCTGGTACTGGGAGCTGTGGAACGAGCCGGACATCTTTTACTGGCGCGGCACGGTGGAGGAGTACTGCCGCCTCTACGACTATACCGTGGCCGGCCTGCTCTCGGCCATCCCGCACGCCAAGGTAGGTGGGCCCGGCACCACCAGTCCCGGTCGACCGGCGGCCGGCGCCTTCCTGCGCACCTTTCTCGAGCACTGCACGCGCGGCGTCAACGCGGTCACCGGCGCCCGGGGCACGCGCCTCGACTATGTGAGCTTTCACACCAAGGGCGGCGGCTATGGCACCGAGCCTGGCGCGCCGAAAAAGACGCCCAGCCTCCATACCCTGGCGCGACACGTGGTCGCCGGCCTAGAGATCATCGCCGACCTGCCCGAGCTGCGCGGCCACGAGGTGGTGCTGTCCGAGTGCGATCCCGATGGCTGGGCGGCGGGCACGACGCGCGACAATCCCAACCTCGCCTATCGCAACAGCGAGTACTATGCCAGCTATGTCGGCGCCACGGCCTGCAAGTTCGTCGACCTGGCCGACAACCGCGGGCCGCGGGTCGACGCCATGCTCACCTGGGCGTTCCAGTTCGAGGATCGCGGCTACTTTGAGGGGCTGCGCACCCTGAGCACCAACGGCGTGGACAAGCCGGTGCTCAACGCCCTGCGGCTGCTCGGGGAGTTGCGGGGCGCTCGCGTGGCGCTGACCAGCGACGCCGCCCGCGAATCCCTGGCGCAGGAGGGCGCCGACGGCCCCGAGACGCCGCCCGACGTGTCGGGTATTGCGACGTTGGATGAGCGTGGGGCGCTGCGCGTCCTCCTCGTCAGCCACCAGGACGATTGGGACGTGCACGCCGCCACCGCGGCGACGGTGGCGGTGGCCGGGCTCGAGCCGGGGCGGCGCTACGAGGCGTACCGCTCGGCCGTCGACGCCGAGTCGGCCAATGCCCATACCGCCTGGCAGCGCATGGGGGCGCCAGAGTCGCCCGACGCCGCCCAGAGGGAGGCGTTGCTCGAGGCGGCGCGCCTGCGACGCGAGCGCCTATTCGACCTGTCGGCGGATGGGAGTGGCAGCGTCACCTTTGCCGCCACGCTACGCAGCCACGGGGCGTACCTGTTCGAGTTGCTACCCGCCACCGAGCCGGAGGTTGGAGACGCGCCGTAACAGGCGGATCACCCGATACGCGTGGGGCGAGCCGCAGAGGCGTGCGGCCCTTACACGCCCCTGCCGGGCGGTTGGGCGTGCGGGCGCCACGTCGGTGCGCGGCCCCTCCATGCTCGGCGGTGTAGCGCGCGCACGCCGGTGCGCGCGGGGGCCTGCAGTGGGCGGACCCATGCCGCGACGCTGCGCCGACGTCTGGCCGAGCGGAGGCGGGCCGCACAGGCGTGCGGCCCCTACATGCCCCGCGGGACGGTTGGGCATGCGGGCGCTATGCCAGCGGGCGCCAACCAGGTCCCGGCCGGCGGTGTAGCGCCCGCACGCTGTGCGCGCGGGGCCCGGCTCGCGACCTATGCCGTCGAGCGGCGCCGCGCCAACTCCTCGCGGACCTCCCTGTGCGCCTCGCGGCCGATGGGGTAGGCGAGGGCAAAGGCGATGCCGCCGCACAGCAAGAGCGCGGGGCCCGGGCCCGTCATGGCGCGGATGGCGTTCAAGGCGGCGGGGGTCTGCGTCGCGGCGTTGGGGACATAGCCCGCCCAGTCCAGCGCCAGCCCGATGCCGAGGAGCGCCAGGCCGGTGGCTGCCTTTTGCGCCAGCATCACGAGGCTGTAGAACACCCCCTCGTGGCGGGCGCCGGTGTGCACCTCGTCCCACTCGACGCTGTCGGGGATCATCGCCCAGGGGAGCACGTGGGCGGCCGACACCCCCACCCCCGCCAGCGCCGACAGGCCAAGGACTAGGGCCGCCGGCGTGCCGGGGCGCACCAGCACCATGACGATCTGGACGGCCGCCCAGAACCCGATGCCGATCACGTACGCGACGCGCTTGTTCGTGTGCCGTGCCGCCCACTCCCACAGGGGCAGCACCAGCAACGCCGTCACAAAGATGGCGCCAAAGATGGCGTCGCTCTGTCCCTCCATGTGCAGCCAGTACCGCAAAAAGTAGAGCAGCACCGCCTGCACCACGTCCACCGCCAGCCAGGTGAGCATAAAGATGCCCATGCTCGCGACAAAGGGGCGGTTGCGCAGGGCCGCGCGCAGCGATTGGCGCAGGGAAGGGGCGGACGCTGTGGCCGCGCCGGGTCGCTCGCGGGTGCCGACGAACGTGACCAGCAGCCCGATGCCGCTGAGGATCCCAAAGACGACGCCGTTCAGCCACACCCGCCCGGCGTTCTCCGGGCGAAAGGCGCCCACGATGGCCCACGGCACGGTAAAGGCCACCAGCCCCCCGACAATCGAGAACGCCATGCGATAGGCCGTCAGCGAGGTGCGCTCGTCATAGTCGGGGCTCAACTCGGGGGTGAGGGCGAAATGCGGCATGTAGACAGAGGTGGCCGCCGTATCATAGAGCAGGTAGGCGGCGCCATAGTAGATCAGGAGCCCGAGCTGCCCCTCGATGGGAGGTCGCCACCACATCATGGCGAACGCCACGACGAACTGCAGTGCGCCAAACAGGAGGAACGGCCTCCGGCGTCCCCAGCGGGAGCGGGTGCGGTCGCTGATGTGCCCGATGAGTGGGTCGTTGATCCAGTCCCACTGACGAGCGATCATCATGACGAGGCCGGCCAGCGCCGGGCGCAGTCCCACCACGTCGGTGAGAAAGAGGAGGAAGTACACCGCGATGAGCGTGCTGGTGAGGCTGAACCCCGTGTCCCCGAGACCATAGAGGATCTTGGCGCGGCGGGACAGACGGTCGGCGGCGATGGTCATGGTTCCCCCAGGGCGGCGCGCGCCCACACGTGTGCTGCGACTGCAGCGACTGCAGACGCGGCATTCTAGCCCTCGCCGTGTGTGCTGGCAAGCGGAATCCGCCTCGCCAGAGCGGGCCGGACCACAGCCCGCCTCGGCGCGCTTAGGCTCAGCCGCCGGCGTTTGGCAGTGGGGTGGGTTGGCCGACCGCCGGCTGTGCGCACCCCGGCTCCCATGCCAGCCCCCCTGAGGCGGGCCGGCACAGCGCGCCTCGGCGCGCTTGGAGGCTTTGCCGCCGGCCTTGGCCGGCGGGTCGTGCCGGCGGCGCTCGGTCGACACGCTCCCCACGAGCATGGACACGCCCCATCGCCGATGGTACAATCCTCGCCCAGCAAGCCACCTCACCACACTCGCCTCGGGGGATACCGTGCGCCTCAAGTCGTTCATCATCACTATCGTGGCGCTGTTCGTACTGGCCAACGTCATCGTCGCGGCCATGCGGCGCTGCGGCGTCGTCCCCGATGCGGCGAACGTGCCGGACGATGCGCATCCCGTCGCCGCCGGCGCGTCGCCGACGTCGCCACTCGAGACGCCCCTCACCCCAGAGTCCGCCGCGGCGGTGCTCTCATCCGCCCCTCTTCCCACAGTGGCGCGGCCGCCGGCCGGCATTGAGGGGCTGCATCTGCAGCTCAGCCGGCCCCTGATGTTCGACATTGGCGCCCTTGGCGGGCTGGCGGCGGAGGGCGAACACCTCTACGTGGCCGCCTGGGACGACGGCGCCGGAGCCGCCGTACTCTACCAGGTGGACCGCGCCTCCTATGGCATCGCCCAGGTGCGCGCCCTCGCCGAGGAGGGGACCATCTCGGTGGGCGGCATCGACGTTAGCGGCGGCCTCGTGTGGGTGCCCCTGACGCGGGGAGGCGATTCCGCCGGAACGCTGCTCGTCGGCGTCGATGCGCGGACGCTCGAGGTGCGTGAGCGCCGCGAGGCGGCGCGTGACATAGCGGCCGTGGCGGCCGGCGGCGATGGCAGCCTCTATGGCGTGACGCGCGACGGGGCGCTGTGGCTGGTGTGGCCCTCGGACGATGGGCCGGCACGCGAGGCGGCGGCGGTGGGCGGCGCCCGCTACACCGACCTGGCCGAGGCGGGCGGCAGCCTCGTGGCGGTCGGCACCGATGGCGTCTCGGGTGTCGTCGATGTCATCGACCCGCAGGGGTTCACCTTGCTGGCGCGACACCACAGCGTTGCCGAGGGAGCGGACGGCGCCTGGGTGACCTCCGGCGGGCTCGAAGTCACCGACGAGGCCGTCCTCCTCCTGCCCGAGGGCGGCGCCCGTCCCTCGCTGCTCACCTATGTGCCGGAGGCCGGCGACCTCGATGCCTTTGCGCCCAGCGTGGAGGTAGGGAAGTGAGCCGCGTCCGTCACCGGACGCGGCTCACTCCGCATCAGGGGACATAGCCCACCATGCGGCCCGTGGCGCTATCGAACACGCCCAACGGGCGCTCGCCGCTGGGCGGAGGCGCGGGCGGGCCAAAGATGAACGGCAGGTGCACCACGGCCTGATCCTGGCCGAGCGCCGGGCTCGCCGCGGGCGCCATCAAGCCGTTGTTGCCGGCGGGCGCCCAGTCGTCGTCGGCCATGCGCAGCGGCAGCACGGTGAGCCCCTCGCCGCTGGTCGGCGTCTGCACCGCGAGGTAGACGACGCGGATCGGCATGGTCGTGCTGCAGATCCGGTCGAGGAGGTCCGTCGGGCAGGTCCCCTCCAGGAAGCAGGGGTCGAACTCTACCCCCGCGGGGATGAATATCTCGGGCGGCGTGAAGCGGTCGATGGGCGGCAGGAGGGAGAGGAATCGCTCCGACGGCGGCGGGTTGGGCATGCCCGGGATCTCGTCCCCCCACAGGACCTGATCGGCTTCCTGCCATGCCACGCGCAGCGGGAACCCCCCGCTATGGACCAGGTTGATCGACAGCATGCCCTCATCGGGCGCCAGCCGCAGCGTGCCCGACGTGGGACGATCGAGGTTGGCCGGCGGCACGACGTCGTAGGGGTCCGCGGGCTGCGGCGGATAGATGAACAGCACATAGTTCGCCCCCGCGGGGATGTTCAGCGGGATGCGCGGATGGCGCAGGTCGGTGCCGCAGTGCTCGTGAATCTGTGCGATGACGTTGGCGAAACCTCCCTCGTCGCCCGGGTTGAAGGGGCCGATGAACGACTGAAAGGTCGCCTCTTGCGTGCCGAGCAGGGTTACCCTGGGCACATTCGTGGGCGACACGCGGAACGTGCCGGTGATCACCGGATGGTCGCCCTCGATGACCAGTTCGCCGCCCCAATTGGCCGGCAGGCGGATGCCCAGGCCGTCGCGCTCCGGCGGCGCGAGGAGCCGCTCGAGGTCAGGATAGCGGTCGGCCACATCAGCCCCCTCGCTGGGGGGCGCCAGCGCTGGCTCGAGATAATTGATCCGCTGAGGCTCGGCCGCCAGAGGCTGGCCGTTCTCGAACAGAAAGAGCGTCGACGCGGGCGCTGCGCTGCTCATGTGGTCGGCAAAGGGGCGTTGCCCCAGCAGGGGGAGCCTGGTGAGCCAGCCGCCGTTGCTTGGGATGCGGCGGGTGTTCATCAGCACGTCGATCTCGAGCCCGTCGGCCGTCTCGCGGGAGGCGATGAACCGCGAGATCCCTCCCAGCGAGTTCGCCGTCACGAACGCCCCCTCGAGGGCGGCGTCGGGCACCTGGCCCGCCATGTCGACGATGTTCAGGGCGCGTGGTTCGACCCACGGGGGATCCTGAGCGCGCGCCGCCGGTGGGGACGCTGCGAGGGACGCGAGCAAAGCCAACACGAGGACGCGAAGCAATCGCGCCGAGGCGCGTGTGTCCAGGCGCATGTCGTTCGGCTCCTATCACTGCCTGCTATCGGGTCGCTACCTGATTATACCCGCACCGCACCCTACACACGTAAAGAGGGCGTAAGCGCGCCACTACGTACCTCATTCGGGACGCGATGGCCGTGCGCCGCCTTGACGGCCGTCGTCCCACGAGGCTAGACTGCGTCGCGGCGGGGGGAGCCGGCGCAGCGGCCGAAGATCGACACTCATAGCGCATCAAGGAGGGACGCATGACCGGTGATAGCGGTCCGTCGCGGGCCGCCTTGGAGGGGATTCGGGTCGTCGACATCACACAGGCGCTGGCGGGGCCGTTCCTTGCCATGCTATTGGGCGATCTCGGGGCCGACGTCATCAAGGTCGAGCGCCCCGACGGCGGCGACCAGTCGCGCGGCTGGGGGCCGCCGTTCGCGGGGTCCGAGAGTTCTTACTATATGGCGGTGAACCGCAACAAGCGCAGCCTGACCTGCAACTTTCGCACCAAAGGAGGCGCGGAGGTGCTGCGGCGCCTCGCGGACGGCGCCGACGTGTTGATCACCAACGAACGGCGCGAGAGCTATCGCCGAAGGATAGGCATCGACTACGCCGGCCTGGCGGCGCGCAACCCTGGTATCGTCTACTGCTCCATCACGGGATTCGGCATGACGGGGCCCGCCGCCGAGACGCCGGGGTACGATATCATCGCCCAGGGAATGGCGGGGCTGATGCCCCTCACCGGCCCGCTGGACGCGCCCCCCTATCGCTATCCGGCCTCCATCGCCGACCTCGCCACGGGCATGTACGGACTGAGTTCCGTGCTGGCGGCGCTGTACGTGCGCGAGCGGACGTGCTGCGGCCAATACCTGGACCTGTCGCTGGTCGAGTCCCAGGCCTGGTGGACCATCATCCAGGCGGCCGCCTACCTTCTGAGCGGCAACCCACCACCGAAGCTGGGCAATGACCATCAGTCCATCGTGCCCTACGGCACCTTCAGGGCGCAGGACGGCTATCTCATCATCGCCTGCGCCAGCGAGTCACTGTGGCAGCGCCTCTGCGACGTGCTCGAGATGCCGGAGCTGCGCGACGACCCGCGCTTTGCCATCAACCGCGAGCGCGTCGTGCGACGCGACGCCATGCGCGACGAGATCGAGCGGCGCCTGGCCGCCCGGCCCGCCGCCGACTGGCTCGCCCTCTTGCGGGAGGCCGGCATCCCCTGCGGGCCGATCTATGAGGTCCCCGAGATGCTCGCCGACCCACACATGGCGGCGCGCGGTTTCGTGGTGGAGCAGCCCCACCCCACCGCCGGAACGCTGCGCACCCTCGCGTCGCCGCTCCGTCTCTCCGATACGCCGGCCACGTACCGCCGCCATCCGCCCCTCCTCGGCGAGCACACCGAGGAGGTGCTGGGCGAACTGGGCTACTCGGCCGAGGAGATCGGGCGGCTGCGGGAGGAGGGCGCGGTATAGGCGCGGGGCGGTTGTGGGTTATGGGTTGCGCGTATGATGGAAGCGGTTGTGTGTGAGCCTGACGAATAACAGGTTGCAGGTTTCAGGTTACAGGCTACCGTGAGTGACTGCCCTTGACATAAGCAGGGCGCGCCTGGCGCCTGTAACCTGGAGCCTGTTACCTGCTACCGGCCGTCGATCCGATGACGTGTAGGGCGGCGCCGGACGCCGCCCTCAGTCCAATGCCCGAAGGAGGCTGTCGTGCCACGCAGGCGCAAACCGAACATCGTGCTACTGGGGATCGACTCGTTGCGGGCCGATCACATGAGTTGCTACGGCTACCCCCGTCTGACGACGCCGCACATCGACCGCTTTGCCCAGGGGGGCGCGCTGTTTGAGCGCACCTACAGCCCCCATATCCCCACCACCAGCGGGTATGCGTCGATGTTCACCGGCATGGACTGCTTTGGCACCCAAGTGGTGGCGCTGCGCCACAAGGGGCCGCTCCGCCCCGAGGCCAAGACGCTGGCCGAGTTCCTCCAGGAGGCGGGCTATGCCACCACCTGCGTGGGGTTCTCGGGCAACCCCGCCTCACGGGGGTTTGACACCTACCTCACCTTCCCCGGCTGGGGGAGCTGGAACGAGGGGCGCAGCCCCAAGGCGGAGAACCTCAACGCCGTGGCGCTGCCAGAGTTGGACCGCCTCGCCAGGGCGCGCGACCCCTTCTTTCTCTTTTTGCGGCACATGGATCCCCACGCGCCCTACCTGCCGCCGGCGCCCTTTGAGCGCCTGTTCTACCACGGCAACGAGACGAACCCCCGCAACAAGTCGATGGAGCCGGTGATGGCGTTCAAGCCGTTCCGCGACTTTTTCGCCACCTGGATGCCGCCGGGGATCACCGACAAGGACTATGTCATCGCCCAGTACGACGGCGCCGTCGCCTACATGGACTCCTCCATCGGCGCCATCATGACGGCGCTGGAGAGCCGCGGTATCCTGGACAACACCATCGTGGTGATCAACTCGGATCACGGCGAGACGCTGTACGACCACGAGTGCTACTTTGACCACCACGGGCTGTACGACGCGACGCTGCACGTGCCGCTCATCATCCGCTACCCGGGCAAGGTGCCCGCCGGCGTCCGGGTCGGCGGGTTCAACCAGCACAAGGACTTCGTCCCGACCCTCCTCGACCTGGCCGACATCCAGCCCGAGCCCGAGATCGCCTTTGACGGGCGCAGCCTCATGCCCATGGCGCGCGGGGAGGTGGC
>ERZ747221.3878-NODE-3878-length-11389-cov-3.156206_pt1 | contig 11389 bp, 10 predicted proteins | sample MGYA00374949_ERZ747221 | MGnify/ENA primary metagenome ERZ747221 (study PRJEB28779, sample SAMN05720172) | bioreactor metagenome | isolation source: Anaerobic biogas reactor | place: USA:Washington, USA | collected 2015-08-08 ... | reverse complement strand
TTCTTCTCTGCCATAGTAAAACTCCTTCTCATAATTTTACTGTCAATTTGAAGTAAGAGCGCGACGTATTTGCCATGTTCTGACAGATACGCTTGCGCACACTCTATCCAGACTGTTATAAGTTTATACCAAATCGGAGATAAATGCAATTCTTATCGTTAGCGCGGCAAAATGTTTGTACATATTATGAGAGTGTATGCGAATAAATTTAGTGAACTTTGCTGTCATCAATTTATCGCTTCCTTTACTGATGGCAGAGGGGTCCAAAAAACCTTATAATCCAGCTTTTATGAGCATCAAAAATCATTCAATATCTATCCCGTTAATTACAAAAACTCTAAAATTATTAGCAAAAACCGCGCAGTAAAATAACTGCGCGGTTCTGCTTTTAGATAACTATTTAAATTAATACAACAGGAATTAAAGGACGACTCTCTTGAAGTCGGGATCGGTGAGCACCTTCTGATCATTCTCAGGATTGTAGTTGCTGAGATTTTCAAAATCCTCTTCGCAAATAAGGGGAGTGGTGCAAATCTTCTCTTTAAGCTCTGCTCTAAAGTCGGGGTGAGCTATCTGGATGAGAGCCTTGATGCGGTCTTTGAGAGTCTTGAGGAAAATGTCTGCAATACCATACTCCGTTACAACATACATGACGAAGTTTTTCGGAGTGGTAACGATGGAGCCTTCAGGCAGCCAAGGAACTATGTTTGAGTGCGTTACGCCGTCGTGATCCACATAAGTGGAGCGCAGGCACAGGAAGCTGCGGCCGTTTTTGGCTCTGGTTGCACCGTAAAGATATGCAAAGGAGCCGCCGGTACCACTGTAGGGTTTAAGTCCCTGAGCTTCTGAGCATGCCTGTCCTATAAGGTCGATCATGAATGTTGCGTTGATAGCAACAAGGTTTTCCTGCGGAATAACACCGAGAGGATCAATGCAGTTATACTGAGGCAAAAACTCTGCTCTTGGGTCTGTAACCGCAAAATTAAAGAATTTTTCGGAGCATGCGCCGGGGCTTGAAGCCACAATCTTAGTAAGGACACCTTCCTGGCACAGGTCTGCCATATTGTCACAGGCAACCTCTGAGTAAACCTCAAGGTTTCCGATAGTCTTCAGGTGTGCAAGAATCTCTTCGCCCAGACCGCCGAAGCCGATTTGAACCTTATCGCCCGGGTGGATGTAGGGAAGGATGTATGAAGCGATCTTCTTATCGTATTCCGTGGGAGGCATTGCCGGAATCGCATTGAACTCGGTATCGTTTTCACAAATATAGTCAAACTCGGATATATGGATAGACGTATCCTTTTTCTCGCCCTTAACAGCAAATTGACCGGTTTTGTCGATGAAAGCAATTTTCTTTGTTATAATCGGATTGTTGCAGATAATGTCGTTTGTAGCTTTACCGTATGCTCCGACATTACACCAGCCATCCTCATCAGGCGGGCACACCTGAAGGGCAAGCGTATTGCAGCCATATACAAAGGGTCCCATGAGGAGCTGGTCATAGTTACAGCCGGAGGATTCCTCAATGCCCATTTCAATTGACATACGCTCAAGAGGAAGATTGAAGAAGCTGAAGATACGGAAATGCTTCTTTGTCTCCGGGTCGAAAAGCATATTGAAAGGCATATTCGCGCAGTTGTAGATAATGAATATATCGTGATAGTCATACCCGGGTTCTGTCATATGCGCGTGCATTTCATCAAGCAGTGCATATGGAATTTGTGTAGCCTGTCCCATCCAGACTCTGTCACCGGGTTTAATAGCACGAGCCGCCTCGTTGATGCTTACCATATGGTCTTGATAGTGTTTTTTCCAGTCTGCCATTTTTCTTTTTTTACTCCTTTACCAATGTCTTCTTATACAATAATGTTAATATTCCTTCTCACATATTAGCATTATTGCATATATTTTTACGGGTATATCTAACCCACAACATTGTTTAGTTTACACCAAAAAACTAAAAAAGCAATGAGATTGTTAATTTTTTGTTATTTTAATAAATAACATAAGAGCCAATGTGTTACTTTGTACACTATAGTAAATCTATAGCGCACAGGTTACGCATCGGCTCTATATTTTTTTCGTTTTTGATTTAAATCACTTTACTTTATAAACTGTTCAATGGCTTTGTTAAGCTCCAAAATCTTCTGCTGATCGTTATTACGTATAGATTCCGTAATACATTCTGCAATATGATCCTGCAAAAGAACCTTACCTGCATTGTTTATAGCAGACCTGACTGCGGCAAGCTGAACAAGCACCTCGGCGCAGTCTCTGTCGTTGTCTATCATACGAATAACAGATTCCAGATGTCCGCTTGCCTTTGCAAGACGGTCGAGCACTGCCTTTTTATTCGTGTGGACATGAGGAATACTATGATCGTGACTGTGTGTAGTCCCATCAGGGTGGACATGGTTACCGTATTTGTCGTGTTCCATTCCATTACACATAGCGGTCACTCCTTTTAAATGCCAATTAGAATTCGGGAATAAGTTTCTTTAAAATTGTGCGAACAGCCTGGGGGCAAGCGCTGTCCATGGGAAGCTCAAAAAGGGATCTATTGTCACGGTCATACTTATTGACTTCTGCATCTTCGGGCAGTTCGCCGAAAACCTCAAGTCCGACTCTCTTGAGAAGCTCTTCCTTGGGCTGGTCATTACGAACACGGTTAAGAACAAGTCCTGCCATCTTTACATCGATATTGCTGTTTTCGCCGGGTTTTGCGACTTCAAGAATGCCTGCCGCTGTCTGTAGGCTTCTTGCAGACATGTCAGCCATAACCAACAGGCAGTCAACACTCTTCATAACGCGGCGGTTAAGCTGCTCGGGCCCCGCTTCTCCGTCCACAACAACATAGTCATAATCACCTGCGAGGCTGTCGATACCGAAACGAAGGAGTTCATTGCAGGCGCAGAAGCAGCCCGGCTCCTCCGGACGTCCCATTGTCAGAAGATCAAAGCCATCTCCATGAGCCAATATGGTGCGCATAAGATCCTTTGTGGGGCCGTTGCTAAGCTGATCTCTTGCCTGACGCATTCCAAGAAGCTCATCGCGAAGCTTACTAACGGTCTTATCAACCTTCAAACCGGTCGTGTAGCACAGGCTCATTGCTGAGTCAGCATCAATTGCAAGGACTCTGCCGGGGAAGCGCTCTGCCAACAAACGGATAAGAAGTGTCGAAACAACAGTTTTTCCTGTTCCGCCTTTTCCAGTTACGGCAATAGATTTAATTTTTTCCATTGTGTCCCTCCATTTCCTATTCCTATATGAATAATATGAATAGTTCTTTGACCACGACCGTAGTAGATACTACGGTCGTGGCTGCGTAATACTTACTTGCAGAAATTCTCTGCGCCGACAACGCTTTCCATATACTCGCCAATCTGAGCGCGGAGTTCGTCGTTGGATTTGTAGCGCGGGTCGATAGCATCGACGTCGACATACAGAGTGGGGATGCCATACTTCTCCTGAATCATGTCGGTAACGATCTTGCCGGAAGCCCATGTGTGCTTGCAGCCTACGTGACCCATGAATATGGAGACGTTAACTTTATACTCATCATACATCTTGTCGATAACCTTGAGCCAATACTCGGTCGGACCGGTTGCGCCGTGGATCATCGGAACGAGGAGCATAGACTTAGCAAGCTGGAGCTTCATCTTCTCCCAGTTGTTCATATCTTCAAACAGAACGCCGTCCTGATAGCCGAAGCCGTCCATAACTGTGATTGCGCCGTAGCACTTTTCCATCCAGTCCATGATGCCGGTGTTGGACCACAACATGTTCTGCATAAGGCAGACGCGATAGCGCTGCTCGGGGCACTTTGTCGCGGTCATGCCCATGTCGGCGAGCATATTGCCCATCTCAAGCTGGGTCTGGAGCATTGCAGTAACCTCGGGAGTACCAGCCAAAGGAGCGATGATCTCGTTCAGAACGAGCATACGTCCGGGCAGGACACAGGGATCCTTCTTGCGGAGGTCAGCAAGCTGCATGAGTATCGAATAAGCCTTATTGGACTCTTCGGAAATTTCAACAAATTTTGCATAGCGATCTGCGTCCCATTTAAGTCCGGTGAGCTCTTCCATGAAAGGAATGAAAGCTTCGATCTGGTCTGCTACATATGCATAGCCCTTATCGTCATGACGGAAGGGGCAGTCAAATGTGAAGCAGGGGCAGTCAAACAGGCGCTCCATCATGGGGTATGCGATACGTGCGGAGTCGCAGGGAACGGTTGCGTGAACGAATGCATCAATCTTTATGCCGAATTCGCCCTTCAGTGCGCAACCAAGCTGTGCCTTATCAATGGCGCACATGCTGGTAGGAGCGTACTTCTCTGTCTCGTCTATGTAACGACCGCAGAGGTCTTCCATTGAAGCGATACGGGTGGGAATAGTGTCGAGGAAGAAGGGAACGCAGTCAAACGCACGCATAATGGTTACGGGGACAGGACCGCCAAATGCGATAAGCTTCTTGCCGTTCTTTTGAGCGTCGCGGATTTCTTCCCATGTGAATTTCTGGATGTCAACGGTCCACATGATTTCGGGCATACCTTTGGTGAGCATATGCTGATAAATGCTGTCAACCTGGTCACAGGTCAGCTCTATCATGTTAACCGGCTTCGTGGGGTCAAAGTTCTGAGTAGGTGCTTTTGCCATAGTATTGTCCTCCTTCTTACTTATCTAACATTTCAATGAAAGCTTCTGCACGGATAGCAAGCTGTCCAGCGTTAGCCATATGCTCTTCACGCTCAAGCTGGAGCATGGGGATGCCTTCAGCTTTGAGGTCGGGTTCGAGGTAGTAAGCTTCGCCGCCCCAGCATTCGCAGTTCTGCATCTTTTCATAGATAACGCCCTGTACGTCGAACTTCTTGCAAGCATCGACGATTTCCTTGTGGATTGCAGGACGGTTGTCAAGAGAACGGGGGCAGGTGTTGCGGGTGAGGTAGTATTTTGCTATTGAACCCATAACGTCGGCGTCATCAACAGCAATCTTATCACCAAATGCCTTAGCGCCAAAGCAGAGAGCGTCAGCAACAACAAGGCCGCCCTTCTCTTCGATAACTTTGATATATTCGGGGTTATCGAGAGCGGAGCCAATGATCATAAGGCGTGCGCGTGCTTCAATGGGCTTGCGGTTCTTAGCGTCAGCAAGGAACTCTTTGAGAAGTGCGATATATTCATCAACCGTATAATCGCAGTGTGCCAGTGTGATGTTGAGCGCCTCGGTGCCGGAAACCTTAGCTTCCCTGCGAAGATCATAGACCTGATCGATAAGATCACGGATTTCATTGGTCTTTGCAATAGCAGCCTTAAGAGCATCATCCGTAACTTTCGTACCGGAGAATGCGCCAAGCTTGTCAGCAAGATCCTGAAGCTCTGATTTGTAGTAAGCAATGGTTGTATCATTGGTAATGCGGGGAGCGCCTACCTGATAGACAAACTGCTCTTTTCCGTTTTTCTTGGAAATGTGCTCCCAGTTGTCGAGGATACGGGTAGCCATCATGCAGCCGTCGGACTGAACAAGACCGTCAAGCTCATATGTACCGTTCATCAGGTATTGGAGAATGGATCTCGCAAAGCTGCAGCTAAAGCTTGACATCCATGCTTCTGCATCGCTGCTGTCAACACAGTTGGTAGCTCTGAGGCGTACGGGCATAATGTCGGCTGCAATCAAAATCTCCGTGGGAACGTGACAGCAAACATATCCAATTGCCTTTTTGCCGGATGCTTTCCAAGCTTTTACGGATTCGCTTGAAATGTTGTTCTCGAATAATTTTTCGTAACTCATGTGTCTCCTCCTTTAATTTCTTAGGAAAATAATTTCAATCTCACCGGCTTGTCAAGCCGCATTATAAAGCTCGGCGGTAACCGTGAGTTAAAATTCCATACTTCGCCTCTTACCAAGAAAAGCTGATTGCGTTCGTCTCACAGGCTTGTCTGCAAAGTTCTTTGTCTCCGTTTGCCTTGCAGTGTGCACAATTTGTTTGCAGGGTATTGCGGGCATCTTCCCTAATTAACACTACTTCATCATCAAAATCGTCAAGCTCTACCGCGAAAAGCTTCTCTGGACAGGCTGCAATGCAGCCTTTAGCAGAACATTCCGCGCATTTTGAAGTGTCGATTTTAATGTAATAGTGTCCGGAACCATCTTCGTAGCCATAATTTGCTAACATGATAATAGCCTCCTTCCAACTTGCACATTCATATTTCGCAAGCAGTTCGAATATGCCGCTTTTCGTCCTTCAATTAACCTTTTGCCTTTTTCTTTTCTACAAATTCCTTTGCGAGCAAAGCTGCGACCAAAGCTCCTGCGATCTGAGTGTCCATCTTCGGGGAAAGGGCTGTAACTCCCATGATTTTTTCGATGCGGCGTGTTACACCGACATTCTTTGCTATACCGCCGGTAATCGCAAAATCAAGTTCCATACCGTTGCGCTCAAGCAGACGGACAACGCGGAGAGCCATCGCATGGCAGTATGCCGCGAGAACTTTTTCCTTTGTCCAGCCGGCTCTCATGAGCTTTGTTGCCTCGCTCTTTGCAAAAATAACGCAGGTGGAGGAAACAGGTGCAGGTTCTTCGTCAACTTTGAATGACATTTCTCCGATTTCTTCAACTCTGACTGCAAGCAGGTTTGCAATGACTTCCATGCCGCGGCCTGTTCCGGCTGCGCACTTATCGTTCATCATAAATGATGTAACTGTGCCCTTTTCATCGCAGTGGATGGCCTTGCAGTCCTGACCGCCCATATCGAGGATTGTGCGTACTGTGGGTCCGTAGATGTAATTTGCTCCCTTTGCGTGGCAGGTGATTTCAGTAACTGTCTTATTTGAGAAAGGTACGTTGACACGACCATACCCAGTACCTATTGTATAGGTTATATCTTCGAGTGTCAATCCTGTATCCTTCATAGCCCAGTTTATGGCTCCGATAGCAGAATCAGGGCTGTTAGAGCCTGTTCTCATGTTGGAATATGCATAAGGCACTCCGTCTACCAAAATAACAGCCTGTGTGCTGGTCGAGCCTATGTCGACACCTGCGGTAATAAGACTGCCGTGCCAATCAGGAATATCGGGGTTTTTCCAATTGGATTCTGTCCATCTCCAATAATCTACTTTTTCAATTTCAGCCATTGTCTTATCCTCCGTATACTAATTCTCAGTGCCGTAAATTGCAGCGCCGATCGCACTCAAATACTGGTTGTTTTCGGGAACTCTGATTTCTCTTCCGAACACCTTGGACATGCAGCTTACAAGTCCCTTATTGAATGCTGGGCCGCCGATCATCGTGAACTTGTCGGTCAGTCCGACTCTGCGGATCATTGATGCAACACGGTTAGCAATACCCATATGCACGCCGTATGCGATGTCTTCTCTTGATTCTTTGGCGTGGATCAGGGAAATAACCTCTGACTCGGCAAAAACAACGCACTGAGCATTGGTAGCCAGTTCCTTTGTATGACGGAGCGAATAATCTCCCATTTCCTCTGTCGTGATTTGGAGAGCGCGAGCCATTGCCTCTATAAATGTTCCTGCTCCAGAGGCGCACTTGTCATTGACTTCATATTTCAAGATTGTTCCGTCTTCATTAAGACGAATGACACGGCAGCTGTCAGCGCCCATATCTATAACGGTATCCGTATCGGGAAATGCAAATCTTGCGCCCTTAGCGGCGGCGCCGACTTCGTTTATATCTCCATCTCCCCATTTGACGATGTCACGTCCGATGCCTGTGATTATAAGGCGGTCAACATCATCCTTTTTAATGCCTGCTTCGCTCAAAGCTTTCTCATAAACTCTTTGAGCTGCCAAATCTGCGTCAAACTCCGTAGGGAGCAAAGCGGTAGCTATAACTTTACCGTCTTTCATCACTGCCCCTTTAGTGTTTTGACTGCCACAATCGATTCCTGCGGTTATCATATATTGTTCCTCCTTAATATGCTATGCCAACTTATATAGAATAATCTGTGTACGTCAGCATCTCAATCCACAATGTTTATAAAGAGCAAAAAATGTGCCAAATACGATAAGTTCATCATTTTAGTATTGTTTTTACAAATATCGACACATTAATTTGTCTATTATAATCAAATCACCGTCCATACTGTCATCTAAGTATTGACCAGCACATAATACTTTTGATACAAATTTACCCGAATTAAAGATATGACACGACTATTGTGTGTCATATTGTTTCACTTGTGTACCATTGGCACACCATGCCCCACATATTGTCCCTTATCCATCAAATGAAGTAATATAACAGACGCCAAGTTAAAGCGTCCTTGATAGCGGCCAAAGGGCGGGAAGCAACGATTGCCCCCCGCCCTCTGATGCAAAAAATATATATTTCCTGCTTATTACTTATTGACGACTGTGTCGAAATACTGAGCAAGAGCGCCAGTGATTTCGTCCTTTGTCTTGTAACGTCCGTCGATGCCATCAACATCCAGGTAGAGGGAGGGTACTCCGTACTTCTCCTGAATCATGTCGGTGACCATCTTTGCAGAAGCCCATGTGTGCTTGCAGCCGATGTGTCCGAGGAAGATAGATACATCGGGCTCATAATCACGGAAGATTTGGTCTGTGAGATAGAGGAAGTTCTCAGAAGGTCCGGATGCACCGTGGATCATCGGGTTATTCTGGATCTTCTTCGCCATTGTCTTGAAGCATCCATATCTGTCATCCAGATCCTCATACAAATCACCATGCTGGAATCCGAATGCGTCCATAACAGTAACAGCGTCGTACTCTTTTTCCATCCAGTCCATAGCGCCGGAGAATGACCAGAGCATATTCTGGAGCAGAGCAACACGATGCTTCTCGCCGTTGGGGCAGGGACCCATGCCCAGCTCGATCATCATCTGTCCAACTTCCAGTTCCTTCTCAAGCAAGTCGCCCATCTCGGGGAAGCAGGCCATTGCGTTGGAGGTTCCGTTGAGAACGAGCATACGTCCGGGCAGCGGGCAGGGCTTATGCTTACGCAGGTCTGCGCACTTGCCTTGGAGTTCATAAGTTCTGTTGGAGTGGGTCATAGCTTCTTTCAGCTTACCCCAGTCAAGCTTCGTGCCGGTAAATTCTTCCATGAAGGTAACGAATCTCTCGGTCTGGTTCACGAGATAATCATAACCGCGGTCATCTCTGCGGAAGGGGAAGTCGAAGGAGAATGTCGGAACATTAAAGATTCTCTCCATATTGGGGTATACAACGCGGGAGGAGTCGCAGGGAACAGCGGAATAAACGAATGCATCGGGCTTTACTCCATACTGATCTTCAAGAGCGGTACCCAGATAGGTTTTGCAGAGACCGCAGGTGGTTGCGGGAACGTATCTTTCAGCGGAGTCAATGAACTTACCTGTCAGAACAGGGTTCGGTGAAAGACGGATCGGAATCGTATCAAGATATACGGGGATGCAGTCAAATGCAACTATAATATCGACAGGCACAGGACCGCCGAAGAAGACGAGCTTCTTGCCCCTCTTATGTGCGTCGCGGTAGTTGTGCCACATGGCGTCTTGAATCTCAAGGGTCCAAAGGAGGTCAGGGTTTCTCTCCTTCATGCGCGCGATCTGTCCTTCAACTTTCTGGCAGCAGAAATCAAAAACAGAAAGTTCTCCACGCATCACGGCATCTTCTAAAGTCGTGTCTTTAACAAATTCGGCCATTTTTTAGTCCTCCTTTTCCTTATTTCTCAATCATTTCAATAAATGCCTCGGCACGGATAGCAAGCTGTCCGGCATTGGCAAGGTGCTCTTCGCGCTCAACCTGAAGCATCGGAACACCGATAGCCTTAAGATCCGGCTCAAGGTACAGGCTCTCTCCGCCCCAGCACTCGCAGTACTGCATCTTCTGATATACAACACCGTCAACCTTGTATTCTTTGCAGGCTTCTACGATGTCTTTTTGAAGCTGAACACGGTTGTCCATCATACGCGGGCATACGATGCGCTTGAGGTAGTAATCTGCAAGAGATCCGAGAACGTCCTTATCATCAACTTCCATAGCGTAGTTGAACGTCTTGCTGCCGAAGCAGAGGTCATCAGCTACGAACAGTCCACCCTTTTCCTCAATAACCTGAAGGTAACCGGGATTATCGAGTGCGGAGCCTATGATCATAAGACGTGCGCGCTTGTCTGTGATGGGAGCGCGGTTCTTTGCATCAGCAAGGAATGCCTTGAGAAGCTCTATGTACTCTTCAACTGTGAAGTTTGAAGAAGCAAGCATGAGCTTGAGTGCATCTTCGCCGCTGATGACGGGATTTTCTTCCTTGCGGAGAGCGTTTACCTGCTGGATGAGGCTGCGGACTTCGTTGTACTTTGCAATAGAAGCCTTCAGCTTTTCATCTGTGAGCTTGTTGCCGGTAAGCTCTTCGAGCTTTGCAATAAGATCTTTCAGCTCATTTTCATAGTACTCTTTTTCAAGGTCGCCGTACATACGGGGGGCACCGACCTGATAGAAGAATCTGCCTTCTTTGTTTTTGTTGCTGATGTGCTCTGCATTGTCGAATGCGCGTGCTGACATCAAGCAGCCGTCGGATGTTACGATACCATCAAGGAACTCGTATGTGCCATCGAGCCAGCGCTGCAGAATACCTCTTGCGAAGCTGCAGCTGAATGTGGACATCCAAGTATCTCCATCAGGAGATTCTGTGATGCCTGTTGCCCTCATACGGATGGGCATAATATCCAGGGCGTGCAGGATCTCTACCGGTACATGACAGCAGATATAGCCGATAGCCTTTTTACCTTGTGCTTTCCAGGCCTTTACTGATTCGCCTGAAATTTCTGATTGGAATAATTTCTGGTAATCCATGTGTCTCCTCCTTTTTGTTCTTGGGGCAAATAATTTCAAGCTCATGAAGTCAATCCGGCATCTAAATGCCCAGATTTCTCATAAGTTAAAATTTACACTATCCTATACTCAGAAAACTGAGCACTACTGCGGTTTCCTTATGAAACCGCGTTACATACGCATTCTAATGCCAATCATACGCATTATATTCTACAATCCGAACATCAAAATGTCAATTCTCGTTTGCAATTTGGGCTATATTACAATAAATCACGGAATATATTGTGCAATAGTTTTAATCTCTTTAAGTAAACCTGATTGAAATAATTATACTTGAGGCAAAATTTGTAATATTCTGCCATAACAGATATGCAAATATCCTATAAATCTCCATTTATAGCAATTAATCGACAATCAAGTCAAGGTAATAAAATGTACAGAAACATCAATACACCGCCCTTGCGGGCGGCTGTGGCTTTTCCGTATCTCTTAGTTTCTGAAGCCTGCCTTATGCGGTATACCCAACAACCGGTTCCCAAAAAGATAGTCCAAATCTTTTGGAAATTGTCTCATCGGAGTCTAAGTAGATTATAAAGGCATTT
>ERZ747221.3869-NODE-3869-length-11404-cov-3.129160_pt1 | contig 11404 bp, 12 predicted proteins | sample MGYA00374949_ERZ747221 | MGnify/ENA primary metagenome ERZ747221 (study PRJEB28779, sample SAMN05720172) | bioreactor metagenome | isolation source: Anaerobic biogas reactor | place: USA:Washington, USA | collected 2015-08-08 ... | reverse complement strand
AAACCGGCCCCCTCCCCTGATCCACCTGATTCGCCTACCCCCTGGCTACCCGACCCCCTACCGGGCCAACTCCCCATAATGCTCCGACGCCTCCAGAATGCCGCCCGACCGGGCATAGAAATCCCCATCCAGATGAAATACCCCACGCTGCGGCCGCGTCCACTGAGCAGCCGCGCACGGATGAAAGCTCATCAGCTCATCCCAGCGCCGGTAGTTCTGATCGCCGTTCGTCTCGAACGCCCCGATCTTCAGCCCCGGCAGCGCCGGCAGCCGCGACGCCACATTCTTGTTCCAGTCCACCAATATCGGCGAGACGGTCAGATCGGCACAAAAACACGGCACCCCAGCCGACCGCGCCGCCTTCGCCGTCTTCAGACTCATACTCATCGTCTTGGCGGTCGGCTTGAGCGCGATCGCCCCATACCCCAACTCGATCCGCTCCCGCGCATGCTCGTCGCTGTGCGCGCTCTCATCCGCCGCCACCATCACCCCCAGATCCGACACATCGACCTTGTACTCCTCCGCGAACGGCTCCTCCACCAGCACCACCCGCTCGAACGCCCCGATCCTCTTCGCGTGGTCCAACAGCCGCCGCAATCGATCCTTGCTGTCGTACCGCCCGTTCGCGTCCAGGTAATACGCAATCCGCCCGCTGTCGGTGTACGCCGTCTCGATCCCCCCTACCGCCTCGTGGATCGCCGACAACCGCCCGCAATCCCACTCCAGCATCTTCTCGAAGCTCCCATCCTTCTCCGGATCGCTGCCGATCTTGATCTTCAAAAAGAAGTACCCATCCCGCGCCAACTGCCGCACCTGCTCAATCGGAATGCCGTACGCGATCAGCGGAATGCAGGCCACCCGCCCGTGCCGCTCCGGCAACACCGCCCGATACTCCGCACCGATCATCTCATCGAAGCCTTTGTACCCCTTCTCCCGGCAATACAACATCCACGCCGCATTGTCGAACCCGACCAGCGCATTCAGCACAAACGTCAGCTTCAGATCGTCACGCCGGCAAACCCCTTTGGCGTACGCGTACGCCTCCGGCAACAGCCGCTCCAGCAGCTCGATCGGAGTCTCGAACGACTGCCCCTCGACGCGCGTCAGCGCCCAATCCAGCACCGCAAACATCAGCGCGTTGCCCGCGCTCTCCGAATGCGACGCGAACACCCGCGGATCCGACCACAGCACGTTCTGCGTGCAGATCCCCAACCCGGACTCACCCGACGCCCCCGTCAGCCGCGCCGCCGTCTGCCACATCTCGCCCATATACCCGCCCTTGAACCCAAACGGCCGGATCAGGGCCTCTCGCTCGAAATTGCAGCTCGTACGCTCGACGGTAATACGCATGCTCCGCTCGCTTTCCAGCCGCAGCCGCCTTGAAAGCCCCGGCCTCTCAGGTCGCTGCGCAACGCTTGACCATCAGGTAATACTCAAGCCCGTCCGCGGCATCGGTCAACTCGCCCGTCCTCTCAAAACCGAACGACCCGTACAGGCGATTCGCCGCGACGTTGTCCTTGAGCACCCGCAGATCGATACTCCGAAGCGCCAGGTCCCGCTCCGACCCCTCCATCAGCGCACCCATCAGACGCCTGCCCCATCCTCTGCCCAGAAGCGACTGATGGACCCCGATGCCGAAATGGGCCTCCTGCGACCGCACCCTCGAAAGAAAGGCGTGGCCGAAGATCTCGTCCGCCGCATCGGCGATCACAAACGCGTATTCGTCACCCTCAGCCAACCGCTTGAACGGCCCATCGCGCAACGCCGCCTCGGTCACGTCATACCCGTACGGCCGATACGCCCGAACCACCAGCGGACTCAGGCTTCGGTAAAACCGCAGCAGCGCCGGCAGATCGTCCATCGTCAGCCGCCGAACGATCGGTTCGCCTTCAGGCCGCCTCTCGTCACCGGGATCGCTCAGATCACACCCTCCTCGCCGATCCGACGGTCGTCAAAAAAGTTGTCCCGAAGGATGCTCGGCTGCGACGCCTCGATGATCAAAGCCGGTTCCAACGCGATAAACGTGTGCCGCTTCCCCGGCGGCATGACCAGCAGGTCGCCCGGCCCCATGATCGTCGGCTCATCCTCGACACGCATCTCGATCCGCCCCTTGAGAACGTAGAACGTCTCGTGCTTCATCGCGTGCTTGTGGCACGGACAACGCTGCCCCTCAAAAAGAAACAGAAACTTGCCACAGTACCCTCGTTCCGTTTCGTTGGCGATCCAATACTCGATCAACCCGATCTTCGCAAACTCGCCGATCCCGAAGTGAAGCACCAGCGGCGTTACATCGGGCATCCTGATATGCCAGCCGTCCATGCAGGCCCGGCAACCGGCCAGGGCCTCATCGCGGGCCGAACCGACAAGTTCCACCGAGTCATACCTACCCATTCTGCTGCTCCTGAAGATTCCAGATGATTAGAGAAAAAGTCTACCTCCAGTCCGCGGCGGGCCACAAGCGAAAACCCCACTAAAACCACCGCAACCACAAGACCATGGGCAACAACTACTTACGCGAAGTCCCCCGCCGATCGCCCGCCGTCGCCGCCATATCAATTAGCTGCTCTTATTTTATGTATTCATACATTGCGTTTGACTAATATTGAGTGGCCCAGTAGACTTAGATGGCCGATGAATAGTTAGCCAAAATTGAGGTGTGGGTCACGATGATAAGGCAGTGTAATACTACCGCGGCGCCGCCCGCGGACCGGGATGCGGATCGCCAGGATCTGGGGATCCAGAGCCTCCGGTCCGATCAGGTGTTCGCCAGTATGCCGCAATACCTCGTGGAGCGGGACGCCAGCCGCTGCATCCGGTGCCTGGTGTGTGTGCGCCAATGTCCTTATGAGGCAACGTTTTACGACGCCCAGACCAACGAGGTCACCAACCGCCATCAGAACTGCGTGATGTGCCGGCGGTGCGAGGCCATGTGCCCCACCAACTGCATCCAGATCCGCCAGTTCGGCAGCGGCTTCCGCGCCAACGAGCACTGGAAGGAAAAGCACATCCGAGGCATCTATAAGCAAGCCGACACCGGCGGCGTCCTGCTGACCGGCTCGGGCAACGACCAGTACTACAACACCTATTTCGATCGCATGGTGATCGACGCCTCGCAGGTGACCAACCCGTCCATCGACCCGCTCCGCGAGCCGATGGAGCTGCGGACCTTCATCGGCCGCAAGCCCGAACGCTACGACCCAGCCAAGGGCGGCAACGGCCAGGCCAAGGAGTATCCCAACATCGCCTGCGACCTGCCGATCATCTTCGCCCCCATGAGCTTCGGCTCGATCAGCTACAACCTCCAACATGGGCTGGCCATCGCAGCCGGCAAGTTGGGAACGTACTTCAACACGGGTGAAGGCGGACTTCACCCCAATTTCCATCAATACAGCAAGCGGGCGATCGTGCAGGTGGCCTCCGGACGTTTCGGCGTCTCAGCCGAATACCTGCGGTCCGCCGCCGCCGCCGAAATTAAGATCGGCCAGGGGGCCAAGCCGGGCATCGGCGGCCACCTGCCGGGCGAAAAAGTCACCGCCGAAATCTCGCGCACCCGCATGATCCCCGAAGGCTCCGACGCCATCAGCCCGGCCCCGCAGCACGACATCTACAGCATCGAGGACCTGCGGCTGCTGATCTACGCGATCAAGGAAGCCACCGAATACACCATCCCCGTCTCGGTAAAGATCGCCGCCGTCCACAACGTCGCGGCGATCGCCAGCGGAATCGTCCGGGCCGGCGCCGACATCGTGGTCGTCGACGGATTCCGCGGCGGCACCGGCGCCGCCCCGGCCATCATCCGCGACCACGTGGGAATCCCCGTCGAGGTCGCCCTCGCCGCCGTCGATCAGCGACTCCGCGACGAAGGCATCCGCCACTGCGCGTCGATCATCGGCGCGGGCGGGTTCCGAAGCTCAGCCGACATCGTCAAGGCGATCGCCCTGGGCGCCGACGCCGTCTACATCGGCACCGCGGTGCTCCTGTCCGTCGGCTGTACGCTCTGCCAGCAGTGCCATCGCGGAAAGTGCTCCTGGGGAATCACGACCAACCGGGCCGACCTGCTGCCGAGGCTGCCCGCCGACGTGGCAGCCGAGCGGGTCATGAACCTCCTGCACGCATGGTCCCACGAAATCAAGGAAATGCTCGGACTGATGGGCCTCAACTCGCTCGAGTCGCTGCGCGGCAACCGCCTCAAACTGCGCGCGGTGGGCATGACCGATGAGGAGGCCCGGATACTCGGCATCAAGCACGCCGGGGAGGCATAGACGATGAAGGTGGTTTACGCCATTACCGAACGGTGCATCAACTGCCATCTGTGCGAGGTGGCCTGCACGACGGAGCATTCGCGGACCAAAAACCCGGTCAGCGCCTACCACGTCGAGGGCCAGCGGTTCAACTGGCGGGAGTCGGCGCCGTATCCGGACCCAGCCGAGGCCAGGGACGCGGGCCGGCCCGCCCCCAAGTCGCGCTGCCGCGTCCTCCAGGACGGCTACCGGGTGATCTCGACGATGTGCCGACACTGCGAAGTCCCTTCGTGCGTGCTCGCGTGCAAGAACGGTTCGCTCTACAAGGACGCGACCGGCCGGGTGTGCGTCGACGAGGAAAAATGTGTCGGCTGCTGGATGTGCATCATGGCGTGCCCGTATGGCGTGATCACGCGGAACGTGGACCGGCAAAACGTGCCGCAGGTCGAGAACAACGGGATCAACCACCACTGCGACCTGTGCCCCGACCGCAACGAACCGGCCTGCGTGCGGGTCTGCCCCACCAGGGCCCTGGTGTACGAAGAGCGATAGCGCCGCCCCAAGACGGAGAACGGACCATGCGATACGTGATTGTCGGCAACTCTTTCGCGGGAACCTTCGCGATCGAAGCCATCCGCAGCATCGACCGCCAGGGCGAGATCGTGCTCATCGGCGACGAGCCCGAGCGGCTCTACAGCCGCGCGATGATCCACGAGTACCTGGCCGGCGTGGTCGACGAGTCAAAGATGTTCCTCCGCGACCGGGCGTTCCACTCGCGGCTCGACGTGACGGCCCTCTCCGGCCAGCGGGCCGAAAAGCTGCTGCCCGAGAGCCACGAGATCGTGGTCGACGGCGAGAAGATGGTCTACAACAAGCTGCTGCTGGCCGTCGGCGGCTCGCCGTTCGTTCCGCCTGGGATCGAGGGATTGGATGCGTTCAAGGACTGCGTCTTCGGGTTCACGAGGATGGCGGACGCCGCGGGACTGTCCCGCCGAGCCCAGGAGGCCCGTCGCGTGGTGGTCCTCGGCGCCGGGCTGATCGGCATGCAGGCGGCTGAGGCGTTCGCCCACCTCGGCAAGCAGGTGACGGTGGTCGAGCTGGCCAACCAGGTCCTGCCGCTGGCGACCGACGACCTGGCCGCCGAGATGCTCCAGACCGAGATGCAGGAGGAAGGCGTGCAATTCCGCACGGGCAACAGCGTGACCGCCCTGCTCGGCGAAAACGGCGTCCTGCGGGCGGTCAAGCTCCGCAGCGGCGAGGAGATCGAGGCGGAGCTCTTCGTCATCGCGGTGGGCGTCCGGCCCAACGTCGGATGGCTGCGCGACAGCGGCCTGGTGATCGACCGCGGCATCGTGGTCGACGAGCACCTGCAGACGAATCTCGAAGACGTCTACGCCGCGGGCGATTGCGCCCAGGGCCTGGAACTGATCAGCGGCTCGCGGATGGTGCTGGCGACGATCCCGGTGGCGTCGGAACAGGGACTGACCGCCGGCTACAACATGGCGGGCATGGAGGCCGAGTACCGCGGCGGAATCCCGCTCAACGCCCTGCAGTTCGGCCGCCTCCAGATGGTCAGCTACGGCTACGTGCGGGAAAAAGACGGCCAGGAAGTGGTCAGCCTGCTCGACGAGGACAAGCGGGTCTACAAGAAGATCGTGCTCGAGGACGGCCGGATCACCGGAACCCTGTTCGTGCGGGCAATCGACCGGGCGGGCGTCTTCCGCAGGCTGATCGAGGACAAGGTGGATGTCTCGGCCTTCACCTCCAAGCTGCTCTCGGACGAGTTTGGCGCCGCGGCACTGCCGGAGGAAATCCGCCGCGAAATGTTCGAAAAGCCTCAAAGCCGGATCGCCGTCCGGCGACCCGAACCGCAGGAGGCCTGATAGGCCGCAGGACTGAAAGTTGGAGACGATGCGATGAGCCGCGAACAATTTGTCAGACGACCGGAAAGCTACGGCAAGGATATCTCAGCGTGCGGTGTGATCGGGCTGATCAACCACGACGGACGGCGGGTGGACGGGTCGCTGATCACCAGGGCGATGCGCAACATGCGCGACCGCGGCAACGGTTTGGGCGGCGGGTTCGCAGCGTACGGCATCTACCCGTCGATGAAGGACCTCTACGCCCTCCACGTGATGTACGACGCCAAAAGCGACGCCCGCGACCTGGAAACCCTCCTGGACGGCTGCCTGCAGATCCACCAGGCCGAGGAAATTCCAATCTTCGAGACCAAGAAGATCGGCAGCCACCCCTACTTCAAGCGCTACTTCGTCAGCCCGCCCGCCAATCGGCCCGCGGACGACGGCGACGACGACTACATGGTCTCGCTGGTGATGCAGGTGAACACGCAGACCCAGCACGCCTACATCATCTCAAGCGGCAAGAACATGGGCGTCTTCAAAGGCGTCGGATTCCCGGAAGACCTCTCCGAGTTCTTCCGGCTGGACGAGTATGAAGGGTACATCTGGACCGCGCACAACCGGTTTCCGACCAACACGCCCGGCTGGTGGGGCGGGGCCCATCCGTTCGCCCTGCTGGACTGGTCGATCGTGCACAACGGCGAAATCTCCAGCTACGGGACCAACCGCCGGTACCTGGAGATGTTCGGCTACAAGTGCACGCTCCAGACCGACACCGAGGTGGTCGCCTACCTGATGGACCTGCTGGTCCGCCGACACAAGCTGAGCTTCGAACAGGCCGCCGCGGTCTTCGCTCCGCCGTTCTGGAAGGACATCGACGAGATGGACGAAAAGGAGCGCCGCATCCAGACCAACCTGCGGATGGTCTACGCGTCGGCGGCGCTGAACGGGCCGTTCGCGTTTCTCCTGGCCTGGTCCGACGGGATGATCGGGTTGAACGACCGCGTCAAGCTCCGCCCGCTGCTGGTCGGCACCCGGAAGAACACGACGTACATGTCGTCGGAAGAGGCGGCGATCCGCGAGATATGCCCGGACCTGGATCGGGTCTGGGCCCCGCAGGCGGGCCGCCCGATCGTGCGGCGGCTGGACGATGACCCGGTCAGGGCGATTGCGGAGTAACCACCAATGTCCATCACCATCGACGCCAGGGGCGTATACTATCGACAGCTCAACGAGCGGGTGCGCGAGGCAATCCGCAGCGGCGAAACCTCCATCCGCATCTTCAACGTGACCGGCCAGCGGTACATCGGCGGCGGCCTCCAGTCGCCGCAGGTGACGATCACCGTCGAGGGCGTGCCGGGCGAGAACATGGCGGCCTTCATGGCCGGCCCGCGAATCGAGGTCTTCGGCAACGCCCAGGACGGCGTGGGTAACACCATGAACGACGGTCAGGTCATCGTCCACGGTCTGGCCGGCGACGTGGTCGGCTACGGAATGCGCGGCGGAAAGGTCTTCATCCGCGACGACGTGGGCTACCGCGTGGGCATTCACATGAAGGGATTCATGGACAAGCAGCCGGCCCTGGTGATCGGCGGCTGCGCGGGCGACTTCTTCGGCGAGTACCAGGCCGGAGGGTGCCTGGTCCTGCTGGGTCTGCGCGGCGAGGGACGCGCGAGCGTGGTCGGCGACTACTGCGCGACCGGGATGCACGGCGGCGTGATGTACATCCGCGGCGCCCTGCGGGAAAGCTACCTCGGCAAGGAGGTCAAGCGATTCGAGATGGAGGACCAGGACGCCGCCCGGCTGCGCAGCGTGCTCGAGGACTTCGGTTCGACCTTCCAGATCGACGAGGACCTCATGGACTTCGGCCGCTACCACAAGATCATTCCCGTCAGCGCCCGGCCCTACGGGCAGCTCTACGCCTACTAACATGGAGGAACGCATGCGGTTCGCCTTTGCGGTCAGGAAACTGGACGGCCAGTTGAATGAAGCCATCGAACAGATCGGGCAATGCCAGCGGTTGTACCAGAAGGACGGCATCCATGAGCCGGCCCTGGCGGCGTCGCTCCAAGCGACCAGGGAAAGCCTCGAGAGCCTGCGGCGGTCCCTGTCGGGCATCGTCGCGGCCAATGAGCGCAAGTTCGACATGATCGCGTACCTGACCGAAGCCCTGAAAATGGAGCACGGAACGGTCAGCGAACTCCAGAGCTGCCTGCGCGTCATGCCGGAAAGCCCCGTGCGCGAAACCCTCCACCGGATGCTGCTCGAAGAAAAACAGCACGAAGAAGCACTGGTCAAGCGGATCGTCGACCTCGGCGGCGAGCCGCGGGTCGACCTCGAAATCCCCCCGCGGCCCACCAGCCTGTCGATCGCCGATCTGCTCGACCAGCGCCTTGAACTCCTCCTCACTAACGCCATACTGAGGTCTGTACTCGAGCTTGTCTATTCTCTCTGCGATGATCGTGTGGTCCGACCGCCCTATGTCAACCTTCATATTCTCGGCCCCTGTGACATTTACGCTTATAGTGTGAACTAGTGAAGTGCTCGGTTGAATGTCGGTCAGAAGATCCTGTGAGACAAACAACTTTCCCTCCTCTATGGGAATCCGCATGCTCCGGCACACCGAAGTGAATACATCGTACGAAGCGCGTCTGTCCTTGAGCTTGTTGTCCACGAGAGCAATGACGTCATCAACCAGCAAAGGAGCAGGACTCGCAAAATATTGCCTGTAGTCTCTCAACGCCAGCCTTAGGGCGTGCTCAACCTCCGACGTGCGAGCGAGCGGCCTATGGCGATCTACAGCTTCTTGGACTGTTTCCTGGACTCTCCGGAATAGCCTCGTTCTGAAGAGATCATTCGCCTCTGGAAATCGGCATGTAAAAGGGACCCACGTCGGGAAGAAACAATCGGCATCGAAAATGGACCCACCGCAGTGATCTCCGTAGGCTGAGGGCTTTTTGCAGAAGGCCCTTGGATGACGGAGAAGGAAGGATGCTGACGGTGGAAGAGTACTGTAAGATCCGGATTGCGTATCGGGACGGGATGAGCATCCGGGAGATTGCCCGACGGTTTCACCATTCCCGGCAGAAGGTCCGGCAGGTTCTGGAAGAGAGTGAGCCCCGTCCGTACACGGTGCCGGTGGATCGGCCGGCGCCACGGCTGGGTCCGTTCAAGGCCGTGATCGATGCGATTTTGGCCGATGATGAGCAGGCCCCCCGTAAACAGCGTCATACGGCCGCGAAGCTCTATCGGCGGCTACGCGAGGAAGAGGGCTACGTGGGCGGTTACGATCAGGTCCGCCGCTACGTCGCCCGGCACCGTCGAGACCACCGCGAGACGTTCATTCCCCTGACGCATCCTCCCGGCCGGCGGTTGGAGGGGGATTTCGGGCACATCTACGTGGACTTCCCTGAGGGGCGTCAGTTGGTCTCGGTCCTGCTGCTGACGTGGAGCTACAGTAGCTTTCGCTTCGCCGTGGCGTTGCCGAGCGAACGCACCGAAGCGATCCTGGCCGGCATGGTCGAGGGCTTGGCGTTCTTCGGGTGCGTGGCCTGGGAGGTCTGGTGGGATAATCCCAAGACCGTGGCGACGGCGATTTTGAAAGGCCGCCAGCGTCAGTTGCATCGGCGGTACGAGGCCTTGGCCAGTCACTATTGCTTCGATCCCCGCTTCTGTATGCCGGCGCGGGGCAACGAGAAGTCCTATGTGGAAAACAGCGTCTACGATCTCCAACGAGACTGGGCGACGCCGGTCCCGGCAGTACAGGATCTGGCCGAGCTCAACGCGTCTCTGCGGCGGTGCGCCCTGGCCCGGCTGGACCACCGTATGGCGGGCAAGACCCAGACGGTCGGGGAATTGTTCGAACAGGATAAACAGGCGGCGCTGGCGCTGCCGGCCCATCCCTTTGACCCGTTCGTGCCGGCCTCGGCCAAGGTCGATAAGTATCAGACCGTGCGGTTCGACACCAATCGTTACAGCGTGCCTCGGCGCTGGGCGTTCGCGACAGTGACGGTCAAAGCCTATATCGACCGGATCGACGTGGTCTCGGCGGAGAGCGTGATCGCCTCTCACCGACGAAGTTACGCCCGGGGCGAATGGATCGTCGAGCCGCGTCACTATCTGGCCATCCTCGGTCGCCGGCCGGCGGCTCTGGATCATTCCTTCGTGTTCGATGGCTGGGTGCTACCGGCCTGCTTCGAGCAACTGCGGGAAGACTTCGAGCAGCGTCATGGCCCGATGGCCGGGGCCCGGCAGTATGTTCGCATCCTGCAATTGCTGGCCGAATATCCGTTGACGGTGGTGCAGGAGGCCATTGAGCACAGTCGCTCCCAAGCCATTATCAATGCCGACCAGATCATCGCGACGACGCATCGACTCCACGAACGCCGCGGCGCGCGTCCGTATCCAACCTCTCGGCAGGCGACCCCGGCGCCAACCGTGCAGATCCCCATGCCGACGTTAGGTCACTTCGACCGGTTACTATCCTCAAGACAAGGAGACCTCGATGAAACTGGAGAACGAGAACCGTTTGCTGCAGGTGCATCTGAAGCGTCTGCGTCTGCCGACGATCCTGGCCGAGTACGAGAAACTCGCTCAGGAGGCCGCCCAGGAGAATGCCCACTACCTCCAATACTTGTTGCGTCTGGTTGAACTGGAATCGGCCCAGCGTTCAGCCAATGCCCTGCAGGCCCGTATCAAGCAGGCGGCCTTCCCGGTCCACAAGGACCTGGACACCTATGACTTCAGTCTCGTCGCGAGTCTGAGCAAGCAGAAGATCGTGGAACTGACCCGCTGCCAGTGGCTCGATCAGCACGAGAATGTGTGCCTGTTGGGCAGCCAGGGCGTGGGCAAGACGCACTTGGCGATTGCCCTGGGTCTGGCGGCCTGTCGGGCCGGCCGACGCGTTCGCTTCTTCACGGCGGCGGCCCTGGTCAACCGTCTGGAAGAAACACAGAAGCAGTATCAACTGGACCGCTTCCTGAGTCAGTTGGATCGGACGGACCTGCTGATCTGTGACGAGTTAGGCTACCTGTCCTTCAGCCGTACGGGAGCCGAACTGTTGTTCCAGGTCTTCGCCGATCGTTATGAACGGGCCAGTCTGCTGATCACCAGCAACCTGCCGTTCAGCGAATGGGACCAGATCTTCCAGGGGGAACGTATGACCGCCGCTCTCCTGGATCGTCTGACCCATCACTGCCACATCTTCGAGATGAACGGCGAGAGCTACCGCTTCCGCGAGTCGGTCAAGAAGAGCAAACAGGCACAGAAATGATTCCCTTGACGACATTACCACGGCGGATATAG
>ERZ747221.3866-NODE-3866-length-11408-cov-3.273850_pt1 | contig 11408 bp, 10 predicted proteins | sample MGYA00374949_ERZ747221 | MGnify/ENA primary metagenome ERZ747221 (study PRJEB28779, sample SAMN05720172) | bioreactor metagenome | isolation source: Anaerobic biogas reactor | place: USA:Washington, USA | collected 2015-08-08 ... | reverse complement strand
GCCCAATCCATCCAAGATCAACAGGACGATTTTTGTCTGTGCGGGTTTCACAAGGGTTCGGAAAAAGCTTTCGTACATTAGATGCCTCTCAAATTGGTACATTATGGCCTTGCAGGGATTGCTGAAGGTAAGGGGTGAGGTAGATGGCTGCTGCACTGGTATCCACCAACAGGTCACAGACCGCAATCAGCGGCCGGTAAATCTGCTCTGCGCGTAGGAACTGGGTTTGAAAATAGCGGTTGACAAAATAAGCCAGGTCGTACTTCTTGCGCAAATCGATATCCCGCCACCATTTCCGTTTGAGCCGCACCCAATCATCAGCTAGGTAGACCATGCGGATGCCAGAAAGTTCGCCCAGCTGCGGCAAGTGGAAGGGCAGGTTGCCCTCCAGCAAGATGACCTCGGCAGGCGCGACCCTTAAAGGGCTACAGCCTGGGCGGAGTTCGCTTTGCAAGTCGTGGCTGGAGGTGCCGTGTTGAAAATCGTAGCGCGGGATGCTTACCTCCCGGCCTTCAAGCAAGGTTTGTATGCACTGTTTAAATGAGTCAAAATGCATCACTTCCAAGCCAGTAGTTTGCCCATCGCGGTAGGCGCGGTCTTTAAGGAAGTTATCCACCTCAACGATACTCACCTGGAAATTTTCAGCCTGCAAAGTTTGCTTAAGGCGGGCAACCAGCTCAGTTTTGCCCGCGGCTGAAGGCCCAACCAGGGACAGCAGCAGGGGCTGGGGTTGTATGCGCACCATTTTGTCGATAATATTGAAGAACACCTGGTCGATTTTAAGGTTGGCTTGCTGGTAGGCTTTGTAGCTGATAGCCGGCTGATTCACAAACAGGTTGTGCGTCTGCTTGCCCTGAAAAAATGGGCGGTTTCGAAAATGTGCCAAGGCTTCTTGCGTATAGTAATCCATACGCACAAAAAACACAAAAGCGCGTAGGTCAAAGTAGAAGTGTTGTTTGAGCCAGTCCAGGCTGTAATTGCCATTAAGCAGCCCAACCAATAGCTGGCGGGTCAGGTTTAGGATGGATTCATCGAGGTGGATACGGCCGTTCTTGAGCGGTTTGAGCTGTATTTGTTCGAAAAAAGCGCGCTCTGAAATTAGCTTTTCAATCTGGGCTATTGGCGGTGGGATTATGGATGCCCAGCCTTGAGGCGGGGTGAGGTTAGCCAGCGCGTAGCGGAACTCGATTAATTCAAGCTCAGCCAAGCCAGGATTCAACGCGCTGCGCAGCTGGTAAAGCTGTTCAGAGAATTGTGCGTCGTCCCAAATCGTTAAGCTTTCAGGCATAACCTATTCTCTCAGCTGTATTTTTCACCATGCCCAAGGACCATGGCTTCGTAAGCTTTTTGGATCTTGGCGTAATTGCCGTCGCGGTCTAGGGCGATGCCCCTGCCAACCCCGCTGACCACCTGCCCGATGCCGATTTCAGTCATGGACTGCTCCAGCTTCTGCAGGAGGGCGGGTGCACTGCCGGGCGGCGTGCTGCGCCCGTCAAAGATAATATGCAGGCAAACATCCTGCAAGCCCTTATCTCTTGCCATGCGCAGCAGCGCCAGGGGATAGTCAATAGAACCATGCGAGCTCTTTTCGGTCAGCAAGCCGATCAGGTGCAGGCGTGTTTTGCGTGCCTTGACGCCGTCAATGGCATGCAGGAAGACCTCGTTAGTGTAGAACGAGCCATCTGCCATGGCTTGGTCTAAGCGAACATCATCTTGCGGGACGACCCTGCCAGCACCAATGTTCATGTGGCCAGCTTCGGAGTTGCCAGGTTTGCCCTGCTGCAGCCCAACCGCTGGACCAGAAGCGTGTAATTGGGCATGAGGATAATCCTGGAGGAGCTTGTCCCAGACGGGTGTTTCGGCCATGTAAATCGGGTTGCTGGCATCTGGTTCCCCTATGCCCCAGCCATCCAGGATGATCAGCAGCACCTGCCTGCCTTCAGTCCATGAGGTGGCCTCAGCCAGGTTTTGGCCAGTCATGCTGCCAGGGACGGACAAACCTAAAATATTAAGCAGGGTGGGGGCAATATCTGGCAGGCTGCCATCTTTTAAAGAGATAGGCGTGCTACACAAGGAGTCGATCAGGATAAAAGGCACCAGATTGCTGGTATGGGCAACATGGGGTTTGCCATCTTCGGTACGCATCACTTCCAGGTTGCCGTGATCAGCTGTGATAGCAACGACATAACCAGCCTGCTTGGCAGCTTCCACGACACGCCCCAGATGAAAATCAACATGTCTGGCACAGCTGAGTTTCGCCTGGTCGTTGGCAGTATGCCCAATGACATCCCCATTGGCAAAATTGGTCACAATTAAATCATAGCCCTTTTGTAATGCCTGGATGACCTCGTCAGCCACCTGGGGCAGGCTCAGTTCAGGGACTTGGTCGAAAGGGATGTTCTTAGGGGAGGGGATGCGCAAATCGTCCTCGCCAGGGAAAGACTGGTTATTACCCCCGCTCAGGAAAAAGGTGACGTGGGCAAATTTTTCTGACTCTGAACAGCGCAGCTGGCGCAAGCCAACCTGGCTGACAACTTCGCCCAAGGTTTGGCTGACGCGGGCAGGCGCAAAAGCTACTGGCAGGTCTTTAAATTTATCGTGGTATAGGGTCAGGATCACGAAGTCTAGGTCTTGCAGCTGTCGGCGTTCAAAGTGCGGAAAATCTGGCTGGGTAAAGGCTTCGGTCAGCTCGATTTCGCGCTCCCCGCGCCGGCAGCAGAAAATCACCCCGTCACCGTCTTGAATGGCTCCGGCTGGTTGGCTGTTTTCGCCGACCAGTACAAGGGGCGGCATGGCATAATCTGTTTGCCCTCCCTGGTAGGCACGTTCCACTGCCTGTGCAAGCTTGAGAGCGGCGTGATTGCTTGTTGATGGGTTCATGTTGGGTCCTATTTCACATGTAAGGCCAGTTAATTGGCAACGGTCTGCATCGTTAGCGGTTGAGTAGCGGCTTGCAGGCAGACTTGCGGCGCCTGCGGGAAGAGATCAAGCAGATCTAAAAAGGAATGGATAATGGCATCTGGCCTGTTTTCATCCGTAATTTGGGCTTTTGCTAGGTCCTCCGGGCTGTTGATGATTACTGCCAAGCCAAAGCCGGCAGCACGTGTACCGGTTACATCGCGTTTGAGGTTGTCACCAACATAAGCACACAAAGCAGGCTCGACCCCTGCCTGCTGGGCAGCATAATGGTAAATGGCCGGGTCTGGTTTGCGAATGCCGAGTACAGCACTCAGGGCCACTGATTTGAAGTATTGGGTGAGGTTATCTTGGTCGAGCCAATCGGGTATCTCCTGCGAGGTAATCAAGTTGCTGATGATGCCCAGGGTGTAGCCGCGCTGGTGAAGTGCCCGCACGACCTCTTTGGCATGCTCCACCACCACCCTCAAGCCCATCGATTGGCGGTATTGATAAGTTAGTTCCACACCCAGGGCAGCTACGCGTTCTTTTGGAAACTCTGGGGCAAGCCAGCGCGTCCATAGTTCTGACTCTGGTGCTTCGCGCATGTTCTCAAAAGCCCACTTGCGGTAGCCTTTGTAGCGTTCGTCTAGTTTGTTGCAGAAGCTGGTCGGGTCTTCCTGGCTTTGCAGCAGCTGGACAATGTTTTGCTTGGCTGCTGCCTGGTGCGCTTCGTTTTGAGTCAGAATGCGCAGTGTGTTCCCGACATCTAAAAATATGGCTTGAATTTCTTTCTCCATAAAACCGCCTTGCGCTTGTATTTGCTTCATTATATACAGTGAGCCAATTACTGGCGTGCTGGGAAGATATCCAGCAGCTCTTTGAGGGCAGTAATGGTGTAATCCACCTTATGTTCGCCAGTGGGGGGTTCTTTTGCCAAGGTAGCAGGTTCGTGTATGAGGATCATCATGCCGAAATTCGCCGCGCGGGCACCTTCCACATCACGCACCGGGTTATCGCCGACATAGGCGCACTCCTCTGGTGCGACGCCAACCTGGTGTGCTGCCAGGCGGTAAATATCCGGGTCAGGCTTGCGAATGCCAAGCCGTGATGAAAGCACAACCGCCTTGAAATAATGCGACACCTCGTCTTCCAGCATCCAGTCTGGGATCTCGGTCTCGGTGATGGTATTGGCAATGATGCCCAGCAGGTAGCCGCGTTTGTCCAGTTCGATGAGGGTTTCTTTGACGTCCTCACGGGGCACACGCCGGCCGTCTTTATCGCGCCATAGGCGGGTCAGCTTGCCCGCAATGGGGGCAATCTGCTTGATGGGGTATTGGGGTAGGAGGTGCTTGCTCCACAAATCCCGTTCAGATGCTTCCAACAAATTCACCTTGGCCTCTTTGCGGTAAGCTTTCCAGCGTATCTCTAAAGCGGCAAAAAATTCCTCAGGCGGTTCAGTGACATTTAAAAGCCTGAGCATTTCATCTTTGGCGGCTTTGGAAAATTCGGGATCTTCGATGACAATGCGCAGGGTGTTCCCGACGTCTAAAAAGATGGCTTTGATATCTGGCTGCATGCTTCCTCCCGGTTTAGATTTGAGCGAAAATTGTTTTTGAGGGCTCAATTCAAGTCTGTTTGCAATATGATACAACAATTTTAGCAATTTTGCAAGTAATCTTGCTTAATTCCTCTTGACAAGGCATCAACAATTGTGTAAACTATAGATTAGATGCACACGTGTGCACTCAGAGAAAAATATGCCCATCACGATCAAAGATATTGCGAAAAAAACAGGCGTAAACCACTCGACGGTCTCCCGGGCGCTGCATGGCAGTAACCTGATCTCGGTTGAAACTGCTGAGCGCATCCGCAAAGCAGCCAGGGAAATGGGATACCAGCCCAGCGCAGCTGCCCGCAGCCTGAAAACCAGGCGCTCAAAGGTGTTAGGCGTGATTGTCAGCAGCATTGAAGACCCATTTTTCAGCGAAATTGTATTTGGCATAGAAGCTGTAGCCCAGGATAACGGCTACAGCCTTTTTATTGGGTCTTCCCAGCATGACAACCAGCGCGAACGCAAAATCGTGCAGACCATGCTGGAACACCGAACCGACGGGGTAATTGTGTGTTCCTCTTCTTTCAGCGTAGAGCACGGCCGCCAGCTGCTGGATCATGGTTTTCCAATTGTGGTTGTTAACCACCAAGCCACTGAAAACTTCCACTATTCCATCTTCCATGATGATATAGACGGCAGCCGCCAAATAACCCGCCACCTGATTGGGTTAGGGCATCAGCGGATTGCCTACCTGGGTAATTCAGTCTCTGGGCGCACCACACTTGATCGCTTATCTGGCTTTCAGGCTGAAATGGAAGCGGCCGGCCTACCAATCCCGGAGGGGTACGTCCAGCACGTGCCGGGGGGCACCGCGCTGGAAGGGCGGGATGGACTGCAGCGCTTCAAAGGTTTGGTAGAATTTCCAACGGCGATCATCTGTTACAACGATATGATTGCCATTGGCCTGCTGCAAGCCTGCCACGAAGCAGGCATTCGAGTGCCGCAGGAGCTTTCCATCACCGGTTTTGACAACATCAGCTTTTCGGCATTCACCCACCCACCCCTGACTACCTTTGACCAGCCCAAAAGCTCAATTGGGGCTGAAGCAGCACGCTTATTATTTGAATTAATTGATGCCGAACAAAAGGTCACACCGGGAACACAATATGTAAAGATCCTGAAAGGGTCTTTGCTGGTGCGCAGCTCTACTGCAGCAGCGCTGCAATAACAAACAATAAGGATGCTTTGCAAATGAAACTTGCACAAACACAATTGAACCTGATCCCACAATCACTGGTCAGCCACGAAGGCCTGGAATTTGGTATAGCAAGAACCCCCGAGGGTTTGAGGCTGGCCGTCATTGCAGGAGGTGATGAGGCTGTACTAAAGGATTTTGAGGGAACCGCCCAAGGGCAAGTACTGCTGGCGGATTTGTCGGCCCGTAATGCCGCTGCACTGAGGCAGAGGTTACCCTGGCTGCAGCCGCGTCTGCTGGGTTTGGCAACCTCGGTTGGCATGGGTGACCGCTTAGGCCTGGCAACACCAGGGCATGTGCGCGCACTCAAGCAGGTTGGCGGCGGTATTGCCCCCATTTTTGCCCAGCAGTCTATGCGTGAAATGGCCCGCACCGTACGCACGCCTCAAAACGTGATGGATGACGCCACCTGGGGCATCTTCCAGGAAGGTTGGCAGGGTGGTATAGGCGCGGATGCAGACCACCTTAAGACAACCCAAGATATCGATGTTTGTCTTGCGGCTGGCTTTACTTTTTTCACCATTGACCCAGGCGATCACGTCGATAACCGCGCAGAAGGGACAGACCTGGCAGGCTTAAAAACCCTTGCACAGGCGCTACCAGAGCACATGCAGGGCAATGCCAGCCAGCTTTTGGAGACGACAATTGACCTGGAGGGCAAGTCAATTTATTTTGACGAAAAAACCCTGCTTAAAGCCATGGTCAAATATGGGCGGGCGATAGATCATGTTGCAAATATGTACCGGCATTTAATAAAAACGGCTGGGTCAAAAGCGGTGGAGTTGGAAGTCTCGGTGGATGAGACTGAACAACCCACCTCGCACGCGGAGCATGTCTACTTTGCCAGTGAATTGAAGCGCTTAGGCGTAAAGTGGGTCAGCCTGGCGCCGCGTTACGTGGGGCGATTTGAAAAAGGCGTGGATTACATTGGTGACTTGGTTGCTTTCAAAGCGGATATTGAAGGCCACGCCGTCATTGCCAGGAAGTTTGGACCCTATAAATTGAGTTTGCACTCTGGCTCGGATAAATTCAGCATTTACCTGATTGCTATGAAGACGACCAAAGGCTTGGTACACCTGAAAACAGCTGGCACCAGTTACCTGGAAGCACTGCATACTGTTGCTATGAAAGATGTGGACTTTTTAAAAGAAATATACAGCTTTGCCCGTGAAAGATACGAAACAGATAGGCTAACTTACCATGTCTCGGCACAATTATCCCGCGCTCCATTGCCTGAAGCGGTCACAAATTGGCCAGCTTTATTGGCGCAGTTTGATGCGCGTGAAATTCTGCATGTCACTTTTGGCTCGGTGCTGCGGGAGCAGCGCGAAGACGGCAACTTGCGCTTTGCTGAGCGCCTATTTGCCCTGCTGCGGGCGCACCCAGAGACTTATGCAGTCAACCTTGAGCAGCATTTCATCAAGCATCTCAAGCCTTTTAGCCTAAAAGAATAACAAACAAAGGAAATACGATGATGATCAGCAAATTTATCCAAGAGGCTTATGATTTTTCGAACCAGACCGCGGTTGTCACCGGTGGGGCAGGTGTGTTGTGTGCTAGTTTTTGCCGGGGGTTGGCAGCCGCTGGTGCAAAGGTAGTGATTATGGACCTGAACCTGCCGGCAGCTGAAGCGCTGGCCGCAGAAATCCAGGAGATTGGCGGGGAAGCTTTCCCCATCAGTTGTAATGTCTTAGAGCGGGCAAGCATTGAAACAGCAGCCGAAAAAATCCTTGAGCGCTACGGCCGGGTGGATATCTTGATCAATGGCGCGGGCGGCAACAAGGCCCAGGCCACCACCAGCGCTGATAAACCCTTTTTTGACCTGCCAGCCGATGCACTGCGCTGGGTGTTTGACCTGAACCTGATGGGCAGCATCTTACCCAGCCAGGTTTTTGGCAAAATCATGGCAGAACAAGGCCAGGGAGTGATTCTTAACATATCTTCCATGAATGCTTACCGGCCCCTAACGCGCATTCCTGCTTATTCCGGTGCTAAAGCCGGTGTGAGTAATTTTACTCAGTGGCTAGCAGTGTATATGGCCCAGGAATACTCGACCAAGATTCGCGTCAATGCCATCGCGCCAGGCTTTTTCCTAACCGAACAGAATCGTTTCCTACTGACCGAACAAGACAGCGGGGCGCTAACGCCGCGCGGTAAGACCATCCTGGATCATACCCCCCAGGCTCGTTTTGGCGATCCAGAAGACCTGCTGGGTGCAGTGCTGTGGCTGCTTTCACCAGCTGCCAGTTTTGTGACGGGCATCGTGGTGCCGATAGACGGCGGTTTCTCTGCTTTTAGCGGTGTTTGAGACAATGGTCATTGATTAAATTTGGAATTATAAGGAGAAAATTTATGCAATATGGATTAAAGATAAACCCTGAAGGCAAATTAGATTTTCTATCATTGGGTGCCCTGGTGCACCGGCTCGACCCAGGTGTGGTTCCCTTTCGCAAGGCGAGCAGCTGCCAGATTCACGTCAGCGGCGGTGAGTTTAACTGTGCTGCCAACCTGGCTGATTGCTTCAGGCTGCGCACAGGCATTGCTACAGCCATGGTCGATTACCCGATTGGTGACCTGATTGCGGAACGCGTTCGGGCGATGGGCGTGGTGCCTTTTTACCGCCGTTTTGAACACAACGGGGTGAATGGCCCTAATATGGCAACCGTCTACAGCGATCGCGGCTACGGCGTGCGCCCACCGGTGGTGTTTTATAACCGCTGCAACGAAGCCGCTGCCCAACTCAAACCGGGCGATTTCGATTGGCAAGCCATATTTGAGGGGGGGGTGCGCTGGTTCCACAGTGGGGGCATCTTTGCTGCGCTGTCGGAGTCTACTGGCGAAGTGATTATTGAAGCCATGCAGGCTGCCAAAGCGGCTGGGGCAATAGTTTCGTTTGACTTAAACTACCGTGCCAAGCTATGGAACATCTGGGGCGGTCAGGCAGCAGCGCAGTCCGTATTGCGGCGCATCATGCAGTATGTGGACGTGTTGGTGGGTAACGAGGAAGATTTGCAGCTTGGTTTGGGCGTTAGTGGTCCGCAGGTGGCTGCGGCTTCCAAACTAGACCCGCAAGCTTTTTTTGGCATGATAGACCAGGTCACAACTTTATACCCGCAAGTCAAAGTGGTGGCAACCACGCTGCGCGAAGTGCAGAGTACCAATCACCACCGCTGGAGCGCGGTCGCATGGATAAATGGGCAAACTTACAACGCGCCTACCTGTGAATTAGACGTGTATGACCGTGTTGGCGGTGGGGATGGGTTTGCTTCCGGCTTCTTTTATGGGTTATTAAGCGGGGTGCCCGAAGCGGAAGCCGTCAACCTGGGTTGGGCGCACGGTGCCTTATTGACCACATTCCCTGGCGATACGACCATGGCAAACTTGGAACAGGTGCAGGCTTTTGCCAAAGGTGGCTCGGCTAGGATACAACGTTAAGGTAATCAATATGCGAACTCATTCGCATCAAATTAAACAAATTAATGCAAACGTGTGCAAAATCATAATTAAGGAGAAATAAGATGGAAACAATGAAAGCTTTGGTAATGAAGGATGTGGGCAAGGTTGTTATGGAAGACCGGCCCATGCCGCATGTGGTTGACCCTGATGATGTGGTCTTAAAGATCAAGGCAGTGGGTATTTGCGGCAGCGATATTAAAATTGTTGAAGGAAAGCACCATTACAAACCAGATACCGTGCTGGGGCACGAGTTTTGTGGTGAGGTAGTGGAGATTGGCACACATGTTCACCATGTTAAGCTGGGCGATCGTGTGGCAGTGGATAACAACATCCGCTGTGGTTTCTGCGATTTCTGCCGGATGGGCTTAACTAGCCAGTGCGTTGATATTAAAACCAGCGCTTTGGGCGTGATGCGCGATGGCGGTTATGCAGAATATGTGCTCGTGCCAGAAAAGCAGTGTTTTGTTTTGCCGGATGAGATTGATGACATTCTTGGCACACAAGTCGAGACCCTGGCAACCGTGGTCAACGGTATGAATACCCTGCTGATGCTGCCCTATGATTATGCTATGGTGATTGGCTTTGGCCCGATTGGATACCTGTTCTCGCAATTTGCCAAGAACATCGCAGCCAAAGTTGCCGTGACGGAAATTGATCCTTTCCGGCGTGAGATTGCCCGGCAGTGCGGCCTGACCGTTTGGGATCCAAACGAGGTCGATGTGGTCAAGAAGATCGAGGAATTCACCTACGGTCGCAAGGCTGACATCGTCATCGAAGCGACTGGTAACGGCTTGGGACAAGCCCTGCAATGCGTTACCCCGGGCGGAAAAGTGCTGCCCTTCGGGATGGACTCCAGCATCAAACTAGAGGTGATTCCCAACGAAATTACACGTTGGGCTACTAAGATATTGGGCTTGTACCTCGGTCAGAACACGATGGTACCATCCATCCGAATTTTCCGTGAAAACCGCTTGAATATGGGACCCTTTTTCACCAAGGTTATTGACCTGGAAGATGGGGTTAAGGCCTTTGATGACCTGGGCTTGGATATGAAGACCCTTGAACACAAACCCAAGAAAGCTATGAAGATTGTAATGCGCCCATAAGAGGCTTTTCTCCTTTTTTAAATCTCCCCTCTTTCACAAAGAAAGAGGGGAGGAAGGATTGATTTTATGATACGGAAAGTGAATATTGCTGTGATTGGTACCGGGCGCATGGGCAGTGTGCATGTTGCCAACTTGGTGCGGCAGGTGCCGCTGGCAAACCTCTCGGCTATTTGCGACATTAGGCTAGATGTAGCCCAGAAGGTGGCGGATGACCTGGGCATCGAGCGAGTGGTGCAAGATTACCATGACCTGCTGGCGGATAAGGACATCGAAGCTGTGCTGATTGCCACCAGCACCGACACGCATGCCAAAATTGTTGAAGACTGTGCGCGTGCTGGCAAACAAATCTTCTGCGAAAAACCGCTGGCGCCGACCCTGGCAGAAATTGAAGGGGTGTTAAAGGTTATCGCTGAAACAGGTGTGAAGTTGCAGGTAGGGTTTAACCGCCGCTTTGATAAAAATTTCCAGAAGGTAAAAGAAGTGGTGCAATCTGGGGCGTTAGGCAGACCCTGCATCCTGCGTATCACCAACCGCGACCCTGAATTGCCAAGCATGGCATTCCTGCGCCTATCTGGGGGCATGTTCATGGACATGAGCATTCATGATTTTGACATGGCACGCTTCCAAATCGGCGAGGTAGATGAAGTTTATGCCATCGGGGATGTCTTCATTGACCCAGAATTAAAAAGCTTTGGTGATATGGATACCACGGTGATCACCCTCAGGTTTAAGGACGGCACGCTGGGCACGATTGATAACAGCCGCCAGGCTGTTTATGGCTATGACCAACGCCTGGAGGTGTTATGCTTGGATGGTGTGGCAAAGGCCGAAAATGAATTTGAAAACTCGGTAAGCACTGGCAACCCATCTGGTTTCCATTCTGCGCCAGCAAAGCACTTCTTCATGGAGCGTTATGCCCCCTGCTATATCGAAGAAGTGCGCCAATTTATCGACGCGGTGCGCGAAAACCTGCCGACCCCGACCAATGGCATGGACGGTTACATGGCCGTCGCCATTGCAATGGCTGCTGCAAAATCCGTGCAGGAAAAGCGGCCAGTAAAAATGAGTGAAATTATTAATATATAAACATAAACATAAGGAGTTTTGACAATGACTGAAAAAATTGTACCTGAAGGTTATT
>ERZ747221.3862-NODE-3862-length-11416-cov-3.180616_pt1 | contig 11416 bp, 9 predicted proteins | sample MGYA00374949_ERZ747221 | MGnify/ENA primary metagenome ERZ747221 (study PRJEB28779, sample SAMN05720172) | bioreactor metagenome | isolation source: Anaerobic biogas reactor | place: USA:Washington, USA | collected 2015-08-08 ... | reverse complement strand
TACGCGTTGCCCGCCTCGAAGTCATCCTCGTGCGACATCAGATTCGAGAAGATCAGCGCCGAGACCCGCTTGCCCGGCAGCATCAGCCGGTACGTCTCGGCAAGGTCCTCGATCGGGTTGTCCCGGGCTACTCGCGAAGGCCACGTCACCGCCCGGCGATAGGCTTCGGCGCTGTCCGCCCGAAACCGCGTCAGCCACACGTGCGCGTGCACATCCACGATCCGATCCGGCAGGAAATCCGCCAATCGCTCCTGATAGAACCGCTGATCGACCGGTTTGACGTCAAATAGCTCGGGCATGCCCCGTCTCCGTTAACGCAACCGCGCCCGAGGATCGCGCGTCGTTTCGCCACATCCGCCAGGTCAGCGGCAGCAGCCCCGTGACGAATACGATCCATCCCAGAATAATGGCCGGCCCGATGCCGAGTTCCGGTTGGGCGAGCCGCAGCGTCGCCAGCATCAGGATCATCGGCATCGAGAACACCGGCATCTGTCGGCAGATGGTCCACAGGCTGTGCCGGGCCTCGTAGGCGGATATCGTTCCCACCATGGGAAACATGGTCAGAAAGCCGCCCAACCACGACTTGATGCACACGAGGAACAGAATCACGGCAAAGATGGCTGGGTACTTGATCCAGACCGGCAGCGGCGTGCGATGGCCGGGTTCGGCCCGGTACGGGGTGAGGCGGTACAGCACGGCTGAGACCGCGAAGGCTCCGATCGCCGCGGCCCAGAACGTTCCGCCGTCGGTCGGTATAACCGGCAGCAGCATCGCTCCCGCGCCGCAGTACACCAGCGCCGAGACGACGATGGCTGGGATGATCGGCGCTCCCGTCCGCGTGTACAGCAGCCGAACGGCGTGAGTGAATCCCACCATCAACAGCAGCGCCAGGGCGTTGGTGGCATCCACCGGCCGGCCCAGCGCCAGCACCGCCAGGGTGAACGGGATCGGCAGGCTCAACAGGAACGCCTTCCACTTCGGCTGGTAGAGATACGCCACCAAGGTCGCCTGGGCCGGCACCAGCGTGATCAACAGGATGTCCCACACACTGAAGTGCAAAGCCTATCCTCGCCCGTGCTCCCGATAGTACTTGAATCCCTCGACCAGGGCCGCCAAATTCTCCCACGGAACGCCCGGAGCGATCGAGCTGGACCCGCCGAGGAACAGCCCGCGCTCCGGACCGTTCTCGACCAGGAACGCCATCTCGCGCTTCACGTCCGCCGGCGTCCCATACGGCAGTGTCCGTGTGACCGAGACGCCCGCGATGATCAGCAGACCACCACCGTCTCTCGTCTTCATCCGGCATATCTTCTCGTAGTCCATGCCGTCTTCATACTGGAATCCCTGGAACCCAACCAGGCCCGCCTCCAGCAGTCGCGGGACCATCGCCATGAGATTCCCGTCGCAGTGCCAGATAACCTTCACGCCGGCTTGGATCACCGGGGCCATGCAGCGGGCAAAGTGCGGAAACCAGATCCGATCCAGTGTCTTGACATCGACCAGTGTTCCACGCGAGTCGGCCATATCGTGGTCCGCCCGGCACAACCGCGGAAGGTTGCCCTCCATGTAAGCCCGGGCCACGGCGCGGTTGTTCAGCAGGGCCAGGTCGGCCTGAAGCGAGAAGTCCCGCTCCATCACTTCCGGATACAGCGCATAGGCCATGAAGTAGTTCGCGTAGCCGTAGTGCCCGTAGCGCAGGCAGGGGAACCTGGCGCAGCCGTAGGGCGCCTTGAGAATGGCTGGGCCAATTCTCTTCTGGACCAACGCCTCCTGCTCCAGGACCTCCCGCACGCGGTCGTCTTCGTCGAACCCGGCGATGGCCTTCCTGATCGACGGGAATGCGAATCGCTCCATGTGTTCGCAGACCGCCTCGGGCGAGTCAATTTCAACGCCGTCGATCACGATGCGCTCGGCGCCCGTCGTGGCGCCCTTGTCGGCCCCCTCGTACCCGTGATTACCGATGGTCAGGGGATTGTCCGGGATGAACTGATCGATCATGCACGTCCCGACGTTGTTCTGCATGGCCAGGTAGACCCGTTCGGGGTCTTTGCGGTAATCGCCGGGCGCGGCGTCCGCCAGGCGTTCAATCATCGCATGCTCCATCGGGTGGATGAGCCACGACGGCACGCCTCGTGTCGCCGTCCCCTCGATCGCCGCTCTGGCCAGTTCCGCCCGATCAGTGCCCATGGCTTCTTCCTCGCCGCTGGTTTCCATCAATGCTTCTGAAAGAATCCGTCGTCGATTCGCCGGACACCCGGCTTCTCGCCCGGCGCCGCCGGCGGATCGCCGAAGTCCGGAACCTTCATCCACTCACCGCTGCGCTTGGCCGACTCTACCGCGGCCAGGCCCGGCAGGTTGTGCCGCGCCGCCGCCCATACGTTGCACTCGGGCACCGTGCCGTTGACCACGCTGCTGACAAAGTCGTGCACCAGGTACGGGTGTGAGCCCTGGTGGCCGCCGAAGACGTACTTGACGAGTTTGTCGGGCAGCGGATTGTGGAAGCGGCTCAACTCGACGGGGCGAGGGCCCTGGAGGTCCCACCACTGGTATGGATCGCACTGAAGCGAACCTTTGGTCCCGTAGTAGCTGGCCGCAACCTCGCCGGTGTGGGCGATGCGGCGGAACTCAGCGATCCGGGCGATCGACCCGTCGCTCATCTTCAGCATCGCCACCTGATTGGACTGGCTGTTACCGTGCGGCTTGCGCGAGTCGTAGATCTCGTCGCCCGGCATCGAATAGCCCAGGCACGATACTTCCGTCGCGTGCGCTCCGGTCACCGACATGATGCAGCTCGTGCTGTGCGTGATGTACTGCATCGGCGGCTCGCCCGCGTGCTGCTCCCAGCCGGGTCCGTAACGCCGGCGATGCACCTCCTCCATCCCGTGGCTCCAGTCGTGAAAGTACCGCGCCTCGGCATAGGTGATGTAGCCGAAATCACCCTTGCGATACCGCTCCCGCGCGTAGGCCACGCCTGGATAATACACGCTGGTCTCTTGGACGCTGTAGGTCCGGCCTGTCCGCGCCGCCGTCTCGACCAGCCGTTGGCACTGATCGATCGAGTACGCCGCCGGCACCGCCGTCGTCACGTGCTTGCCCGCCTTCATCGCCGCGATCGCCTGCTCGGCGTGCAGCCAATGCTGTGTGTAGATCGCCACCGCGTCCACGTCGTCGCGAGCCAGCAGTTCATCCAGCGAACCGCACGTCTCGGTGATCCCAAACTCACGGGCCTGCCGTTCCAGCAGATCCGGCTTCAGATCGCACAGCACGATCCGTTCCACCTCCGGATGGTCCTGATAGAGCGGCACGAAGCGGCTGCCGAACGAACCGGCGCCGACGAATCCAAGCGTGATGCCCATCGGTTGGTCTCCTGTATTGCTCTACTCGCCTTGGTATCCCGCCTCACGCCAGCATTTGCGGGCGTAGGTCAGGCCCTTGGGCTTCAGGTCGCCCAGCACGCTCGGCCGCGGATAACCCTTTTTGTGTCGCGCCGGGTCCGGATTCCAGTGATCGTTGACGTACTGCTTCCGTTGCGACTTGTCGCGGAAATCGGGGATATCAACGGTGTTCGAGTTGTGGTGCGCCGACCGATAGGCCAGGATCCCCGCGATCGACATCGCCACGCCGCGATACACGTCCAGGTACGGCGGCTTGCCGCTGCGGATCGCCTCGGCGAAGTGGTGATTCATGAAGTAATCGCCGCCGCCGTGGCCTGATCTGGCCGCCGCTTCGTGTCCAGCTGGGAAGTTCGGAACGTAGATCGTTTCCTGGAGCTCGCCCTTCTTCATATCGAACGGCTCGCGCCACACCCGAACCATGTTGCGATTGCCCGTCCGCAGATTCTCCATCAATCCCCGCATGCAGTGGAAGCGATACCAGTTGCCGTGCCCGCGCATGGCCAGTCCGATCAGGCGGACCATCGCGCCGTTGTCCATCCGCAGCATCATCGCCCAGTTGATATCCTGTCGGTGGGCGGTCTTGCCGTAATGCACCATATCCCGCTCGTCAGCGGCCATCACGAAACCGTTCACCTTCACCGGCCAGGTGTCCGTCACAAACATCACCGGGGCCAGCGCGTGCGTGTTGTAGTACATGTACGGCAGCCAGTTCCGCCAGTGGTTCACGCCGCAGGAAATGCGGTTGGCGTCGTCCGCGCCCATCGGGTGGACGTACTCGCCTTCGCCGTACTGAAACTCGCCCATCGTGCCCGCTTGGTACAACCGGCGCATCTCCTGGTTAAAGAGCATGTACGGGTAGTTCTCAGCGAACATGTACGTCTTCTTCGACTTCTCCACCGCCTCGATCAGCGCCACCCCTTCGCCCAGCGTGAAGCACGCCGACGTCTCCGACATCACGTGCAGCCCCGCGCCCAGCGCCTTGATCGCGAACGGGGCGTGCTCGTGGAAGTAGTTGGCCAGGATCACCGCGTCCATCTCGTGTTCGAGGAACTTCTCGTAATCGGTATAGGTGCTGACCCCCAGCTCCTTCCCGACCTTGAGCAGCCGCTCCTCCCACGTGTCACACAGCGCCACCAGCTCCATGCCCAGGTGCGGACCCGCGCCGCGGGCGAAGCCCTGACCCCGTCCCACGCCCACAACACCCACCCGGATGGCGCTTTTCGTTGATTTCATGATCGCCTCTTTGATACTTCAATCTCATACTTGTACGCATTCGCCTTCAGCCAGTGTTCCGGCGACTCGCCGTATCGAGTCAGGTACAGCTCAATCGCTCCGGTCTCCGTGTTCTCCAGGATACTGAAGTTCGACAGTTGGAACCGTTTCTCGACCTGCTCATCCTCGCCTTTCGTATCGATCACCGTCACCGACTCCTTGACCAGGCCCGGCCCGCGTTCATCGACCTCAGCGATGACCAGCGGATGGCGCGGCATGTTTCCCTCCGGAGGTTCGGGGCAGATGTTCCCGATCCAGTAGAGTGTTCCGTTGGAATGCCGCAACAGCCGCGAGAACGTGCTGGGGGAATAGAACTGCTCGCCGTCGGCGTAACGCCAGTCTCGCACCGGCCCCCACCGATATCCGCCATCTTCGCTGACCGCCAGCCAGTGGCGGCCAGGTTCGGTCACCGTGATCCTTCCCTCCGGGTCATACGCCTTCCACATCGCGGTGCTGCCCCGAAGCCCCATCGCCAGCCGGCCGTCGGTCAGTTCCGCGATCGTCGGCTCCATGAGCCCGCGGCCCGACCATTCCAACGGGACCGCGACCGCACTGGATATCTCCCATCGGTAATCCGCCGCGGGTTCATCCCATGTCCCGATCATGCATCGCACCGCACAAGTCGTCTGTTCGCCGGTTCCGGTTTTGACCTTCTCCTCCACGCAAAACGGATACACTAGCTTTCCGGCCCGAGTCACAATCGCCGTGTATCCCCCATACATCTGGTTCTTCGTAAGATAACCGGTCCGGCCCCAATCCGACTCGTCGAAGTCATCGCCCTCCTCAAACTTCAGCAGGCGCGGAGCACTGAAGGTCCGACCCCTCTCGCGTGAAATGCAATACAAGCCGTGATCAAAGAGGGCTTCCTTTCCCTGAAAGTGCGCCGCCAGCGCCTCCGGCCCCGTCCCCCGGAACAGCCGTTGAAAATCGAATCGTACGTCGTGATCGCGCAGCGGATCATGACAGACCGCGAACCACAAGTCTTCCCGTTCAAATCCACCTTGCTTGGGGTTTGTCTGCGAGAATGTCTCAAATTCGCTGAAACTCGCTCCATTATCCTGCGACTGGCGTACGGCCAGCGATTCGCAGTAATCGCTTTCGATCTCGTAGGTAAGCCGTTCCGTTCGGTAATGGCTCGATCCGCCCCATCCCCAGACACCCATCACCGCCGCTCCGTACCGGCCATCCTCGTAATGCCTATAACAGGCGTAGACAGATTTGTCGACTCGCGCCTTACCCACCGTGGTATTCCTTTATCTCGATTCCGTGTTTGCCTGCCGCATCCTCCGCGCCGATCCCGTTTCGCACCACTTCAATTAGCGCCTTCTGGAACGCGATCGGGTCTCTCGCCTGCAGGGCGTTTCTTCCAAACACCACGCCCGCCGATCCGTCCCGCACCTGCCGCTCAGCCAGCTTCAAGGCGTCGATCTCACGCGGGAACTTGCTGCCGCCCAGCGTCAGGATCGGGGCCGGACAGCCGTCCCGGACCTCAACGAACCGCTCGGTGTGGTACGACTTGATGGCGTCCGCGCCCAGCTCCGCCAGGACGCGGCAGCCGATCTTCACCTCCTCGTGTACCTCCGCCGCGCTGAGCTTCGGATAGTCCACCGGGAAGTATTCGCCGATCACCACCAGACCGTAGTCGTGCGCCTCGCGGCAAAGCCGTGAAAACAATGCCACGTTCGCCGCGTCCCGCGCCTCGCTGCCCGTGCGAAGCGACAGCGAGACCAGCACCGCGTCCGCGCCAAGCCGCAGCGCATCCTTCACCGAATACGCCTCGACCGTCTCGCCGGACGTGTAGTTCCACGAAAAGCAGTACACCGTGCCCCAGTTGATCCGCACGATCGCCAGCGGTCCGCCGCGCCGTCCGAACGTCTGCGGTCCAAGCACGCCCAGCACACCAGGCGAAACCAGCACCGCATCCACGTCCTGGCAGATGTGCTTCGCCGTCCCGGCGATGTCTTCCATTCCCTCGATCGGCCCGTCAAACATCCCGTGGTCGATCGCCACCACCACGGGCCGCCCGTTTCCAAACAGCCGCGAAAACCTCAACGAACTTGCCTGCATGTCGAGCTCCTGTTCTTCGCGTCCTTCGGACGCGCGCTGTTGTCAGCACCGGCTGCGCGGCGCGCGAATCACCTCCACGCCGCACTTGGCCAGCTTCTTCGCCATTTGCTCATCGGCCTCCCAGTCCGTGATCAGCCGGCCGTACTCGCCGGCCCGCAGAATCCGGCACATCGCCCGCCGCGAAAGCTTGCTGCTGTCCGCCACGATCGTCATCCGGCCGGAGACCTTCGCCATCGTTCGGTCCAGGTTCACCACCGACAGATCGTCGGTATAGACCGCTCCGTCGGCGTCAATCGCGTCGGCCCCCATGAACGCCTGATCGGCTGAGAAACCGCAAAGGTTCTGCTCGGTCAGCGGACCGTGCAGGTCCGGCGATCCCTCGCGCAGAAAACCGCCCAGCAGGATCGTCCGGATCCCGCGAGAGAACTGCAGCTCCGAGACAATCGCCAGCGAGGTCGTGATCACCCGCAGATCGCGACGGTCGCGCAGGGCCCGTGCAATCGCCAGCGTCGTCGTGCCCGTATCCAGGATGATCGCCTGCCCGTCCCGCACCGACTCCGCCGCCTTCGCCGCGATCGCCCGCTTCTGCTCCACCCGTTCGTGCTGTCGGCTGCGGAACGTGAACTCGAACGTCAGACGCCGGGCCGAGGCCGCCCCGCCGTGCGTGCGGACCACCTCGCCCTGCTCCTCGAGGACCGCCACGTCCCGCCGCACCGTCATCTCGCTGACCGCAAACTCTTTCGCCAATGCAGCCACCGAGACCTCGCCCGCTCGCGCCAGCCGCGTTCGGATTTCCTCCAGCCGTCCCTGCTGCGATATCGCCTTCGCGTTTCGTTCCATCAGATCACCTCAACCTGCCAGCCCGCCAGACGCCCCATTTTCTGGATCGTCTGGTCAGACACACCGTACGCCACCCCCAGATGGTGGCTGCCGCCGGCCTCCGCGTAGCGCGTCAGCACCTCGCGCACGTCGCCAACCGCCGGCCGAAAGATCGCCCGAGGCCCGCCGACCTTCGACAGCCGTTCCTCCTCCACGTGCCCGCGGATCGCCACCAGTTGCCCTCGACCATCGGGGGTCGCGTTCCAGTTCACCAGCCGCGCTTCGCCGGTCGCGAACTCAAAATCCGTCACCGCGAACTTCGCCTCGATCCGGTCGGCGAACTCGCTCGCCGTCAGACGCGGCTTCTCGCGGGCCAGCGCCAGATTCCCTTCACCCCAATGCCGCAGCACCAGCCGGTTGTCAGCGTATCCGACCGAGAAGATTTCGGTGAAGCTCGCCTGCTCGAACGCCGCCATCAAACCGCGCACCATCACCGCGGTTACCCAGTCGCCCTCGCCGGCGTAACCGTATCCTTCCGCCATCAGGCGCGACGCCGCGACGTGCAGCCCGTCCGCGACCCGCGCATCGTTGCACAACGTCAGAAAATTTACTCCGAACGCCGTGCTGTTACGCTCGTTTAGAACTACCCGCAGCGCGACTTCTCCCACCGCGGTCTTTTTGAGCAGATCTCGGTCGACCGCCGTGTCGATCCGAAACTCCCGCCGGTACGCCTCGATCATCTCACGGACCGCCGACCGATCCACACCTTCGATTCTCGCTGCGAACTCATCGACGTCCACCGCCGTCGGCCGCAATCCCATCCGCTCCAGAAAAAGCTGATCGGTGAGCGGCAGGTCCAGCATGTCCTCAAAGTGCCCGCCGATCTGCACCGGCTGCGAGTCCCGCATCGCCCGCAGCGCCCGCCCAGCCGCGGCAAACTCCCGCAGCTGGGCCAGCGTATCCTTCTGCTTCCAGTGCCCGTGCACCACGCCAAAGGCAACGCCTCGCCGCCGCAACACGTTGGCCAAATCCTGCGTCCCGTGCACGCCGTGGTTCAGCAGGACCGTATCGAAGTCGTACGTCTCGCCGCGAAGCTCGAACATCGGCTGGGCCGGCCACAGCACCGTCGGCACGCCCGCCTCCACAATCGCATCAACCAACACGCCGCTGGGGCAGTAGGTCACGTGGGCGACCACCAGCAGATCAACCCCCGCCTCGCCCAGCCGCTGGCACTCCCGGCGGACCTGTTCCCGCGTCGCCGCCACCTCGCCCGCCGCCACCGCCATCCCCTCGGCCTCCAGCACCGCCTTCGCCTGGACCGTCACCTCGCCGAGCTTCTCCCGCAGGCCGGGGGCCAACCGCTCGTACAGCTCAATCATCCCCGGCAAAAGCCCGATCTTCAGCGTCCGCTGGCCGTCCGTCACGTTCTGCCCTCCCGATCCACGTTTCCCGTCACGTGGTAGTACCGGTACCAATCATCATATTGCGCGCGTCGCCGGTCGTCGGGGCGATGCACCTGCACCGCCGCCTCAGCCGGCCAGCAGCGCTGCGGCGCCTGGCCGCTCACCGCCCAACCCGCCACCAGGGCCGCCCCGAATGCCGCCAGCTCGGGGAACTGGACCGCTTCGACCTCCAAGCCGCACATCGAGGCCAGGATGCCGGGACAGTGACGCCCGCCCGCCGCCCCGCCGGTCATCACGATCCGCCGGACCGGAGTGGCTGCGGCGATCGTCTCAAGCCGGTCTCGCACCTGGGCTGCGGCGACTTCCATGAACCGCAGCGCCGCCGACGGCCCCCGCCCATCGACCGTCCCGGCCAGGAGGTCCGCCCTGATCGGCCCTTCCGGAGGCCAGAAATCCGCCCACGCCATCCGCTCCACCTGCTCTCCCGTCAGTCCCAGGCGTTCCAGAAGACGCTCATACCCGCGCCCCACCGCACCCAATGACGCGATGTATCCGAATCGCCCCGGCCGCACGCTTCGCCCCGGATGCATCGTAAACCGCGCGTCGTCGTAGATCGGCTCAGCCGACTCGCCGTTGACCACCCACGCGGTGCCGCCGACCACGTTAACCGTCCCCGCTTCCTCCAGCCCGCAGGCGATCATCGAGGCGTACTGATCGTGGCAACTGCCCGCCAGCGTCAGCTTCACGCCCGCCACCGTCACATCCTCCAGCATCACCTCGATGCTCGGACGGACCTCGGCCAGATGGCTCCGCTCCAGCCCCGCCCAGCCGACCAAATCGTCCTCCCAATCGCCTTTGTGAAAATCGAACATTCCACAGATCTGGGCGTTGGTTGTATCGCCAACCGGCCTGCCCGCCAGGCTCGCGGTAATCAGCTCCGGCACCGCCGCCACGCACCGCAGCCGGCGGACATCTTCCGGCTTCTCCCGCACCCACTGGCGGACCTTCGCGATCATCAGCCACGGCATCGGCTCCCATCCCGTGGCCCGGTAAAACGACACCTTCCCGAACCGCTCGGACAACTCCGCGACAATCTGCTCATCGGCCAGGGCCGTCCACGAGAAGCCCCGGTCCAGAGGTGCGAATCGCCCATCCAGAGGGACGAAACTGCCGCCTTGCGTGCTGATCCCGCAGACCACCTTGTGCCCGGCCAGCAGGCCACGGTCGTGGAAATGCCGGATCGGCGCCTCGAACTGCCGTCGCCAGACCTCCGCCGCCGGCCGGTCCACCCGCGCCGCTGGCCCCAGCGGGAACGTTTCGCGGGCGATCAGGCGGCCCGAATCGTCCAGCACCACCGCCTTGGTGTTCGTCGTCCCGATATCGATCCCGCAAATCCGCATGGTCGTCCGATGTGCGTTTCTAACATAAACGAATACAGTCTAACATTTAGGCGGTTCCTGTCAACCCCCTTTCCCGGGCCGTGCTTTCCGCCCGCGAAAACCGCTTGAAGCCCCCGTGCTCCATCGTTAATATTCATTACCTTTGGCGGTCTGCGGCCCGAGTTTGCGTCACGGCCGACTACTTTTGACACAAAGGAGAACGCGAAATGAACGCTGCTGCCAACGCCCCCGTGCCCGTAGGAGTCATCGGTTTGGGCCGAAGCGGATGGGGCATCCACATCAACGCGATGCGGCCGATGCCCGAGAATTTCAAGATTGTCGGCGTGACCGACCCCAACGCCGCCCGCTGCAAGGAGGCGACCGACGAGTTCGGCTGCAAAGTCTACCAAAGCGTCGACCAGATGCTGGCCGACAAGGGGGTCGAACTGGTGGTCGTCGCCTCGCTCAACCGCATGCACCCGCCGCACGCGATCCAAGCCATGGAGGCGGGCAAGAACGTCGTCTGCGAAAAACCCATGGCCGCCGACGCCGCCGAAGCCGACCGCATGATCGCCGTCTCCAAAAAGACCGGCAAGATGCTCGCGGTCTTCCAGAACCGCCGCTACGCACCCGACTTCGTCAAGGTCAAAGAGGTTATCGACTCCGGCAAGCTCGGGCGGATTGTGATGATCAAGATGATGGCCCACGGCTTTTCCCGCCGATGGGACTGGCAGACCCTCAAGGAGTTCGGCGGCGGCGCCCTCAATAACACCGGCCCGCACTTCGTCGACCAAGCCCTCCAGCTCTTCGGGCCGGCCGAGCCCAACATCTTCTGCCATATGGAAAATGTCCTGTCCTCCGGCGACGCCGAGGACCACGTCAAGGTCGTCTTCTCCGCTCCCAAATCGCCCATGATCGACCTCGAGATCACCAGCGCCTGCGCCTACGGACAAGGCAATTGGCTGGTGATGGGCAGCGCCGGCGGCCTCAAGGGCACGATGGGCGAACTGGAATGGAAGTACGTCGATTTCTCCAAGATGCCGCCGCGCCCGATCGACCGGACGCCGACGCCCGATCGCAG
>ERZ747221.3858-NODE-3858-length-11427-cov-3.225463_pt1 | contig 11427 bp, 10 predicted proteins | sample MGYA00374949_ERZ747221 | MGnify/ENA primary metagenome ERZ747221 (study PRJEB28779, sample SAMN05720172) | bioreactor metagenome | isolation source: Anaerobic biogas reactor | place: USA:Washington, USA | collected 2015-08-08 ... | reverse complement strand
GCCGAATCCGAACCCGCTGACGAACGGTCCCATCGCCCGCCGCGCGACCACGGAGGCGATGTACAACTGCACCCGGTATTAGCCGAGGTCTGGAGCCGTCTCGGACGGCTCGGGGCCGGAAAAAAACAGAAAGCGAGGCGGCAATCCTCAGGATCGCCGCCTCGCTTTTTTTTGGACCTATGAGAGCTGGGGGTCGGTTTGGGCCAGCGCGGCATCCTGCGTGTGCAGCAGCGCCCGCGCTGAGGAGAGGCCCACGATCACAAAGAGCGTCAGCATGGCCGCTGCCGCGACGGTCATCCCGACGGGGATGAGCGGCGGCGCCACCACGAGCGCGGCCGCCACCAGGCCCTCCAGAGATAGAAAGAGCGTCCACCAGGCTGCCAGCGCCGCCAGCATCAGCGCGCCGCGCCCCCAGACTCCATGGAGCAGCCAGCCCACTCCCCACAACAAGAACTCGACGACCACGGCGAGCCCCGCCCGAGGGTTGGCCTGCACCAGTTGAAGCACCTGGCCGATGCCCTTCTTGAGCCGCCGGAACTGCAGGATCGCCAGCACCAAGAGGACCACCGTGAGGACGATGACCAGGGCCAGCAGGCCGACGAGCAGCCACGGGTTGCTCTTGGCCAGCCCATACGCCGCGCTCATCAGCACGATGGAGGCGGTGTTCTCGGCGGTGGCGTTGGCGGGAGCCGCCAGGTTGCCGGCGGTCGCCGTGGCTGCCGGCTTGGACAGAAACCGCATGCCCGTGAGCGCGGCGGCCGTCGCCCCGCCGCCGCCCGCGATCATCCAGCCCGTCGCGCCGATCTCGCCCTCTCGCCCAAAGATCCGCAGCGTCTCGAGAAACGCCATCAGATCGGGGTGCAAGGAGGTGATGATGCCGATGGAGGCCAGCGAGATGAGGGCGGCCGAGGCGGGCACCAGGAACCCGCTCATGAAATTGGTGACGGTGTTGACGGTCTTGAGCACTACCGGGTCCAGGGTGGAGAGGTAGGCGGGGGCCACGGTCAGGACCCAGAACAAGCCGACGACGGCAAGAAACCACCACGACTCCATGAAGCGCATCTGGGGCGTGAGCGTGACCACGCCCAGCCTGGACATGACGCCCACGATGACCAGGCAGAGGTACTGGTCGGCCGCGCCGACCAACCCTCCCGCGGATATGGTTGACAAGATCAGTTCCATGTTTATTTCCCTTTGCGCTGGGGCCTGGATCGCGCCAGGTCGCGCCTCGGCGTGTGCATTGGTACAAGTGTCCATTGAGGCGATTGTACCGCTGATTCAGGCTGCGTCAAATGCCGGGGGCGGCGCTGGACTTGGCTTTCCTGGCGGAGGGAGACCAGGGGGGGCACGAACAACATGCGCTCAGGCGACGCGATTCACCAGCGGCCGGCCCTCCAGGCCGGCTTTCAGGTTGTCCACCGCCATCTGCTTCATCGCCCGCCGCGTCTGCCATGTGGCGCTGCCCAGGTGCGGCGTGATGATCACGTTCGCCATGCTCAGGAGTGGGTGATCTCGCGGCAGCGGCTCGGGCTCGGTCACGTCCAGCGCGGCCCCGGCGATCCCGCCCGCTTCCAGCGCAGCAACCAGCGCCTCCTGGTCCACGACGGCCCCGCGGGCCATGTTGATCAGGAACGCCGTGGGTTTCATCAGCGCCAGTTGCTCGCGGCCGATCAGGCCGGCGGTCTCCGGGGTCAGCGGGACGTTCAGCGTGACATAGTCCGAGCGGCTGAGCAGCTCGGGCAGCGTGGCATAGCTCGCCCCCAGCTCGGCCTCTGCGGCGGGGTTGGGCCGGCGATTGTGGTAGAGCACCGCCATGTCAAAGCCGCGAGCCCGTCGGGCGACCTGGCGGCCGATGGCGCCCAGCCCCACGATGCCCAGCGTGGCGCCGTGGACGTCGCATCCCAGCAGGAAATCGGGCTCATAGTGCAGAAAATCCGGGCCGCGCGCGTGGCGGACGCCAGGCACCAGGTTGCGCGCGACAGCGAGGATCAGCGCAAACGTCATGTCTGCGACGGTCTGGTCGAGCACGTTGGGCGTGTATCCGACGGGGATGCCCCGCTGGCGCGCGGCGTCGAGGTCGATGTGATCCACGCCGACCCCGATATTGCTGATCACCCGCAGCCGGGGCAGGCGATCCATGAAGGCGCCATCGATCCGGAGATGGCCGTAGAGCAGAAGCCCTTCGATGGCGGGCAGGAAGGATGGCAGGCCCGCGTCCGGGCCAGACCAAATGCGCACCTGGCACGACTCGCCGAGCATGTGGGACACCAGCTCCGAGGGGGCCACGTTGCAGAGCACCTGATAGGCCATTCTACACTCCCCTGGCCGTGCTGATCCCGTGCCGCCGCCGATTATCCCAGGCCTCTCCCCGCTCGATAGTTCCCAATCGCCTCCGAGGTCAGCAAATAACGACCATAGAGCCGCACCAGGGACACCTCTCCATCCAGATCAGGCGCGATGCGGAGCATCGGCGCCCCACCTTGCGGCGGCTGCCCCGCGGGCCTGCGCATATCGCTCAGGTCGAGCCCTGGCACCGGCGAAGCGTTCACCTCGCGGAGGTGGGGGCTGTAGCGTCCCCAGCCGAACTGGCGGAACTCGCCGCCGTCGTTCAGTGTGCCATCGATGACAAAGCTGATCACCTTGGGCCCGCCGTCGACGATGGCGACCAGGTGGTGGGTCTCGCTCGCCCGGACCACGCCGGGGTCGCACGCCCAGCGACTCTCCGTCCGCCCATCGTTGAGCACGATCTCGACCGTGCTCCGATCCGTCGTCTGCAAGCAAAAGCCCTGGCCGTTTTCGGCGCGGTTGTCCAGCAGGATCTGGCCTGGCCGCATGGTCTCCAGGCGGAACCGCAGCTCGACGCTAAAGCCCTGGCGCAGGTCCTTGGTGCCATAGTCAGCGCGGCCTGGATCGCGCTCCAGGAACTTGGGCAGGCGGGGCATGGCGACGGCGGCAGGTGGCGCGGCGCCCGCCACGGGCAGCTCGAGGAGCAAGCCCTCCCGCGCCACGGCCGTCGCCTCGAACTGGTTCCACATCGCTTCCAGCAGCGCGCGCGGGATCTCGTGCACCCGCGCCTTGTCTTTTTGCGTCTCGGTCACAAAGAAACGGTGGCCTTCCCGCACCAGGTCCGGATAGCTCATCCGCACGTAGGGATCGTCATCATAGAGGCCGATCTCGGGCTGGGACCAGCGGATCACCTGGCCCTCGGGGGTGTCGACCTCGATGCCGCCGCTGAACCAGACCGGGTTGCGGTCCTCGTAGCCGATGGACCGGCGCTGGGGATGCTCGCGGATAAAGCGCCCGCCGTGGTTATGGAACCAGTAGAGGTACCGGCCGCGGCCATCCGCAGCCCCCACCTCGCACCGCCAGTGAAAGTTGGCGGCGCGCGGGTGTTTCATCCGCCGGCCATCCGCATAGCAGCGGTATTGCGGCACGGACCAGGTGTGGCCGCCATCGCGGCTGTACGACTCGACCGGGTAGCCGTCGATGGTGCGATAGACGGCGCAAAAAGTGCCGTCGCTCAGGACGACATAGCTCTGTTCGGCGGAGACGGGGCCGCCGCCGGGGGGCGTCCGCAGGCCGATCTCGCCGTCGGGCAGCGTCTCCCAGCGGACCTTGGACGGGTCGCGCTCGGCCAGCAGGTTGTCGCTCTTGAGCAGCACGCCCTCGTTGCTGGTGAAAAAGCCGGCGCCAAAGCCCCCCACCTTGTGCAGCGAGCAGAAAGCGGCCCCCTCGTGGATGAACGGCTTGCCGACGTTCCAGAAGAAGAGGAGCGCGCCGCCGTAGGGGTTCTGGCGATCGATCGCCATGACCCGCAGGGGGATCTCGTATCGCTGCGGCGACCAGTGTTGGCCATAGTCGTCGGAGAATTTGAACACATAGTGGCCCAGCGAATCGACGCGGCGGCAATAGCCGTCGGGATAGGCGTCCCGGTCGGCGATGACCTGGCGGATGTTATCGGTGTTGTGGTTATAGAGGACATAGACGCGGCCGGCATTGGGGTAGCCGTCCGGGACCTCCAGCAGCACCGCGTAGGACGCTTCGGGACCGTCCGCCGGCTCGACGTCCACCGGCGCGGACCAGGTCCGGCCGAGGTCGGCGCTGCGCATGGTGACCACGTGCTGCCCCCCCTGCCCCTCGCGGCCCGCGCCCGTGGTCACGGCGCACAGCCAAGCCCCGTCATCGGTCTGGACGACGTAGGGCTGGTCGCTGTACGTCTCGGTGGGAATCTCGTGGCCGGTGCTGATGTTGCGATGGTCGATCATGGTTCCCGCGGTCCTTTCTGCTGCGCCATCCGCCTAACGGCCTCCATCACGGCCCGCCCTTCCTCCACCGACTCGGCCTTGAGATGGACGCTCAGCCCGCGCGGCGAGAGGCTGTCCATGATCTCGGCATACTCGGCGAGCGTAAAGCCCTGGTACACGTCCTTGGCCAGGATCAAGGGCACCTGGCGCGCCTGCAGCCGCCTGAGCGTGGGCATGGCAGCCTGCAGGGTCACCTGCGGGTCATCGAAATACAGGTTCACCGCCCGCACGTTGCGCACCCCGGCCAAAAGCTCCGCGACGTGCAGGGAGCCGATGTGCAGGTGCAACACGCCGTAGGGCAGCCAGGACATCTGCTGCAGGGCGTCCAGGAAGAACTGGCGATAGTGGTCCGCCGACATCATGCTCGACGTGTCGTCTTGCAGCCAGACCGCGCGCTCCGGCGCCCACAGGCCGAACTGCCGCACGCCATACCCGCCGCGAAAAGCGGGCACCACGCGCAGCTCGGCCTCGACCACCTGCCGCCAGAGGTCGGCGGCCTGCCGGGCCAGCCGCTGGACCCGCGCTGGGTCCTCGTACAGTAGCATGAAGAACTGCGTCGAGCCGTGCAGCGCGACCAGGACATCGGCCGGACCGCGCAGGTGGCTCAGGCTGACGGCATAGCGTCCCGCCGCGTGCTCGACCACGGCCTGGAGCAGCTCCAGCAGCTTGAGCAGCCAGGGGTCCTCCGGATCGCTCACGATCTCGCCGACCGCGGCGTCCGGCTGCGCAGGCCAGACGCTCTTGCCGTCGGCGACCATGACCGGACAGCCGGCCAGGGCCTCCATCCAGGGGATGCCGAGCAGCGGCTCGGCCACCGCGATGGCGTCATCGCCGATCGCCGCCCGCGCTCGCGCCATCTGGTCATAGACGGGCAGGATCGGGGCCGGGTCGATGCGCTCCGGCGTGACCTGGCCCGCGCCCAGCATCGCGGCGACCAACTCGGTATCCTGGTAGGCGTCATGGATCACCTGGATCAGCGGCCGGTCAACCGGAGCGCTGCTCCAGAAGGCCCGGTGCCGCCCGGCCAACGCTTGCCAATCGCGCGAATCGATGGTCATGTCTGACCCTTCCCCTGGCCGATCTGCTCGTCCTCATAGACCAGCAACTCTCGATACAGCCGCGCGAACGCCTCGGCGTTCCCCGGCCTGGGGTTGCCGCCCCCGCGATACATGATGATCCCAGGATACTGGGCGTGCAGCTCTCTCAACTTGGCCATCTCGACGCGGATGTCCTCCACCGTGCCCAGGTCGATGTTGCGCGAGTCGGTCTTGAGCATGTACAGCTTGTCCCGCCCGGCGCGCTGCATAAAGGTCTCGGGGTCCATCGAGGAGGTCTCGATATAGAGCCCATCGGCGCCCGTCGCCACAAGGTCGTCCAGTACCTGAAAGGTGTTGCCGTCCGAGATATAGAGCACCTTGCGCCCCTGCGCGTGGATAGCGTCAAAGATGCGGCGGTACCACGGGAACACGTACGTCCGATACCACTCGGGCCGCATCAGGATTCCCCGCGTGCCGGCGATGTCGTCGTGGATCACGATCAGCTCGATGCCCTCGGTCTGCGCCCAGCCGCGGGCCACCGAGAGCGAAGCAGCGCCGAAGCGATCCAGGATCGCGCCCAGCCGGACCGGATCGACGGCCGCCGCCATCAAGAAAGGCTCCCAACCGAACTCGAGCACGGCGCGGGTCACCAGGGTGCCATAGTGCCAGGGCACGGGGAAGCAGGTGCGCGCCTTGTCGGCATAGAGCCGCGCCATCTCGTCGAGCATCGCCGGACCGACCTGCTCGACCTCGAAGCGCTCCGGGTCGACGCGGAGCACGTCGTCGTAATCGCGGTACTGCTCGTGGTCGCCGACGGCCCACACGCCGCCGTCCAGCGTGTACCGGCGCCGGCCATCATTGGAGACCACCACCTGTCCCAACTCGGACACCAACTCGGGCTCGCCCAGGTGGTAGACCTCTTTGCGGTACTCGATATTGCCCCAGTCGCCGGAATAGGGCATGCGATCCGGCCGCTCTAGGTGGATAGCCTTGCGCATGCGGGCATACTTGCGCGTCAGTTCATCCGTCACTCGTCGTTTCCTTTCCTGTATCAGCTCACGCGGGCACACGCAGATCAGCCAGCCACTCGGGGGTGACGCGCTTGCCCAACAAGAAGAACTTGCGCTCGGGGTGCCACAGCACATTGTTGCCCCCGCGGGTGGTAAAGCTGGGGTAGACGCCGATGTCGATCCCTTGCCGCGGCCCCAGCTTGACGCCGTCGTTGTCCATAAAGACCTTGGACTCGCTGAACCAGATCGGCTGCTCGGCCCCCGGCCGGAACTCGCCCAGGGCGGCCGAGGAGGGCCGGCGGTGCACGTAGCTATCCTCGGGCTCGCAGCCGTTGACGCGGCCGCTGTTGTCGTTGTGAAACAGGATGTATCGCCCATCCGCCATCTGGTAGATGGGGGTGCAGCAGATGGGCGCCATCACGGGCAGCCCGTGGTCGCGGCGCAAGAGCGGGCGCGGGCTGCACCAGGTGTAGCCGTCGTCGCTGGACAGGCTATACCAGATGTAGCCGCTGATCGTGCGCATCACGCAAAAGAGCCGCTCGTCAGGGAGGCGCACCAGGCTTGGCTCTTGGGCCACGCTCAACAGCGGGTCGCTATAGTGGGGGACGCGCAGCGCCTGGTCGCCCCAGGCCGACCAGGTGATCTCGATCTGGCCTGGCTCGGGGTTGTCGTCGATGTTCTCGAAGCGCATGAACTCGACGACGCTCTCCGCGGCCCAGCTCCGCTTGTGCGGCACGCGGCGCACCGCCACGCTCAGCCACCGGGAAAAGCCGGTAAACCAGCGGCCCTGCAGGTCGCGGATCGGCCGCTGCCAGACGATCCAGTTCGAGCCGACGCGCGGATCCCAGTGGTCGTGCGGGCTGCGCTTCATCGGGATGGTGGCCGGCTTGGACCAGGTCGCGCCCATGTCGTCGCTGTAGAGGCAGTCCATCGTGCCGGTGAACTGGTCGGCCACGTCGATGGGGCCCTGGTATTGGTTATAGATTACATAGATGCGTCCCGACTTGGAGAACACCGGAAACCCCCAACTGGCGATCCGGCCATCACCGACCCAGCGGGGGCCCACCAGGCGCTTGGGTGGGGCCCAGGTTTGGCCATCGTCATCGGAGCGGGAAAACATGATCCGGTGATCCCCCGCCCCCTCCCTGGTGCTCTGGGTCCAGACCGCCATAAAGGACCCGTCGGGGGCGTCAAAGACCAAAAAGTGCTCGTTGCCGGTATCGAACGTGGACCCGTCGATGCTGCCGGGCCGATAAACCACATAGTCCGGCTTGCTGCGCTGCATCTCTTTTTCCAGGATCGCCCTGACGTCTTCTTGCATGATCTTCGCCTCCCCTGAGAAATAGTACCCGGATGCCACGGATTTCGCGGATTAGGACATCAGATCAGAAATCGGGATCCCCATCTTGTTTCATCCGCCGTCTTGGCCTTCCAGCGGCTCGCGCAGCGCCTCCACGTAGGCGTAGAGGTTCTCCATCGGCGTATCGGGCAGGATGGCGTTGCCCGCCGCCAGGATGAGGCCGCCTTCGGGCCGGTTGAAGGTGCGGATGCGCTCGCGCACGTGGGCGCGAACCTCGGCCGGGGTGCCGGAGGGGATGATGTGCTGCACGTCCATGCCGATCCAGAAGGCGATGCGCCCCCCATACTGCTTGGCAATCGCCAAGTCATCCATCGTCCCCACCTGGATCGGATGCACGGCATCCACCCCGCAGGCGATGAGGTCATCCATCAACTTGGTCACGTTGCCGCAGGTGTGCAGCCAAAAGTCGAGCCCGTTCCGGTGCAGCGTATCCGCCAGCGCCTCATAGTATGGCGCGTACAGCGAGCGAAAGGTCTCCGGCCGCATGAACAGGCTGAGCTGCTGCCCCAGGTCGTCGCCGCCCCAGACGCCGTCCGCGCCCGCCTCGGCTGCGCGCCGGGCCCACACGCGGTAGAGGTCGAGCAGCCGATCCATCACCACTCGGAGCTCGTCCACGGCGTCATAAAAGTCGTACATCAGCGGCTGGATGCCGCGGATGTAGGCCAGCCGCTGGTGGAAATAGTGCCCCCAGCTCACCAGGATGTAGCGGTCGGGATGGGCCTGCCGGGCGGACCGCACCCCGTTGGCCGCGTTGGGCCGCTCGGCGGTGGGGAACTCGGCGAGAAAGCGGTCGAGCTCGGACCAGTCGTCGATGACCGGGTAGGCGAACGATGGGATCTCGTCCGGCTTGACCTTGTCCCCAAAGGCATAGCGGTAGGTCGGGTCGTCCGCGGGCGCCTGCCAATAGTCGATGGTCATGCCGGTGTTGATCGTGTCATCGGGATAGTGGTCGAGCAGCGCGCGAAAGGCGTCGCCGTGCGCCTCCAAGGTGGCCGGGTTGTGCCAGAGCGAATAGGCCAGCGGAGGCCGCGGCGGCCGGCCGAAATGGATCGCGGCGCGGACCTGCTCTCGGGTCAGTGGTTCCCTCATCAGTCGTCGTCTCCCTCGTCCATCAGCGGGTGGGCACGGTCAGGCCGGCCAGCAGGTCCGCGGTGATCCGTTTGCCCAGCAAAAAGAACTTGGAGTCGGGGTACCACAGCACATCGTTGCCGTGGCGGTTCGTGAAACTGGCATACAGGCTCAGGCTGCCGCTCTTGGGGTCGTTCAACGGGCGCTTGACGCCATCGACGCCCACGCCGCCCGTGGCCATGAACAGCCTGGGCTCGCTGAACCAGACCGGCTGGTCGGCCTCCGGGCGGAACTCGCCCACGCTGACGTACAGCGGCTCGCGCGGCTTGGCGTCGTTCTCCCCGCCGGCCACCGGCCCGCCCCGGTTGTTGTGATAAAAGAGCACGTAGCGGCCATCGGAGAGTGGGTAGATCGGATCGGAGGCCACCGGGTTGAGCAGCACCCGGCCGCAGTCCTTGTGCAGCAAGGGGCGCGGGCTGCACCACGTCTCGCCATCGTCGGACGACTGGCTCCACCACATGTACCCCGTGCAGGTGCGCATCACGCAAAAGAGCCGCTGGTCCGGGAGGCGCACCAGGCTGGGCTCCTGGGTCACGCTGAGCAGGGGATAGTCACGGTGCGGCACGCGCAGCGCCTGCTCTCCCCAGGCGGAATAGCGGACCTGGAGGTCGCGCGGCTCGGGGTCGCGATCCACGTTGACAAAGCGCATGAACTCGACCACCGACTCGATCTCGGGCCATTGCGACACTTGCTTGAGGGTGGCGACGGCCCGGTTGACCCAGTGCGAATAGCCCACGAAATAGCCGCCGGAGAGGTCGCGCATCGGCTTTTGCCAGACGATCCACTCGGGCGGGATCTTGCCCTCGGGGTCGTCGTAGGGGCTCTTGGGCATGGGGATCTCTTGCGGCGGCGACCAGGTCCGGCCGCCATCGTCGCTGTAGAACCCGCCCATCGTGCCGGTGTGAAACTTGATCCAGCCCTGGATGCCGTGGTGCCGGTTATAGACCACATAGATGCGCCCCGATCGGGAGACCAGCGGGAAGGCCCAACTGGTCATGTGCGCCGGATCGTCGCGGCCGCTGGGCCCGGCGATGCGCCTGGGCGGCGACCAGGTCCGCGCCGTGCCCGAGATCGGCGCCACCATCGAGCAGTTCGACGACATCTGCACGGTGGAATCGACCAAGGCGGCGTTCGAGGTGGTGTCACCGGTGAGCGGGAGAGTAGTCCTGGTCAACGAGGCTCTGGAGGACGCGCCCGAAGCGATCAACGAGGACCCCTACGACTCCTGGATCGCCGAGCTGGAACTGAGCGCGTGGGAGGAGGACCGTACCCTGCTGGTGGACGGACCCGCCTACGCCGCCGAAGTGGAACGCAAGGCCGCCGAAGACTAGAGGAGACCATGACAGAAGAGCGCGAGAAAGTGCTCGTCATCCCCTGCAGCGGCGTAGGGAAGGTGCACGGTCTTCTCAGCCGCGAGGCCGCCTACCTGGTGGTAGATGAGCTTGCGTCCGATGAGACCCAGGTCGTCTGCCTGGCGCTGCTGGTCAAGGGAGATGAGGAGACGCTTGCCACGGTGCGGAGCCGCCCCTGCATCGCCATCGATGGCTGCGGCAAGTTCCGAACCTTCTGGAGCGTGATCTTTCCGCTGATGACGCCGGTGAACGTTACACAGATTGTGCTGAACACCCTGTTTGTGTGGAATGATTACAGTGTGGCGGTTGTGCTGCTGCGCAGCGATGAAAGCCGCACACTGCCCTTGGCGCAGATTGTCTACTTTGGCGAAAACATGACGGAACTCAATCTGGCATTTGCCTTTTTCATGATGGCCATGATCCCCATCCTCATTTTGTACCTGAGCACACAGAAATACATTGTATCGGGAATCATGTCCGGCGCGGTAAAGGGATAATCCATTGAGCAGAGCCGGCCACAGGAAGCGGATTGTGAAAAATCCGCTTTTTTGTTATAATATCAAAAAAAGCAAGAGATCTGTTTCAAGCAAGCACCATCCGAAAGGAGCCGCCATGCCGTTAAAAGTCGTGATCGTGGAAGACAATCCGTCCACCATTCACTCCCTGATGCAGACCATCCGCTGGGCTGCGCTGGATTGTGAAATCGTGGGTACTGCCAGCGATGGAGAAAGCGGATACAAACTCATCCTGCGGGAGTCTCCCGACATTGTGCTGACCGACATCCGCATGCCCCGAATGGATGGGCTGGACATGATCACCCAGGTGCGCCAGCAGCTGCCTGATTGCAAAATCATCATCATTACCGGATACGACCAGTTCCAGTATGCCAGCCGTGCCATCAAGCTTGCGGTGTTTGACTATATTCTCAAGCCCATTGACAACCCGGAGCTGGAGCGTACCATCAGCCGCGCCGCCGCCATGATGCGCAGCAAGCTGGAAGTGGATGTGGCACTGGATCTGGCCAAAACGCTCAAACGCCGTGCGCAGATGTTAAGCCTGCTCACCAACGAAAGCCAGCGTGGCCTGGGTGTGGGGGGAATGCTGGCCGATGTGGGAATTACATTTTCCGCTTATTATGTGATGGTTGTGCAGCTGATGGACGAGCGTGTGTACTCCCAGGCCATGCTCAATCACATCGATACCGTGATGGCCCGCATGAATATCAGCGCCGTCACA
>ERZ747221.3854-NODE-3854-length-11446-cov-4.978274_pt1 | contig 11446 bp, 6 predicted proteins | sample MGYA00374949_ERZ747221 | MGnify/ENA primary metagenome ERZ747221 (study PRJEB28779, sample SAMN05720172) | bioreactor metagenome | isolation source: Anaerobic biogas reactor | place: USA:Washington, USA | collected 2015-08-08 ... | reverse complement strand
CTCTTCGCGAATCCCCGGAATGCGGCGGCGGGAAGCCTTCGGCAGCTCGACCCGTCGGTGACTGCAAAGCGGAAACTATCCATATACCTGTACTCCGTCGTGGACCCCCGGTCACTGGGGCTCTCCTCCCAGAAGGATATTCTTCTCTGGCTCGGATCCGCCGGTCTTCCGGTGCAGTCCGCATGGGAATTCTGCCCGGACGGTCCGTCAGTGAAGGCCTTCGTGGAGCAGTGGAGGGAAAAACGGTTCACCCTTCCCTATGCCACAGACGGCGTAGTGGTCAAGATCAACGACACGGAGCAGTGGAGCGGCCTGGGCAATACATCCCATGCCCCGCGCTGGGCCGTCGCCTTCAAGTACCCTCCCGAGGAGAAGATCACCCGCCTTACAGACATTATCGTCTCCGTGGGCCGGACCGGAGCCATGACGCCGGTAGCCGTCCTCGAGCCAGTAGTCATATCAGGCAGCACTGTCCGGAGAGCCAGCCTCCACAATGAGGACGAACTCCGCAGGAAGGGGATCCGTATCGGGGATATGGTCAGGGTCCGGAAGGCGGGAGAGATCATCCCCGAGGTGCTCGGCCCCGTACCCGGAAAGCGGACCGGCAGGGAGCGCGAGTTCATGATGCCCGACAGGTGCCCGGTCTGCGGCACCCCTGCCGTCAGGCTGGAGGGTGAAGTGGCCCTTCGCTGCCCGAACAGGGCGTCATGTCCCGCCCAGCTCCGTGAGGGGCTTCGCCATTTCGCCTCCAGGGGCGGCATGGATATTCGCGGCATGGGTGACAAGATCGTCGCCCAGCTCATCGGAAAAGGACTTGTCCGGTCTCTTTCCGACGTGTACCGGCTGAAACGTTCGGACCTTGAAACACTCGAACGAATGGGTCCCAAGTCGGCACAGAACCTCGTGGATGCCGTGGAACAGTCGAAGGACCGCCCATTTGCCGCTCTTCTCGCTGCCCTTGGCATCCGGTTCGTAGGCGCACGGGGTGCGGAAATACTTGCCGCGGCCTTCAGGGACGTGCCCGGGCTTCTTGCAGCTTCAGAAGGATCCCTCTCCGCTGTCGAGGGCATCGGCCCGGTCATGGCGGCATCCATCAGGTCTTTTCTTGATTCCGGCGAGAACCGGAAGCTTCTCGGGGAACTCTCGGAGCTCGGTATCAGGGGAGCCCTTCCGGCTTCCCCCGAAGAAGAGCCCGTCCCTGATGAAAGTTCAACCCTGCTCGCGGGGATGAGGATCGTCTTCACCGGCGAACTCGATTCCATGACGCGTACAGAGGCCGAGGCTCTTGCGAAAGCCCATGGTGCCGCATGTTCATCCTCGGTCAGCGGAAAGACGTCCCTCGTTGTAGCGGGCAGAGAAGCCGGGAGCAAGCTGTCGAAGGCCAACGCCCTTGGGGTGAGGGTAGTGAACGAAGAAGAGTTTCTGGAAATGATCCGCAGCGGAAGAACGTCCTGAAGCCCTGCCCAATTTCCAGGTCCTTTCAGTGAACAGGAGGAAAAAACATGACCATCAGCGAGAAGGATGTCCGGCACGTGGCTGATCTCGCCAGGCTGCATGTGGAAGATGAAGAGATCGGTCCGCTCGTCCGGCATTTCGAGGCCATACTCGGCCATTTCAGCGCTCTCTCCCGCGCCGGGGAAGAAGGAAGGCTCGTCCTCGACCGCGTGGATCCCTTTCTCTTCGCCGAACGCGAGACCCCTCCCCTTCGGGACGATATCCCGGTCCGGTCGGCGGTGGGGAAGGATGTCCTTGCCTCGGCTCCTCTGCGAAAGGACACATTTTTCGTAGTGCCCAGGATCCTTGAGGAGGAGTAGACCATGGAGATCAACAGCCTTACTGCCGCTGAAATCGCCGGAGGTATCGCCGAAAAGAAATTCTCCGCATCGGAGGTATTTTCCTCGTGCATGGAGGCCGTGCACCGGGGCGAGCCTGACATTTCCGCCCTCATCACGGTGGCGGAGGAAACAGGGCAGGCTGCCGCCAGGGAGATAGACCGGCGGATAGCCGGGGGGGAAAAACCGGGGCCTCTCGCGGGAGTTCCCATCGTAATGAAGGATAATATGTGTATCCGGGGCCTTCCGGCAACCTGCGGAAGCCGTATGCTCCACGGATGGATCCCCCCCTACGATGCCGCTGTAGCGGAACTGCTCTCCGGTGCCGGTGCGGTCTTCGCCGGGAAGGCGAACATGGATGAGTTTGCCATGGGAGGCTCCACCGAGTTTTCTGCTTTCGGCCCTACCTCCAATCCATGGGACCTTGAAAGAGTGCCGGGGGGGAGCTCCGGAGGAAGCGCCGCGGCTGTAGCTGCCGGGTACGTTCCCGTGTCCCTCGGCAGCGATACCGGGGGATCGATCCGCCAGCCGGCTTCATTCTGCGGCCTATACGGCCTGAAGCCCACCTACGGTCTCGTCAGCCGGTGGGGCCTCGTGGCTTTTGCCTCCTCTCTCGACCAGATCGGTCCTTTCGCCCGAACAGTAGAGGACCTCGCCCTGCTCCTTTCCGTCATTGCCCGTCCCGACCCCCGCGACGGCACCTCCAGCAGGAGAGAGCGCCCCGACTACACCGCCTGTGTGAAAAATCCCTCGCTGAAGGGAAAGAAGGTGGCCGTGGTAAAAGAGTTCGGAGCCATGAGCGCTTCAGTTTCGCCTGAGGTAAGGGAAGCCCTGGAGAAGACCCTCTCCCTCTGCAGGGAAGAGGGAGCCGAGATCGTTGAGGTCTCCCTGCCGGTCTCACTGGAATTCGGCCTTCCGTGCTACTACATCCTCGCCCCTGCCGAGGCAAGCTCGAACCTCGCCCGTTTCGACGGAGTGCGGTACGGTCTCTCGTCAAAGGAAGACTCCCTCCTCGAGCTCTATCTCAGGACGAGAGGAAAGGGATTCGGCAGCGAGGTCAAGCGGAGGATCCTTACAGGAACGTACGTCCTCAGTTCAGGCTACTACGATGCCTACTATCTCACCGCACAGAAGGTCAGGTCGCTCATGAAGGAGGAATTCCGCAGGGCATTCGGGTCATGCGACCTCATCGCCCTTCCCACGTCCCCCACACCTGCCTTCAAAAAAGGCGAACTGGTGAACGATCCGATCCAGATGTACCTTGCCGACGTCTTCACCCTCCCGGTGAACCTGGCTGAACTCCCCGCCCTCTCGCTTAACGCAGGATTCACTTCCGGGAAGAAGCCTCTTCCTCTCGGCGTTCAGCTTATCGCTTCCCGGTGGGGCGAACCGGAACTGCTCAATGCGGCCGCAGTGCTTGAACGCCGCCTGGGCATCGCCGGAACCGCTCCCTGTACGAAAAACGGGAAAGGGGGGAGATCCTGATGAACGTCGTGTATGTGCCGGTGATCGGCCTTGAGATACACGTGCAGCTCTCCACTGCCACGAAAATATTCTGTTCCTGCTCCACTGATTACATCGGTGCAGAGCCCAACAGCAACGTCTGCCCCGTATGCCTGGGACTTCCGGGGACACTCCCGGTGCTCAACAAAAAAGCTGTGGAACTCGGCGTGAAGGGCGGCCTTGCCCTTTCCTGCCAAATACGCAGCCACACGGTCTTTCACAGGAAGAATTATTTCTACCCCGACCTTCCCAAGGCGTACCAGATAAGCCAGTATGATCTTCCCCTCGCAGAAGGAGGACAAATTTTCATAACCGGCGATGACGGAAAACAGAAGAAGATCCGGATAACCAGGCTTCACCTCGAGGAAGACGCGGGGAAACTGGTCCACTCGGCATCTGACGGCCGGCTTGAAGGTGCGGCGTTTTCCTGCGTAGATTACAACAGGGGCGGTGTTCCCCTTGCAGAGATCGTCTCCGAGCCGGACATGGCGTCCCCCCGCGAAGCCAGGGATTACGTGGCCAGGATCCGGCAGATCGTCCGGTATATCGGCATCTCTGACGGCGACATGGAGAACGGCTCCCTGAGGGTCGACGCAAATATCTCCATACAAAAAACGGACGGAGAGACGGGAGAGATCCTGTATTGGGGTGAACGGTCCGAGATCAAAAACATGAACTCCATGCGCGCGGTCGAACGTGCTCTTGAATACGAGATCCGCCGCCAGGAAGCGGTACTTCGGCAAGGCGGGACACTCGACCGTGAAACCAGGCACTGGAACGACAGCGACGGGATCACGGCGTCCATGAGGAGCAAGGAGGCGGCCAACGACTACAGGTATTTCCCCGACCCGGATCTTCCTCCCATTGAAGTGACCGGATCCATGCTGCAGGAGATACAGTTTTCGCTCCCTGAGATGCCATGGGCCAGGGAAGAACGTTTCACCGTTCAGTACGGCCTTTCCCGGGAGGATGCAGTATTCCTCGCCGAGAGCGCGGCACTGGCTGATTTTTTTGAAGGCTGCGTCGGTGGAGGCGCGTCACCCCTTCGTGCGTCGAACTGGGTGAGGACAGAGGTCCTCAGGGTGATGAACGAACAGGGGCTTCCCGTCGGCGAGTTTCCTGTTGCCCCCTCATCCCTCGGTGAGCTCGTGGCCATGGTGGACCGGGGAAAACTCTCGACCACGGTGGCCAGGGAAGTGTTCGGGCTCATGGCCGGAGGCAAAACGCTTGCAGATTCACTCACTGCTGCAGGTGCCTCATCGGGAGGGCTGTCTGAGGAAGCCGTGGCACAAATGGCGCAGAAAGTCCTGCAGGCCAATCCGGATGTTGTGGATGAGATCCTGTCCGGCAGGGATACGAAGGGGAAAAAGACGAAATTCCTTCTGGGACTCGTTATGAAGGAGTCCAGGGGCCAGGCCGCCGCAGACGCGGCTGCACGGATCCTGGAGAAGCTGCTGAATGACCGGCGCTAGGCACCGGAACCGTATTTTTTGACCCTTTTGTTGACTAACCGCTCGTCTATGCGTAAGATATTAAAGTTGCTCTGTTGAGAAAACTGAGGCAGAGCAGAGTACGAGAAGCCGGAGGAGGTAGTTGGAATGGGAACCCGTCAACCTGAAAATACCCGCAGTTTTGCAATAGCCGCCCATGGAGGCGCAGGAAAGACGTCCCTTGTGGAGGCAATGCTTTTTGATAACGGATCCACGACCAGGCTCGGAAAGGTAGTGGATGGAAATACCGCAAGCGACTTCAGCCAGGAGGAGCAGAAAAGGCAGATCTCCATCAACACGTCCCTTGTCACTATGGAGAGGAACGGGAGGCAGTTCTTCGTCCTTGACACGCCGGGATTCGCCGATTTCATCGGTGAAATGCGTTCCGCAGTCCGGGTGGCTGATGCCCTTCTCATCGCCGTCAGCGGCGTGAGCGGCATTGAAGTCCAGACCGACAAGGCATGGGAGACGGGCTCTGAGTTCGAGCTCCCCACAGCGTTCTACGTGTCCAAGCTTGACCGGGAAAATTCGGATTTCGGAAAAGTGCTCGAGGACCTCAGGTCAGTCTACAGCGACAAGGCAGTGGCCGTTTTCCTGCCCGTGGGATCCGAGGCATCATTCAATGGTGTGGTGGATATCCTTAAGAACAGGGCATACATATATGAGACGGACGGCAGCGGCAAGTTCACCGAATCGGATGTACCCGCCGACATGGCCGACGCGGCCGCCCAGGCCCGCGAGTCACTCGTTGAGGCTATTGTCGAAGCTGACGACGAACTCATGATGCGTTATCTTGACGGAGAGACCATTGGTGAGGAAGAGCTTTTCCCGGCGCTCCGCAAGGCGATCGCTTCAAGACTGGTCCTCCCTGTTTTCCCCGGGTCGGCCACCCTGAACGTGGGAGTTCACCAGATCCTCGATTTTATCGGCGATTTCTTCCCGTCACCTCTTGATTCCCGAAAAAGGCCCGCTAAAAAGGGAGACGAGGACGCTGAAGTAGCCCCGGATCAGTCAGGTCAGTTCACCGCCCTGTGCTTCAAGATCATGGTCGACCCGTACGTGGGGAAACTGTCCTTTATTCGGGTCAACTCGGGCACTTTAACATCCGACAACACGATCTACAACGTGAACAAGGGAGAAGAGGAACGGATCAGCTCCTTCAAGTTCATGACCGGGAAAGACGGAAAGGATGCCAAGGAGATCACTGTAGGGGACATCCTCGCGATCCCCAAGCTCCAGAGCACTGAGGTGGGGGATACGCTCTCGGTCAAGGGATCTAACGTGACCTTCCCCTCTGTAGAGTTCCCCAAACCTGTCTACAGCGTGGCCATAATCGCCAAGAGCAGGGCCGATGAAGACAAGCTGGGCAACGCCATTCACAAGACCCTCGAGGAGGACCCCAGCCTTACCTTCGAGAAAAACGCCGAGACAGGAGACAGTGTCCTCTCCGGAATGGGCGACATGCACATCGACATCGTCCTCTCCCGCATCAAGGAACGCTATGGTGTTGACCTTGAAACCAAAACACCCCAGGTACCTTATCGCGAGACCATCCGCAAGACTGCCGAGGCCCAGGGAAAACATAAAAAACAGACCGGCGGACACGGCCAGTATGGAGATGCCCATATCCGCTACACCCCTCTCGAAAGGGGAGCGGGGTTCGTGTTTGAAGATAATATCGTCGGCGGAGCCATCCCCAAGGGATTCATCCCCGCAGTCGAAAAAGGGCTCCGGGAAGCTCTTGTCAAGGGACCCCTGGCAAGTTTCCCCGTGGTCGACTTCAAGGCGACCCTCTTCTTCGGATCCTATCACGATGTGGACAGCTCTGAAATGGCCTTCAAGCTTGCCGCCAAGCTCTCGTTCAAGAAGGGTATCCTCGAGGCGAACCCGGTGCTGCTCGAGCCCATCATGAACGTGGAAGTGACGGTACCCGAGGACTACCTCGGAGATGTCATGGGCGACTTTAACGGCCGCAGGGGCCGCATTCTCGGCATCGACAGCAAAGGACGCCAGCAGATCGTAAAGGCCCAGTGTCCCCTCGCCGAGATGTTCAGGTACGCAATAATCCTCAGATCAATGACCTCTGGACGGGGGAACTTCACCATGGAATACGACCACTATGAAGAGGTCCCCGCTGATATCTCCAAGAAAGTCATCGCAGCTCACAAGCAGGAAGACGAGGAAGAATAGAGAGGTATCCGCCCAAGGAGACAACAATACGGCTGAATACTCCGGAGCCCCGCGTTTTTGCGGGGCTCCGCCCATAGGGAGGGAACATCAATGAAGAAACGAGTCATAGTGATAGGTGCCGGTGGCGCCGGACTCACCGCCGCAGCCGCAGCGGCAAAAGATGGGGCAGACGTGGTCCTTCTCGCGAAGACAGGCCCGGGGAACGCAAGCTGTACTGCCTATTCCGGCGGTTTTTTCTCCCTCGCCTCAGGGAGCGTTTCCCCAGAAGATCATTTGAAACAGGTATTCGAGACGGGCAGGGAGGTGAGCGACGGGGATCTTCTCAGGACCCTTGCCTTTGAATGCGAAGGGGCCCTCCGGACACTGTGCTCCTGGGGGGTTGCCATGAAGATAAATAATTTCGGAAGGGCTGCCGTCCGTGTGTCCTCCCCCTCAGAAATCATGGGCGGAGCCGGTATGACAAGTGAATTGACCCGAATAGCCAAAGCTGAAGGAGTATCCATCCTCTCCGACTGTGCCGCAACACGGCTGCTCATTGGCGACAAGGGAGTTGAAGGAGTTGAATGGGTCGAGTGGAGGACCGGAAAAGCCCGTTCATGCGCCGCTTCAGCAGTGATCCTTGCGACGGGAGGAGGAGGCAGGATCTACACCAGGACCGACAATCCCGCCAGGATGACCGGCGACGGATATGCCCTGGCACTCGAATCAGGGCTCGGGCTTGTGGATATGGAATACGTGCAGTTCTACCCCCTCGGATGGAAGACCCCCGGGTATCCTGTCTGGATGGTGGGGCTCGGCATACTTGACTATATTCCGGTTACCGATGGAACAGGAAGGGAGTTTCTGAAGGAAACCATTCTTTCATGGGGTTTTTCTTCCGGAAAAGAAGCAAACTACTTCGGGAGGGACAAAACAGCCATATTTCTTTCCAGGCACGAAAAAAATGGGGGAAAGACTCTTCTTCACGTAGAAAAATTGAGTGAAGAGATGTTGTCCAATCCTGACGTTCGTTCCTCCATTATGCTGGATATTCCGGCGCACAGGAGGAATGCCCCGGTGGAAGTAAGTCCCGTACAGCATTATTTCAGCGGCGGGATCCCGATCGACGGAGAAGGCAGAACGGATCTTCCCGGACTCTACGCCTGCGGAGAGGTCACCGGGGGGGTCGACGGCGCAAGCCGCATGGGAGGGAACGCGCTGACGAATATCGTTACTTTCGGACTTCGGGCCGGACGGGCCGCGGCAGCTGAAGCAGTACCGTGCGGGGGTGAAATGAGCCAGATCGCTATGCCTACGCTGTATTTCCCCGTCCGCGAGGGAGGAACGTCACCTTCAGAAGCCCGGGAGCGGCTGAGGGCGATCTCGTCGAAAAGTCTCGGCCCATGCAGGAATGCCGGGGAACTGCGCTCATGCATTGAGGAAATCGGGGAATGGAAAAGCGGGACAGGACCCCTGGCCGTGAAAACGCCACTGGACCTGCTCCATGCCCTGGAAATGAAAGGGCTTGCCGTCACTGCGCAGGCTGTGGCAGCGGGTGCCCTTACCCGGGAAGAGAGCCGGGGAGTCCATTTTCGGGAGGATTTTCCGGAAGAGTGCCCCGGGTGGAAAAAACGGATCCGCATCTCCCTGGAGAAAGATACTTTTTCAGCGGTACGTGAGGATATTCATTCCTGAGGATAAGAAAAAGGGGGACCCTGTACGGGTCCCCCTTTTTTCAAAGCCTGCCGCTTACGAAGTTTCAGAACGTGTCCTGGGGAGCCCACATTTCCAGGAAGGTAAACGTCCTGTCCTTCCATATCATCATGGCCGCAGGTTTGTTCAGCGGGTTATGGGTCTCCTTGTCCACAGTGAGGCTGAAATGGACGAGGCGAAGATCTTTCGTGTTCTCCATGGCATCCCTCACTGCCACAGGATCCGCTTTTCCGGCCTTTTTGATCGATTCCGCCACCCAGGTGACGAGGTCATAGGAATTTGCCACGTTCGACGGTTCCGCTGCCTTTCTTCCGTATTCCTTTTCGAACCGTGAGAGCAGGAAGATCAGCTGTGGGTTGGTCAGGTCCATGCTGTATACCCAGTAACTCCCCTCCATGGCGTCGCCTGCGATCTCATGCATGCTCGGGCTGAAACCGTCCCCTCCGATGAAAATCGGCTTCCAGTCGAGTTCTGCGGCCTGCTTCATGATGAGCCCCATCTCCTTGTAGAGGATGGGAAGGGCCACTGCTTCCGCCCCCGTCGCCTTCATTTCCGTGAGCTGCGCACGGAAATCCACGTCACCGCCCCTGAACCCCCAGACTCCCTTCAGTTCTCCGTTCAGCTCCCTGAACCGTGCAGTGAAAAACTCTTTCAGTCCCTCAGAGTAGTCACTCCCGACATCAGTGATAACAGCGGCACTTTTCACCCCGAGCTTATTGACAAGATAGTCGGCCATGACCTTACCCTGGTAGGGATCGGTGTAGCTCATCCGGAACGTGAACGGCCGGACCTTGCCGGTCTTCGGATCTACGGTCACGGCGGGGTTCGTACTCGCGGTCCCTATCTGGGGTACCCCGGCCACTGTAACCACCGAGGCTGTCGCGATGTTCAGTCCGCTGTAGTTCGTTCCTCCGATGGCAACCACCTTGTCCTCATGGACGAGACGCCTTGCTGCCTGGATGGCATCCTCCTGCCGCCCGCGGACGTCATAGTATACGAGCTCAAGGGGGCGCCCCAGCACCCCGCCGGCCTCGTTCAGTTCCTTCACGGCAAGAAGGGCGCCGTCCCTTTCATGCTGTCCCCATGTGGCGCCGTCACCAGTGAGTGTCGCAAGGTAGCCGATTTTGATCGGATCTCCGGAAGGAGCTGCAAAAGCGCATGATGCAAACAAGAACAAAAGTGCAAGCACAGGAAAAAGGGCATTTCTTTTCTTCATCTCTTCGCCTCCCAGTAAAATTTTCAGATAGTCTACATGGGGGTGATCTTAAAGTCAATACTCTAATATAAAAAAACAAAAGTTCACAGGGCAGACTGCTTCGCCCTGTGAACTCAAGCTCTCTGAAGATTATTCTGTACAGCCTTTAGTCCTTACCTGGCGACGGGGTTGAAGGCTATCTTTCCGCCGTGGGGAAGCGCTGCACGTGCCAGAACGGCACAGATATTCCCTCCCGTTTTTTTACCCAGGGGACCTCTTCGTACGTAGAGCTCCCTGCCCTCAAGGTTCACCACAGTACCTTCCTTCTCAGTCCACGGAAGCAGCGGCAGCAGCACGGAGGCTTTTTCCGAAAGAGGGGAGGGATCAGGGGCGAGGACTGCATATTCCGCTCCATTGAGGTCTTCGGATGTGAAACCGGCCTCCTCGGGTGTCGTCCCAACGAAGACCGCAGATGGTATCGAGCCGTCGGCCAGGCCTTTTTTCACAGCTTCAACTGACTTCAGCCCGGGGAAAAGGGATAGTGTGGACGAAGTTCCCGCTTCCCTGAAGAGCAAAAGGTATCTCCCGCCGGAAAGAACCCCAGCCGCTTCGAAGGATTCCGCCGCGGGCATATTCGGGCTCATGAGAGTGACCGGATGCTTTGCTGCGGCGAGGATGCGGGCAGCCGTTTCTAGCTTTGCCGGGCACATTCCCGTACCCTCCGCAAGGGCGCTGAAGTCGGCCTCTTTCTTTTCGCAGAGAGTTCGTACCGCTGCAGTCAATGCCGAGAGGCTCTTTTGCTCAGTCCCTTTTTCCGGAGTCAGCACCACGGAAGTCCCTTTTTCCATCAGGCCCGGTGTGCTGCCCACGTAAACGATCCCGGCCTTTCGATGACGCATCGATCTGCGGAGCCATGACGTGAGGACAGGCTGATCTTCATCGGTGTTCGTTCCAAGGAGCAGGAAGGCATCACTCTCGTTGAACAGGGCGTAGGACGCCCTTTTTGTCTCTTTGTGTTTCTCCCCCTCGGCAATAAAGGGAAGGAATTCCGCTCCTTCTGCAGCGGAAATAACTGCCTCCGGAGTTCTCAGTGCCGCATAGTCCCTGACGGCCTGTCCCTCCTGGAGTGTGACCGGACCGCCGAGTATAAATGCTGCTCCGGGTCTTGAGGCAAGTGTGTCGAGGGATGCGACGGCTTCATCCATTGAGACGGAGTTCCCGTCTACTGCCGGATCGAAGTTCCCGCTGCAGGCGACGTCCCTGAAGCTGTACCGTCCCTTTACGCAGCACGAGCCGAATGTGGGACCCTCGGGGTTGTCCAGGTCGGTGGTCACACGAACGATCCTGGAACGTTTGCGGTCAAGGTTGAGATCGAGCTCGCATCCCACGGAGCAAAGCTGACAGGTAGTCTTGACGATCTCAGGTTCCTCGAGGTGCGGCCACCGTTCAGCCCGTTTCTCCATGAGAGCTCCCACCGGGCAGACCTGGGTGCACAGGCCGCAGAACGTGCAGTCGGAGTGCTCCATGTCATTGTAAAAGTGGGG
>ERZ747221.3852-NODE-3852-length-11448-cov-3.287925_pt1 | contig 11448 bp, 11 predicted proteins | sample MGYA00374949_ERZ747221 | MGnify/ENA primary metagenome ERZ747221 (study PRJEB28779, sample SAMN05720172) | bioreactor metagenome | isolation source: Anaerobic biogas reactor | place: USA:Washington, USA | collected 2015-08-08 ... | reverse complement strand
CCAGAGTAAAGTATTTTCCCCCGGACAATTCGCTATGAGCCATAGCGTTTCCACCGGCAGAAATAACAAAGAGCATAATAACCGTTAACAGAAGAAAACGTTTAATCATGCTCATCACCCCTATCCTGGTTATCTTTGTGCTGATTATCGGTGTCGCTATTTGTAATTTGATATATCTCCGCCGGTTTGCGGGCTGGTTCAGGTTCTTGTAAATTTTTAATTAATTCTTCCGGCCGGCCTTCGGTTTTAGGGCCACCCTGTATTCTCTCCAGGGTTTCACCTATTAATTCAGCCAGTAGAACAGCCAGGATACCAGCCAGGATGAGGGCATCAAAAGCGCCGGCTCCACCAATGTGTACGGTGCCGGCCTGACCTGCTCGTACTAAATAGAAATACTGCCCCACATCCAGGGTCAGAACCCCTATTACCGCTGCGAAGAAAGCCCCCCGCCGGGATCTCCCCGCCAGGTAACCTACGATACCAGCTACAATAGGATAAATGTAGAGTGGGTCAATGAACATATTCTCGGGCTCAGCACCCAGAAAACGGCCAGCCAGGAATAATGCCAAGGCTGTTACTCCAGCAGCCACAATAGCCCGAATTTTTTCATAGCTGGTACCTGCTCCCAGCAAAACATAACCGGCTAAGCCGACGGCGATTAGACCTCCCAGATTAATGACAATCCTCGGTCCCAGGGGGATATCAATGAAACTACCAATAATGATTGCAGCTATAACCGCCAGGGCGGCCTTGTCTGAAAGACGCAAGCGATCAAGTACCCGATGAGCCACACCGAAGTATATAAGTATGGAAATGACTACCAGGGCTATTAATCCAAAGGGAAAATTAACCATGCTCTTCATCCTTTCTTATATTTATCTGCAGATATTTTTCCCCTTTGTTATAAGATTATGTGCAAAACAGCCACCCATAAATGAGTGGCTGCTTCCTTAATTCTTAATTTTTTTTTTAATTCTCAATTCTTAATTCTTTTACCGTTTCGCCCATTGGGCGGGGTCGATGTTGCGGGCTCTTAGCCATTCAGCGGTGGGACCTAGAATTATTACCGGCTTTTCTCTAATTGTTTTGGTATCGACGGCTCCGGACATTAAAAAAACAGCACACAGGCGGTATAAAAAATCGTTAACCCAACGGTCCAGTTCATCGGCTCCTTGATTTAACAAGATTCTTAGCAATGAACCTGCTATCCCTACCATATCAGCCCCCAACGCCAGGGACTTGGCTACATCGAGTGCTGACCTTATTCCCCCGGAGGCAATAATTTTTACCGGTAAATTACTGGCTAAGATTTCTAACAAGCTTACTGCCGTAGGTATACCCCAGCTATCTAATTCTCCCTGAAAAGCTCCCCCACGTTTATCTTCAATGGCTATAAAGTTAGTGCCTCCCTGTCCACCGGTGTCAAATATCCTTACCCCGGCATCATATAACCGTTGAACACTTTCATGGGAAAAACCAAAACCTACTTCTTTTGCTATTATCGGTACCGGGGAAGTTTCTACTATCCTGGCTACTTGCTCAATTATACCTTTAAAATAGCGGTCTCCTTCCCGCATAGCCAATTCCTGGGGTACATTAAAGTGTAACTGCAAAGCGTCAGCATTTATCATATCTACGGCAGCCCGGGCATGATCGCTACTGGCAGCAGCACTGATGTTAGCTATAATAATTCCATCCGGGTTATATTTCCGAACTACGGTAAAACTTTCTGTCCAATCCGGTTCCTCCAAAGCTATAGTCTGTGAACCTACCGCCATAGCCATTCCGTATTTCTGGCAAAGGCCCGCTAAAGCCCGGTTAATGTCTCGGGCCTGTTCGCTTCCACCGGTAATAGCATTAACTATCAGAGGAAATTCCAGTTCCTTTCCCCAGATGTTAAACCGTAAATCTATGTCTTCCAGGTTTAGCTCTGGTACTGAGCAATTTAACAGCCGGATATCTTCAAATCCTGTAGATATAGGACCATCAGGAGTTTTTTCGGCTATGTAAATATGCTCAATCTTACGCTGGCCTCTGATTATAATAACCTCCCAGCAATTTCTTGGGCTTGTGCCAAAGCATCCGGGTCATTTACGTTAAAAAACATTTCTTTTACACTACCAAACTTCTGCAATTCATCTTCATTTAATACTAATGCATTTAGTTCACTGAATATACGGGTTAGTTTCAGTTTATCATTCTCCAGGCATTCAGTAAAAACCGGCAGGCAGGTGCGATTATAAACTGCTGCCAGGGGTTGTAAATAAGAATTTATTTCGGGTACTACACTATCATAATTACTAATTTTACTTAACATGTACTCTACCAATTGCATATTCATAAAAGGCATATCACAACCTAATATAAACATCTGGTCATAACTGGCATTCACCAATGCTGAGTGTATTCCTCCCACCGGTCCGAGATAAGGATAAATATCCTGGTAAATCGGTAAGCCAAAGCTGGTAAAAAGGTGGGGCTCGTTGCTGATAATAATTAATTCTTGAAATAGTGGCTGTAATTTCTCAATTATTATCTGGACAACTGGTTTTCCACCCACCTGGGCAAAAGCCTTATTAAACTTCATCCGAGAACTTCTACCACCAGCCATAATTACTCCACTGGTCTGCAAACCTAACACCTCGCAGTAAAAAAAGGCTGCCTACGGCAGCCTAGAACTTCATGCTTCATCCACCACTGTTCATTGCACTGCAACCCTGGCAACTGGTGGGAATCGTTTTCGAGCCTCCACCAGTATTAAATAATGATAATAATTGCTTAACGTCACCAGAACTGCATTCCGGACATTTAACTTTATCTTTATCAGCATTAGAAATCATAATATCAAATTTTTTCCCACATTGGTGGCAAAGGAAATCAAATATGGGCATTCTATCACCCCGTTTGCCTATTCGACTTCTTCATTATCCTGGTCCTGTTCGTCCAGGTACTGTTGTACTTCACTGGCTTCCTCTTCTTCCTGAACCTGTTTGATAGATAAGCCAATTCTTTTCTCTTCAGGATCAATGCTAATTATTTTAATTTTAATCTGCTCATTAACTGAGACCACATCTTCCGGTTTCTCAACCCGGTAATTGGCCATCTGTGATATATGAACCAAACCATCTACTCCCGGATCAAGTTCTACAAAAGCACCAAAAGGAGCAATCCTTACTACTGTTCCTTCTACAATATCACCTTCATGGTATTTTTCCTGGGCAATTTCCCATGGACTCTTAAGCAGTTTTTTGCGGCTCAGGGAAACCCTTTCTTTTTCGTGGTCCAGAGCTAAAATATAAACATCAATTTCATCGCCTTCATTTAGTATGTCTGATGGATGTTCTACCCGGCGATGTTCCATTTCCGATACATGCAAGAGTCCTTCAAAGCCACCCAGGTCAATAAAGGCGCCGTAATCAACAATACGTTTGACCCTTCCCGGCCGGGTCTGACCTTCTTCAATGTTCTCCCAGAATTCCTTTTTCAAGCGTTCTTTCTCTTCCGCCACCAGTTCTTTACGGGAGAGTACAATCTGGGAACCACGTCTCTTATTGCGATTGAATTCTATAATCTTAAACTGCAGGGTTCTGCCGATATACTGTTCCAGGTTCTTAACATAACCATCCTCAACATGAGAAGCCGGGAGGAATGCTACCATGCCCACATCCACCAACAAACCGCCCTTGACCGTCCCAGTTACGGTACCTTCGATAACGGAACCATTGTTAAAGTCCTCACCTAATTTGTCCATTACTTTTTGAGTATCTACTTTTTTCTTAGAGAGTAAGATGGTGCCATCATCATCCCACTTAAGAACCATAACTTCAATTTCGTCACCTACGTTTACAAGGTCTTTGGCGGAGTTAACATCTTTTAAAGACATTTCCCGTAAAGGAATTATTCCTTCGGATTTTCCTCCTACATCAACCATTACCTCATCATCCTGAACCTGAATAATAGTTCCCTTTATGATATCTCCCCGGCTGGGAGTTTCAAAGTCTGCCATCTCAGCTTCCATTTTAGCAAATGATTCCTCATTGCTGCCGGATTCGTCTTCGCTAGCAGCTTCCCCTTCGCCAACTGGTTGGTCAACAGCTTCCTCTGCAGCAACTTCCTGATCGGCAGTATCCTCCGCGCTGTTAATATTCTGTTCAGTAATAGCATCCTGTTCCAGTTCCTGCTGGCTCTTTTCTTCGAACTCTGTCATCCTATCCAATACCTCCTTAATAATCCAGTCCGGCGTTGATGCTCCAGCAGTAATTGCTACTGCAGAGACTCCCTGTAGACAATCAGCCGGGATTTCCGATGCATCCCGAATCTGCAGGGTCTTTATTCCGGTATTTTTACACTCCCTGGCAAGAGTGGCTGTATTTGAACTTTTCGGGTCCCCCAGGACCAGTATCAGGTCTGCCCCTGAACTAATTTCACGAGCAGCCTGCTGCCTTTTCCGGGTTGCTGAACATATGGTATTAAATACTCTAATTTCTTTTGCAAGAGGTAATAGTGCATTAACTATAGCGTAAAAATCATTCTCATCTTTGGTGGTCTGGGAGACTACGCCTAATTTATCCACGACCTGCAGTTGACAGGCTTCCTCTACTTTGGCGATTACTCTAGCCTGATTATTGCACCATCCTGTAATAGCTTGTACTTCAGGATGTTTGGCATCGCCAAAAACTACTACTTCATACCCTTCACCTCGTAATGACGCTACTATATCATGAACTCTTTTAACCAGAGGACAGGTAGCATCTTTAATTACCAAACCTCTTCCTTGTGCCTGTTCAATAATCTCAGGTGGTACACCGTGCGACCTGATAATAACGCCGGCATCCTCACCTACCTGAATTTCTTCCAGCCGGTCTACCGGAATTATGCCTTTTCCTTTGAGATTGTCTATCACTGCATCATTGTGGACCAGAGGACCTAGACTATACCATCGGCCACCCTCATCTGCAGCTTCTTCGGCTATTTTCACAGCCCTTCTGACTCCAGCACAAAATCCGGCATTCCGAGCAAGCCGTGTTTGCAAATTTTACACCCCGCCAAAATCTTAAGTATTTATTTCGTATTAACATATATAAATCCTTCTTTATTTGTCTAAAAGACTATTAATTTCTTGCATTATCTCCTCGCTAACTTCTTCCAGCAATGCTGAAGTGATTTTTTGGCCCTTATATTTGTCCAATTTAATCGGATTGCCTACTTTTACCAATAAAGGGCTAAACCATCCCAGGGGAAAGTCCTTATCGGTTCCTATACAGGCCACCGGAATTACCGGGGCACCTGATTTTAAGGCCAGCAAAGCAACCCCGCTTTGAACCTGGGCATCAGGTAGAACTTTTTTACGAGCACCTTCCGGGAAAATCCCCAGCACCTTTCCTTCCTCTAAAACCTGCAGAGCCTGGCGAATAGCCTTGCGGTCAGCTGTTCCTCTTTTTACCGGAAAAGCATGTAGTGCTGTTACTAATTTACCCAGAATTTTATTATTAAACAACTCCACTTTAGCCATAAAATGAACTGGTCGCGATAAAGATATGCCAACCATAATCGGATCCCAGTTACTTATGTGGTTGGAGGCAACAATAACTGCCCCCTTTTCGGGTATTTTCTCTATACCTTCTTTTTTTAAACCTAAAAAAACAAATAATATTCTACATATACCCCGGGCGAAGTAATATACCATCTCATTCCCCCCGGATAATGGCCAACATTTTTTGTAGAACCTGATCTATGTTCAGGTTACTGCTATCTATTACTATTGATTCGGCCAATATTTTTAGGCTCCCTACTTCTCTTTCTGAATCTCTTTTATCGCGTTGGGTAATATCTTCTAAAATGGTTTCGTAATTAATGGTAAATCCGCTATCCTTAAGCTCAGCCGCCCGCCTATTTGCACGCTCTTCGATACTGGCAGTTAGAAAAAACTTATAATCGGCATCTGGTAATACACACTCTCCAATATCACGTCCGTCCATAACTACGGATATGCTGCGAGCCATCTCTTGCTGTTGTTTTACCATTATTTTACGAATAGCTGGATGAGAGGCAACGGTAGAAACCATGGCACTTACTTCGGGCAAACGGATGGCAGCAGTTAAATCTTCTCCATCACATATTACCTTCTGCCGGCCTGAGTGATATTCGAAGTGAATCCTGATACTATTAGCAAGCTCATAAAGTGCTTCTGTATTCTCCGGGTCAACTTTTTTTTGTAGTGATTTCCAGGTTAAAGCCCGGTACATAGCCCCGGTATCTATATATACAAATCCTAGTTTTTCAGCTAATTTTCTGGCAACGGTACTTTTACCCGCACCGGCCGGTCCGTCAATAGCAATCTTCATTATCCAACCACCTATAAATATTACCTTTAATTTTAGCATACCTCCGGTTCAGGTCAAACCGGAAAATAGATAATAAGGTAATAATAAACCCATGTGTCTACCCGTCCAGTTAGCAAAAATATTTGTTTCTATTGTAATATTCGTGTGATATCATTTAGATATAAGTTGAATATTAAATTATAGGAGGTCGATAAATGATGACAGAAACCAAAGCCTGGAAAATGAATGGTTTTATTGCCCTTTTGCTGGCAGTGCTGTTGTTGGCGGCTACCATTTACCTGTTTATCAAACTGCAAATTGTTGGCGGAATCGTCCTTACCGTTGTCCTGGCACTCTTAATAACTGGTATTACCATAGTCCAGCCCAATGAATCGAAAGTAGTAATCTTTTTCGGAAAGTATATTGGCAGTATCCGTGAGGCCGGATTTTGGTTGAAAGTCCCACTTTCCGCTCATCGCAACGTAACCTTACGAGTCTGCAATTTTAACAGCAAAACCCTTAAAGTAAATGATGTGGATGGTAATCCGGTAGAAATTGCTGCAGTAGTTGTATACCGGGTAATAGATTCTGCCAAAGCTTTATTAGAAGTGGATAATTATGAGGAATTCGTGGAAATTCAGAGTGAGACCGCCCTGCGTCATGTTGCCACCAAGTATCCTTATGATGTTTTCGACGAAACCGGTTACTCATTACGGGGGAATGCAGATGAGGTAGCCCAGGAATTGGCTCGTGAGCTGCAAGAAAGATTGGCAGTTGCAGGGGTACAAGTAATTGAGGCCCGTCTAACCCACCTGGCTTATGCCACAGAAATAGCGAGTGCTATGCTGCAGCGTCAGCAGGCTAACGCTATTATTGCCGCCCGCCAGAAGATTGTGGAGGGAGCAGTAGGCATGGCCCAAATGGCAATCGCACAATTGGAACAGGAAGGAATTGTAGAACTAGACGAAGAACGTAAGGTGGCCATGATAAATAACCTTATGGTGGCAATCGTATCCGACCGGGGAGCACAACCGATTCTTAACACCGGGAGTCTTTACTAGTAATGGCGGAGAAGAGAAATGACAGCAAAAAAGAAGTTTCTATTACGGGTGGATCAGGAAATCTATGAGGCCCTGGAGAGATGGGCCAATGATGAATTCCGCAGTGTTAATGCCCATATTGAGTATATATTACGCAACGCCTTGAAAGAGGCGGGACGACTGCCCAAGGATAAAAGCAAGACAGAGCCTAAAAACAAATAAAAACGTAAGGCGTAAGGAGCAAACATGAGGACTGTCCCTGCTGTTAAGGGATGCCAAAAATCAAAGGTCAGAGATCGGAAATCAGACATTCGACATCCGATCTCTAACTTCCGATATGTAGGGACAGACCCGCATGTCTGCCCTGCCGACCACTGAACCGCCGATAATTTTAATTTACTGGTTACAAAGTTCCCAACCGCGTGCGAACACATGGGTTCGCCCCTACAAGGTTCACCTCCCCTTAACCCTAATTACCGTGATATGTTCTCCAGCGTATCCCAGAATGAAGGAAAGGAAATATTTACGGCCCCGGCGTTACCTATAGTAGTTTCACCTTCAGCTATTAAGCCAGCCACCGCCAGGCTCATAGCGATACGATGGTCACCATGACTATCTACTTTAACCCCCTGGGGCGATTGCTGCTTTCCCTTTATGCGAAAACCATCCTCCAGTTCCGTAATAGCCACACCCATTTTCCCCAGTTCATTGCAGATAGCTGCTATGCGATCGGTTTCTTTAATTCTTAGTTCCCCTGCTTCCCTGACTTCAGACTCTTCTTCAGCTACCGCCATAGCCACGGCCAGAATCGGCAACTCGTCTATTAGTCGAGGAATAATTTCCCCTTCTATCTTTACACCCTTTAGCTCCGAAGCGGTTACAATGATATCAGCCATCATTTCGCCACCTATAGTACGCTGGTTTTCCAGCTTAATATTAGCTCCCATTTGTTGTAGTACCTCGATAATACCTGTTCTAGTAGGATTTACACCTATGTCACAGATTTTTAATTCGGAGCCAGGAACAATAGTAGCTGCTACCAGGAAAAAAGCCGCCGCAGATATATCTCCCGGTACTAGAAATTCCAGAGCAGATAGTTCTTGGCCGGGCTGAAGTTGAATCCCTAACCCGTCAACCTGGATGGAAGCGCCCATAGCCGCCAGCATATTTTCACTGTGATCCCGGGACTTTTCCGGTTCCCAAATTTCAGTAACTCCATTTGCATCTAATGCTGCCAGCAGAATGGCGGTTTTGATCTGGGCACTGGCTACCGGTGACGAGTAATTTATGCCTTTTAGTTTACCACCCTTAATTGCCAGGGGTGGGTAGTTTCCTGCCTGGCGAGCCTGCAGCTCTGCCCCCATTAACTGCATAGGTTCCATTACTCTTCGCATAGGTCTTAGGTTTAAAGAATGGTCACCGGCCAGTACTGAGAAAAAGGGTTGAGCCGATAGTACACCGGTTAGTAAACGTATTGTAGTTCCAGAATTACCACAGTCTAATATTCTATCCGGTTCTTTTAGCCCCTGTAAACCTCTACCTTTTATTAACAGAGTGCTATTCCTTTCCTGTATATCTACCCCCAGGTTTTTCATACACCTGCAGGTGGACTGGATATCCTCAGCTTGTAGCAGGTTTCTTATTACGCTTTCCCCCCGAGCTAAAGCAGAAAAGATAACTGCCCGATGTGATATCGATTTATCAGCCGCTACAGTTATTTCACCTTTAAGCGGCTTTGCTCTGGAAATATTTTTATCCATTCCGTCCATCCCCTTATACTGTTGGTTAAATAGATGTGGATTACAGGATCACTATTTTACCCAGGCCTTTATGTTATTAGCTAATAAGGCCTGTACCGCCTGCTCGGCATCATCTGGTGAAGGTACGCCTAAACGTATGGTTCCCCCATCGCCTTCACGAACACGTAAAATTTCAATGTCTACTATATTAATATTATGCTGGTTAAGAACGGACCCCAGGAAACCTATAATCCCAGGGCGATCAGGTACTATACAAATAATATCTGAAAAACCAGGCATTAATCCCCGGCTTGCTCTGGGTATTAAATCGCGAATATCTTTGGCTCGGCTTAGTTTCTCGTGCATGGCCTGGATATCACCAGCTTGTAAGGCGGACTTGATGTCAGCAAGTTGGGCTATAAATTCGTCCAGCTTATCCAGCAGTATATCCCGGTTGGAAAAGATTATATCTTCCCAGAGTTCTGGGGTTGATGATGCTATACGAGTAGTATCCCGAAAACCTCCGGCAGCCATCCTCAAGTCTTCGTCCCTGCCACCAGTCAAGTGTACTAGAGCCACCGCAGACAGGTGGGGGATATGACTGACCGTAGCCACCAACTGGTCATGCATTAATGCCGGCATTACTCTGATACGGGCACCGGTTGCCGACAATAACTTACCTAGAAAATTCAACTGCTGCCGGGGAATATTATCCCCTGGAGTGAGAATATAAACTGCATTTTCAAACAGATAGCGGTCCGCACCGTTTATACCTTTTATTTCTGCCCCTGCCATAGGATGCCCGCCGATGCAAAATATATTTTCTGGCATATGCTTAAAAAGCTGCATGACCGGCTGTTTGGTACTACCCACATCAGTTACTATACAACCTGGTTTAAGATTAGGTTTTATCTCCTCAATTATTCCGGCATAAAATCTTAAAGGGGCACAGATTATTATTACATCAGCTTGCGCAGCACCTGCTGCTAGTTCCACACCGGCATCAATAGCACCCATCTGAAGTGCCTGCTGCATAGTATGGGGATCTATGTCAAATCCGTTTACCGTTCTTACTTGTGGGGTTCCCCGGATAGCTAAACCCAAAGACCCCCCAATCAGGCCAAGCCCGATTATAAATATATTGGCAATCATATAGTATCTCCTGTATTTATTCATATTTATGATGAAAAACGGTAATTGGTAAGGTGTAGGGGTAAACAGTCGTATGTCAAAACATTAGGGCAGGCCCCCATACTCCTCATGCCTAACCCCTCACTCCTTGCCATTCTCCAGAGCCGATTTCAGGTTTTGGATTTTTTTCACCATAGTATTAAAGTTTTCCGGGGTTAATGATTGCGGTCCATCGGATAGGGCTTCACTGGGGTTCTGGTGGACCTCTACCATTAAACCATCACAACCTGCACTTACTGCTGCCAGGGCCATAGGCTCTACCAGTTTCCATTTTCCCGTACCATGACTGGGGTCAACAATTATAGGTAAATGGGTAAGCTGTTTTATTATTGGCACCGCACTTAAATCCAGGGTATTGCGGGTGTAGTTTTCAAAAGTACGAATGCCCCGCTCACACATTATTACCTGCTCATTGCCGCTGGAAATTATATATTCGGCGGCCATTATCCATTCTTCAATAGTAGCTGATGGTCCTCTTTTTAGCAGTACCGGTTTATTGATTTTGCCCAGTTCCCTTAATAGGAAGAAGTTCTGCATATTCCTGGCCCCTACCTGCAAAACGTCAGCATAGCAGGCCACGATATCAATCATCCTGGGATCCATAACCTCGGTTACTACCGGCAAACCCGTTAATTCACGGGCTTCGGCCAGTATCTTCAATCCTTCTTCTTCCAATCCCTGAAAGGAGTAGGGGGAAGTACGGGGCTTAAAAGCTCCTCCGCGCAGCATGGTTGCCCCAGCCTCTTTTACCATCACGGCTGCTTCTAAAAAAAGTTCCCGGCTTTCTACCGCACAGGGTCCGGCAATAATCTGAATCTTGCCACTGCCTATAGAATTATCTCCTACCTGTACCACGCTGGTTTGATGCTTAAACTCGCGCGAGGCCAACTTAAATGGCTGTACTATGGGTACGATTTTTTCCACTCCGGGCAGGGTTTCAAACATCTCCATAATTGCCTGACTGCGCTCACCGATAGCACCAATAATAGTCCTTTCCACACCCCGGGACAAGTGCACCTGAAAACCCTTATCTTTCAGTTTTTCGCTAACCTGTTCAATTTGTTCCTGCGGGGTATTCCTTTCCATTACAATAATCATTTCCTGCTTTCCTCCTTTTACTTCGGGGAAGGCGATAAGAAACAGAAAAAGCCATTA
>ERZ747221.3841-NODE-3841-length-11472-cov-9.875735_pt1 | contig 11472 bp, 9 predicted proteins | sample MGYA00374949_ERZ747221 | MGnify/ENA primary metagenome ERZ747221 (study PRJEB28779, sample SAMN05720172) | bioreactor metagenome | isolation source: Anaerobic biogas reactor | place: USA:Washington, USA | collected 2015-08-08 ... | reverse complement strand
CAACATTTGCTATACTGGAAATAAAGGTGATGAGGTAACTTGGCTCAACCAGGCGACGATGATAAGCAGGTAGTGAGTAATATTTTCCGATAGAACCATTGATGTATTGAATTAGAACCACCTCGTTCTTCTGCGAGAACCACCTTGGTCTTTTTTGAGAGCCACCGCCCGAAGGCGGCAGCTTTCAGATTTAGTTTCACGCCTTTAAGCCGTGGCGCTCTCGCATAGAGATAAAGCCATCGATAAAAATCGTGTAGGAGTCGTGGACGATACGGTCTAATATCGAGTCAGCCAGGGTATCTTGGCCAATATTTGCATGCCAGCCACGAGGATCGAACTGCGAGCAGAAGATGGTTGATCCAGTTTGATGCCTGGCTTCGACGATTTCCAGAACGTCCACAGCCTGTGTTCCATTCAGCGGCCTTAGTAACCATTCGTCCAGAATCAGGAGGCTGACTTTTTTGTACTGTTTCATGAGTTTTTGATAAACGCCTTCGCCCCTGGCTACCGCTAGCTCATTTAGTAAATCTGGTAGCCGGATGTACTTGACGGTAAAGAAATTCCTACAAGCGGATACTGCCAAAGCGCAAGCAATATAGGTCTTACCATTACCGGCAGCTCCCATAATGATGATGTTGTGCTTCTCCTGGATATAATTACTGGTCGCAAGCCTAAGTATCTGGGTTTTATCCAACTTGCGGTCCGCATGATATTCGATATCTTCGATACATGCCTGGCTGAAACGCAAATCCGCTCGTTTGATTAAACGAGCCAAGCGGTTGGATTTTCGGCGTGACCATTCGATGTCCACCATCAGTCCTAGACGTTCGTCGAAGGACAGTTCCTGGTATTTGGAGTCCTTCAGCTGCTCCTGGTAGGAATCGGCCATGGCAGTCAGGCGCATCTCTGTGAGTTTGGTGATTGTACTCTGATTAATCATGCTGCTTACCTCCAAAATAGTCAGCGCCACGGGTGAATCCGAAGGCGGATGATCTATTTGATTCTAAAGCAGCGGAGGGTTTGGTCCCTGCGGTCCATTTGTCCTGCCCGGTTTTTAGAATCGTCTGGATGCTTTTTAGATTCGGACACGGGGTATAGGTCAAGGCTCTCTTACAAGCGGATTCAAGACGGTTTACAGAATGTTTGTCCGCCAGTTTCATAAGCGCCATACAAGAACGATAACCCTGCTGTTCTACTTTGTGTGAAGATAAGATAGCACGCATGACAGTCTCTGTATTAGATCCGACTGTCCTGGCCCAATTTATGAAACGCTCCCCATTCCAGGCCAAATATTGCTTGTGGTTGTCAGGCATATGTTCCGGTAATATCACGGGGTCGTTCTTCTCGCCATAGATGCGTACATGGGACGCAATACGATGGTTCTGGTAAAAGACCTCAATGACCTTGCTGGTTACTCGGAGATCGACCTCGTGTTTGATGTATTCGTAGGGGACCGAATACGCATTTTTGTCCACATGTATGAGATAATCGTACTGTACGGTAGCTTTCTGCCAAGTAGCTAACTCGTATGGGGAAGCAGGTAGAGGCAACAGCATGGGCTTTTCTTCGTCCATAAAAGAGCTTTTCCTGCTTCCCGGTTTCTTCTGAAAAGGTTTACCATTAAATTCTTCCAGTTTAATCAGGATGGTGTCATTTAATTCCTTTAACGAAAAGAACTGCTGGTTTCTCAAGGCCGCTATGATCCAAGTGGTAATAATGCCAACCGATTTTTCTACCGTGCTCTTGTCCTGGGGGTGTTTCACCCGGGCAGGGATAACCGCGGTTCCATAGTGTTCCGCCATCTCGTTGTAGGTTCGGTTGATCACCGGCGCGTTCCATGAGACTCGGTCAACTGCAGATTTAAGGTTGTCAGGAGCCAGAATGCGTGTGGCACCCCCAAAATACTGATAGGCATGGATGTGGGCTGAGATCCAACTCTCCATGTTCATGGAGTAAAATGCTTCTACATAACAGTACTGGCTGCAGGGAAGTGCGGCTACAAATACATAAGCAGGAATTTTTTCGCCGGTTACATTGTCAATGACGAATGCGGTTTTTCCTGCCCAGTCCACCTCCATAACTTCTCCGGGTTTGCGCTTGATGCGCATGGTGGCTTTGGTGGTACTGGCGTAGCGGCGATAGTATCGGCAGAACTGACTGTACATGAGGGGAATCTCCCCGCTTTGCCGGCATTCTTCACAATACTCGTTCCACAACAGGCTTAAGGTTACACCGCTCCTGGCCATTTCCTTATGAATGTGCTCGCAATCCGGTATCTTTCGGCTGGAAGAAACGCATTTTTCAGGAAAAAGTATTTGCTGGAGTTTAGAATCGGTCCATTCTTCCGTTAGTGGCCAAGAAATACCTTTTTGTTCCGCTCGTTCCATTACCGAGGTAATGGTATTGCGTGAACAATGACAACTAGAGGCGATACCTCTCTTGCTGATCCCCTGGCTGCTCAGCCTGAGGATCTCTCGATATTGGGTCATAAACCGACCTCCTGTAATTAGATTTGCACTGGTCGACAGTGCTATACCTACTATACAGGGGTGGTTCTGGCTATGACCATGTTGGTTCTATTCGATGACCAGACTGGTTCTCATTTAGGACACCGCTGGGTCTATTGGATGACAATATTCAGGTAGTGAGCAGGCATTGGGACGGTTTTTGTTTCCTACTGTTGCCCCCAGCGCAGAAGACTTTGAGGAGAAATGGACATGCTCAAAATCCCGAGACAGTATATAGTGGGCAAAGAAAAAGACTACCCCGGAATTATCAAGCAGCTCGACGAGATCGAAAAACGATCATTGCCAAATTGTTTTTTATGCGGTTCTGACGACACAGCAGTTGTAAGTGTTGGCGTTATCGGCCGAACCATATTCTTAGCTGGCGCCTCCACCAAATTCCATTTAAGGCCCAACGGCAAACCCGGCGAGTTTTACTGCAACGCATGTCAGAAGTATTTTGATGTGATTTAGGGAAATATGGCGTAAGTTCAAGGCCTCCTCTATTGGAGATTTCCAGTAGAGAGCCTTTTTTACTGTGCTTCTCTTTTATTACGAATTGCTCCTTTTTTCATCCCCATAAGGCTTTTCGTAACATATTGCAGGATTATGGAAAATATTGCTGAATATTGAAAAGAGTAAGGGGTATGGCATGGAATCCTATTGTTGGGCTCGATCGAGCGACCCGGGTTGGAGAATCTCGTGCTTGAAGACGATATTCAATATCAATATACGAGTCCGTTACATTTTAAACTTGGAGTTGTCATTATGGATAAATTCTCTGCACTGAAGCAGTATTTTGGTCATAATTCCTTTCGTCCTGGACAAGAAGAATTGATTGATGCGCTGCTGTTGGGGCGAGATGTGTTGGGCGTTATGCCTACCGGTGCAGGTAAATCAATGTGCTACCAGCTCCCGGCTCTGTTATTGAGTGGCATGACGCTGGTAGTATCGCCGCTCATATCGCTGATGAAGGATCAGGTTGCAGCACTTATACAAGCTGGAATTCCGGCAGCGTTCCTTAACTCATCGCTAAATGCCGTACAATACCAGGAGGTTTTTCGGCTAGCGAAAAACGGTTACTATAAGATCTTATATGTTGCGCCGGAGCGACTGGCAACGTCTGAATTCGTGCGTTTTGCAGGAAACGCGCAAATTTCGTTAATCGCCGTGGATGAAGCTCATTGCATTTCCCAGTGGGGTCAGGATTTCAGGCCTAGTTACCTTAAAATAATAGATTTCATTGACCAACTACCATACCGACCCACTATTGGTGCATTTACTGCTACTGCAACGCCAGAAGTTAAGAATGACATTGTCAGGTTTCTGAGGCTCCGTGAACCCCTGAATTTGACCACTGGATTCGACAGGCCAAACCTGTACTTTGAAGTGGCAAAGCCCAACAACAAACGTGCTTATATGTGGCAGTATATAGCCCAACATCGGGACAAAAGCGGAATCGTATACTGCGCTACACGAAAGACAGTGGAGACAGTGTGTGATGAACTGTTGCGTCATGGTATCCTCGCTACGCGCTATCATGCAGGTCTTGAAGACAAAGAACGACAGCAGAATCAGGAGGACTTCGTCTACGATCGCTCTCGAGTCATGGTGGCAACTAATGCCTTTGGCATGGGTATTGACAAATCTAACATTAGCTTTGTCATCCACTATAACATGCCCAAAAATATTGAGAGCTACTATCAGGAGGCGGGGCGGGCCGGGAGAGACGGGGAAAAGGCCCATTGTGTGCTACTGTTTTCTGCCAGCGATATTCAAACGGTGAAGTTCCTCATCAATAATGTCGAGAAAAATGAGGCGCTTTCCGAGAATGAGCAGGAGAAGGTTCGACGAAGGGATCTACAGCGGTTAAATCAGATGATTGCGTACTGCAAAGCCACGGGCTGTTTGCGTGCCTATTTACTAAATTATTTTGGAGAGAACACTATAGACTATTGCGGAAATTGCGGCAACTGCAATGGAGAAATGGTGCAACAGGACATCACCGTCGAGGCACAAAAAATACTCTCTGCTGTTGCCCGCGTGGAGAAAAGATACTCATTCGGTCTTGGCCTCACACTAATTGTCCGTATGCTTCATGGCAGTAAGGAAAAGCGAGTAATCCAACTGGGACTTGACAAACTGTCGACCTATGGCATCATGCATAATACCGACCGCACCCAAATCAGAGACTATATCGACTGCCTTATTCGTACGGGCTATCTGAGTTTGGCAGGTGATGAATATCCGGTGTTGCGTATGACTGAGCGGGCAAAGCAAGTGCTTTTTCACGGGGAAAAGGTACTTCATACATGGCGAAAGCAAAGTCGATTGGAGAAGACTGCTTCTTCTCGAAAAGAATCCAAAGCCATGCCGACACAGGCGGATGAAAGTCTATTTGCCACTCTAAAAGCATTGCGCACCAAGATGGCGAAAGAGGAAAACGTACCGGCCTACATTATCTTTTCCAATGCTACACTGATCGATATGACTGCTAAGCAACCTCAAAATATGGCAGAATTTTTGCAGATTTCCGGCGTGGGAGAGATCAAGGCTGCACGATACGGACAGGCATTTTTAGAAGAAATTCTTAATTGGACGAAGGAGATCAGGCATGGATAACAACCTTTCTACACAAGAATGGGTCAAGAGGGCTTACAAAAAACTCAAAGGAAATGTGTATTTTGACAAAACACAACTCCCGCTGATTGATCAGATTGTATCCTTCGAACACGATAACCTGGAAAAAAAACTTGGCCAAGTAGCACAAGCGCTGGAACAGATCGATGTATGGGAGGATTACATAGAAGATATCACCAGCAAAATTGATGCGCTTGTCTATCCCAAAAAGCTCCGTTCCTGGCCTGAAAATCAGGTAATTTTCAATGTAGACAATGAGCCGATTGAAATGGAAAAAGCGCAGTACTTTATTGATTTGCCGGTAGGTGGACATCTTCTCGGTACTTTATGGGTGCTTACTGTCGGTGCGCAGTTGGACAATCGTAATGACCCCGATAACCTGCTCATGTATGAGCATTCCTATGGAAACCGCCTGCGAAAGAGTCTTTACAATGCTGACAGCGAAGACATTACTTACTCCCCTTATTTGTTTGAACCTTATTTCTCACAGTATGAAAGCTGGCGGGATACTGCCTTGTCATATGCAAAGGATCGATTAAATAACAAACAGGATGCGCTGATTCTTACTCTTGACCTGCGCAGCTTTTTTTATGGAGTACATATTCCTAAGGAAAACTTTGACGATATTTTTGAAACCGCTTCAGTAAAGATAGAACTCCCCACCTGGGGAAAACGCGTACACGACTTTGTTTATCGTGTCCTGGAAGTGTATTCCCAGAAGGTTCGTAATACAAACGTTGACTCGGAGCTTCCTCTGTCCAAACGTGTATTTTTGCCTATCGGCTTTCTACCATCCAACATTCTTTCAAACTGGATACTGACCCCTTTTGACGAGGCAATCAGTCGACGGATTAATCCAGTGTACTACGGAAGATATGTAGATGATGTGATCATAGTTGACAAGGTGGAAAAAAACAGCCCCCTGCGCAAACGGGCACAGGGAAAGAGCACGGATAGCTCCAAGCTGACAGCCCAGGATGTAATAGCATACTATTTCTGCTCCTGTTCAGCCACAGAAGAGATGCCAGATGTCTGCAAGCAGATTCAACTCTTTTTACCGCTGGAATTGGATAAAATGACCCCTTCACAGAAAAAGGTATTTCAACGAAATCAGGAAAAATGCAAACTGGAAAGCTGTAAGCATGAAAGCTGCGACAAATACACGTGTGTAGGCTATCGCATCAACCCTGCTGTTTTGCTGCAAGGCAGTACCTCAACGGAAAAGCCCGAAATCCAAATTCAAAATGATAAGGTAAAGGTATTTTACTTTCGAGAAGGTGCAACTAGGGCTCTGCTGGATTGCTTCCACACTCAAATCGCACAGAACGCCAGCGAGTTTCGTTTTTTGCCAGATATGGATTATATATTGGGTAAAAACGATTATAGTGAAATTTTCAAGCTGCAAAATGATGAGACCCTTAACAAACTGCGAGGTGTTACAGGTGTTTCCTTGGATAAGTTTTCTTTGTCAAAATTTCTTGGGAAATACCGTAAAGCCGGCGGTATGATTCGAGACAAGAAGGAAAGCGCTTTCGACAGGGATTTGCTGGCAATTCTCAACAAACGTACCCTCATTGAAAACTATACGCTGTGGGAACGGATTTTAGAAATAATGATCGTCAATGACCGCCTGGAGAATTACGAAAAGCTTATAAAAAAAATTATAGATGCCATTAATGACTATGAAGTGCCCCCTGAGCTCGTCAATTCGTACAAAAACCAATCCCGTCATGCACTGATTTTGAATCTGCACGTAGCTGTTTGCCGTACTGCAGCCCTATATTGGGGACCTAAAATAGACCATGTTTTAGAAAACATTCAAGTTACTGCAAATAAGGTATTCGAGAATGAAGCATTATTGTTTCAGACTGATTTACTAACAGAGAAACGCATTCAATATTGCCGTAGCCGTATGGTTAATAAATATATACTGCCCCTACCCATCGGATGGCTGAAAGACAATGTATTTACACAGAAGGACAAAAATATCAACCTGTGTCATTTGGAATCTTTCCTTGCCAATGTCGACTGGACTTGGACACTGGACAACTATGTGTACTTCCCCTATATGGTAACGCCGCAGGAAATCGCATACGCTCTTGCATGCAAAAATATCGCCACCGGCGAAGAAATTGATTCTCCTGATATACAGTGGAAGAACATTAGAGAACTGTATTTACTCTACAATTTTTGTATATCAGACAATACGAGTAAGACATCTGAATGTAAAGATGTCGATGTTCAAGTTATCCATAACAGAGCTAAGTCGTGTTATGCGATATCCGTTGATACGCCAGCAGCCAAAAAGATTAAAGTCGCCGTCGGTAATGCGAGATTATATGAAAATGATTTCAAGCTGGCACTGACTGGAACCCCTAATCGGTCCTATGAACGATATCAACAGGTCTACAAGCTGTTGAAAGAGGCCCTTGAGGCATACGTAGATTTACTGGTACTACCGGAAAACTTTCTCCCATGGGAGTGGGTACCTGACATTTCCAGATTATGCGCAAACAATCAAATGGCGCTGATTACAGGTGTGGAGCATATTCTATCTTCCAAGGTTGAGGAGAAGCAACAGCAGGTTTATAATTTGACTGCGGTGATCCTTCCGTATCGCAAAGATGTACATAAATTTGCCCACATCGTTTACCACCAAAAGGTTCATTTCTCTCCCGAAGAAAAGCGGAAAATCAAAGGTTATCGATTGAAACCACTTCCCGGTAACGAGTATCAGTTGTTTCAGTGGAAGGATCTGTGGTTCTCCGTTTATTGCTGCTTTGAGTTGGCTTCCATTGCAGAACGCGCGCTATTCCAATCCTTTGCGGATTTGACGGTGGCCGTTGAGTGGAATCGAGATGTTCCCTACTTTAGTAGTATCATGGAGTCCTTGTGCCGTGATCTGCATTGTTACTGTATCCAAGCCAACTCCTCCGACTTTGGAGATAGCCGCGTCATGTCCCCCACCAAAACCGATTTGAGAGATGTAATTAAAACAAAAGGCGGATTAAACCATACTATCCTGGCGGATGAGATTGACATAGACGCTCTGCGTGAATACCAGCGTAAGGAATACGAACTGCAGCGAGATGACCATCGTTTTAAGCCGACCCCACCCAATTTTGAGCCAAGCATCCCTGAGCATAAGCAAAACGGTACGCTTTGGAACCATTTAAGGAAAACACTATTATATCAGGAGTTAAAGAAATACCGCGATGATACCAGCAAGATGGAAAACGTGAAAGCACATTTTATTTTCACCAACGATGAACTAGAAGATATTATTGCAAGAATGCCGCAAACATTGGATGAACTTAAAAAGATAGCGGGGTTTGGTGAAGTTAAATGCCAGAAATACGGCAATGCTATTGTGCAGATAGTGAGGAAGTACATATAGTAGGACCAGCAAAATGCTCTTAAACTTGATAGCCGTCCATGTGCTAAACAACAAACCCCATGCCTCGCATAGTTCAGAAGCGGCACTCGTGGACATCCCCTACAAAGTTGTGGGATATCGTATAAGTTGACCGGCGGACCCAAAAATTGATCAAGGGCACAATGAACCTGTTCAATATAGGTTGAGATTTAGGAGGGTTTATATTGAACGGACCGAATATGCAACGCAAGTAAAGAGGTGAAGGAGAGGTCGGTATGAGAGGTTTATCAGCCAGGTTCATGAATGACCTAAAACTTGGAATTTTACAAGGAGTACTTGATAGAGTCAAGGCAGACGATACCCTGGGCTTGGAGATCAGGGGAAATTACCTGAATATATACTACCGGGGCCACAACGCGATTCGAATTACTGAGAAAAGATTGGGATATAAGTTCTCGTTTGATACAAAGTTTATCATCACTTCTTCGGTCAGTTCTACCCTCGCAAATCTCCCCCGAATGATAAATAACGCCTCGTCAGCAGGACAATGGATCGATGAACTGCCCAACATTAAAAACCAGATGGACCTACACCTTACTGAAAAACGTAAAGAGGAGCGGGATTACCAGCAGGTGGTGGTGCGGGAGAATAATTATGGTGGTTCAGCCAATGACACCGACTACTTCATCTGCGATATTGAATATGCAAACGTGAACGGCAGGTTTGACATGGTCGCCGTGAAATGGCCTTCGACTAGCCCGCAGCGGAAGAAGAACACCGACCTGGGTCTGGCTTTTATCGAAATGAAATACATGGACAAATCCCTCACAGGTAAGGCAGGACTGGTAGATCACATCACGGGTATGAATGCATTCTTGGGGAACCGAGGCAATCTGGACAAGATAAAAGCGGAAATGATTGAGGTTTTCAACCAGAAGGTGGATTTGGGCATTCTTAACGGAATAAAAAAGATTGGCTCATTTAGTGACGTTAAACCCGAATACATTTTGATCTTGGGGAACCATGACCCCGCTAAGTCCGTCCTCCGCCGGGAACTGGAGGATCTCATAAAGCAGCCATCGTTTGTAGATTTTTCGGTGTTGGCGGATTTGAAGGTGGCCACGGCTTCAGTGATGTGATACGGATTGTACAGTGAAGGTATTTATGATATTCATACCTTTCTGAAACAATACTCCCATATTGTCAAATAGGAACTCACATGAGCGCAATAACCATCTATCGCGGCACCAAAGAAATCGGGGGAACGTTAATCGAGGTCAAGACAAGCTCGACTCGGATTCTGATTGATGCCGGCTACCCACTGTTCTTAAACAATGAACCCATCGCAGACGATATCGCCAAACTGCCTCCACCTGAACTCCTGGCAATCGGGGTGCTCCCGGACATTACGGGCCTATATGACTGGGATGATCCGAGCTTTGACGCGGTGCTCATCTCACACGCACACATAGACCATTATGGACTGTTGAAATATAGATCCTTCAATTCCAGTCTATATGTCAGCTGGTACCGATACCCTCATCAGTGTCTCCCAGCGATTTGAGATTGTTGAGCCATTTGATCTGGACGTTCGACGTTTCCGTATGTACACTTCCTTTCAAATCGGTGATATCGTTATTAAGCCCTATCTAATGGACCATTCAGCCTTTGATGCCACCGCTTTTGAAGTCACGGCCGAAGGGAAAACCGTCATCTATTCGGGTGATTTCCGTGGACATGGGCGCAAGGCAGTCTGTCTCGATCGATTTATCGAAAATGCAAAAAAGCAGCCTGATATCCTGCTGACGGAGGGCTCAATGATCGGCAGGAAAAATGAGCAAATACTGACAGAAGGCCAGCTTGAAGATGCATTGGTTGAACGAATGAAGGATCTGGACTCGCCTCTGCTGTTTCAATGCTCAAGCCAGAATATTGACAGGCTGGTAAGCTTCTATCGGGCAGCAGTTCGTTCAAAGAGAATTTTCGTAGTGGATATATACACGGCCAATGTATTGTATGAGCTGCGGCAACTGGGTAACAATTTGCCATATCCGTCCCCCGATTATCCGAAAATAAAGGTGTTTTTCCCATATTGGTTAACGCAGAAGATATTTAAAGAGATCGGTGAAGGATACGCCCAGCATTTTTCAGCATTCCATATCTCTCGAGAATCTCTCGGAAAAATACAGAATAACATCGTGATGGCCTGTCGTCCATCCATGCGCATGGATATAGAAAAGTGTGGTCTTCGCGATGGAACGTTCATTTATTCATTATGGAGCGGTTACCGCGGCAGCCAATACCAGCAGAAATTTGAAAAGTATTTGGGGAAGAAAGGGTTTAAGCGTGAGATGCTGCATACCAGCGGACACGCCGCAATAACGGACATTAAACGCTTAATCAATGGGCTTGATCCTCACAAGATAATACCGATCCATACCATGCAGCCAGACGCCTTTTTGGAGTATTCAGCCAAGACTGAGCTGAAAGATGATGGAGTGACATTTGAGGTGTAATGATGAGCATGCGCCCGGCATATGCAGGATTATGGTAAATATTGCCGAATGGTTCATTAAAATGAAAGAGGAAAATTATGAGAACAGCAGCAGAACTGGGGAAACGCCTCACTAATTATTCGGAGGACCACACTATGCAAACCGTAAAGGATGTTGTAGCAGCCATCTTGATCAAGGAAAAAAAGATTCTGATTGCCCAGCGTGGTTACGATGACCCGTTGGCATTGCTATGGGAGTTTCCTGGTGGCAAGGTGGAGGAGGGGGAGAGCCCCGAGGAAAGCCTGGTCCGGGAAATGCAGGAGGAATTTCGCATCGATGTGGAAGTCGAAAGGTTTTTCGCCAGCAGCCTGTTTGCTTACGACAAAGGGACCATCCGTCTGCTGGGATACTATTGCCGGTGGGCAAATGGAGAGTTATGGCCGCAAGTCCACAGCGA
>ERZ747221.3833-NODE-3833-length-11501-cov-3.475753_pt1 | contig 11501 bp, 9 predicted proteins | sample MGYA00374949_ERZ747221 | MGnify/ENA primary metagenome ERZ747221 (study PRJEB28779, sample SAMN05720172) | bioreactor metagenome | isolation source: Anaerobic biogas reactor | place: USA:Washington, USA | collected 2015-08-08 ... | reverse complement strand
TACTATACTTACGGCAAACAGGATTAAAAACATGATTGTTGCCAGAGCTGAACCATAACCAAACTCGGTAGACTCAAAAGCTTGCATATATGTATAGATGCTTAAGGTTATAGTTGAATTGTCTGGCCCCCCACGAGTCAGGAGAAAAATCGTGTCAAAGGATGAAAACATCCAAATGATTTCAAGTATCCCAAGGATCACGAACGCTGGCTTTAACAGCGGGAGTGTAATCTCTTTAAACACCTGCAGTTTACTGGCACCGTCAATTTTGGCGGCTTCATAAAGGTTTTTATCTATAGACTGTAACGATGCCAGAAATGTAAGCATGGCAAAAGGATACTCTTTCCATACAATAGGTATGATTACACCTAACCAGGCGAGCTTTTCGTCTGCTAGAATATTTACAGCTTGGTCCAAGATGTGGTATTTGACCAATATATAATTTATGTAGCCGTAATAGTCGTTATAAATCCATCTGAAGATCAAAACAGATACTACAGAAGGCACAACCCAGGGTATCATTAAAATTCCCCGGAAAAATTTTCGTAAAGGGAATTTCATATTCAGGAGCAATGCCAGAGCAAGGCTCAGAATTAAAATAATTATACTCGAAATAATTGTAATTACTGCCGTATGTTGCAGAGCTAACCAGAACATGTCGTCTTTAAGTATATTAATGTAATTCTCTAAACCAATATATGAATATTTATCATATGATAAAAGCTTGTCAGTTAAGCTTATATCTATACCTCGTAAAATAGGATAGAGTGTTAAGGCAAATATCGCTGCCAGAGCAGGTATGACAAAAATAAGTGAAATTAGCTCTTTTCTTTTCATGTTTGTCCTCTTCTTTATTAAATATCGAGATCCATTAGCCGACTTTAACTGACTAGCTGTTGCCTATGCCGGGCACACTATTAACAAAGGGATAGACTTAAGTCTATCCCTTTGTGGTAAAGGCTAGTGTTTTTTGGCATTCTCTATGGCAGCTACCGCATCTTGGTGGAATTTCTTCAAGGATTCCTCAGCTGTCATTTTGCCTAACATAACATCGACTACCAGCTTGGCATAACGGTTTTCTTCATATAGTATTTCCGTGCCGGGGATATATCCGGATTCGAAATCAAGAGCTACCGCTGTAAAAGACTGATCAGATACTGCTTTGTACCATTCCATCTGCATGAGTTCAGTATCTTTGGCAATAGACAGGAAAGGTGATACATTACCGGAAATTTGGCACCATTCCTTGCTGATTTCAGGTCTGCACATATATTTGATGAACTTTTTGGCCTCTTCAGGATGCTTGGCATTCTTAAATAAAAAGAAACCCCCTGCTCCCGAGAAACTTCCGGAATGACCTGATGGACCATCAGGCATTTTTACGAAACCGATGTTTTGGTAGACATCAGGGAACATTTCAGCCAACAGAGTTCCGTAACCGCCCCACATAATATCCATGGCGATTTTGCCAACGCCCAATGCATTTACATCATCACCGTATTTCCAGTCCTTGGCACTAGGAGGTACTACCTTGTGTACTGTCACCAGGTCGGACATGAATTTCACCGCCGACAAATTCTCAGGGCTGTTGATAACTACATTGCCTTTTTCATCAATAACCTTGCCTCCGGCTGCTTTCATAAATCCCATCATTATCTGGCGGGTAAGGCCGCTGTCGGAAGTGAACATGCCCAAACCATAAACACCATCTTTGGTCAAGGCCTTTGACATACTCACAAGCTCATCCCAATTTTTTGGAGGTTCATTAAATCCGGCAGCCTTTAGAAGGTCTTTTCTGTATGCAAGCACGGGGGAGGCGGCACAGTTAGGCACTGCATACCAAGTATCACCTTGTTTGAATGATCCTGCAATGGGTGTGAATACTGCTTCTCCACCCAGATCTTTTATTACATCATTAATAGGCTGGATTTTTCCATTAACACCATATTGCACGGCTCTGGCGCCATCATTATACCCGATATCAGGTGTGTCACCGGACTCGAAATACTGATTCCATTTGGTATACAGGTTGTTCCAGCTTTCGACGGTCATCTCTATTTTTATGTTTGGGTTTTCTTTTTCAAATGCTGCAATATATTTTTTCCAGAAAGGGTCTTCTAACTTGGAGTCATATCCATAGGGAGGATATGAAAACTTAACCGTTATTACTTCTGTAGCAGCGTCCTTATCTGCAGACGTCCCACAACCTGCAATGATACCCATAAGCAAAGACAAGATTAACATGAGAACAACAATCTTCTTATTACTTTTGCTCAATTTTGAACCTCCTTATCAAATTGAATTTGTAGCTTCAATTAATTCAAAGCCATCCTGACAATGGTGGATTGATAATATAGGATCAGCTTCCCACCCCCAGTAATCGTGACAGACTTTTACAATAATACAGCTATTGCCCCGGGACAACATCAATCAGGTAAATTGAGGGGAAGACTGAGAACAAGCGATATCCAGAATGAATAGATATTTCGCCGGTTTGTCTGCATTCCAAATAACACTAATTCCCGGTCTTTATGATTTGTTTGAAAAAATCAACACCTCCATCGCCAACGTATTCAATATCATTGTCCCAGTACAGATGGCTGGAAACCGCAATATGAGGAAAATCAATGAAACAATTGCCGGCTGATGACAGTATTTTCTTGTATAACGGATCCCCGATGACATAGTTATATCGGTGTTTATTGGCTAGCGCAGTCAAATCGTCTTCATCCTCGAGAAATATATCTCCCGCCTCTGTCAGAGCGTCATCCATGCTGAAAAACGAGGCCACGGTTACCTGGTCAATCCCGAAATCCATACTCAAACAGGTACGTATGGAATTGCCCATGACTTGCTCGCCTATTACTAGGGCATTGCGGCTGCTGGCTGGTAGAGATTCTATAGTATATGATCTTTCCATTAAACCGAGCAAGGACCGGACCTCGGCTATGAAACGGAGGGAAGGTGCGTGGCCGATAGGAATACCAGCCAGGAAAGGTATTTTGTACATTTGCTGCATATACCTGGCTGCCATAAGACCTGCATTCGAAACCACGATATTCAAATGAGCTTGGGCGGCTTTTTCTTCAATTTCCTGCAATGTTGTTCCCATGCCCCAGCAAAGAACTTCTTTGCATCCGGCTTCAACCAATTTCTCCACAAGGTTCTGCATATTGCGTTGGTTGCCGATGTCAAGCGGTGTAGCGCCGATGATATTAACAAGTTTGTTAGCAGCACTGCAAACTGGCTTGATACAGCGTCTGGCCAATGCCTCAAACGCCATAGCAGCACCTTGGTCGTAATATTTCAATCCGTTGGTATTGAAAGCCAACGCAGGCAGTCCTGTTCTTTTCGAGATAATATCCGCAAGTGCTTGATAATCAGTGCCGATGACCATTGAAGCCGGGCTGCCAAGAATAGCAACAAAACTTCTTCTTAGAATGCGCACTGAATCCTCAATTTTTTTTAGCAATTTCTCATCGTCCCCAATCACTGCCTCGATCTCTCGCAGTGATGCACTTAAAATCGCAACCGAACTGCCATACCATCGCGGTTCATCATAGTTGGTGACATTAAATGCACAACCGCCGGCATCATATACAACCACTAACCCACCCAATTCGAACAACACTGCGCATACGCCTGAATAGTCCGGGGCAAAAGGAGGCAATATCTTATACAATCCTTTCATCTATCTTCACCTCTATTATGCTAGTTCTCCAAACCGTACATCAGCTTCTTGATATCCTGAGGATTATCAAACGCCTGACATATTAGCTCTAAAAGGGACTCAATCCCTTTATATCCGTAAAGCTGAGTATCCAGGCGTAGTGGTATAGGTTTGGCGTGCGGGAAAAAATACGCTGCATCCATACCTATGGCTATATCGACTTTAAGGTTATTCTGGAGAAAATCAGTCATGGAGGGATGAGCATTGGTGAATACTACGATATCCGGGGCATGAGTCTTGAGCCAATTAATATGTTCCAGATCAATATCCAGAATCCTATTAGCGATAATATAGGGGACTTTAAAGCCATATTCAATTAAAGCCCGTGCCAGTTCATAAGTACTGTCATTCTCAATTATTTCACCAACCACTACCGTAAGAGGGCCCAGGGTAGCGTAATGACGATCAATTACTTGTCTCGCTTTCTCGCTATACCTATCAGTATCCAACTTCATACCCAGAAACTCTTCCAGTTTTTTATAGGTTCTGTTTATCGTTTCAATACTGTAGGCAGCCGGAGCATAACAGAAGGGAATATCCAAACGCTTTTTCATATACTCTGCGGCCATAAGTCCTCGCGGTTTTATAACAATATTATAGGATGAACAACCCATTTGATAGAACTCTTCCAAAGTTGAGCACTCAGCAATGTGCCTGATTTTTTCGATGCCGGCGGCTGACATGATTTTCTTGAACTCGCTGTCTTTATCCAGGGGAGGAAAACTGCCTATTATATTTATGGCATTATCTTTTTTACTTGCGCGGGGAATAAAATCATAGATGGCCTGCTGAATGGTTCGTACGGGGGGCTTACTCCCTTCCATAGCTATCGGATCCATATGACACGCTTTTATCGGGATGTTATGTTTTCTTTCCAACTCCTCAGCAATGGCTTCATAATCAGATCCCAAAAGATCATCTATGCACGAAGCGCAGATCATCATGGCTTTAGGTCGGGGATCAACCTCAGCAAGTATATTAGCAGTCGCAGCAAATATTTTATCCAGATGCTGACCGTTGACTATGTCGGATTCACTCATATGCAGAAAGAAGAGTCGGTTTTTGTAGCCTTTTTGGATGCTGGTAATAGCTCCGTGACGCCCACAACCTGCAGGTGATACCAGTAGCATTACGGCTTCTGGCACTATCGATCCTATACGGGGAATACACCATCCCCCCGCACACGGAAAGCAATACTCAAGGCATCCAGAAGGCTTGACTCTTTTCCGATTGTAAAAGTTTTCAATGCCAAGATCGCAAATAGAAACGCAAAATGGCTCGTTATGCATTACTTACCCCCGCATCATTAACAATATTTGCTGCTATCTTCATAATCATTTGCGAGATATCCAGGTTAGGATCTCCCTCCACCACGGTTTTATTCTGCTGCTCGTACAATTGAATATTGCTGTCACGGGGAATATCGCCTATGACTTTCGTTCCTATTTCTCGTGCGAATTCTTGAACGATATGCTCTTCGCCGTCGATATTGCGCCGATTTAGTATTAGACCTCGCAGTCGGGCATATTTACGTTCAGCAAAACTATCAATTGCGTTTTTAATATTATTGGCAGCAAACAGCGACATTTTTTCTCCAGATGTTACAATAATGACCTCATCTGCATATCCATGCCGTATGGGCATGGCGAATCCTCCACACACGACATCACCCAGAACATCATATAAAACAAAATCTGGTTTATAAATCTCATAGGCATGTAGGTCATCCAAAATATTGAAAGTAGTAATAATGCCCCGGCCAGCACAACCAAGTCCGGGAGTAGGGCCGCCGGTCTCCACGCATGCGATGCCGTTAAAGCCCTCAACCACAATAGCCTCCAACGAGGAACATATTCCATTTCGGGCAAGATAATTCATAACTGGGGTTACGGTCAACCCGTGGGTAAGATTGATAGTTGAATCAGCCTTGGGATCACAACCAATCTGCATTACCCTATAACCCAAAAGAGAAATAGATGCCGATAAAGCACTGGCAATAGTCGATTTGCCGATTCCACCCTTCCCGTAAATAGCAATTTTCTTCATGACAGTTCTCCTCTTAGTTGTATAAAAGTATTTTGGTTTGTTATTAGTTTAATAAAAATGAATTATTAAAATTAACTGCCGTTATATGATTTTTAAGGATAATAATAAAAGGATTGAATAGTATTCTAAAATGAAAAAACTAGAATAATGTTGATAAAATTGTCGAAAACCGTTATTGATGATAGAATAATATAATAAATAAAATATTATGTAAATTATAATAAATTGTTATATATAAACAAGAATCGGCATTGAGCTGGGTTCCCCAAATAATTAATATTTTATTGGAGTGATTTGTCGTGGCGAAGTTGCTTTTGAAAAACATTAATAAAGTATACGAAAACAAAGTGCATGCAGTCAGAGATTTGAACATTGAGATCCATGATAAGGAGTTCCTAGTCCTTGTAGGACCATCAGGATGTGGTAAAACAACGACTTTAAGAATGATCGCCGGATTAGAAGATATCAGTTCGGGAGAGTTGTATATTGGGGATAGGATGGTTAACAATTTGGAGCCGAAAGACCGTGATATTGCAATGGTATTTCAGAATTATGCCCTATATCCGCATATGAATGTATATGAAAACATTTCTTTTGGCTTGAGGATGCGAAAGGTACCGAAAAAAAAAGTTCATGAGATGGTTTTGAATATAGCTGGTATATTGGATATAGAGGATTTATTGACCAGGAAACCTGCTCAACTTTCCGGTGGACAGCGGCAGCGGGTTGCCTTGGGGCGTGCCATAATCAGGGAACCCCAGGTTTTCTTGATGGATGAACCACTTTCCAATCTTGATGCCAAGCTTCGGGTGCAGATGCGTTCGGAGATTATTAAGTTACACAATAAAATAAATACAACTTTTATTTATGTCACCCATGACCAGATTGAGGCAATGACCATGGGTTCCAGAATCGCGATCATGAAAGACGGAATCATTCAGCAGATTGATACACCTATAAACATTTATAACAAGCCCGCCAACACTTTTGTAGCCAGTTTTATCGGCTTACCCCAAATGAATCTATTGGATGCTACAGTCGTTGAACAGGATGGAGAGTTAAAATTAGCCTTTGCCGATGCGGTGCGTTGTATAAATGCGAACCAACAACTGGTTCTTAAGAAAAGTAATTATGTCGGCAAGCAGATTGTTTTCGGCATTCGTGTAGAAAATGTCAGTCTTGAAAGGAAAGGCTATATGCTGCCTTTCAGAGGGTCTGTGGAAGTAATCGAAAGGCCTGGATCTGAAACTTATACTTATATTAGTACACAATTGGGTACTATCGTTAGTAAGATGCCAATCGATACAAATATTAAGATTGATGATAATATTATGGTCTATTTTGATGACAATAAAGGATTTATGTTTGATAAAGAGACGAATTGTATAATTCGATAGAAATGTATCCATTTTAGTTTATCGGTTATAACAATCTTCGCCTAAGACGACTAGACATGTGGATAATGAGTATGCTTTCTGGCTGAGTCAAGATTTTGTTGGTTACTTGGTTACTTGCAGCTCTGGAAGATGGCCAGGAGATCCCGGAGACCGGCAAAGAAGACGATTACTCAGATTATCTACCCTCTATTCATAAAATATGAATGGGGGTGGTTATTATTTTGCCTAAAAGTCCATCCATAATAGAGCCGTTCCTGCGTTATAGTAGAGCGGCTTTTATCATTTTGCGGTGGGTATTTATCAGGCCCTGTCCTAATAAAGCAGCTTCAACAATAAATCTTTTTCGATTTTGCTCAAGCATGAATTACCCTCTAATTTACATTTTCCCAATGACCGTAATATGTTTATGGTCGACTATTGACGCCAATTTTCGTTTAGGCTACAATCAAATTAATTATAACAGGGAATATAATATATAACAAAATATTATTATATATTCATCCATTAAGATTGGGAGGTTCTAAGTACAGAAGGGGGAATTATGTTTTATGTTAGACGAATTTATGCAAGGATTTGCCAGTGCCAGAGAAGTGAACCTATTGCGTATAAAAGAGGCCAAGGAGAATGGCAGAAAAGTAGTGGGAATTTATTGCACTTATTGCCCCCAGGAACTAATTTTGGCGGCAGGAGCAATTCCAGTAGGGCTTTGCGGGATGAGTGAGAACCCTATAGCTGCTGCGGAGGAAACTTTGCCGCGCAATCTCTGCCCTTTAATAAAATCTTCTTACGGATTTGCGGCCACTGATACCTGCCCATTCTTTCACTTTTCCGATTTAATCGTTGGGGAAACCACCTGTGACGGTAAAAAGAAGATGTTTGAAATTATGCAGGACTTGAAACCGGTGCACGTTATGCAGCTTCCTCATCTTAATAACACTGAGGCATCATTTGAACTGTGGGTGGAAGAAGTACGGTGCTTGAAAAAACGCCTGGAAAAAGAATTGCAGGTTACCATAAGTGACCAGGATATATGGAGGGCCGTAGAAGTTATCAACCAGGAAAAACAGGCAATTAAGGCCATGTTCGATCTGAATCGAGCTGATCCGCCACCTCTAAGCGGGATGGAGATGCTCACTGCTGCCTGGTCCCGCAGCTTCAGCAGCGATAAAGGGGAGCTGATCGACAACCTGAATGGACTGGTCCGGGAGGTTGCCAGCCAGACTAATAACCGGCAAGTAAAGGCGCCAAGGGTACTGCTGACCGGCTGCCCGGTGGGTCTGGGTACGGAAAAAGTTATCCGTCTGAGCGAAGAATTGGGAGCCTATATCGTCGCCATGGAAAACTGCTCCGGCTACAAGACCCTGGAACTGCAGACTGCTACTAATGGCGCGGATCCTATTGTGGCTCTGGCAGAAAAATATATGGCTATACCCTGCTCCTGCATGAGCCCCAATCCCTACCGGCTGAAGTTAATAGAGAACATGATCGATGATTTCCGGGTGGATGCGGTTATCGACCTGACCTGGCAGGCTTGTCATACCTATAATATTGAAGCTTTTGAAGTAGGCAAACTGGTGAAGTCCAAGGGGCTTCCTTATCTGCACCTTGAAAGTGACTACTCCAATTCGGACCTGGAGAGTCTCAAGGTTCGCATAGAAGCAATGCTGGAGATGGTAGAAAAATGATAGTAATAGGCATTGATATAGGTTCGGTGGCTGCTAAAGGTTATATTATCAGCAGTGGCAGCCATCACCGAGCCATGATTCCTACCGGATGGAGCCCCCGCGAGGCAGGGCAGGCGATAATCGACCAACTCCTTGAGGCATCGGGATTAGAGCGGAATCAGGTAGAACAGATATATGTCACAGGTTATGGCCGGGTAGCTTTTGAGCATGCGGATAAAACTGTCACGGAGATCAAGTGCCATGCCCGGGGGGTCGCTGAACTCTATCCTGAGGTCCGCACCATCATCGATATCGGGGGCCAGGACAGTAAGGTGATCAGCACCGGGGAAAAGGGCCAGGTGTTGGATTTTGCCATGAATGACAAATGTGCTGCGGGAACCGGACGCTTCCTACAGGTTATGGCCACCGCCCTGGGGCTGGATGTCAGTGAACTGGGGGATGCTGAGGATCCTCGACAAATGCAAACAATCAGCAGTATGTGTACGGTCTTTGCTGAATCGGAAATAATCGGGTCGCTGGCTCGGGGTAATCCCAAAGGCGGGATTATCGCCGGGCTGCACCAATCGGTAGGAAAAAGAGTAGCGGCTATGGCCCGGCGTATGGGGATAAAGGAACAGGTAGCTTTCACCGGTGGGGTGGCAATCAACCCGGGAGTCAAGCGTGCGCTGGAGGAAGAGATCGGAACTAGAATTATTGTACCCCAAGCTTGCCAATACACTGGTGCTCTTGGCGCAGCTTTATTGGCATGGGAAACTCTTAGACGGGATTTGTGAGAAGATTACCACGGCAACCAGGTTGTTTTCGGAAAGCAATATGCGCTATAGAAGAGGAGGAATTGTAAATGGCTGATTACCAGCAAATGTGGGCCAATCTGGGTATGGACCTGGAGAAACATGACGTTCTGTGTGAGGTTTTACCTGAGGCTTTTGGAGGAGTTTACCTCACCCAGCAAGATCGTCCCAAGGGTATGGACTTCTATGATTTCGTGGTATCCGAGATTCACGGGGTCAGGCCGGCAGAGATGCTTCAACATCAAAAAGAGGGCGGGAAGGTGTTCGGAACCTTCTGCGTATATGTCCCGGATGAGGTGGTCTTTGCCGCTGGCGGAATTGCAGCAGGGCTTTGCGGGGGATCACAGTTCTGGGTATCCGGCGGAGAAAAAGTTCTGCCGGCCAACACCTGTCCGCTTATTAAAGCTTCCGTAGGAGCGAGACTGGATAAAACCTGTCCCTTCTTTCTAATTCCCGACATGTACGTGGCTGAGAATACCTGCGATGGCAAGAAGAAAGCCTGGGAGATACTGGCTGGTGAAGTACCTATGCACATCATCGATATCCCGCAGATGAAACGAGAACGGGATGTCGCTGCCTTTGCAGCTGAAATAAGGGATTTCATCGGAGTGGTAGAAAAAGTCACCGGCAAGAAGATTAACGCCGAATCTCTGGGTGAGGCCATTAAACTGATAAACAACAAACGCAGGGCTTTGCAGCGGGTTTATAATGCCCGAAAAGCTTCACCGGTGCCCATCAGCGGTAAAGACGCTCTCCTGGTTACCCAGATCAACTTCTACGATGATCCCGCGCGGGCGGCGCAGATGGCCAATAACCTGGCTGACGAACTGGAGCAACGGATTAATAACGGAACCGGTGTTTTTCCGGAAAACGCCCCGCGTATCATGATAAGTGGGACGCCAATGGCCATACCCAATTGGAAGCTGCATCACATTGTAGAGAGTCTTGGGGCAGCAATCGTGGTGGAAGAATCATGTACCGGCACCCGCTATTTCGAAAACCTGGTTGATGAGACAGCAAGCACTTTGGATGAGCAGATTCGGGCACTGGCCGAAAGATATATGAAAACCAACTGTGCTTGTTTCACACCGAATTCCGCCAGGATAGACGATATAATTCGCCTGGCCGATGAATACAAGGTGGATGGCATTATTGATACCAATCTGCAGTTCTGCAATCTTTATTCTACTGAAAGTTATCTGATCAAACAGGTTATGACCGAGCGTAATCTACCCATAATACACATCGAGACGGATTACAGCGAGCAGGATTTTGAACAGCTTCGGACCAGAGTAGAAGCTTTTCTGGAGATGCTGAGGAAGTAGGTTTTTAAGCTGGATAGTGGTAGCTATGATTGGTATGTATTATTCCCCAATCATCATGCGGGGTTGCGTCTTAAGCAAGAACTTGACGGGCGAGACATCAAAGCCAGAATTTCTCCAACTCCGCGAGAGGCCAGTAAGAGCTGCGGTATTTCCTTGATCGTGCATGAAGGCGATCTTCCGATGATAAATCAGATCATTGCGGAAAATAATATTGAGATCCTCAAGATCGTTTCTCTAGCCAGGAAGGAGTGGAAATATCGCAGCACTTGAGCATTCAGGCTTATTATTCTCCACGCAGTTCCGTTGAATTTTTTTCTTAACCGGATTGCCGAACAGGCGGGTAAGCAGGGGTAATTGCTCTATTTCACCATCGTTCATGCGCTACGTTCTTATCCAGGAGTTTTTGCAGCACCATATCAGAAGGAAATTGCCGGAAGCTGAAAAAAGACATCAGAGTATTATTGAGTCAGAAAGGGGTGAAACGCATGGAAGCTGGAGTTCGCAACCAACTGACCGGAAGAGTTGTA